>Ga0307379_10011110_pt1 | contig 11858 bp, 6 predicted proteins | sample UN2MG_FD_202237 | JGI IMG/M metagenome (GOLD analysis project Ga0307379, IMG submission 202237) | Soil microbial communities from Risofladan, Vaasa, Finland - UN-2 | ecosystem: Environmental > Terrestrial > Soil > Coastal area > Acid sulfate soil | place: Finland: Risofladan, Vaasa | collected... | reverse complement strand
TCCAATGCCCAGTCATATACTGTACGAGCATCAGAAGTAGTCCATTCTGCAGCACCATCGGCAAACGTATCGCCAATTCCTTCTAGAGGAGGCGTCCTAACAACCCACGTAACGGTGCCGTCAACAATCGTGTCCTCGAAGTTGGTTGGCCACGTAGGCTCGCCTCCACCAGACATACCCCCTATGGTACAAATCAAGGCTTTACCATTTGGAGTTGTAGGAACTATAACGTCATCAATTTGATATGCCGTAGTTGTTACCCATACTGGTACCCACTGAGGCTCTGCTCCACCGGATATGCCAGCTGTCGTGCACTCAAATACACGCCCAAGTGGTCCAAACGCAGTAGACGGAGCAATGATATTACCAAGAGCATAAGTAACCCCCGTTGCCCATTTATCTATGAACGTAGCTGACCTCTTATCAAATCTATTGGATACCATTACATGCTTAGCCATAGAATCCACTGTAACGTCTGTTACGCTAGTATTGCTACGAAGTGCTCTAGCAAGCCCATCGTCAGTACCCTTCTGACGATAGATTGCAACGGCATTCCTAATGAGTGCCCTCTGGTCACTTACTGGAAGAGCACCGTCTACCATCATGCCTAGAAGTGACGCCAACCTAGGAATATACCTAGGAAGACACTCATCTGCATTGACCATCTGAGGGTAGAAATCTACTGCTCCCTTAACTCTCGCGAATAACGACCCATAGATCATAAGGAAGCGTTCAAGCTGCCCTCGCTCAACGGTCCCATCTTCGTGGTATGCCCTAATCTCGCCATCGTAATCAGTATCCGCTGTAGCCGTAAGTGCTACCTGAGGGCTAGCCGCATCCTCAACCACATAAATACTTGGAAGTATCCTAAACAGTAGCCGAGTCATATACTCCGAGTCCCATGTGAACGACGAGTAGCGCGACTGAACGTTGTCGGTCTCCCATCCAGGATTGGTGTTCTTCACCTCCCAAGTAATGGTACCATCAATAACTTCAATGCCTAGTGTAAGCGGCCACGTAGGCTCTAGCCCTCCTGATGTTCCAGCCGTCGTTACCTCATAATAGAATCCATTTGGAACCGTAGGTATGACTCGGTCGCCCTCTTCATAAATGGTTGCATTTACCCATGTAGTACTACATGTATACTTCGTGAATCCTTGGTAGCACCAGCACACGTTATCGAGAATGCCCCAATCAACGACCGACGTACGTGTCATCGTAAGATCATTGAGCACTTCGGTGCCATCTGTGTAATCCTCTGGATATGTCTGGCGGCGCTTCATGATCTTAAGTTCAGATACACCAGCGTCCGTAGGAAGTTCCCACGTAACAACAATCTGAGGGCCTTCTATTCCCGAACGTGATGTAAGGTTCTGGAGGGCAGTAGTCACTAGTCGGTCTCCTCATAAGTAGGCGTCATAGTTCCCTGCTGCCTGACCTCATAGTTCTCTATCTCAACGTTACCGACGTACTGAGACGTTCGGAATTCAGCTAGATCGCCAACCCTCATTGGAGTCGTAAGTGCCGCAAACGAGTCCAGCTGAATACTCAATGATCCATCAGATAGCGTATATGTAGAGTCTAGGCTTGCACCTGAGAGTAATGTCACGCCAACTGAATTTACTACCTTATAAAGAGCATCATCGGTGCCAGTACCACCTGAGTCAGCGGTGAACTCTACAGACAGAGTCTGATCTATTAGGTCTAGATCATTCAATGGTGTTATGTGCTCTACAGTAGCAGGATAAGTAGGAGCAGATATCCACTGATAAGTCGTAGCTGGATCAAGTGTGAGCATATCAATATTAACATGATCAACACCCTCAAGCCTATCCAGCAACGCCATTATGTCAGACAGATTAACATTCTTACCGAACAATTCGACATCGCTCTCAACACTAAAGAAGTTGGCAAGAGCTGAATTGACTCCTGGCTCAACCTGATTCCGAGTGTACTGTTTGGTCATTACAATCGTAAATGTAAGCGTAATGTCTACAATGTTCACAGGGCCGCTGGTATAAACAGTCATACCGGCAGTATTACGCGCCTCTAGATACACCTGCACTTCATCTAACAATGCCTGAGAAGGAGCATATCCTCCAGACGGCAATACGTACACATCGATCTCTCTAATAACCACAGGAAGCCTAGTTACCGCCTTCGCCTCATTGACTCCAGCCACTTCTTGAGCTAGCACCGCATAATCTTCTTCGGTAACAGCCCTACGCAAAGCGCGAAGAGACCGTGGACCAAAGAACTTGGCGTCATCAATCGTCATCGCTTCCGCGCCGCCAGTAGCTGAAAGTAGGTTGGTAACCGACATGCTAACTGGACTGCCAGAGAATGTTAGCGATGTGACTAACTGAGTGATCTTATTCGAGCCTACGTTACCTTCTGTTCCACCACCAACCCTATAATCAGATGTTATAGTAGAGCCCGATGGAGGAATCATACCTGACGTACCATCTCCGAATCTTACGGATACATAGCCATCAGAGCTTCTAGTGAGTTCATAATTCTGATCAGCTGGATCTGATTCAGCTAAGTTCTCAACCTCTGTCCACTGAGTTGTAATAATACCTACTGTGACAAATACCTTTACAGCACCCTCTACTACTGGAGTCTGAGAAAGCTGATAAAGCTGCCATTCACGCCCATCACTCGTGCCCAACGTTTCACTCTGTGTCTCACCTTGCTGAACACCTACCGTAGCCTTAACGATAGATACACGTGCATTGCTGGCGATAGTATACGAATTAATGAGGCCAGCAGTGACGGTGAAGCTAGTGGAGTTGACAACCTCATCGATAATTTTATCCTCGCCCGTAGGTAAATCATCATCACGAACGTTTACAGTCTGCCCAGCCACAAATCCAGTCGTGTCGGCAACGTATATTGTTATAGTTGTAGCAGTGGCATTAGAGGTCAACGATTCCCACGTGAACTCCAGATCCTCAACAGATTCAAAGATAACCGATGCGACACCCGTACCTCCAAGAGTTTTTACCTGAGAGTTTTCAGGAACAGTGAAATTTCCGGAGAGTGGAACTGCCAAGGTAAACTGCTCATCGGCTATGGCTGCACTCTTGCCTGGAACCTCATAATCTATCAGCTTAAGCAGTTCTACTACTGAGTCACGCGTGAAGGCCGTGCTCAGATATAAATTCTGGGCTCTCCTATCGATATAGAAGTGCATGATATCACTAACGTACGCAAACTCCTCTATCAATGTGATACCAAAATCACTCGGATTCCTATCAGTCCACTCAGGATTGAAGAACGGAATGATGGCTATCATATCTGCACGAAGCGAGTCAAAATCACGGGAAAGATAATCTATGCTTGGAACACGTATGTCACCCATTACTCTCCCCCATCCGTCTCACGTGAAGAGAACGGATATACCAAGTTCCCTTCTTCATAGGTGCGCTTAGCTTTGAAACCTATTTCAGCGCTAACAACGCCCTTGTTCGGATCACTCGAAAGTGTAAGCTTCTCAATACTAATACGTCGTTCCCATTTAGCCAAGGCCGAAACAAGCTCAGTACCGATTTCAGTCTCTGCAACAGGAATTGTATGCTGAAGCGATCTACGTACATTGGTACCGAATTCTCGCCTCATAGGACGCTCATCAATAGGAGTTCCAATTATCTGTTTCATGCCATCTTTGACATGATCTAGCCCATAGCTGGCACTGATATTTCCGCACTCGTCGGAAATTCTAAATGGAAAGGCTATCCCGACACCCAGTGGGCCAGCCGCGATTGCCGCTGAGCTGATCTTTCGCTCAAACGTACTTCCGCCGATAGTTATGCCAGTAGAGGTCTCTCTAAGATAAACAGTTGCGGCTAATCCTGGCAATGACCACGATGGGGGGCTGCCATAATTGCCCGCCTGAACAATAAGACCATATTGATCATTAAAGGTAGGTATGACAACAGTCAACGCTCCAATACCATCGCGTTGACTCGAAGTTACTATGTCACTATCGCTATCATATAACAACGCCTTGAATGTGTCGGCCACTCCACTAACTTGAATTGTGAGTGCTCTTCCAACAAGAGATGGTTCTCCTATAGACGGAGGACTAGGTGCAGGCGCTCCAGTCCCAGCAGGCCAACTATTCACTATCACCAAGGCAATGTCACTTGTAGTAGTAGCCACTTCACTAATAGCGTCACACTTATACTCATCTAAGTGCTCAGTACCGCCTACATCATTCCGCGTGTATGAGCTTTCGATGGCTCCAGTGATCGCTATATCATTTCGATACCACTGGTATGACTGAACATTAGACGCCGTAATGGAAAATGTAGCATCATCACCTTCATTGGCTGCCTGATTAGTCGGCTGCACGGTAATCAATGGTGTGGATGGGTATTCATATGCACCTATTGAAACAGTACTTCCCGTATGAGGACGAGGAACAGTAGTAATCAAGCCATGAGTATTACTTGATAAAATGGGAGTACTCCCACCAGTATCGGCTTGCCCTGTACTCTTAGGCCACATAAATGTAGACGTTCCGGGAGTGATCGACTGAAACTCATCAGTGGGAGTTATGTTGTCTATGTTGCCTGAACTATATTGCCATGCACTGGTCTGAGGTGTCGTCGCTGTAGTGTCAGTCGCCATATTGCTATAGCCTGACATATTTAGTGATCCGAACGGGGATACGTTGTGATAGGCTCCTGAGGTCGTCCCTAAAACTACACAATTTCTAACAAAACTCAATACAGGAAGATCAGAGGTGAGTCTCGAATAGACACCATAGCCTAAAGTAGCACTCGGATGAGGTACGACTACACAGTTCTCTACACGAACAGCATGACTAGATGTACTCTCAAGATGAATATGAGAGTACGAATCTGTTGAAGGCCAAAAATTGAGTACCATCACATTACAAACGTCAGTGGTACCTACAGCGGGGGGCTGACCACCGATATATATGCCACGCCCAGCCTGCCCAACAGAGATACCTGGATAGTTTACAATAATATCATGCACAAAGGCATTATAATCACCAGCACTAGCAAAGTAAATATTGAGTATAGTCTCAATATCACCAGCAGCTACGAGATTAAGATACTCAACTATAACGATCCCAGTGCCCGTAGCATGAATAGATAATCCCCAAGTGTCAGTACATACGGTCTTATGACCTCCATCTATGTCACCGTTATGAGGATTGTCACTAGTGAACTTTGCGGTATGCCCATTAAGAGCATAAGTAAAACTATAAGAGCCAGTCTCACACGTGTCTGCAATCTGCTCATATGTCAAATCACCAGTTAAATCAATCGTATCATAAATAGCAGCCTCAAACGAGGCATAATCAGCCCCACTCCCAGCTTGGCCTACCGTGTATAGTCCTTGTGATATAGGCATAACTAAGCTCCAACGTAAAGTGGATAAACTAAATTACCCATTTCGTAAGTTCGAATTATTGTAAAGCTTACCTTAACTTCTACGAGCCCCTTAGATGGATCGGTAGCCGTTTCAAAATTATCAAGCTGTATTCGAGGCTCCCACTTTTCTAGAGCCGTAGCTATCCTAGGCACAACATCAAGCGCTACATTTGGAAGTTCTTTGAATAGAGACATATTTACACCCGTCCCGAATTCTCTACGTATGAAGCGTTGATTAATCACAGTGCCGATGATCTGCCGCATGCTTTCCTTCACGTGCTCTATATCATAGCTAACCTCAATCGAACCCGTAGACGATGATATCCTAAATGGAAACGAAAGACCTACACCTAATGCTCCGGCCTCCTGAGCCTCCTCGCTCGTGCCTCCCGTTATCTGTGACGCCAGAGCAGGACGGTAAATGCTAGATACAAGGCCCGGATGAGACCATACAGCGGGGCTTCCGTAGTTTCCTGAAATAACTGATAAGGTGTACCTAACCCCGCGTTCGGGAATGGCCAATGATATAAGGCCCTCACCATCACGCTGAGAGTAAGTGGCCTCAACACCATCTTCCGTAATAAGGCTCGCCCTAAACGTATCCGCACCACTATCAGGAGGCTCTACCTTGATAATTATTGTGTCTTCGACTATCTGAACATCACTGACTATAGGAGACTCAGGAGATGTCGCCCCAGCCCCAGGTAAGCCATCTCCTGAAAGCAATAAATACGCATTAGTAGTAGCCGCGCCCCAATCATTTGTTGCGGTAAGCGTATACTCCGCCAAGTGATCAGTGCTGATAGTAGCTGGAGTAATGTAGCTAGGCGTCGTGTCCGGAGTTCGTGCTGCTCCTCGAATGCCAACAGTGTTGTCATCTATATTAGTTATCTGACCACCATAAGCCAATTGCTCGCCAGGATCTGGTACGAAATACGTTGCTGGCGTACCATAGGCTGTACCAGTGAACTCAGTAGACAAAACTATATTTGGATACTGAGTAACACTTATATCAGAAAAGGAAGAGGTAGTAGCATCAGTAGCAGCGTTGTTATATCCTTTATCAGACCCAATGCCAAAGTTGTCGAATGCAGCCCCTGAGGCATGATCATAGGCTCCTACACAATTCCTGACGATCAAAAGACCAGTGGCGTCTGAAGTATAGAATGGGCGCGAGTATTGACTGCCACGAATGTTTCCCAAACAATTCTCTATCAGGAGCTGACCTCCTGCTATGGTATTGTCTAGTTCGTAACAACATGTAGTGCCTGACACCGCTGCTATATCAGTTATGATGTTCCATAGTTCGTATATAGCGTTTGCGGCACGCGCTGCCGCTCTTATGGCTCCAGCCACATCAGTCTGCGTAGATGCGCTATACACAAGAAGGTCATGGAGCCTTATGGTAGCAGATATTCCAGCGTCTATTCTACTGATACTTGATCCATCTCCTGTGACTATTACCTTCAAATTACCTACATCAAGTACTCCGCTAGTCATTCCAGTACCACCACCAAATGAAAACAAGACGTTACTAGCAGACTCTAAGTTAATCCCCCAGCCCTGATCTCCTCTACCATAGTGAGGCGTATCCGAAGTCAATGTGATAGTGTATCCCCCGAGTGCCCCCGCAGGAATATTCGTCACTCCAGTTTCAGTCGTAGCACTAATCTGAGTAAAAGTTATATCTCCTCCATACGGAAGTAATAAGCTTAGCTGAGTAAGTGCATCTTGCCATGTGGCATAGCTTCCTCCGCTTCCAACTGTATACCCAAGAGATGCTAGACCAGTCTGCACAGCTCCAGTTGAGTAATTACTACCCGTTGGACGAGCACTGCCACGAATGCCAGTAGTGTTTCCTGCTATCTGAGTGGCCACACCGCTCGATTTAAGTTGCCCTAGTCCTGTAGGAACCATCCATGCATAACTCTTAGCATAGTCTACTGACGATAGCTCAATAGCCTCATCTATATCTGATATATTGTAGCTTCCTATAGGAACATAAGTTAAAGTAGTCGCTGTAGAATCATTAGAAGCACACCCCACAACGTTACTGCCGGGAGTATTGATGTCGAAACAACGTCCAGAAGTAGTTGAGATGTCCTCACGAATCGACAGTACGTTACGATATGTACGACTACCAGTACTTCCGTTCTCGGAAACTACATATGCATTATCATCACCTCTAGCTTGAAATACACAATTCTCAAACTCTATCGTTGCATTGGCGTGCTGAAGCCAAGTATAGATTAGATATACACGAGATGATGGATGATAAGAATCAGCAATAACATTCCATACCTTCACCGCACCGTTATTGAGCGCACGTGTGTAGAACACTGCGGCAGTAGTGCTGCCATATTGCTGATACGATGTTGAGCAGTACACAATGATGTCATGAATGTTCACGACCATGTCAGTACTCGGGTATAGCTGAAATATAGCTCTCCAGTCCGCGTAGGATGGCTCAATCCTAAGATTGTCTATCTCTAACGTACCGTTCTGAAAGCTATTAACATGAAACTCATAGATAGCTAATACAGTAGGCTGAATTTTCCAGCCTTGGTCAGCTCGCCCACCATGTGGAGTGTCAGAAGTAAACCTTACAGTGTAGCCACCGAAATTATGCCCCGCCAGCGCAGTATATGATCCTGTTTCAGTAGTATCACTGATCTGCGTGAACGTATAGTTATCAGCTAATGGATTAGATTCACTAGAGAGCCACTCCTGAGCTTCTCTCCAAGTAGCGTGGTTACCGCCTGATCCTACTGTTCGATCTATCATCGTCTACTATCCCTGTACCGGACCAACTGATGGCCCAGTCTGTGCCACAGTCGTTCCATTTTTCTTCCATACATACGACGTTGGCCCTACAACTACCGCACTGAACGTAGCAGGATTTCCCTCAGTTACAGTCTGCGTAGTTATAGGCGTAGTAAACACTGGACTAGATGGAGTTTCTTTTGATCCTATTGCATACTTTAGCTCTCCATCCTCAATGTTAGGCCTAGAAGCCCCTGCAATTCCCATAGTATTCACAAGTATAGCTGTAGGAAGACCACTATTTCTTACCTGACTACTGGTCTTAGGAGATAAAAATAATGATCCGTCATCTGGATTAACTGATTGGTACTCATCAGTAGGAACTATGTTTGTAATGTTTCCTTCACCATATGCCCAATAAGTGTCTCCTACCCAAGCATCATCGGCCGCATTTCCTGTCCCAATTGAAGTATCCATAAGTGCAACTGACTTATAAGCATTGTTTATCGCAACGCAGTTCCTGTAGATTGCACCAGTAGTAGCAGATACTGCTGACTGAAAAGCTACCCCTGACGTTGATGTTGGGTCAAAGACCACCGAGCAATTTTCTATAGCAGTATCAGATAGTGATAGTAGTGCGCTTTTACCACTAAGAGCATACCTACTAGTTGAGTTAGTCTTGTACCAAAGGGATATTATGTTATAGCAAATAATAGAGCTATAAGCGCCCGTAGGAGCGATGTCGCATCCATTAGTCAGCACAGTCAGAGCTATTGAAGTAAATGACCAATCCATTATGATATTCCATGCAGCTATGCTAGATGCCAACGCAGATGGCCGAAGATCGAGCAAATTGCCATAAGTATACACCAATCGTCTTATATTCAGTTCAGAGACGTACGCCTCACCTCCATACTTAGCTGATGCACCGACAAAAGCTATCCGCAGGCCTTCAGCATCGACTGCAAAGTTTGACACCCATCCTATATTTCGATCACCACCATGAGGAGAGTTAGAAGTCAATATCAACGTGTATCCATTTAGCTCGTCATTGAAGATAGCACTAGCAGTGTCGGTAGTATCAGATATCTGCGTGTAGGTATAATCTCCACCTATGCCAATTGCATATACAGGATTTATTGCAGCCCCCCAATTAAGATAGTCTCCACCTAACCCTACTGTGAAACTTCTGGAACGCCCATCATTCAAAGCCCCAATCGCGGTACGACCGGCGCTCGGACGTGGCTCTCCATACATGTCAGTCGTATTGGACGCTATTGAAGGGGAAACTCCACTATCATAGACAAGTTCTCGCTTAAATGGCGACCAATAATTCCATGGGTAGGTTGAGAAATCTGCAGTTATGTACATACTGCTAAGACTGTTGTAGTAAGTTCCCGTCGTACCAAATGCATTAGCTGTAGCATCACTAGACGCGTTTCCATACCCCTCACAATTGGTAAGGGAACCAGAATAGCCTTGACCTGTTGCACTCTGATATGTAGCCCAATTGCTCTTGAAGATAATAGGCCCTGTATCCGCGCTCACATGATAAGTGCGCGAGTCAGTAACACTCGCATTCTGAACTCTACTCGTACAATTCTCGACCCGGAAAGAGGCGTTGGCATTATTGTTACTGAATACCCAAGCATATGACGCCGCCGCGCTAGTCCCGTAGGGATCATTGATATTGTTCCATACCTCAACTACTGACGTGGCATCCCATGCCTCAATCTGGATAGCTCCAGATGCAGCTCCTTGATGTACTGTAGATCCGGAGAACATCACATCATGGAACTTAATAGTCATTCCATCTTTAGCCGCTAGTCCTATAATCTGATCGTAAGCTGCGGCAGTCACAAATCTGAGATTCTTGATCTCAAGAACTCCATTGCGTACTCCAGTACCAACTCCAAAGTCGATAATACGACTAGTAGTTCCTACGAGAATCTCCCAACCTTCACCGGGAACACTATTATGTGGAGTGTCAGATGTAAGTGTCACTGTGTAGGTCCCGAAATCGGCATCGGCCGCTATAGACCCACCAGCAGCATCTGACACATTACCTATCTGAGTGATCGTATGATCCTCACCTAAAGGAAACTGGGTATCAAGCCATGTGAGGGCTGTTCCCCAGTCCGCATAGTCACCAGTAGCTCCGACTGTCTTGCTAATCACTACTTACTACCTTCCAACACACTTAGAATCTCGTTGCCAATTCTCTGTCCATCCTCGATCATCCTACGCTCGCGTGATAGATTATGCTTCAACGTAAGCTCTTCAGTAGGTCTAATAGTTCCTATGCGAGAAACCAAAAATTCCAATCGATTGGACAATTCAGTGCGCAGCAGAAACATGGACACATCTCCATTGCCCTGCCGTTCTAAGAATCTATCTAGCTTTGTTATGGTATTCTGCAATCTATCCCTCTCGACTACCAAAGCTTCTCTTCGCTTATTTCTACTATTTATCGTATCAGTAATTTCTTTGAGTTCTCTTTCTACCTCATCCAACCTAACACAAGATGGTCCTTGAGTCATGTCCTGTGCAGCAAATTGAAGGTTATCTCTCTCAGTACTAGACAACCACTTTGCAAACTGCTCTAGTGACTTCATATCAAGCCCTCACAGAATCGCATGTGTGTGTCCAGTACCAGTATCGATAGAAGCTACTAATGTTGCATTAGCTTCCACGTGTCCAAGAAATCCTGCCGCGTATGCCCCAAAAATGATATTCAGCGAATTCACATCTCCCTGGTCAGGCATCAGTGCACCAAGAACATTCACTCCCTGAGCCGCACTCACCAATGATGCTTCTAATGTGCTTACCGTCGCTGCAAATGGAGCAAACGCTGGAGTAGCAGCACCAGGAGGAACTGCTGGAAGTATATGATCATGTGTCGCAGATCCTACTGCAGAATTCATGCTCAACTGTGTCGATATGTGCGTAGCTACCACAGTGGCTATTGCAGTGAAATATGCAACCGTTAGGCTGCCCGTGTATATAATGGAAGTCATAGCAGTAGATACTGCCACAATAGGAGAAGCCGCAATATGCACGTGAGCAGCCGCTATACCAGGAGCAAGCACAAGTGTAGACCACATAGCTACTGTGTCCGTACAAAAAGCCAACATCCACTCCTTTGGAGGGTCTGTATCCGACGACCACTGAGCCTGCCATTCACTTGGCAAGTTTAATACGATCTCATCAGTCATGCCTGCTGGGTCCAATGCCATTTAAGTAGTAGCCTTAACATTAGCCGACCCAAATGGATGTGGCCCTCCAGTAAACGCGCAGGTATGAAGAGTCGTCACCACGTTCCCACTAGCAGTTAGTCCTCCACCGTTAAGAAGTATATTCTTAGTAGCAGGAGCGTTAACCTCAACGTCAGAGGTAGCCTCAATAGTAATCTTGCCATCCTTATCGATCTCAATCTTAGACGTACCGTCCTTATGAGAAATCGTCAATACTTCATCACTGTTCGTATCATCTAGCTCAATCTTGTGGCCACTGCTAGACTCAATAGTGATCTTACCGGCATCTTCAGTATCATCTAACTCGATCTTGTGGCCACTACTAGACTCAAGTGTAATCTTCTGAGCTTTGTCAGTGTCATCAAACACCATCTTGTGCCCAGCCGGAGTAGACAACATTCGAGTGACTGGATAATTCGTCTTCGCGTCTTCT
>Ga0307379_10011108_pt1 | contig 11858 bp, 12 predicted proteins | sample UN2MG_FD_202237 | JGI IMG/M metagenome (GOLD analysis project Ga0307379, IMG submission 202237) | Soil microbial communities from Risofladan, Vaasa, Finland - UN-2 | ecosystem: Environmental > Terrestrial > Soil > Coastal area > Acid sulfate soil | place: Finland: Risofladan, Vaasa | collected... | reverse complement strand
GCGCCAGGCGATTTCAAAGGTCTAAATTTTAAACCCTGTATGACAGAGCACGGTCTATTCTGTTAAAAACTGTGTGCTTATGGTTTTTCATAGGAGGATGATATGCTGACAATACTTGGAATTTCCGGAAGTCTTAGAAAAGAATCTTTTAACGCTGCGCTGCTCCGAACAGCCGCCGGCGTTGCTCCGGAAGGGTGTAAAGTGGAGATGGGTTCCATCAAGGGGATCCCCCTTTACGATGCCGACCGGGAGTCCGCAGAAGGTGTTCCGGAGGTGGTGACTCAGCTAAAGGATAAAATCGCCGCCTCAGACGGGCTGCTGCTGGTAACTCCGGAGTATAATAATTCGATCCCCGGGGTGTTTAAAAATGCTGTGGATTGGCTTTCCCGCCCACCTCAGGATCAACCCCGGGTCTTCCATCATCGGCCCGTGGGATTGATGGGCGCGACGCCCGGCAACTTTGGGACGGCCTTTTCCCAAACGGCGTGGCTGCCCACTTTAAGATTATTGAAATTGAACGTCTGGTTTGGCGATATGCTTTGGGTCAGTCAAGCCATGAAGGTGTTTGACGACCGGGGACAACTGGTTGACGATACCGTACGCAAGCGACTTACGACATACATGCAAGGGTTTTTCCAATTTGTCCGTACCTTGAAAGCCGATGCGGGTTAATATTTGATTTGCACGGCACAAAGTGTTTCCAGGCAGTAACGGTGCATAACCCCACAAGAGACGATTCCCCATAACAACGACGCCATTTCTTTACTGAAGGAGAACAAAATGATTGTCGGAATTCTCAAGGAAATCAAAGCAGAGGAAAATCGTGTGTCCATGACCCCGGCCGGCGCGGAGGTCATAAAACAGAACGGCCATTCCATTCTGGTAGAGAAGGCTGCAGGCGGCGGCAGCGGCTTCGACGACGCTGCCTATGAGAAAGCCGGGGCCGAGATCGTTGAGAGCCCCAAAGAGATTTTCCAACGTGCGGACATGGTGATGCATGTGAAGGAACCGCTACCGCCGGAATACGACCTCATCCGTGAGGACCAGATTGTTTTTACGTATCTGCATTTGGCGGCTGCCGAGGAGTTGACGCATATTTTGATCAAAAGCAAAGCCGTTAACATTGCCTATGAAACCATTCAAAAAGCAGACGGCTCCCTGCCCCTGCTCACGCCCATGAGTGAAGTCGCCGGCCGAATGGCCATTCAGCAGGGGGCCAAATATCTGGAAATGGTCCAGGGCGGCCACGGCGTTCTGCTGGGGGGCGTGCCGGGGGTCGACCCGGGTACGGTGGTCATCATCGGCGGCGGCATCGTCGGGATCAACGCGGCCAAGATGGCCTGCGGCCTGGGGGCAAAGGTTTACGTCCTGGATTTGAACCTGGAACGTTTACGGTACTTGAGCGATGTGATGCCGGCCAACTGCTTTCCCCTGATGGCCAGCCCGGCGGCGATACGAAAGCTTGTCAGAAAGGCCGATGTGGTGGTGGGAGCGGTGCTGGTTACCGGTGCCAAGGCACCCAAGCTGGTGACCCGGGACATGCTCAAAACCATGAAAAAAGGCGCGGTGTTGGTGGATGTCGCCATCGACCAAGGCGGGTGTTTTGAAACATCCAAGCCGACCACCCACTCGGATCCGATCTTTACCGTTGACGGTATCGTCCATTACTGCGTGGCCAACATGCCCGGGGGGGTGGCCAAAACGTCCACCATGGCACTGACCAATGCGACCTTGCCGTATGCCGTGGAGATTGCCAACAAGGGCTGGAAGCGGGCCATCCAGGAAAACCCGGAAATCAAACTCGGGGCTAACGTCGTCAAAGGGAAGGTCACCTACAAAGCCGTTGCAGATGCTTTCGGCCTGGAATACACGCCCATTGATGCATTGATTTAAAACGGCCATCACAGAAGAACCTCCCACTTGAATCTTGCATAGAGCGGAAAATGATCTGACACGTATCGGCCGTCAAATGTATCCTGAATCACCGTGCTGTTTTTTATAATGATGCTGCCCCGATAAAGAACCCAGTCGATATGATCTCCGTTTGTAACCCCTGTGAATCCGTGGTGGGTTCCCGGAAAAGGTTTTTCAAATGCGTTTTTCAAATAGCATTCTTTGACCGCTGGTTTCTGATCCTGTCCGGTGAAAATGTTATAACAGGGGCTAAATGGCGTGGTGTTAAAGTCTCCAATGAGAATTACAGGGATGTCGTTGGGGAGATGCGATAGCCGTTGGAGAATCAGTTTGGCGCTTCGGGTCTGGACCGAGATGTCAAAGTCCAAGTGTGTGTTGACACAGATAAGCCGGCGGCGGGAATTTTTGAACATGCCGATGGTGCACTGTCTCGGCCAGAGACTTTTCCGGTAACGGCTCGGCACCATAGGTGTCGGGCTCAAGAAAAAATGTTCACGATACGTACAGGTCCAAGTATTTTTATAAAAGATAACATTGTTTTGCCAGAAATCCGGAGAAGGGCTTCGCCGGCCGATATAATTATATCCAGCCAGAATTTTATGGATAAAATCGATCTGAAAATCATTGGCTTCCTGGAAACCCATGAAATCCGCACGATATTTTTCAAAAAAAGCAGGAAAGCATCTTTTCCGGTATTGCCAGCTGTTGGGGCCGTCGTCAGCCAGGCCGAAACGAAGATTTAATGTCAAAACAGACAGCATGGGTATGCTCCAGGTTTAAATCGTACGAGATTGCAATGATTTGAATGGGTAATGAACTAACGAGCATCAACATCCAGCAGACCGGGATGTTCGGCAAGGTCGAATCGGATATTTTTAAAGTTTTCGAATGTGACGTCAGAAAACCCCAGATTCAATTGCTTGCGTATGACATCAAATATGGCAAGATAATTCAGGAGTATTCTTTTGTGCCACTTGAGCCCGATTCGGGATGCCAGTTCCTTGATATGTTTTTTAGGGCCTTCGATTTCGAGAAAGTCACCGTAGGGCATGGTGTCGAGACAGAGGTGCGTATCGCTTAACACAAAGGTTTCACGCCATTTTTCGTAAACCTGTTCTTCATGAAACCCTAAAGATTCCAGAATTTGTTTCATGCCGGCAAAGTCAGAAACTTCGACTTCGAACTCCCTTAATGTTTTAAATTGATCGTCTTTGAAAGGCGGTTCAGATTTAAACGTCAGGGTGGTTTTTATATCTTTTCGCAGTCTCAGGAGAGATTTCTTTTGAATCAGACGGTTCTCAGCATCTTCGAACCGCAGGTTGGTCTCAAAGACGCGATCCTTGAAATCGGCGCCAAGCTCCATAATCCGGCGGCGTATCGGATTCACATCCGACAAATAAAATTTTACCTCGGTTTCCAAATTTTCCATTTGACATTGCCTGCAAACCATTTCAATATCTTCCGGTGAGTGATTTTTGAGTTCCGCTGAAAGCGGACGGTATATAACATCGCCAAGCGATTCAATAATTTGTTTATATTAGAAATCATATTTAGTGTCAATTCTTGACTCTATTTGTGTTTTTTACTTGACACGGGGGCAATTTTTATTTAAATATGTGAGGTTTTTTATTTGAAGGAGAAAATCCAGTGAAAAAATATACATATAGTGCAAAAAATGAGGACAACCCAGGCAAATGGTGTCTTGTTGATGCTGAAGGTGCGGTTCTGGGAAGACTTGCCAGTTCTGTGGCGGCTCGCTTGAGGGGAAAGCACAATCCCCTTTTTACCCCACATGCGGATACCGGAGACTGGGTGATTGTTGTCAATGCGGATAAGATTGTGCTGACCGGGAGAAAATGGGATCAAAAAAACTATTACCGGCACAGCGGTTACATTGGCGGGCTGAAGACCATTACGGCCAAGAAACTGATGGAAAAAAAACCTGAAGATTTGATTCGTTTTGCCGTTAAGGGAATGCTGCCAAAGAATAGACTGGGGAAAAAACTTTTTAAAAAATTAAAAGTATATTCGTCTGATAAGCACCCGCATGAGGCCCAGCAGCCTGAAATTTTCGAAATTTAACCTATAAAAATTAAGTGTTCTTAATTATTGGGGAATGGTATGGACAAGGAAAACGTCTATTATGCGACGGGTAAACGGAAAAATGCCGTAGCCAAGACCTGGTTAACACCCGGAGGCGGTAATATCACCGTGAATGACCTGTCGATTGATGATTATTTTAAGATTGAATCGATAAAAACAGCTGTGAAGCAGCCACTCGTTCTGACGAATACGCTCGGGTCATTTGATATAAAAGCCAAAGTTGCCGGTGGTGGTTTTTCAGGCCAGGCCGGCGCAATCCGGCACGGCATCACCAAGGCGCTTTTACTGGCCAATCCTGATTTAAGGTTGGCGTTGAAAAGAGCAGGTTTTGTTCGGCGTGATCCAAGGGTTAAGGAGCGAAAGAAATACGGTCAGAAGGGTGCACGAGCCCGTTTCCAGTTCTCAAAACGCTAAAGTTTTTTTTCTATTATATCCAAGGGAGCCGGTGTTTACCTGCTCCCTTTATTCATGCCGAATTTTCCACTTGGCCTTCCGCTTTTCAAGAAACGCCAGCATACCTTCCTGGGCATCTTCATCGACGCAGTTTATGGTAATTGCACGGGTTGCATAATCGTAAGCAGATCTCATATCGAGATCGACCTGCTTGTAAAAAGTGTCTTTTCCAAAAGCAAGCGTGTACCGACTGTATTGAGCGATTTCCACTGCCAGGCTTCGGGTCTTTTCGATGAGGTTCTCCGGGGGGACGATCCTGTTGATCAGCCCGAACCTTTCGGCCTCCTCGGCTGAGATAAAACGCCCTGTCAACAGCATTTCCATGGCTCTTCGTTTTCCGATAATCCGAACCAGTGGTACTGCCGGGGTGGAACAAAAGAGGCCTATTTTGACCCCCGGTGTGGCGAATTGAGCACCGGTTTCTGCAATGGCGAGATCGCAGGCCGCAACCAGCTGACACCCTGCTGCTGTTGCAATGCCGTGAACCTGAGCAATAACGGGCTGGGGCAGTTTTTGAAGCGTTTGCATCATTTCAGCGCATACCGAAAACAAATTGTTAAAATGCTGAATATCCAAATCTGTACCCACCATTTCTCCAAGGTCATGCCCTGCGCAGAACGCCGGGCCGTTTCCCTTTATGACCACCACACGGACATCCTGATCCTGTGCGACAGTGTTAAGTTTATGGAGCATGTCGCCCATTAATTCCAGAGAGAGTGCATTCCGCTTTTCCGGACAATTTAATGTAAGCCATGCGATGGGTCCGTCCTTTTCCAGCAATACAGGTTCCACGATTTATCCTCCTTGTGACAGCAAAAATTGTATCCATTTGGCGTTATAGAACAACGCGGCCCAAAAGCATTCCGGTGATCTGGTTTTTATACCCCGCCTTCTTGCGGCGGGGCGCTTTATTTTTTCATTGCTTTCCAGCATCTGACAAAATGTCCTTCCCCAATTTTTTCGAAAAGGACCTTCTCTTTGCGGCAGCGCGGGGCTTCAATGGAACATATGGACCGGTATTTACATCCTCGGAGCGCCGCCGAGGAATCGGGAACATCCTCTTTCGGAAGCTTAATTTCCATTTTTTTTCCCGGCTCGGAATTGGGAATCGCAGAGAGCAATGACCGGGTATAGGGATGATGCGGGTTGTCAAAAATATCTTCAGCAGATGCATACTCCATGACCTGTCCCATGTACATAACAGCGATGGTGTTGCACAGATAGCCCACAACATTAAGGTCATGGGAGATGAAAAGATAACTTATCCCCAGCTGATCCTGCAAGTCCTTTAAAAGGTTAATGATCTGAGCCTGGATCGAGACGTCCAGGGCCGATATGGGTTCATCGCATATGATCAGGGAAGGCTCCACGCTCAAGGCTCTGGCAATGCCGATACGCTGGCGCTGGCCCCCGCTGAATTCATGGGGATACCGATCTGTGCTGTCCGGGGACATGCCCACCATTTCCATGAGTTTTTCAAGGCGCGCCTTGCGCATCGTGTGGCTTTTGAGGCCAAGAATCCGTAACCCCTCTTCCACAGACTGGCCAACGGTCATTCGGGGATTAAGTGATCCGAACGGGTCCTGAAAAACAATCTGCATCTCTTTTCGGTGCGGTTTCATCTCTTTTTCGGAAAATCCACTGATATCGAATCCCTGGAAAATAATTTTTCCTTCATCAAGTTCCAGAAGTTTCAGAATCAACCGGGCGACGGTTGTTTTTCCACAGCCGCTTTCACCCACCAGGCCCATGGTTTTTCCCCGTTCGATTTCAAAACTGACGCCGTCCACAGCGTTCACCCACCCGGAGATTTTCTGGAAAAAACCTCTGCGTATGGGAAAATATTTTTTCAAATCTTTAACGCAAAGAATGATGTGATTATTTCTATTTTTTGATTTCATCTATGTATGACGACGTTCGTCTTGAAACAGTATCGGACAGCGGGCCAGATGCCCCTGGCCGTAATCGCACATTTTAGGATATTCTTTATAACAGCTCGGCGCTTTATGGGGACACCTTGGATGAAAGGGGCACCCTGCGGGCTTATACGCCGGGTTTGGTACCGTGCCGGGGATGCTGTAAAGTCTTTTGCCCCGTTTCGAAAGGCTGGGAAGAGATGCAAGGAGTCCCTGGGTATACGGATGCCGGGCATTACGAAAGATTTGTTCCGTATTTCCCTGCTCCGCAATGATGCCGGCATACATGACATAAACCCGATCGGCGATGGCGGCCACGACGCCGAGATCATGGGTAATATACAGAATCGACATGGATTGGTTTTTCTGAATAGACCCGAAAAGCTCAAGAATCTGAGCCTGCACCGTGACATCAAGGGCGGTGGTCGGCTCATCTGCAATAATCAGATCCGGGTCACACGCCAGCGCCATTGCAATCATAACCCGTTGTCTCTGACCGCCGCTGAGCTGATGGGGATAGTCTTCAAGTCGTTGTTCAGGAGCGGAAATTCCCACGTCCTTCAAGAGCCGAATACATTTTTCATGAAGCGCTTCGGCCCCAATCTTTTTATGGATACTGACGGCTTCTGAGATTTGGTCTCCAATGGTAAAGACCGGATTCAGCGATGTCAGAGGTTCTTGAAAAACCATGGCAATATGGTTTCCCCGGATCTTTTGCATCGCTTCTTCGTTGAGTTCCAAGAGATTTTGTCCTGCGAACACGATTTGGCCGTCTACGATTTCTCCGGGCGGCGTTGTAACGAGGCCGAGGATGCTGAGCGCAGAGACGGTTTTCCCGCATCCGGATTCACCCACAATACACACCGTCTCTTTTTTCCGGACCTCGAAACTGATCCCGTCCACGGCACGGGCACACGCGTCGCCGCCGCCAAAATATACTTTTAAATCTCGTACGGAAATCAGTCTGTTGTCATCTGCCATGGGTTGCTTGTCACGCGTCATATGTCAATCATCGACTGTTCAGTGTCTTTCCCTGAGTTTCGGGTTCAGTACATCCCTGAGACCTTCACCAAAAAGGTTAAAAGAGAGCACGACGATCAATATGGTGATCCCCGGAATGAAGGTCAGCCAGGGCGCATCAAAAATGAAGTTTTTGCCGTCCGAAAGGATATTGCCCCAGGTGGCATGGGGCGGGGGGACTCCGAATCCAAGAAAGCTCAAGCCGGCCTCTGTCAAAATGGCGGAAGCGATACCGATGGTGGCAGAGACCAGCACCGGCGCGACGGCATTGGGCATCATGTGCCGAAAGATGATCCTGAAATTGCCGATGCCCAGCGCCTTTGCCGCCGCCACAAAGTCCTGTTCCCTCAGTGAGAGAAATTCAGCGCGGACAAACCTCGTCGTCCCCATCCAGCTGGTCAATCCGATGACGATCATAATATTGTATATGCTTGCAGGGAGAATCGCCACCACCGTTAAAATCAGAAAAAAGCTCGGAAAGCAGAGCATAATATCCACGATTCTCATGATAAGGGTGTCCACGGAGACCGCATTGATGTGAAACATTGCCCCCCATGATGAATGTTCTTTTTTCTTGGATCTGTGCCGGGTCAAGACAGAATAAACGATGTATGCTGCGCCGAGCAATAAAAGTGCTGCGCCGACGAGGATAACATCGAGAATTACCAGTCCTGTTCCTGAAACCAATAATAACGTCAATAGAATGTGGTCTATTTTAATGTAATGTTGTCCGAAATAGCCTGCAATTCCGCCCATGAAGATGCCGATGAGTACCGATATTCCGACGGCAACAAAACCGACGGTCAGGGAAACCCATGCCCCTTGAAGCATTCTCGCAAAAACATCTCTTCCCAGATCATCGGTTCCCATGAGATAGAAATTCAAGGTTGGAACTTGGTCGGGTTCCAGTAAGTCGAGATTGGATTTTGAACAAGGGGGTCGCAACTTTTCCTCGAGGCGGACCAAAGATGGATCAAAAATGGGCTTGGATCCCGAGGTCAGGAAAAGACCCGTGATTGCGCAGCAGAAGAATAGGATAAAAATGAGCAGCCCCATAATGGCAAGCCGGTTTTGTCCGAACAGAAGCCAGAATTCCTCCAACCTTGTCCGCTTCGGTACCAGGGGTTCCTCCACATGGAAATCTTTGGTAACAGTTGTTTCATTGAGATTCATTACAGGCGTATCCTCGGATCGACAATTAGGTAAAGGAGGTCCGATACAAAGGTTCCGGCCAGCACCAATACGGCTGAAACAAAATTAACCGTCAGGATAATCGGGTAATCCCTGGCCAGAATCGCTTCATAGGCCATTCGTCCCATGCCGGGCCAGGAAAAGATGGATTCGATGATGACCGAGCCCCCGATCAAACCGGGTAAAATCAGGCCGAACATGGTTACGAACGGCAACAGCGCATTTCGGAGCGCATGTTTATAGTGGACCTGTTCCGGGGGAAGGCCCTTGGCCCGGGCGGTTCGAATATAGTCCTGACCTTCCACTTCCAGCATCTGGCTTCGAACATACCTGGAAAGGACTGCAATGCCTCCGGTTGCACCCAGGACCGAGGGAAGGAGCAGGTGCCAGATCCTGTCCATCAATATGTAAGGGATGGAAGCGTCTCCGATCCCGAAAGTTTCCATGCCGATAACCGGTACATGGAAACGGGTCACCACAAAAATTATGAGGACGTAAGCGAAGAAGAAGCCGGGTATGGAAATCAGCAGGTAAGACAAGAATGTGGCGGTGCGGTCATAGGCGCCTTCCCTAAAAATGGCCGACCGGATGCCGATCGGAAAAGAAAGGGTCCAGGTTAACAGTGTGCCTACGAAAAAAAGGGGGAGGCTGTTTAAGAATCGGTCCCAAATTTTTTTAAGGACCGATTGATTGTCTTTCCATGATACGGTTTTTCCGGTAAACAGATCCTGATAAAAGTAGACATACTGGACATAAAGCGGCTTATCCAGATGGAATTCTTTGCGGAAGCGTTCCACCATTTCGGGTGTAAATTTTGGATTCATGGGATCGACCTGGCTCGGTTTTCCCGGTGCAAGATGAATAATCAAAAAAGAAACGATGGAGACAAAAAAGAGGGTGATAATTTTTTGTACAAAACTTCGTCCGATAAATGATAACATGGTCTATCCTTCATCCATAAAGTTCGGTGACTTTGGAAGCTTTATCCACTGGTTGAAATAGAATGTATAATTGCCGGTCTGGGTGGGTTTTATTTTTTCATACCGTATGTTTCCAGCATCATCGACATCTTTTATGACGATACGCTTGTCTAAAACGGCGGTCCACTTTCCGACATAAAGGAATGTATACGGCTGTTCTTTTGCAATAATTTCATGAAGCCTGTGCGAGTATTCCACCTGTCGGTTGTGATTGTATTCCTGCCGTATCTTGATGATGAGATCATCGGCTTCTTGGTTTTTAAAATTGACAAAATTGAGCTGGTATGGATTTGTCTGGCTCGAATGCCATATCTGATATAGATCCGGTTCGATTCCCATTTGCCACCCCAAAATCAACGCATCAAAATCTGCTTTGTTTACCCGTTCCTGTATAAAAACAGACCACTCTAAAAGATCGGTCCGGACATCGATGCCGATCTGTTTCCATGCATTCTGGGCAATGGCCAGTATGGCTTTTCGAAGATCGTTGCCGCTGTTGGTGATGAGCGTGAATTTAAACCGTTGGCCGTTTTTTTCAAGCCAGCCATCCTTATTCCGTTGCCAACCGGCCGCCGCCAAAAGCTTTAAAGCACCTTTGGGATCATAGAGAAGCGGATTGAGATTGTGGTTATAATAATCGGTCTGTTTGACAAAAGGGCCCGTGATTTGTTCGCCCTGACCATACAGCACGTATTTGATGATCTTGTCGACATCAATCGCCATTCCCAATGCCCTTCGTACACGGGGATCATCAAAGGGTTTTCGTCTCATGTTGTAACCGATATAGGTATAGCCGAAAGCGGTGCCGGCAAAACTTTGAAATTTAGGATCTTTTTCCAGGCGTTTCACCTGATGCGGTTGAACGCCATAGCTGTCGATGGTGCCGGCATAAAATTCCATTTCCTGGGTCAAAAGATCGGGAATAATCCGAAAGACATACCGTTGATAATTTGGCGGCCCTTCCCAGTAGTCGTCAAAACGATCCAGGGTAATGTACTGGTCCGACTTCCACTCACGGAATTTGAAAGGTCCGGATCCGATGGGGCGCCGGTTGAAGGTACTCTGGCGCATGGAAAAAGTTTTCGGGTCTTTTTCCAGACGCAAGGCTTCTTTTTCAAGTGCTTTTGAATTCAGCAGGTGTTCGGGGAGGATTCCCATGCCCCAGGTGCCAATGGCAGGAGAATAGAGCCGCTTGTATACGATTTTAACGGTCAGCGGGTCAACAACTTGAACCGTTTTGACCGGCTCGTAATCTGAAATGCGAGGCGAAAGATTCTTGGGATTCATGATGGCTTCATACGTAAATTTGACATCATCGGCTTCGACCGTATGGCCGTCATGAAACTTTACCCCGGGCCGCAGATGAAACAGCAGGATCGGGTTGTGTTCAGTGGCCGGTAACAGTTCCTCGGCGTATGCCGTCAATTTTTCTTTGCCGTGCCGAGACGGCGCGCTCAAGTAGTCTTTGCCGTGAAAGGACTCAAAGTAATCTTTGCCCAGAAGGTGTGACAGGTTTTGAAAAAGATTCGGGTCGACGCCGTTGAGAACCAGTTTGATTCTAGCGGGTGCTGCAACACGGATTTCTGTCTTTTCCCGTGTGTCGGCATTCGGATCTTTGAACGGCCGGGTCACCGAAAAGGTTCTGGGAGCGAGCACGGAAATTTCAGTGATGCGTTTTAGAGAATCTTTAAGTTCCGGATCTGTTGCATGATTTTTTTTTTGTGCGTCTCTCACAAAGCCCGCTAGGGTTTGAGGGTCTGCCTTGCCCAGACCGGGTATGGATGCGGATGGGTTGACATAAAAAAAAGCTTCTTCAAAAACCTCCCAGGATTTGGCCAGTCGTCCCCTGAAACGCAATTGCTCATCCCGGTCAATAAGACCCTCGAACACAAGATCCTGGATGTTGCTGCTGGCAGAATCCGCTGTAAGAATGGGATTAAGGAGGCTGGCATCACCGATGGATCCGGCAATGTATTCAGCAAGACGCGCAGGATTGCCCTTTGTTTGCTGTTCGTAGGTCGGCACCCAGAAATACGACTGCAACAAGACCACAATGAGAAGTATGGGTGCGAAAATAAGGACGCGTCTAATGGTCATGATAACAGTCGCTTATTGTATGAATTCCAACAACGGGTTGTTTGAGCTAACTAAATGTTTTTAAAGGATAATTATTCTTGAAACATAAACATAAGAGATTCAGGTTTTTGAGTCAAGTGAAAAGGCGTGGGCGGAAATAGAAAGAACCCAGCGCCACTTCTCTCCACATTTGGAATATCAGAAT
>Ga0307379_10011107_pt1 | contig 11860 bp, 8 predicted proteins | sample UN2MG_FD_202237 | JGI IMG/M metagenome (GOLD analysis project Ga0307379, IMG submission 202237) | Soil microbial communities from Risofladan, Vaasa, Finland - UN-2 | ecosystem: Environmental > Terrestrial > Soil > Coastal area > Acid sulfate soil | place: Finland: Risofladan, Vaasa | collected... | reverse complement strand
GATCATGGCGGGAAGGTCCACGGTGAACTGCTTTTCTTTCTGAAGCCGCTCGGCGGCGGCGAGCAGGGTGTTCTTTGGCGGCGGGGTTTCCCCCATTGCGCTGATTACGATGACGTTGCCTCCCGATCCGTAGGACCACTGCTGGCGGAATGCCGAGGCCAGAGTCCGCCGGTGGTAATGGTATGACTCGAAGCCTGGCCGCAGATTGTTGACGACGATTCCGCCGGGCGCCAGGAGCATCCTAATGCTCTCCATGAATTCCTTGGTGGTGAGATGATAGGGGATGTATCCGCCGCGAAAGGCGTCGAGAAAGATAACGTCGTATTTCCTCTTCTCACGGACAAATCGGCGAACCTGAACGCGCCCGTCGCGGATATACACCTTCATTCGAGGACCTTCCCGAAAACCGAAGAAGTCTCTGGCGACGGCTGCAACATCAGGATCCAACTCGATATTATCGATTTGCGCATCCGGAAAATAGTGAGCGACGGCCATCGACAGTGTTCCGCCGCCAAGACCGATGAAGAGCACCGATTTTGGCGCCGGATGGTGGGCGAACGCCGCCATCATAAGGCCGTAATATCCGATCTCGAAGCAGAGAGGATTGGCCAGATTGACCGCTGATTCCTCGTACTCGCCCCCGGACCGCCGAAACTGCATATGCCGGACGCCGCCGCTTTCCGTAACTCGGATATAGTGATAGAGGCTTTCTTTTTCGAGCAGGACCTTGAATCCCCCGTTTTCGTCGAGGGCGTCGCGCTCAAAGTCGGCCTGTTCGTCGTTTCCGGCCCCGCACTGCACGAAATCGCAGGGGTCCACGTCTGGACCGAAGCCCAGGACCATAATCATCAGAAGAATGGTCTTCATTGGTTTAACTCCTGTTTTTCCAAGGAAGGGGCCAGTTGCCAGACGCAGAACAGCCAGACGGCCAGCAACAGCAGCAATCCCGCGGAGAGATAAAGTATGTGCTGGATGCCGATCCATAATATGAAATAGAACGCCGTCAGCAGGCAGCCCAGGAAGCTGCCCGCGGTGGAGATTGCGTAGAGCGTTCCTGCGCTCGTTCCGATGGTGGCGACGTTTCGAGCGATCAAATGAACAGAATAGGGCGATACCATGCCCAGCAGCAGGCTCGGAATGAAGAAAAGCGACGTCGCAGCGAGGAGCGAGCCCCATCGCTCGTGCAGGTCGAACGAGGCGAACCACTCGCCGGCAGAGCGATGCCAGAGGGCCACGGGCAGAAGGAAAAGGGCTGCTGCGGCTATTATCGAGGCGAGCGCCCGGCCGCTGGGGAAACGTTGGGACATGATCCCGCCCAGGAAGTAGCCCACACTCAGCGCAGCGAGAAAAACGCTGATGACACTGCCCCATACCCAGATTCCGCTGCCGAAATAAGGCGCGAGCATACGGCCGCCAATGATTTCGAGCCCCATCAGAATCCACCCACATCCAAAGACCGTAACTGCAACGCCAATTTTACGAAACATCGCGCTTCATTCCTTATCTTACTGGATTCTGTATTTCCCATTTAACTTCATAAAGGGTGCTCTTGCAGGCTTTGACACCGTTCTTGAGACACTCCTGCACAATTCAAGCCCTATTAATACCAAAACTCCATCTCAATTGCAACAACTTTCCGGCAGATTCAGCGAGCCACGTCGCATTAAACACAAGAAAAGTGAGGTATTTGCATGAAAAATCCACTTATTCCCACTATTTTGGCATACCGCCGCCATTCCCCTCCATTCCAGAACCCGATTTTCAGCAGTTCCACACATCATCCCGGCCTCGCGGTTATTGTCAAAAAACACAACTGCCTGATCCGGTCAAGGATTTCCCGAAAGAGTATCCTCGTAACAGCCACTTCTGCCATTTGAAATATCACGGGATGTGCAACCTCTGGTGCACGACGAATCTGACCAACTGTACGTTCAGCGGAAACATAGGTGAGTCTGGTCCGGCTGTATATGTTGACGAAGGATTTACCAACGCAAGTAATTGTATTTTCTGGAACCGTCCAGACGGTTACTACGAATACGATGGATGGGGTACGCATAGCTACAGCAACGTCCAAGGCGGCTTGCCAGCTGCTGGTTCCTTGGGCGTCATACCATATCCTTCTGGCTTCCTCAGACCAGTTAGGATTAGCTGAAGTTCCATGCCTGTGCATGCCGTGAACCCTTTCAGCTGCCTGGAAATGCAGAAGCTCCATAATAGCCCCGCCTCGCTCTTCGGCCGTATGGTAAATTCCCACAGGCCGTTGAGGTTTTTCCACCGCTCGCGCCGCATCACCGGCCGTGGGTATTCGGGCAGGGCATTGGTCGGCGAGACTTCCTTCGCCCAACGAGTTACCATATCTCCCTTGACCATTTACCACGAAGGTTTTTCTGCATCTGCTTCTGCGGCACAGCACATCAGGCCGGGACCGAACGTCGCAATAAGAACGGCATAACATGAGACGGCGCCCTGTTTTCGGATTGATCCTATACAATTACTCATTCCTGAAACTCCATCTCTAATTGCCACAGTCTCCTGCATGTCCACGTTCTTGCGGTGCCCTCTCACCCATCCGTGGGAATGTTCAATTCGCGAAGCGTCCGGCGCAGCCAGGCCAGTGACTTCTCTATCATGGGACCACCGGCCCCCTCACACTCCATGCTGAGTACGCCGTCATATCCAATATCCCGCAGGATGGTCAAAACCTTCCGGATGTTCCCTGCATTGACGCCGTCGCCGATGGCACAGTTACTTACTGCGATGCCTGTCTGCTTACCGAGGACCGCCGCGGCCAGCGACTTGCTGACATCCTTGACATGCACGTGGGCGACCTTCTTCTTGAACCGGTCACAAAAGGCCACCGGATCCTGTCCGGCAATGTATGTGTTGCCCGTATCCATGTTCATGCGCAGATAAGGTGAATCACAGAACGCCAGCATTTTCTCCATCATGTCCGGATTGGTCGTGAAATACCCGTGCACCTCGATGTCGATTATCATCTCATAGGCATCGGCAACCTCGATGATTCGGCCGTAGCTGCGTTTCATCATGTCCATGGCTTCATCATCGGACAGGCCCTCGGGCTTGTGCAGGCCGTCGGTTGTCGCAATCCTTTCACAGCCGGCCAGCTTGGCCCAGGGAATGCTCTTGAGAACATAAGGCACACCGTACATCGGCCCGTCCTTGCCTGATAGCGGGAATGCCGCGTCCACCTGTGAGAATCGAACGCCATACTTCTCCATTTTCTTGCTCAATAAAAGGGGATCTTCGTAAAGCGCAACATGCGGTTGATATCCGAGACCGTGAATCCAGCTGACCCCATCAATCAGCCCGCATTCGATAAAGTGGACATCGTTGGCCTGAGCCCATTTGAGACATTTCTCGAAACTCCAGTAAGACGAATTGAACGCATCAGTATGAAAACCGATTCTCATCATAGCCTTGTCCTTCCTTCTGGTGGTAGTGCTTCCTAATGCCGTGCCGGCCAGCGCCACAGAGGCTGCCGCCACAAACTCGCGTCGTGTACAATGTGTAATGTTCTTATGCATGTCGATACCCTTCCTTTACTGTCTCACCCGCCAATCGGGGCAGTGTTTTCCCTGCCATGGGACTATCCGTGAATGATACCATAATGAAGGTGATTCTGCCAGGATCAATGTCTTAAAAGCATTCTCAACGGCCTCCTTGGTTGTAGTTGAGTTGTAGGTGCGTCAAGCCAAAAAAGCAGAGAAAAGGGGAATACAAATTATGCCTCAACAAGAGGAACTATAGTACATCCACTCGACGCAATAAGCACTGCAATGGCACGCCTTATTTGGTTTTACTTGCCCGGATGTAATTTTTGGTAGACACAGGTAGGGGTATAGGGTATACTCTCAGTAAATGTGATGCCTACCAACAGCTTCAACTCGGCTTAGCTTTTTCGCTGGCGCTCCAAAACCAGCCGGTTAAGCCCACCGTTAAGTGGCTTAGCAAAGGAGAGTAATGTGAGTGCACGACAACAGCCACAGGAACAAGAATCATGAACGTGAAACTGCGATTGATCTTATTCGGCGCTGCCATTGCCATCTTGAGCCCGGTGTCCAAAGCCCAGACAGGGCTTACACCCGCGCCAGGTCACTGGCCGCAGTGGCACGGCCCAAATCGAGACAATGTCTCGACGGAAACAAGCCTGCTCAAACAATGGCCTGATGGTGGACCACCGCTACTGTGGAAAGCGACCGGTTTGGGCAAGGGCGTGATGTCACTGGCCGTTGCGGGAGGGCAAGAGCCGCGACGTACAGGATTTTGTAAAACGTGTGAGAGACGCTGGTGTGCTGGCCGGCGTCTCAGCACATAATCCCGACTGCATCAAACAGATTGCCGACGAGGGCTGGCAGGTCGATCTTTTCATGGCCTGCTTTTACTACCTTACCAGGACGCCGGAGGAACTTGAAAAAATGCCACCAGTCGTCACGGTCCAGGTCGGCTATCCGTTCTTTTCCTCTGATCCGATGGCCATGACCAAAGTGATCCGGCAGGTCGACCAGCCTTGCCTGGGCTTCAAGATACTGGCGGCAGGCCGGATGTGCGGCAGCGAGCATAAAGTTGAGGCCGCGTTCAAGTTCGCCTTCGAGTATCTCAAACCCACCGATGGTGTTATCGTCGGCATGTATCCTCGATATCATGACCAAATCCGCCAGAACGCCCAATACACGCGACAATTCGCGGCTACACGGTAGGAGTAGCGTTGGATCAAGAGGCATGAAGGTTCATCAAAGGCGCGTTGCCAAATGAGGAAGTGAATTTCAACAACTACAATATTAGATTGTTGCTGATTCGCTCACCCCCTGCCAACCCGGCGCATTCCTTTCCTATCTCTCGCCATCGTCCTGTACCACTTCCGCCTTCTTTATGCCAGTTTGACAGTGTAGGGCACATTGAAATTCTACTACTCATAAGAAAGGGAAGATTGCAAGAGCGTTGTCGGATGAACCAACCGTTTTCCATAAAAGGGGAATATCATAAGGGCTTGAGATTTCAAGTAATATGGCTATGATATGGTATCGTTAGATGTTTCGTACGATTATTTGAACTAATTGAGGTTTAAGAGTGCTGCGAACAGTCCATATAGGGAAATTCCGTCTTTTGGAAAAAAGGTGATAAACTTGAAAGGGATGTGGGTTATGAAATCCGGTCGAGGTATTAGTAGCTATGGATTGCCTTTGTTGAAGACAACGTTGATTCTTCTGCTGGCAACAAGCGCAGGGGCGTCAGCGGCCCAAGGAAGTGAAGATACAGCAAATACACTGATCTGGGACACACTGTCACCTTTTGTGGAGACTGTCGATTTCCGAGATAGAAGCAGCTGGAAACCTGTCCCTGCCGATCTTCTGACCCTCGAACTCGACCCATTAGCGGCCTTTTCGGACCCGGGTTACTATGGGAGAGAATACGATTTCAAAGGGGATGCGATAGTAGAGAATGAGCACTTAACGGCGGTGTTCTGGTCAGGAAAAGGGAAAGTAGTCATTTACTCGACAGCGGATTCGAACGAGAAGAGAATGGAATTTGTTCCTCTTCAACTAAAAGGAAAGCCGGCGAGCATCACTTCCTGCAGCATATTGCAGAATACGGGCGACGAAGCAGCTTTGGAAGTTTCTTTTTCTGCCCAAAAAACAAAAGAAAACTTGTCTGCCATTATTGCATTCAGCAAGTCTGAGATTGTCGAGATCAAACCCGCGGAGAACATGAAGGGAATAAGTATCCTCGGTCCAATCGAGTATGGTATAGTGCCCAGTTTCATTGGCGATGATCTCATATTTAATCCCGGAGAATATCCTTCGATGAATACGCTTTGTGTCCCTTCAGAAAATCTTTTCCTGGGATTACTTAAGGGAGAAAACAATGTGCTGGTCGTCACTTGGCCCCAGGGAAAGCAACAGATGAAGCTGGTGCTGGGTAATGAGCAGAGAGAGACACGCCTCATCGAATCTGTTGACTTCAGTAATGACGGCAAGAGTATGTATCTGGCCCTATTGGGCGCGCCGGGTATCTGGCATAAAGAGGAGTTGATGCCTTCCTATTTGGAACGGGACGTAGCTATCAACTGGAAAAGACCTTTTTCTGCAAAATGGGTGACCCAATTATATGAAGGTGAGGTAAAGACTACCTTTAAGTTTAGAGAATCCAAACTAAAAAGAATCTGGCGGGGTGTAATTGGTTCCTACAGCTATCCCGTCTGGTTTAGCGGGGAAAATGCCTTCTATCGTCTTGGTAAGAAAATACCCCCGAAGGCCGAATCCATTATCTATTGTCTGGAGAGAAAAAAAACTCCCGTCTCGGTTTCTACTCCTGTTGATATCATGAAAGGAACGCTGGGCAGGCAAACATGTGATACCATACTTGACGTTGCAGGTCGCAAGCTGCGAACCCATCATAGAAGAGGACGCCAAGGTATTCGTCGTGCTGCTACGTGTGGATGTACTGCAGCAATCCAGGTCGTCTTTGAAGCGGGCGAAGAAGCAGAGAAGAAAGAGTATGTTAGCGAGGCCGTTGATGATATGGTCTACTTTGTCACGCGGCATATGGAAAGAATCAACGAATACCAGGATTTCGCCGGCAACATGATAGAGTTTCTGAATCTGACAAGGAAATCTTCTCCTGACCTTCAACCATTTCTTGACAGTATGGAGTCAATAGCACAGGAGATAATCCGGGAATACAACAGGCAGAAAGAGAATATCAAGACCCTGGAATACGCGCATGAATTATCTCGTAAGACGAAAGCTCTTACTCGAAAGAATGATCCAGGAAATCTGGCAACCTATATGGACCTCAGCAAGAAATGGAGAGAAATGGGCGGGGCCCAGGACAACCTTCTTACACAGTGTCACACTTTAACCAGGAAACTACTCCAGGAGGCAGGTTATGGTTGCGTACATCAAGACAAAGCAGTCGAAATAGCAGAACAAATCAGAATACGCTGCAGGAGATGTCTTAGAAATCCTGACGGCTATGAAATATGGCCGGACTATTGAACATGTAATTTCAAATCGAAGGATGAAAATCGGAAACCAACGATTATGAAACAGTATATTATAACTGCACTTCTCTTACCCGGGATTTTAGCTCTGCTTCAAGGCTGTGAACGCAAGGCTCAGGACGGTGCCCCGAGCAAAACGGAAAATGAATCCGGAATGAAGATGGTCCAGCTTCCCGGCGGCTGGTTTACCATGGGAGATGAGGATGAGGTAGATGCAAAGCCCCACGAGGTGTTTGTCAGCCCGTTTTATATCGACAAGCATCCAGTGACTCAAGAGGAACACCAAAGAGTGATGGGAGAAAATCCTTCCCGCTGGAAGGGAAGCAAGAATCCTGTGGAGCAAGTGCGCTGGTCCGATGCAGTCAGATACTGTAATGCCCGTTCTCGGTCGGAGGGTCTTCAACACTGCTATGATCTGAAAATATGGGAATGTAATTTTAATGCAAATGGATACAGACTTCCTACAGAAGCGGAATGGGAATATGCCTGTCGGGCAGGAACTAAAACAACATATTTTTTTGGGAATAGTCCGTCAAAACTGGGGAATTATGCCTGGTTTAAAGAGAACTCTGGTGGAAAACCGCAGCCGGTAGGGAAAAAGCGGCCCAATCCGTGGGGCTTGTACGATATGTACGGTAACGTATGGGAATGGTGCAACGACTTTTACAAAGTAGACTACTATCAGGAAGGGCCGCAAGAGAATCCGAAAGGACCGAAGGCCGGCGACAACAAGGTGGTGCGCGGCGGTGCATGGAAATTCAGCGCCGAGAGCTGTCGGTCGGGTTATCGCTACAACGAAGATCCCGGCTATGTTGATGTATGTTTTGGATATGATATCTATGGCTTTAGATGCGTTAGAAATGCTCCCGGTGCTATTCAGCCCGGGCAAATAAAACTCAGCACGCCGAACATGAAAAGCAGGAACCATAATGCTGCCACTAAGTAAGGAGAGCGTCTGCCTATTATTTCTTTCTCGTGATGCCCTTTCCCAATAAGGGTAAGACTTCATTTGTTTCCGTTGGGCCGTAATTAAAGATGGTAAAGCCCCCTGTACCGAGTCGGCGTGTGATATTGATATGCTCAATTAGTTTGCAGATGCCGGAGGAGCTGCTCCAAACACTTAAACCGATCCCAGGATAACAAGGAACATTACCGACCCACTTAAGCTGCTGTTCAATCATGTTCCGGAAGTGGCTGCTTGAGTCTGTGTAGTCCATAGGGCAGACGAAGTCAAGAAAGCCGCGGTCACACCATAGCTTCCAATCCTGACCAACAGTGTTACGGTCAACCGGCCAGTTTCTAAAAACTGCCGCAGATATCTTGATATCTGGTCTGATGTTCTTTGCCTGTTGAGCTACGGCAGCCACGACCGTTGTTATCTGCAGACGGCGGAAGTCCAGCCATTTTTCGTTCAGGCTTTCGTTATTTCTCAAGCCGGTGGGCCAGTTGTTGACCTTTCTGCCAATGTTTTTCTCAAACCGTAGACGACAGCCTGTGCAAAAACAGCCCTCCTTACCAGGATAGCGTATATAGTCAAAGTGCAATCCATGGACGTCGTACTTGCGAGCGACTTCGAGCATAGACTCAATCTCCAGTTTCTGGTTGTCCGGGTGTGATGGACACAACCAGCGTTCATTCGATGAGCCATCATAATTGACCTGGGTTCGTTCCTTTGCCCTCATCCTGGCGATGAACTTTTTGTCTGTTGCCCAACCCATATTGTAGTTGACTTTCCAGATATGACATTTAATTCCATATTTCTTGCATGCAGTAAGACAAAGGTCTATTTGGTCGCCCTTTTCCTTTACAGCTGCAGCTACAGGCAATACCTCACTGTTATAAAAGGCTACACCTCCCCAAAGCATGTTAGGCAGAATAGCGGTGAAGCCGTTCTCAGCCAAAAGTTTAATAGCCCCGTCCCATGTCATGCCAGCCACACCAAAGGCACTGTGACACCAGAACGCCCGATGTTCTCCATGCAGAGGCTTTTGAGCTAAGCAATATGCGTCTATCATAGACTCCTGGGCTTTTTCAGCGACGGCAATGGCTTTGGAGAAGTCACCCTCAGATAGCAGATCCAGGCCCTGTTTGCGAAGTCCGGCGGCACGTTCCAGAGCTAATTCGGCAGGGCTACCTTTGGAGATAAGTTTTTCTACGCCTTGCTTAGACGAATTGTAGTCAACATAGGGCCCAAGCCGGCCGATACGGTCAAGGCAGCCCTTGGCTGCTTCACGCCATAGTTCGGGCGCGAGGTTTCCGATCATAGCGAGCAGCAACTGCAGTTTGTTTGCTGAATCATCAGACAAAAGCACATGCGTCAGGAACATACAGTTTTCGCTGATTACAATGGCGGGTTTACCTGTAGATTGGTCGTTGTTGCTGTACCACAATGCAGCGATGCGACTGCGGCCCTCTACAGCAGATACATCATGTATGTTCCAGGAAGCCTGCTCGGTAACATCCGGCATTCCTTGTAAACCCTCATCGGAAGGACGAATCGAGGCAAAATAACCCTGATATTTCTGGCGAATATGAGGACCGACGCGAATACCCACTATTGGTTCAAAACGCCTGGATAGTGCATAACAAGCAATCAGCTTCCCATCAGCCTGAAGGAATTTAGCTATCTCGTCCGTTACTTTATCTGGTATCTTCGGATTGTACGGTAGAATCATGAGCTTGATACCCTTCAGTCTCTCTGACGTGACATCAAGGTCGCTGAGGACTATGTGTGAAAGACCGGCCCTGTCAAGAAACTCGGCCATGATGTTGGTGTATTGTTTAACAGCCTTTAATTCGTTAGGTGTTTGGCTTGCGACTGAATCACCACGTACAACGATAATTTTGCCACCAGAGCCAAACAAGCCCAAAGCTGTAATGTAAAACGCAGTATCCACGTCTTGACCGCGCCATGCGGAAATGCGAATCGTGTCGACCTTGCTCCATCCGGCTGGGCGGCCTTCTATGTCGGTCGAATTCTTGTGAATCTTCACTACCGTCCACCCGGCCGAGGTGGGGGCAGCGAACTTCCCGCTGTACCACCCGTCTCCACTGTGAAGGTAAACGCTAAAGCTACCTATGGGTGATGCATCGTGACAGTAAAACAAGAATTGCAGGCCCTTGCACATCGTAAGATCCAGCTCGAGTTCTCTGTCCCAGGAAGCCCGGTCAAACTTAGTACCATGGAAGTTACAGGGCATTTTCAATGCTTTTTTGTCTTCAATTTCTACTAACGAAACTGATTTGCTGCCGGTCATTGGCCTCCAGGATGTATGAGCTGTCTGCTGAGAATACGATAAGTCGTCGATGATTTCGTAAGTTGTCTCGGGAATTGGCGGCACCGGCTCCGCAATAGCGACAGATTGAACAACACAGGCAACAACGAACACTGCTTTTAAACGAATGGACATAAGGTATTTTCCAAAAAGTTAATTGTTCCTTCTTGCGTTTCCCATATTTGCAAACAGAGTGGTTCTGATGGTCATAAAGCTCCGTTAGAAGCTATTCGACCTCAAAGCATCGGCTGGTGGCATAAACATGCACACCGAAGCCTCGAATTCCATCACGAATAATCCCTTTTTTCACAATATGACTCTCCTCCGAGTAAAGTCTGTAAAGCGTCTTTCCTTCTATTTCTTTTGGCAATCGGCTGACAGTGAAAGCAATACCCTGATGGTGCTCGTTAACGGCAATCAATACCCAGTCTTTGTCGGTCTTGCGAAGCAACAAATGTGGTCCCTGTCCATCAATGGAGCCATAAGTTTCATCTGCAATTGCGACAGGTATAGTCTTTGGATGCTGACCGAGGATTGCCGGCTCAAGAGCACGTAGCTGGCGGGCTATTTTCATCAAATCCCGCCACAAGGAGCTGTCCTTCTCAATATAGTGTGTGCCCCAGTAGAGGATTGCGTTTGCTCCATGCACAATAGCATCATAAGCCATAAAACGGGTTTCGTGGAAGTTGGGGCGTCGGCCTTTAACAGGATCAGCTTCTTTCTCGCCTTCCTTGTTGAGATCCCTCCAACCGAATCCTTGTAGCACCATCCAAATTGATTTACCGGGAGCCGCCGCACGCATCCTGTCTGTATAAGCTCCCACAGAACTAAGGTTTGTGTCCTTTAAATCACTGTGTCCGTTAGTGGGGTTGAAAGGTACTGGATAAATATCACAGCCGGCGGCATCAACCGCCTGGTTATATTCCTGTAAGCTTTTGATAGAGTTTCTGGGGGCATGATTTTGCCAGATAATATGCCTGGGGTCCAACTGCCGTATGACTTTGCAGCCTCGCGCAATAGCTGTGCTTAGTCTATCTACCTCGGTTGGACAGTCTGACTCCTTCCAGTCGGGATGTGGATTTTTTACGTGAAGCTCCTTCCACAGACCGTCATAGATTTCTTCAGCCTTATTGAACAATCCACGCTGATTATAATCATTGGCCTTTTCCAAAAGAGACGACCACTTGGCAATGCTTGCGTCTATGGTGTTGGATTTGGCTTTATCTACGTGTTTTCGCAGTTCGCGCTGTTGTCCGCCAAATACCCAGTGAAAGCGAGACCACCAGATATTCCAAAGAACTTCATCAGGAAGTTCCCAGACCAGCAGCGCCGGGTGATTTTTGAAGTCATTTATGATTTGCGTCAGTTGTTGTTCAGATTTTTCGTCACCTTTTTTCAGCTTGACAGCCGACCCCAAACAAATCCAACCGTAAAGCTTATGTTTGTTTAGACGATCCAAGGTTTTTATGTCCTGTGTGACCCGGACTAAATTGAATCCGTTTTCGGCCATTTCTCTTAATATTGCATCCTCTTTCGGCAGCTCATATAAGCCTATGATCAGCCG
>Ga0307379_10011106_pt1 | contig 11861 bp, 10 predicted proteins | sample UN2MG_FD_202237 | JGI IMG/M metagenome (GOLD analysis project Ga0307379, IMG submission 202237) | Soil microbial communities from Risofladan, Vaasa, Finland - UN-2 | ecosystem: Environmental > Terrestrial > Soil > Coastal area > Acid sulfate soil | place: Finland: Risofladan, Vaasa | collected... | reverse complement strand
GATCGCCTCGTGCGTGTGCACGCTCTCATCGCACGCCCGCACCACACGCTCCCGCAGATCTATCGAGTAGGTTTCCATGCCTACTCTTATCGGCACACGCTACATCCAAACGTGAACTGCTCTAGCCCTTTTTCCATGACCTTCCGTGTTGCTGGTTCTCGTAAGTCGCCTCGCTATGTATCAGCAGGATGCCTGGGGCATCGGCAGACCGGCTGGCGCCGTTGGGCAGGCAGGTAGCGTCGTAGGGCCAAGTCCTGTGGATAGGGCAGGGGTGGCGCGGACTTGGCGAGGATGAGGCGAGAGAAGTCGAGGTGCAGGTTTGGCGGAAGGAAAATCAGAAAGAATCGCGGGTTCAGAAATGGCGTTTTTGACCAAACAAGAGGGGACGCGGCGGCTTGGCGGCCGTTTTGGAGAGGTTGCCGATTCATGTTTACCAGGTGTCCTGCGACAAGTTTTCTAGAGGATTCTGCGGTTGTCGGGGTGCCGCTGGGCCTGGATTAGGGGTGATTTGGCAGTCGGGTTGATGGGGCGTGCAGAATGGCCCTAGACACGCACGGAGGGGGCCCTAGAATGAAATCGGCGGGGGTCGGAGTCCGCCAACGCTCCGAGTCAATGAGATGGCTTAACCGGCCGTGCGGAGGAGGAAGAAGATGAAGTCGATGGCCGTGCTGCGGGTTGCGAGTCTCGCGTGCCTCGTCGGTTGGTGTCTGACGGGGTGTGGGGACGGGAGCGATAAACTCGAGTCCTCGGACAGGAAGGAACGCATCCAGGGCCTGAGGCAGGTTACGAGGAAGGGCGGCAATACGGTAGCCGAGAGGGTGGCCAAAGTGGTGCGGACTGAGGATACGATGGTTGCGGCGGAGGCCGTGCGCAGCCTCGGTAGCATGCGGGCATCGCGGTCGGTCGAGATCCTGAAAGAGGTGGCCTCGGGCGCCAACGAGAAGCGGGCAGCCGTGCGCCAGGAAGCCGTCATCCAACTAGGCCGGCAGGGCGGGACCGAGCCGCTGCCTGTCCTTCGCCAGGTGATCAAGATGGACCCGGACCCGGAGGTCCGGGCGGCGGCGGCGACAAGCATTGGCTGGTTGGGGTCTCTGGTGGACGTGGCCTTGCTGGTCGATGTGGCCGAGAACGAGACAGACCCGATCGTCCAGGCGAGGGCGGTGGGGTCGATTGAACATCTGATCGGCCTGAAGTTCGGCTACAAACCGGGCGCGCCGCAGGCCGAGCGAGAGAAGGTGCTGCGTCGGGTCCGTGCCCGCGCCATTACGGCGGCGACGGACGTCCAGAATGCGCGTCGGAAGGGGATGAAGGCGCGCGGCCAGTAGCCCGTCGGTGGCTGTTCCGTCGGAGTCTGCGGGCATGAGCGGGGGTGCGTGGAAGGCGGAGTCCCGGATGGCGGGTGGGTGCAGGGGTCGTGCCAGGCAAAGGAGAGAAGCCATGTTAGCGATCTCGGGAAACGGCAAGCGGCTGGGCGTGAAGGTGAGCGCGTTCACGCTGATCGAACTCATGGTGGTGGTCACCATCATCGGCCTCCTGATGGCGCTGCTGGTGCCGGGGCTGACCGCGGCGTGGGAGACGGCACAGATGACGCGGTGCAAGACGAACCTGCTCCGCATCTTCCAGGCGCAGGCCCTGTGGCGGAGCGAGCGCGGCGATCAGCTGCTGATGGGGTCGTCCTGGAACGGCGAACTGTTGCCGTACGTCGAGTGGGACAAGGGCATCTTCCAGTGCCAGACCCGGGCCTCGTGGGGGTATAGCGGCCACGCGAGCGACGGCTCGTCGGGCGGCGGTTCGGGCTCCGGCGGGGGATCGGGCAGCGACGGCGGCTCCGGCGGCGACGGGTCAGGATCCGGCGACGACGGGTCGGGCGCATGGTACCCGAAGAGCGATGAGATCGAAGCCGCCTTCGAGTTCGACGTTTACCTTCAGCAGGGGGCCACGGGCACGGAACCGGGCTGCGAGTCGTGGACGCATGAGTACGGAGAGTTCATCTGGAGCATCCCGTTGGGCGGGCACGCTTGGGTCCGGAAGGAGGATCACGGCTCCTATACGACGTACTACCTCGACGACTGCGCGAGAGGCAACACGAACAAGGATGACCTTGAAGTCGACATCCACTATGCGGATGGGCAGCCGACGAAGGTGGTGGTGAAGAGGGCTTCGGGGGCAGACTCGTGGTCGATTACGGGACGGTTTATGTTCGATTTCAAGATGTGTGGTGAGGTTATCATTAAGAACTGGCCCGAGCACTACGGCGAGACGATCGAGCTTCAGCCGCCCGAGAACTGGTCGGGCGACCCGAACCGGCCCACGGACGGGGACGCGTCCGATGGCGGCTGGGGGCGCAGCGGAAGTCTCACCGGCGGGTTTGTCTGGAACGGCTCCGCCTGGGTTCCGCGCCGGGCCGTGCCTTTTCTGATGGGCGACTATGCCATCAGCCGCGGCGCCTACGAAAGGACCGACGGGTCGTTTGCCGCGACCCTCGACGCCAAACTCTTCTTCATCCTCGACTTCGGTGGCCAGAAGACGGTGGCCGACTTCAATGGCGGCGTCGACGAGGACGCCTGGGACCTGTACTTCATCGACACCACCAAGCCGGGGGCCGTCGAGGACTGGCAGCGGAAGTTTGGCGCCGACTACACCGACTGGATGGCTTACCAGGCACTGCGGCATACGGGCACGGCCAATGTCATGTTTTGCGATGGGCACGTCGAGTCGCTGACGGGCGACGAACTGTATTACCTGAATCCTCTGTGGAGGTACCAAGGACGCTGACGGGCAACCGGCACCGGCCGGCGGAAGCGAAGACCGCACGCCAGCCGGTATAGCAAGAGGCAACCCCAGGGCGCTGCTGTCATAGCGGCGCCCTGGTTCTTTTCTCCGACGTGGCGGTGTCCGTTTGTTTTCCGCGCCGCGCGGCCCTACAATGTGTGCGTCTGTTGAAGAGAGATGCCAGTGGGCCTGCCGCGCGAACTATTTGAACGCCTCAGCCGACTCAACCGCAAACGGCTGCAGGAGACGCCGCCGAGCGCCCCGGACAGCGGTTTGCCGCGCGCGGGTCCCCCGGAGACGGACACCGGCCCGGGCGCTGCGACCCTTGCCCAGGTCATCCCGGGCGAGGAGCGCCGGGCGGCCGGCGCCAGCCTCTACGTGGTTCGTCGAAGGGCCGGGGATTTCGTCCCCACCGTGCCGCCCGGCGGCGCCGATGACGAGGCTGGGGCTGACGCGCTTCTCGGCCGGTACCAGCGAGTCTTCCATGGGGCAGGCCTGGCGGTGGCGCCCGAGGACCTTCACGAGACCGTCCGCCCACTTATCCTGACCGACCCGGCGGCCATCACGTACCTCGACATCGAGACGTGCGGCCTGGCCGGCGAGCCCATCTTCCTGGTGGGCGTGCTGCGGTACCGCGACCGCGAGTTGCTTATCGAGCAGTTTCTGGCCAGGGACTATTCCGAGGAGCGGGCGGTTCTGGCGGCGGCCTGGGAGGTGTTGGCCGATACGGCCTGTCTGATCACCTACAACGGCAAGACGTTCGACATGCCCACGGTCGGGGCGCGGAGCCTGGCGTGCGGCTTGTTCCATTGCCCGGCGGTGCCGGAGCACGTGGACCTGCTCTTCGAGGCCCGGCGCCGATGGCGGCGGGTCCTGCCCAACTGCCGGCTCCAGACGATCGAGCAGTTCATCTGCGGACGCCGCCGCGCGGGCGACATCCCCGGGCACGAGATTCCGGCCGCGTATCACGAGTTCGTACGGGCCTACCGTAGCCAGGACACAGGCCGGCGGGCGCGTAGCCTGAGGTGTCTTCAGACCATCCTTCACCACAACGCGCTGGACCTGCTGACGATGGCCGACCTGGTGACGCGGCTTCTCGCGGGCTTCGACTGACGGGCTGCTCCGGCCTCCTCCCTGCGTCGGTGCCCCGGGTTCCGCGTATTACGTATGTATGGCGTGTAGCAGAGATGCAGTCTGTTCGGGTTGTGTCGCCGGTTGTGCCGCGCCGAGCGCCCATATCGATTCTGCCATGGGTGGGGTTATCTGGCGTCTGTGTTGCGACGCTGCCGCACGTTCCCGTGAGTGCGTAAGTCTCTTCCTCCAAACGCCTTAGCGTCGCGCCGAGATTGTGGCAGCCTCCAGCGTGTTGTCCTGGGGCCATCCCCTCGTTACGGGCCGCATATCCCATACGGTCCGCATCTTCGTTCCAGGCCGACCTCTGACCCCCGTTGCTGTGACGCAGAGGCCGATGGCCTGCCGCTTCCCTGCCGCCGTTGGCATTGGCATCGCCTTTGCGTCTGGGTGGTGCGTGCCTGACTCGTGGCGCGGTCGACGCGCTGTTCGTCGGTGTCGACGCTGTCGAGGGGTAGCGCGAAAGGAGACAAGCGATGGACGAATCCGCTCTTCGGGAAAAGGTAGGTCAACTCCTGTCGGAGGTCCACCGTCTCCCGCCAATCGGCAAGGCGGACGAGGGGAGCGTGGCCCAGGTGGGTGCCGGTTACGGGTCGACGATGAAACGCGACATGGCGGCCCTCGAGGACAGCCTCGACCAGATACAGCTGGCCGTCAAGTACCTGGTCTTCGACCTCGAAGCAACCAAGCGGGAGAACCGCTTGCTCAGGGATCTGCTCGGCGACGCGTAGGGAGACGCCTCATCTGGTGAAGAATAGTGAGAGCGCTGCGCGGCAGCCTGTGCCGTGCGGCAGCAAAGGCCGCCGTCTTGCCTCGCACACACTCGCGGGGCGCCGCAGGCGGTGGAACCGGCGCACAAACTTGCTACGAAGGCCGCGCGCGTGCGCGGCCCGGGGAGAAAAGGACTCTAGGGAGACAAACGATGAAACTGCGAACGACACTTGCTGTATTGGCCGTCACGCTGGTGGTGGGCCTGGTGGTTCCGAGTGTGGCAAATGCAACTGGGACAAATGGACTGGACATCGAGGAAATCGTCATCAACACCGCCGAAGACTATCTCAACGGCGGCGCGCCGTCGTACGGCCGGTACTGGATGGAGGACCTGGCAGTCTTCGGAACGGGCATCACCAGTGTCACGGTGACGCCGCCCGGCAAGGCGCCCGTTGCCCTTGGGTTCGACGGGGAGGGCTGGGGGTTGTCTGGCGGCACCCCGCAGTACGCCACGCTCGCCGCTTTGCGGGCGGATTACCCGGTGGGGGATTACTTGTTTTCCTTCAACGGTGGCGCCGACTCGGTCACGGTGTCGTACAACCCGACGGCCCCGAGCGGAATCGTTGATCTTTCGTCGCTCCACGGACGCACGGATGTGCCCTGGCAGACCCCGACGTTCAGTTGGCCCGCTTATGCGGGGACGGGCGACGCCTTGGGGATGCTGCTGTATGATCCGGGGGCGGGCGACGACCTGTACGAAAACCCCCCCCTCATTGATATCGGCGAGACGTCGTGGACGCTGCCCGGGGACCTTGCACCGAGCGAGGCTTATGAGTTTGAGGTCGCGGTCTACGCCGTCCAGGGCGGGGAGCCGGCGACGCTGGAAACCGTGGGAGGGGACGACTTCATTTATTATCCCGTTTTCGAGAATATCAACATCGCGGAGTTCAGCACCCCCGAGCCGGCGACGCTGGCTCTGTTGGGTTTCGGTGCGGTGGGCCTTGTGGCGCGCCGCCGCAGGAAGAAGTAATCGGGTATGACGTGGGAAAGGCCCTCGCGAGAGGGCGGGGGCCTTTCCGCCTTCTGGGGAGCGATCATGGGTGGCACCGGCGGTGACAAGGAACGAAAAATGAAACGGTTCGGCCAAGGCGTGGGCGTTGTAGTGGGTGTCGCGGTGGCCCTTTGGGGCGGAGGCCTCCTGGCGGGGCCGATTCCGGGGGGCACCTTCTTCGCGGACGGTTTCGACCGCCCCGACAGCACCGACATGGGCGAGTTCTGGACCGAGCAGTGGTCCGACTGGCAGATCGAGGACGGCCATGCCCGCAGCGCCGCCGGACCCAACTGTGCGCTCATGACCGTCGACGGGTTCGAGTCCACCGACCCGTACCTGGAGGTCACCGTGCGGTACGACCTGACCATACGACCGACCTACGTCGCCCTCGTTTCCCTGTACCTCGACAACGAGCACAACATCTTCATCAAGATCCAGGACTGGGACTACGACGGGCTCTTCGACACGGTCTACTTCTACATGGGCAACAACAGCCAGGAGCCCTGGGGCGACATGGAGCGCGGCTACGACGACTGGGAGGACCTTGCTCCGTACTTCTCCGAGGCGCGGATCGCGACCTCCGTCATCGGCGACGAGATCTTCGTGGCCATCGACCGGGACTTCGACGGTAACCCCGACCCGTACAGCGTCTACTCCCGCGACCAGATACCGCGGGGCCAACTCGGAGTTGGCGTTGGCCTGGGCGGGTACGACCGGGCCTGGGCCGATAACTTCCTGGCCGTTCCCGAGCCGGCCACGCTGGCCCTGATGGGCCTGGGGACAGGGGCCCTGCTGCTGGCACGCCGCCGCCGGAAGTGATCAGGTGTGTGTCGGACGGACGGACCGTAGCACCCCCCCGTGGGGGCAGGCGAGGTGGGCGGCAGGGACACCGGCCGCCGGAGACGCAAAGGGACTGCGGAACGGAGGGTGGAACCATGGTGCGCACGACATCGGCAGTGCTGCTGGTCCTGGCGGGGCTTGTCATCCCGGCGCGGGCCGAGGCGGGCGAAATGGCTGGCCTCTCGGACAGGAACTCCTACGTCACGCTCGACACCGACCCGGCATCGACGCACGGACTCCTGGCCTGGGTGGTAGACGGCATCGTCCACGTGAATTCGCAATGGTTCTGGTACCGGACCGAGGGCATGGACGGCGAGGAGAGCGTCAACACGCTGCCGCTCGAGATGAGCCTGACCAGTGGCGACTTCGACGCCGGCACCGAGCGGGCCGTCCTCTTGTATACCGGCGACGGCTTCACCATCACGGTCGACGTGGTTCTGACGGGCGGTTCCGACGGCAGCGGCCGGGCCGACCTGGTCGAGAGCATCGCCATCGAGAACACCGCCGCGGCGCCCTTGAGCTTCCACTTCTATCAGTTCTGCAACCCGGCGCTCAACAATACGCTCACCGACGACGTGGTGGCCATCCTCGGCGAGAACAACACGGCCCGGTGCGAAGACGCCCTTATCCGCTGCGAGGCCGTCGTCACGCCGCCGCCCAGCCAGTATGCCGCCGCTTCCGCCACCAGCCTGTTGGCGGAACTGGGCGACGCCAACCCGACCGACCTGGGCTATGTCCCGGGGCCGTACGGCCCGGGCGGCAATGCCGCATGGGCGCTGCAGTGGGACTTCGATCTGGCCGGCGGCGACACGTACCTCGTGAGCATCGACAAGATGATCGTGCCGGTGCCCGAGCCGGCCACACTGGGCCTGCTGGGCCTGGGCGTGGCGGGTCTCGTGGTTCGCCGTCGCAGGAAGTGAAGTGAGTGATGTGGGAGGGGCTCCCGCCTAGGGGGGCGTGGGCCTTTCCGCCGTGCCAACTGGTCGGGCCCGTGTCGCTGGGATGGACGAACGGGCGACCAGGCGTCGCAAGGGGGGAAAAACCGCTCAGCGGGAGTGGTTTCCCCCATGTTCGAGCAGGACGATGCAAGGGGAAGTTACAGACAAGGAGGGAGAGCGATGAGAGCAGCAAGAACAATTCGATGGATGGTGGCTGGTGTGGCCGTGTTGGTGCTGGTGTCGGCGGTCCGGGCCGACTGGGACACGACGGACCCCTTTAAGATGCACTTCCCGCAGTTGCCCGACCCCATGGGGTGGGACGTCAACTTCATCACCCCGAAGGTCCTGGCCGACGACTGGAAGTGCACCGAGACGGGGGCGGTGTCGGACATCCACTTCTGGTTCTCGTCGAACCATGACATGCCGTTCCAGATCGAGAGCATCCACGTCAGTATCCACAAGGACGACCGGGTGACGAGCCCCGATTTCAGTCAGCCCGGGCCAGTGGAGTGGGAACGCGACTTCGACCCCGTCCAGTTCGTCGTCCGCGACTGGGGCATGGGCGCTCAGGGCTGGTACGACCCGAACCTCAACGAGTTCGAGCCCGAGACCCATGACCAGATCTTCCAGGCCAACATCACGGGAATCCGCGCCCCGTACACCCAGGAGGAGGGCACCATCTACTGGTTGGACCTCTCGCTGGTCGCCACCGGCGAGCCCGGGACGATGGTGCAACTGGGATGGAAGACGTCGGGCTCGCCGCAGTTCGAAGATGCCGCCGTGTGGGGCGACGTGCCCGCGGTCGGCGGCCCGATGGTCTGGCGGCCGCTGCATGACCCGTCGGGCGCTCCGTTTGACCTGGCGTTCGTGATTACGCCCGAGCCGGCCACCCTGGCCCTGCTGGGGTTGGGTGTCGCGGGCCTGGTGGCTCGCCGTCGCAGGAAGTGAAGTGAGTGATGCGGGAAAGGTCCCCGCTAGGGGGCGGGGACCTTTCCGTTCTGCAAACTGGCCGGGCCCGTGTCGCGGGGATAGACGACCGGCCGACCACGAGTCGCAACGGGGCAAACCGCTCAGCGGGAGTGGTTTCCCCCTTGTCGTTCGAGCAGGACGGATGCAAGGGGAAGTTACAGACAAGGAGGGAGAGCGATGAGAGCAGCAAGAACGATTCGATGGATGGTGGCTGGTCTGGCCGTGTTGGTGCTGGTGTCGGCGGTCCGGGCCGACTGGGACATAGGCGATCCGCACAAGATGCACTACCCCCAGTTGCCCGACCTGGAAAACGGCTACGACGTTCTCGACGGCCTGTACAGCAGCGACACCGCAGGGTCCGGCATCAAAATCCTGGCCGACGACTGGCGGTGCACGGGCAGCGGCCGGGTTACGGACATCCACGTCTGGAGTTCGTACAACAACGATTTTCGCCCCGTGCCCCCGCCGAACACCATGTTCAACCTGGCCATCTACGACGACGTCCCCGCCAGCCAGAACCCCCTCGGCTTCAGCATGCCGGGGAATCTGTTATGGCAGGCGTACGTCCAGCCGACCGCCGAGCGGGTCTACGCCGCCAACGTGCTGGAACAGTTCTACGACCCGAACCAGCAGCGCGTCATCGGCGACGACACCGTGTGCTGGCAGTACAACTTCCTCTTCGACGAGGCCACCGCCTTCCAGCAGGAAGTGGACAAGATCTACTGGCTCAGCGTCAGCCACACGCCGGACCTCAACGGCGACGGCATCGTCATGTTCGACGACCTTTTTCTCCCCATGGTCGGCTGGGCCTACGGCTGGAAGACCACCGACATGCCCTTCAACGACGCCGCCGTCTGGATCGATGCCACCATGGGGGGGGTCTTACCCCAGGACGCCATCCCGCCGTCCGGCTCAAACTGGAACATGCTTGGGGTGCCTATGGGCGACCTGGTGAAGCCGCTGAACCTGGCGTTCGTCATCACGCCCGAGCCGGCCACACTGGCCCTGCTGGGCCTGGGTGTGGCGGGTCTTGCGGCCCGCCGGCGCCGCAGGCGATAGGGCGGCACATCGGCGAAATGCGAAGGCCGACCCGGCGGCGCGGCCGGGTCGGCCTCGTTGCTGCGCGTGAGATGTCGGCAGATTACGGCTGCGGCGCGGGGCCCGTCAGACGCTTGACGAGCAGGTCCTCGAACGCCGCCATGTCTTTCCACTCCGTGGCCACGCGCATCGTCTTGGCCTTCTCGTCGATGAGCGTGCGGCCGTCGTCGGCCACGCGGATGCCGAGGGTCTCCATCTTGCAGAGGGCGTCGGCGAAGGCCAGGTACACCGCGACCGTGTCGAACAGGGTGCTGGAGGCGTCGAGGTCCTCCTTGCGCTGCTTCTTGGCCCAGAGGCGGTAGTTCTCGATGAGCGCGGCCGCGAGGGGGTCGGTCGAGTCGCGGACCGTCTTGAACTTCTCGCCCCTCAGGTGGACCAGGCCGCACGTGTCGAGCGGCGTGATGGTCATCTCCCACGCCGCGGTGAAGACCTTCTGGCACGCCTTGGCATTGGCCTTGACGTTGTACTCGGCGTCGATCGTGTTCTTGCCGCCGTACCCCTTGCGGACGCTGCCGTGCATGCCCACGAAGCGGGCCTTCTGGGCGATCCTCGGTTCGCGCTCCAGCGCGGCCATGAGATTAGGCACCGGGCCGATGGCGATGAGCGTCACGGGTGTCGATGACTTCATGATGGTGTCGATGATGGCCTGGACGCCGTCGGCGTGAACCTTGCCGGGATAGGACTCGAGGCGGTAGTCCTTGACCCATTCGGCTTGACCGCCGACACCGTCCTTTGGGTCGATGCCGATGCCCACCGGTACGTCCGTGCGCTTGGCGACTTCGAGCAACTTCGCGATAAGTTTGGCGCGGTAGAGACTCTTGCCCTGGTCGCCCACGACGAGCCGCAGGTCGACTTCGGGCGACTTCAGGAGCATCGCCAACGCCCAGGTGTCGTCGATGTCGTCGCCGATGTCGGTATCGAGAATGACGGGGATCTTGCCCGGCGCTCGAGCGGCGGCCAAGGCACACCCGGCCGAGACGGTGCAGAGAATGCAGGCTGTCAGCGACAGCAGCGTCGGGAAGGCGCTCAGGGAACCCGTGTTCGTCATGGCAAACCTCCTGGCCGGCAACCAGTTTGGCGGGCTGCGGGCCGGCCCCCGGCCCACCCCCGGCCCACCCCCGCAAGGGGAAGGCGGATTATACGGCACTGCCGCAAGCGCAAGCCAGGCGTTTTTTCGTGACGTGCAGGGCGGGCGGCGAATACGGGCCGGCTGGCCGGCGTACAGGATAGCGCCGCGGCAGGAAAAAATGCTCTTGACTCGCGCGCGGCGTCGATGTATAGTAAGGGACGGACTGAGCGATGTGAGTGACGGCGTAAGACAGCCTGCTGGCTCCGGGCGCAGTCCATACCACCGGGGTCGAGAAAAAGTGAAAAAACCCAAAGCAGGGCATTGACACGGCCGGCAGGTCGTGTACAATCCCCTTTCTCAAGTGGGCGACGAAGGCCCGGTAGTGCGTTGTTCTTTGGCAAGTGAACAGTTCGAGCCCAAGCAAAGCGGGAGTGTGTCCTTCACACGCGCGACCCTCGCGGGAAGCGTGTGCAGGGAGGAAAGGCGGTCCCGGCTGGAAGCGGTCGGGATGGCCAAGTGGTGTGTTGAAAAACACAAAGCGCACTCTCGCTCACGCGATGAGTCGTGTTTTGTGACCAGCTTTCCAAGTGAAGAGTTTGATCCTGGCTCAGAGCGAACGCTGGCGGCGTGGTTGAGACATGCAAGTCGAACGAGTCGGATCCGGTCGTAAGACTGGGCCTGTACGAGTGGCGAAAGGGAGAGTACAAAACAGGTAACGTACCCCGGACACCGGGATAGCCCGTCGAAAGGCGGATTAATACCGGGTGACGTTCCGAGCCGCATGGCTCGGAATCATAGGGTGGGGCCCTTCGGGGCCTGTCGGTCTGGGAGCGGCCTGTTTCCTATCAGCTTGTTGGTGAGGTAATGGCTCACCAAGGCAATGACGGGTAGCCGGCCTTAGCGGGTGTTCGGCCTCACTGGGACTGAGACACTGCCCAGAGCCCTACGGGGTGCAGCAGTCTCGAATCATCCGCAATGCGCGAAAGCGTGACGGTGCGACGCCGCGTGCGGGATGAAGCCCTTCGGGGTGTAAACCGCTTTTCAGAGGTATGAAGTGTCCTCGCTGAATAGGCGGGTGGCATTGACCTAAACTCTGGAATAAGCCACGGCTAACTTCGTGCCAGCAGCCGCGGTAAGACGAAGGTGGCGAGCGTTGCTCGGAATCACTGGGCTTAAAGCGGGCGCAGGCGGCTCGGTCAGTCGGATGTGAAAGCCCTTGGCTCAACCAAGGAATGGCACCCGATACGCCCGAGCTTGAGGCACTCAGGGGCGACTGGAACTC
>Ga0307379_10011105_pt1 | contig 11861 bp, 13 predicted proteins | sample UN2MG_FD_202237 | JGI IMG/M metagenome (GOLD analysis project Ga0307379, IMG submission 202237) | Soil microbial communities from Risofladan, Vaasa, Finland - UN-2 | ecosystem: Environmental > Terrestrial > Soil > Coastal area > Acid sulfate soil | place: Finland: Risofladan, Vaasa | collected... | reverse complement strand
CTTGTATATTTCAAAAGAGTCCTCATAATTTTATTTTCAAACCATACTTCTTCAATATGGCTTGTATCAATACACATACTAAACTCTGGATGTTTTATACAATATTCCATAATATCCAATGGAGTTCTTATTTGTTTTTTACTTTTCCATCCGAATGTTTCAATACATAATTTATAATCATATTTGTCTTTTAATGAAAACAATCTGTTTTCTAAATAGTAATCTAAGAATTTTTCAATTCCTTTGTTTGGATGAATTACAAAGTATTGACATGCACACTTTTGATTGAACTTGAATATTACATCGAGCATAGAATTTTCATCTCTACCTAGTACTTCAAGAGGCAAGTGAACAACCAGCAAATTAGTTTTTGATTTTTCTAATGTATCAATAATTTTATCTTGATTTTCTATTAATGAATCAAACTTATAACTTGCTAATTGTATATTTGGTGGGATCCACTGAAGATTATATCTATTGTCGTCACCAAATCCATAAGAAATTGCAACTTGAATCATAAGTATCTCCGTCCATCGAATCCGCCAAGTTGTCCCTTCCAGTTAATTGCAATCGCTTCTGATGTATGAATAGATTCTTCATGACTACATTTAACAATCCAGTCAATAAGACCATCAATACTATCTAATGATTGTGATATTGCTCTAATTGCATCCTCAACGAACATTGGATTTTCTCCTGCAATTCTAGCTATCTCTTGTTCATCAACTCTTTTAATAATTGGATATGGTATGGTTGGAATTACTTTTTCAACAGCTTCGATAATATCCTCCAACCAAATATACTGTTTCCCATAGGTATTAGTTTCGACCATTATATCTGCAAATGATCTTTGGTTATGTGGAAATCCTTTAGTATCAAGAACACTACATAATTCAGCTGAGCATGGACAATATGAAGCATATTGAATTTTTACTCCCTGAAAGAATCTAAAATACCACTCCCTTCGTTTCGTTACTTTATCTGCTTCAGTGATTTGAGCATCATAAACTTGTCCTTCAAATCTGCATTTATAATAAAGAGGGAATTGATTATCGGATATAACTGATTTTCTAACAATTGGTATTTTAAAATCGAATGTCATATATGCTCCACTAGCTCCTGGTATTTTACTGGGTCCAACATTCTCAATTATCTTCTTTAAAATCTCTTTAATTAATATACTTTTTAATGGTAAATCTAAATATGGTTTTAATGTAAGTAGGAGTCTGGACATTGAAATACCTTTAGTGTCAGCATCAAGGCTAGTTCTTATAGCAACATTTGCAGTCATTTGATGAAACCCACCATACTTAGACTCAAGTTTAAATGGAACTTCAATGTGTTCAACTCCCACTTGCATAATGGGTATTTTAACATGTGGTTCTGTACATTGAATATCTGGTAAACATTCCTTATTTGTCATAAACCCTCCTATAGCAGACATGGAAGCACATTATCTTTGAAGTATCGCTCCACCTCTTCCATCCAAAAATCAAAGTCAAACCCATTTAAAATATCAATATTGTGCTCCTTATCATTAATACAATAAAATCTAAGTTCTGGATCCCCTCCCCCAAAAGTATAATTGTCAATACACTTTAATGAGTCATTGTCGATTTCAAATGAATGGGGTGGGATCTCATAGGTGACGATAATTTCACCGCCACATTCTGGACAATACATTTTCTTCATATATCTAACTCCTTTGGATCAAATATAGGCAACTCTGTTTCTTGAACCACCTCTGCTTCCTTTGGCGGATGGTTAACTTTGAACATGGGAGTTTTTACTCTTTTACTTTCAAAGTTCGGCCAATAATTACCAGAAGTTGCAGAGGTATCGTTAGTTGATGTCCAACTCATTTATGTTCAACACCAATAACTGTGAGATATGAATTGAGCAATTTAACAGATTCAGGTACTGTATCTAATTCTTTCGTATCGTCGGTTAAAGTTGACCCGATGAAATTACGAATATAGTGATTCTTTAAATCAATACAATCTGATTTGGTTGTGAGAAACTCATGTAAATTGACCGGTGCATCATGGCCAATCAAACATGCAGTTTCCATTTCACCACATCGTTGTCCGCCTTTATTTTTTCTCCCGCCAAGTGGTTGTAGCGTTCGTCTTGCATATGCTCCAATTCCCCTTGCTGCGAGTTTTTCTTCTGCAATATGAACCATTCTGAAAAAGTAAATAAACCCAACAGCGATTCGATTTACCAATTCAACTTTTGCTAATGGTTCATATAATTTGTATTTAAAATCTGCACCAGTTAATTTCATAACTTCTTCGATTTGTTCTAACCCACATGATTGAAACGGTGCTTGAATAACAGTTAAGTTTTCAATAAAGTCGGATGTTATTATTTTTGGTAATTGTTCAGAAAACTGTTTATAATACCATCCTTCTTCTGTGGAATCAATGATCTGTATAAATTTTAATAGATAGTCTCTTATATTTTTTTGAGTAATATCTTGATTGAGCATTTCCATCATTGATCGTTTTAAAGCATCTACTGCCATCGCTAAATGCATTTCATATAACTGACCAATATTCATTCTGGAAATAATACCAAGAGGGTTGATACAGATATCCAAGTGTCTTCCATCTGGTAATTGTGGCATTTCTTTGTGTGGAACAATTATGGAAATTACTCCTTTATTGCCATGCCTGTTTGCCATTTTATCTCCAACTTTTACACGCCGAAAATAAACTCCAAACATTTCAACAAGTACGCCATTTACTTTCTCACTTTTTTGTTGATATTTCCCAACAAATGAAAATTTATCTAAGCTATGTTCTTTAATAGTTTTTATCACTTGTTCTTTTGACATAACATCTTTCAGAACTTTTTGTAGATATTTTTCTTTATCCTGCTGTTGGGTTAGTCGTTCTTCAATCCATTCTTTGTACTGAGGAACTTCTTCATTCCAGGTATTACCAAATAAATTAACTTCTGATATGATATAGTTTTTATGAGCTTTCAATGTTATATTTTCAGAGAAAGGTGAATAAAATTCATCAGAATTCAACTTTTGCAAAATAGCATATGGATTTCCTGCTGGAACTGTTTCAAGTTCATCTGGTAAAGGTTTATACTTTTCATTTGATAAGCTTAAAAGAACTTTATCCGGACTCAATGTAAACGACAGATCTTTATAATGAATCGATGTTAAAATATCTTCTTCTACAAGTCTATCTGATATTGAAATTCCATCCTCATAGTTATTTCCATAGTGAACCATAACTCCAGTAAGTAGATTTTTACCAATGTTAATATTTCCATCTTTACAGAAATTACTTTCTGCCAAGATGTCACCGGCTTTGAATTTATCTCCTGATTTAACATATATATTCATAAAATCCATATGTTCAACATAGATCTTTCTATACCTAATATCAAATATATCAGTATCGTTATCATCATATACAACAATGATATATTCCTTATCAATATGAACTACCTCTCCAGATTTTTTGGCGATCTTTACAAACTGTGTATTTTTTGTATATAGACCCTCACATCCAGAAGCTATAAGAGGAGCATCGAACTCTCTTAACATGATTGATTGTCTCATTTGTGAAGCTGCCATTTGTAATCTGGTTTGATCATCATGCTTAAGAAATGGAGTCATTGAAACTGGAATTGAAATTGGATGTTTATCTTGAATATCATTTGTAAATTTCATATTTTCATCAAGATTTACATTAGCAACTAAATTTTGCAAGACACCACAATTATCTCTATCTGGAGTATCAACTGGGCATAGACGCCCAAACATAGTAGGACAAATATCTCTTAAATGCTTGGGAATATTTTCTCTTTTGAATCCACCAGGCCCAAGAAGACTTATCCTTGATAATTTTGTCAGCTCTTCAATTGGGTTTATTGAAAAATCAAACTGCACAATATCCGAGACATTACATTCTGATAAAATCTGAGTTGAGTTGATATTAAACTTCGGTTGTCTTGCTGTGCGATTTGAATAACATAGATCGAATATTATCTTAGAAATTTTTCCAATTACAGAATATTCAAAACATCTCACTCTTTTATTTGTAAATAGTGTATCATCAATAAATCCAGTTTTTAGAATTTCAGTTAACTCTTCCAAAATAGAATTATGAGTCATAAACTGTGCTGTGATTATATCAACTTTGGGAATTAGATCTATAGCATATAATACATCTTCACCTTTTGATTTTGCATTATATCTTGAGTATATTCTTCCAAGCTCAATAGTGAAATCTTCAGTTGTATATCCAATTGACTCCCCACAATATGTCTTTAAATCTTGTCTTAATAGTTCAAAAAGATTATCACTATTCGGGTCAGTCTCAAGGTTAAGCTGGAATTTTTCAGCAACCACTTCACTTCCATGATATGCTAATAGTATCAAAGATAATGGAACCTTTTTTCCCAAGAAACTAATTTTGATATTTATATCTGGAGGGTCTTTTTTTTCTTTATCTTTAAATACCATTATAGTTGCTACATTCGTTCGTAGCTTTATACTATCACCTCTGGTTACAAGTGGAGTATCAAAAAGTTGAAACAAAGGAATTTTTCTTCTACCGTTGATAAAAACATAATTCCCATCAATTAATTTGGGGATATATACGCTTAGATCTATTTCAGAAGATCCTTTTTGTAATTTGATAGATAATGTTTGTTTGAGTGTTTTGTCTAACTCTCCTGATGAAAAACGAGAATCTTTAAGAGTGATCTCATTAATCTGAAATCCAATTTCTTCAACAGGTTTAACTATTTCGTTAACAACAGGTAAAATTTTATCGTAATCTATTTGTCGTAATGTGAAGATATTTTTATCTTCGTTTTGTATTGCAGCTATTGGATTAATTATTTTCAATTCTAAATCCCCCTATCTTTACAATATGCCTTTAAGGCATTCTCTAATTTGTCATCTTCAACATAATAAGGATCACTGTTCATTGCTAAAACATTCATTATAATTTGTGTTAGTCGAAGGTCTGGACCATCATACCAGACCCTTTCAACCAACTTTAACATTCGTTCGATTCGAGCTGGATCTCTCATGTTATTTTCTCCCCTTTTAAAATTTTATCCATAACACCTGAGTATCTTCCCTCGTGTAGAATCCCTTGTAATATTGATCTTTTTGGATTGGAAAATGCCATTGCTAGGATCCAACTTTCTTGATTTGGAACCGATTGAACACTATAATAAACTGGTTCAATCTTTTCTCTATCTTCTAAAAGTCTCCATTTTTTGCCATCTTTCCACATTAATTGAGCTACCACACATTCAAAATGTACGTGGTGAATATCTTTATCATATACATCAAATAAATCGTTAACTATGGTCGTATATGTTTTTCCCTTAAATTTATGAAGTAGTTCAGCAACTGCAGCGAGATCCCCAATAATGTCTCTTTGTTTCATGGAGTTTTCTTCGCTTTCTTCTCCCTTGATTACAGCTGAACCTGAAGTATGAAAAGTTCTTAGAACTAACTGAGTACCTCTTTCGCCCAAGGTTTGAGCCGCAATAATACCAATGAAGCGACTATTCAAACTTTTATATAAATCCCCATAACATTTTTTACATACTTTAGAGTTTTTACATAAAATAGGACTTCGTATTTGAATTATTTTTCCGATTATATCTTTGTAATTTTCTCTAGTAATTTTGTACAATGATATTCCATCTTCTGATAGACACCATCTATTTACTAGCATTCTTGCTTTTCGTTTTGATGTAACATCAACATCTAAGAGATCTGTAGTACCACAATCTTCAACTTGTTCATCTATTTGTAAATTAGCACATGTAAAAATAAGTTTTCTTGATAGATACCCACTTGTGCCCGTATTCAACGCGACATCCAAAAGACCTTTTCTACAACCATATGTTGAATAGAAAAATTCTTCTTGTGTCAGACCGCTAATTAAAGAATTTTTAATCGGCAATGGTAAAATTTCTCCGTCAAAATTTGCAATAAATCCTCGTGCTAGTACAAGTTGTTTTACTTGGTCCCAACTTCCTCTGGCACCAGACTCGATCATATATGAATATTTAAATTGACTTCTGAGGTCATCAATTAAACTTGGATCCGAAAATGCAACAATTTGATCTCTTAATTCAGAATGAGAAAAGATATCTTCCTTTATTTTAGATGATCCTTTGATTCTGCAATCTTGTAAAGACATAGTAGAACCAAATAGAGTTGCAAATTTAAATCCTATTCTTTTTATATTATCAAGTGTCTGCACAACTACATTTGCAGGATATTTATCTTTTATATCATTAAGAATTACAAGTAATTCTTTTTCAGAAATAGTTCCTTGAACGACTGGGTAGTCTTCCGGAAGCTGCATATTAAATTCAGCTTCACCCAACAGGATGGTTTTATTTTTCAATTCAATTGTCTTTTCTGAAAATTGTGGAGATGTTAAGTAATAAATTCCTAATATAATATCCTGGCTTGGTGTTGTGGTCAAACTTTCATTTGCTGGGCTATTTAAATTACAAGAAATTAATATTTTATTTTTAATTTCTTCTTTAGCCTCATCTGTAATTGGAATATAAACTGCCATTTGATCCCCATCAAAATCTGCATTAAATGGAGGACAGGCCAATGGATGTATTTTTATAACTGAATCCAACGTAATTTTAATTTTGAAACCAAGCATTCCCAATTTGTGAAGAGAAGGTTGTCTATTTAAAATACAATATTCATCCTGTGTTACTTCTTCGCAAACCTTTAACAGAACAGACGAATGTGACTCAATACAATCTGCAACAAAGTCAATTGCTTCATTAAGAAGTTTGAATTTGCCGAGTTGTATTATTCGTTTGGCAATTGGAAGTTTAAATATTTCAAGGACCATTAGATATGGAAGTTTACATTCATCTAATGATAATGTTGGATCTGGAGTAATAACAGCACGACCAGAAAAATCAATTCTTTTACCAAGAATATTTCCTCTAATCAATCCTTCCTTCTTTGCCATTTTTTCAAGAATTCTGGTATAAAGTTCACTCACATCTTTTTGTAACTGTTTGAAGTAGGTATAATAAAGAGCTTTATCACGTTGTACATCAATGACTGTTTCTCTCATTATCTCCTTCTTATTGAGTATTTGGACGTAGTATCGGTTGATTTTGTCCATTAACTGTTTTGTTTCTCCAGAACTTTTTGATGTTGGTCTCAAATCCGGTGGCAATACAATAATTGTATTTATAATAAGGTTATCAATATTCTGTAAAACAAATTCCCATTCATCAATCCCCTCATTTGCCTGTTCTCTTGCAACACCTTCAATGAGAACTTTGATTGCTTCTATACGTTCCCATTTTTGTGCATCTGCTGGAATTTGATCTGGTGCGATAGTGACAGCGAAACCACCTTCATCTAAATAAAGAACACTTTGATCGTTTCTCATGAGATCATCAATTGCCTTTTTTATGGTTTTGCCCCCAAGGTCAACTATCAAATCATAGAATAGTGGGTTCACAACAGAAAGTGGCAAGTTAATTTTTGCAAATCTTTTTCTTCTTGAATCACTATTTATAATATCCACACCACACATGTCACACTTTCCACCCGATTTTGATACTCCATAATAAGTCCCACACTGGCAAGTATAATTTTTTACCGGACCAAATATCTGTTCAGAGAATAATCCAAATGGGTGAAACTTTTTCTTTCCGAATGTTTTTAGAGACGTCACTTCGTCTAAGTTTTCACAAAATGATTCATAATTTAATATTTTAGGCATGTATTATTAATCCCCCAGTTTGAATTTGTCAGTTAGAAATTGTCCTAACTCATAAAAGTGTTGACTAACTTTATTCGCAATCAGCCTGTCTAAATCAGGCATTACTTCCCTTGCAATTATTTTTATATCTTCCGCAGCCAACTGTATTTTTGAGTCTCTGATAGCATTATCAACTATTCTGGCAATTTCCGTTTCCAATAGTGATGGTTGTTCTAATTTAATTGTTCGATTCTTCATCATCTATCTCTTTTTTATTTATTTTATGTTTAATACAATCAACTTTTTTGTCAACCAGATCATTTGCTGTTTGAGCTGTTCTTTCAACCATCAAATTGAAGAATGATCTTACAGCTTTTTTGCCTGTGTTTACAACGTCGTCAATAATTGTTTTAACTTCATTTGACATTTGTTTATCACTTAATCTTTTTTCTTCCATGTTCCTAACACCTCTTGTTTTTCATATTGTATTTCGTCCCAAGGTGTAAAATAACAATCATCTAAATTAAAACATGTCAGCATACTAATTATCATTGAATTTGAGTTTTCGGTTAATTTACTTTTTCTTAAAGTGTTCGGTATACAAAATTCTCCGGTCCTTGGCGATGCATTAGGATGCGGATTGTTTAAAATAATCATATCAACATTACCATTAACAGTTTTGACTATATAATTTGAGATCTCAAATTTTGGTGCCAGTTTTGTAATTTTATACAACTCATTTTTAAAGATTAATTTTCTTGGCATAATAAACTTTGTTATTTCATGGTTTAATATTTCCACTACGCAGCTCCTGTTTCAGGAATTAATTCAATGAACATATTATTACCTTCGTTAAATACTGATACTACAAAGTTATTAAAATCAGTCTGACAGCTAACTACAGATGTCATGTTTAAAATTACATCTTGACTACTTCTTAAAGTATTCATTGGAATTACTTTTTTAGCAATTGGTGAAATTTTACTTCCAACGAATATAGTTACATCTTTGGTTTTGTTCATATTCAGAATTGGGGCGATTTTGTCTGGTAAATTTACAAATTTTTCTTGTCCATCCACATTGTCATAAACAACATCATAACAATAATTTTCAATGTGTTTGACACAATCAAGTTCATATTTTTGAACGGATTGAGTTTCTATAAGACATTCAATTGTATTACTATCTATCATCATGGAAATAATTGATGAAGCATGTCTTAAATCATTCTTTGTCAGCTCCGTAATGTATTTTCCACCCTGATGTTCTTTATAAGTAACGTTCTTTCTAAAATCACCCATCAGATATCTTGACGATATATAAAATCTTACATCAATTTCAATGTTTCGATCATATGTATAATCACGACAATCAATTACTAAATCCTCTTTTACAAGCTTTGTCACACCTTCGATATACTTAGTTTGAAATGCCCAAATTTCTATATCAGGATTTTTATCAATGAGCATGTCCTTTAAAGCTTCAACTTTTGGACATCCTATATCAAGTTGTCTATAAATAGAATTTTTTAGATTTTTACTTTCAACTATATCGGGGTCTAATAATACTATCTTTTCGATATTTTCTAAATTGGAAATCGCTTCCGCTACAAATCCTCCAAGAGATCCTAATCCAATTATGACAATATTTTTATATGTCACGTTATATAGTCTCCTTTTTTCAATTTATTTCGGGGGGTTTTTAGCCCCCCATAACAGAACAATTATACACCACCAGGATTTATTGTTTTTTCATCTTGAATGGGTTCTGTAAATATAGTTAACCTTTGAAGAAGATCTTGTTCTTCTTTACCAACCGGAGTTGGTCTATATTGTGATTTATATTTATATAGTGAGTTAGCTAATTTAACAGGATAACTCAAAGGTACATAAAAAATATATTTTTTATATGCACCATTTGTTGAACTTGATATGGATGTTTGTGGATCTATACGTTGAAGTTCTTCTGCAATTTCATTTCTGAAATGTCGTTCGTCATCTCTTGTTTTTATTTTGATAGAACGTTTTATAACTTCATCATCACGCCCACAACCATTAATTCTCCAGTTGTTTTCTCTTCTGGTCAATGCTCTTATTGCACGACCCCATGCTTTGTTTTTTCCTTTCGATCTGTTGAATGAATCCGCAAGAGAACATATAGATACCCCTCTGGCTTCAATACATTTCTTTTTTGAGTTAATAAGAACACATGTTGTAAATGCATTATTAACAAGCGGACTATTAATATAATAAAACGAAATTTTATCAACTCCACTTTCTTCTAAAACTTTTTTTATGTTTTCATTCATGGTTTCAATCCTTATCTGTTGGGGGTCCGAAGACCCCCATCAGTTTAATTTAGCAGCCTTTCTTGCCTGCTGGTTTCAGGAATTCCAGGTTGTCTCCGTTTTTAAGAACATAATCGGCATCAACTTCTTTACCATTAACCAGTCCGGTGGACAGACGATCAACGTTCAGAACTTCACGGAGGAAGTCCCCAACGTCTTTTACTGTCTTGCCTGCAACTGGAAAGTTGCCTGAAGATGCCCCACATGATACATGGATAGTTGTGGTAGTACGACTACCAAAAGGTGCTTCCGGTTTTGTCAAGGTGCTCTGACCTGTAAATGAAATACCGGTCACTTTCTTTACCTCTGGAGCTTTAGAGATTGTTGCTCCTGCTGCCTTTGAACCATACTTTGCCATAATGGCTCTGATAACCTCATCCTTGGGTTTCTTTGAAACACCGACGATACCAAGTTCGTCAATACACATTCTCTTAAGATCCTTAGATGTTTGTACTTCTAATCCTGCTTTTGTAAAAGTTGTCATGGTAAATCTCCTTTATTTCACGATTCTGATTTTTGCATCTGTGGTCATATTAAGCATATCAAAATATACCTCAGATCGTTCATACTGTTCTTTCACAACGACGTTGTAGAAAGACCAACACATTAATGTAGCGACCCCCAAATTTGTAAAGTATAGCTGGGGATCAGAGTTCGATAGTTCTTCACAACTCATTTCTTCGGGTAATTTATCATCGGGATTTGCAATTTCTGGATGATATGCACATAGGTCAGGAGTTAAATCTTTTCCGTCCTTCCTGACATAGATCTGTACATTACCATCTGTAAATTCATTTCCCCCAGAAATTAAGGTAATATTTTTTAAATTTTTACAGTAATTGGAAACTATCATTCTGGTTTTGTGATTGTCAACGCATAGAAATACAATTTCACCTTCTCTTATAGATTCCGCAATGTTTGCTTCATTTACAAATGCTTCATAAGAATCAAAACGTAATTCTTTAAATTTCATTTGTAGTTCAGTAGCTTTAATATCAGCTTTGTTTCCCATGCGAATAAATTCTTGACGTTCATAGTTTTTTTGCTCATAAGTATCGCCATCAACCAATAGAATATCTGCAGTTATATCTTGAGCATAGTTTAGAAATCTACATAATCTTTCAGAAAGAATAGATCCTACTCCACCGAGTCCAACAATAGTAATTCGTAATCTATTAGTCATCTCGTTCCCCCATAAATGCCTTTTTAAACATTGACATTAGCATTCCATCCCTTTTCTTTGAAATAGGGATAACATTAGAATTCGGTTCTTGTATTCTCTCAATAGTTTCATCTGCTTCTCTTGCTGCTTTAAGAGCTATGGCATTTATTTCTTCTTGATCCGGAGTTAGATATGCTCCTGAATCTGTAAGCATTTGATTTTCCAGCGTTTCTTCTGTAGACTGTAATTCCTGGTTTACTGGAGTTTGACAAAAAGGACATAGTGCATCATCATCAAACATATGAAATCCATTGCCACACATACTACACTTTATATAGTTGGAGTGAGTAGCTTGATCTTTTTTATATAGATAATCAAATTCATCGGATGGAGTATAATTATTCGTTAAGTTTTCGTCAGTTATCAAAACCAAATGCACATCCGTTTTACACTGGCTGCATTGTACTTCCATTTCACTTTCGTCATCTATTACTAATTCCCCACATTGAAGACATTGATACATATCTTCATCATAGTCATCTTCCTCTATTTCGCTTGTCAGCTTACAAAGTCTATGAGCACATGTCGTGCATGGAATAAATTCACC
>Ga0307379_10011102_pt1 | contig 11866 bp, 12 predicted proteins | sample UN2MG_FD_202237 | JGI IMG/M metagenome (GOLD analysis project Ga0307379, IMG submission 202237) | Soil microbial communities from Risofladan, Vaasa, Finland - UN-2 | ecosystem: Environmental > Terrestrial > Soil > Coastal area > Acid sulfate soil | place: Finland: Risofladan, Vaasa | collected... | reverse complement strand
GAGGGCGACGGACGTGCTTGGTGGTATAATTGATCGATCGGAGGGAAGAGATGGAGGATGATCAGCGATTGGTGACGGTGTTAACTGCAGGCGATGGGGGTCAGATCGCGCATGCCTCATCTATCCTGGAGGAGGCGGGGATCCTTTACTTCGAGAAGGGAGGAATATCCCGCCGCCTCGGCATATACTTGTTTAATGCCTCCGCGCGGTTTGTCGAATTTCAGGTGAGATTGACTGACATTGAATCTGCCAGGAAGCTCCTCGCTGAAGGTGGGCTGAAGCCGGACTAGGCGGCAACGGCCACGTTTTTACCAGCCGCCACCACCGCCACCGCCAAAGCCGCCACCGGAGAAACCGCCGCCGAACGACGACCCGCCACCCCACGCGGAGTGCCCACCGGAGCTTGTGCGCGGTGCGGAAACGAACGTGCGCTCCATCCCCGACGAGAGGCTCATCATCCCCAGGTAGAACAGGGCGGGGTGGAAGCCCGGGGTTGTCCCCACGTACCACTGCGGTGCTTCACGCATCAATCCCTCGAACTGCTTGGTCCAGATTGAAGTCAGGTTGAATGCCATCGCGTAGGGGAGGAGCTTCTCGAACAGTTGCGGACTTTTCTCTGGGGCGTCGTGGTACTCCATCTGCTTCACCTCGGCGCGATGGATGTATTCCGAGAGGCCGAGGAGATCCTGCAGGACGAGGACTCCCTTCTTCGTCTTGCGCGGCATGATCGGCGAGAAGGCGAAGACGATCAGCGCGGATAGAGCGATCGCCAGTCCCAGGTAAAGAGACCCGCTCCAGCCACCGATCGCGATCGCCAGCGCGATACCGAACATCCCTGCGCCGGCGTACGACTTTCGCATGTGCTCCGGATTATTCGGGTAGTACCCTTTCTTGATCAGGCCGGCGTAAAGAGCCGATTTGATCTTAGGGAGGACCTTGTAGAACTCGTTCTCCATCGAGGAGAGTAATCGCTCGTCGGGGTGAGCGGAATCGAACATCGCGTTGAGCAAGGTAGTCTCCACCTTGGACAGATTCGAGTCAGCATCCTTTCCCTTGACGAATTCATAGTCTAGTGGCCCCGTATGCCCGAACAAGCCCTTGATCTTCTCCGTGATTCCCGCCTGTTCAGCACCCACTTCCTTGATCGTCAGGTATCCCTTCACCGCAAGCCCGATCACCATCGCCGAGATATCACGCAGATCGGCGCGATCGTCGATCAGTACGCCGGCCTCACCGGGATGCATCCCTCGCGGTGGCTCGAAGCGCGGGGCGATCGTCCCCTTGCGCGGATCCTTTCCCACCTTGAGCCACAAAACGAACATCAGGATCAGTGCGAGAATCGGCAGAGCCGCGTACTTGTTTGCATTAAGGAACCAGAGTATGCGTTGCCATGTAGTTGGCGCCGCGATCCCCACCTGATCTCGCGGGATCGCCATGTCGATGGTCAGTCCCTCCCCAGGTATGAGTTGGCTGGCGGTGAAGACGAATCTTCCCTGATCATCGATCGTCGCCTCTCGTCCAAGGGTATCCCTCCCGTAGTAGCCGACATACGATGTGGTCATTACATCTGTGGCAGTCACTGTCGGCGGCAAGGTGATCGTCGCGGATGCGCTATCGATCGGGATCGCCCACTCGTTTCCCGTTACATTCCAGTAGAGCTGAATGTAGTCATCGTGAAACAGGAGCGCGCGAGCGACAGTGTAGCCGATCGTGTACGTGTGCGTTCCGGTGATCGTTCGGTTCGGGTCGCCGATGCGAACGAGGATGTTCCGCCCGCTCCTGCGCGCCGTGTACTGAACCCCCCCTCCATCCTGGGTAACCGAGTCTACCTTGAGGTCGATCGTAATGTTCTCCCCGGTGGAACGACTGTATGAAACCGGTATCCAGCGTTCGATCCCGTGGTGCGGACTGAAGAAGTCCACATCGAGCTTCTCTTCGATGTGGAGTATTCCGCTGTTATCGAGGGTGATCTGGGCATCAAAGTTGCTGATGCGCAAGGTTGCGGAAGCGACGACGGAGACCACCATCAGGAGAAGGAGACAGACGATGATCTTGCGCATCAGAAGTTCACCTTCGGTGCCTCCCGCTGTTCCACGCCAGGGATGGTGTAGAACTCGCGTTCCTTGAAGTGGAACATGTTCGCGATGAAGCTCTGCGGGAAGACGGCGATCGACGTGTTTAGATCGCGAACGACGGCGTTGTAGTACATGCGCGCCCGCTGCACGGAGTCCTCGATCTCCTCCATCGTCTGCTGCAGTTTGATGAAGTTCTCGTTTGCCTTCAGCTCGGGGTAGTTCTCCACCACGGCAAAGAGTGACTTCAACGCCCCCTTCAGCCCCTCCTCGGCGACCGCCTGCTGCTGCGGCGAGGAGGCATCGATCGCCCTGGCGCGGGCAAGGGTTACTTGCTCGAAGACCCCGCTTTCGTGCTTGGCATACCCTTTCACTGTCTCCACGAGATTGGGGATCAGATCCCACCGCCGCTTGAGCTGAGTGTCGATATCGTGCCACGACTCCTCGGCGCGAACCTTCAGACGCACAAGGCGGTTGTAGGCTAACACTCCCCAACCGAGGACAGACACCAGGACCAGAATGACAATCAAACCTGCGCTCATTTCTCCTCCTTACACGTGTCGCTACATTGTAGCGACCGGGCACCAACAGACCAAATTGTACTCTGGCAACCCTCGCCATTGAAAACGGGGAATAGTGGTAGTAAAGTCAGTCTGACAGCCTTACCGATACCTGGAGGTAGACATGCATAAACGATTGTTCACGCCGGGGCCGACAGAAGTCCGCGCCGATATCCTAAAGGAACTCGCCACGCCGCAGATTCACCACCGGTCTCCCGAGTTCGCCGACCTCTATGCGCAGATTCAGCCCAAGTTGCAGAAGCTTCTGTACACGCAGAACCCAGTCTTTCTGTACACTTCTTCTTCCACAGGGGCGATGGAGTCCGCGGTGACGAACCTCGTCGCCAAACGGTGCCTCAACCTGGTGAACGGGGCGTTCTCCATGCGTTGGTACGAGATTACGACCGGGAATGGCGTCCCATGCGATGCTTTTTCGATCGACTGGGATACAGCGATAAAACCGGAGATGGTCGATGAACAGCTTGGATCAGGGAAGTACGATGCGGTCACTCTCGTACTGAATGAGACCTCCACTGGGATGATGAACCCGGTTGAGCAGATCGCCGAGGTAGTGAACTCCTATCCCGACGTCTTCCTCCTTGTCGATGCGGTGAGTGGAATGGCGGGAGTGAAGATCGACACAGACGCGTGGAAGCTCGATTTTGTCCTTGCCGGCGTGCAGAAGGCGTTCGCCCTCCCCGCCGGTCTTGCCGTCGCTGCAGTGAGCGAGCGGGCACTCGAACGGGCAAAGAACGTCCCGCCCCGCAGCTACTACTTCAATCTGAACGAGATCTACAAGTACCACAAGAAGAACCAGACCCCGTCAACTCCGGCGATCCCGCACATGTTCGCCTTGAATGCCCAGCTCTCTGAGATGCTTTCAGAGGGGATCGAGAACCGTTTCTTGAGGCACGAAAAGCTCGCCGGGATTGTGCAGGCGTGGGCGAAGAAGAACTTCGATATCTACCCCGAACAGGGGTACTGGTCGAAGACTCTCACCTGCGTCAAGAACACCCGTGGGGTCGATGTGCCGAACCTTATCGACAGATTGGCCGAAGAGTACAACGTGCGTATCTCCAACGGCTACGGCGCGTTGAAGAATGAGACGTTCCGCATCGCCCACATGGGGGATACACAGCCAGACGAGATCGAAGGCCTGCTGCGGGCGATCGATACCATCCTTGACCTCTAGGGAGGGAAGATGACATTAAAGGTTCTTGTATCAGATCCGCTGGCGAAGAGCGCCGTGGCGGCGATGCGCGACGCGGGATTAACGGTCGATGAGAAGATTGACCTCACTGTTGAGCAATTAAAGCTTGAGATTGCAAACTACGATGCGATCGTCATCCGCAGCGCGACCAAGCTTCGTGCGGAGGTCATCGATGCGGCAACCAATCTGAAGCTGATCGTGCGCGCAGGTGTCGGCCTGGACAACGTTGACGTTGATTACGCCAAGGGAAAGGGAATCAGCGTGCGCAACACGCCGGCGGCGAGCTCGAACTCCGTTGCCGAACTGGCGCTCGGGCACCTCATCTCGCTTGCCCGCTACATCTCTCGGGGAACGGTCTCCGCGAAGGGCGGAAAGTGGGAGAAGAAGGCGCTCAAAGGGATTGAAATCGACGGGAAGACGCTTGGGATAGTTGGTATTGGCCGCATCGGCCAGTCGCTGGCGCGTAAGGCGCAAGCGCTCGGAATGAAGGTCGTTGCCTACGACAAGTTCGTCGACAAGAGTCCGCTCCCCGAGATCGTGACGATGGTTCCGTTCGACGAGCTCCTAGCGACGAGCGACTTCATATCGCTGCACATCCCATTCGATCCCAAGGTCGGCGCTGCGATCGGGAGAGCCGAGATCGAGAAGATGAAGGATGGTGTGCGCCTACTGAACTGCGCCCGTGGTGGCGTCATCGATGAGGACGCACTCGCGGCGGCGCTCGCCCGCGGAAAGGTTGGCGGCGCTGCACTCGACGTGTTTGCCGTTGAGCCGCCGGCATCTGATAATCCATTGTTCGCTCAGGAGAACGTGTCCTTCACGCCGCACATTGGGGCATCGACGGTCGAGGCGCAGGCGCGCGTGGGCGCGGAAGCGGCAGCAACGGTCATCGAGTTTGCCAAGGCTTTCTAGTAAAGGCGCATTAGGAGGAAAGATGGCTCATATCATCCCATTTCGCGGCGTGCGCTATTCAACTTCGCGTGCCGGTGATGCAAGTGATCTCGTCACTCAGCCCTACGACCGCATCGGCGAGGCGGAGCAGAGGGACTACTACGAACGCAGTCCGTACAATATCGTGCGCATCATCAAGGGAAGAGCGCAGCCTGAGGACAACGGAGAGAACGTTTATACCCGCGCCGCCTCCTACCTGCGGCAGTGGCTCGACGAAGGGATCCTCGTTCGCGACGAGACCCCGTCTCTATATGTCTACCACCAGGAGTACAGCTTTGGTGGGGAGCGTCTCACACGAAAAGGCTTTATCGCCCTGGGAAAACTGGAACCGGAGAAGGTGCACGCGCATGAGAAGACGCTCAAGGGGCCGAAGGAGGATCGTCTGCGCTTGCTGCGCGCTACCGAAGGAAACTTTGGCCACATCTTCATGCTCTACTCCGACCCGCAACGTACGGCGGATGCGGCCCTCGACAGAGCGGTCGACGGTGTTCATGCCACGATTGTTGCTAGAGACGACTTTGGGAACGATCACCTTGTCTGGCGAATCACTGATCCGGATGTGATCTCCATTGTTCGCGAGGCTGTAGCGGAAAAGGACCTGTACATCGCTGACGGTCATCATCGCTACGAGACGGCGGTCAACTTCATGCGGGAGTGCGAAGAGAAGGGTTGGCGTCCTGCCGCTGCCGAGTCGTTCGACGCGCGGATGATGACGCTGTTTAACATCGATGAGCCGGGGATGACGATCCGTCCTATCCATCGCTTGGTGCATGCCCTGTCGGACTACGACCCACAAGCGTTCCTGAAGCGAGCAGCGGAGGACTTCGAGGTTCAGCGCTGTTCCTCACTTTCTGACATGCGGCGTGAAGTTGCCGCGGGAAGGGGTCATCATACCTTCGGCTTCTACAGCGGCGGCGTGTACGCATCCCTCACTCTGCGCGACGAAGGGATCATGGACCGGCTGATCACGGGCAATTGGTCGTACGACTGGAAACGCCTCGACGTGTCGATCCTGCATACGGTGATCCTCGATCGGCTGTTGGGGATCGATGCTGCAGCGCTTGAAGAGCAGCGAAACATCACCTATGCCCACGAACCGGAGGAAGGAGTAGCCGTCGTTGATAGCGGTCGAGAGCAGATCTTCTTCCTGCTGAACCCGACGAGCGCGTCTGAGGTAAGGCGCGTAGCCGACCATGGGGAAAAGATGCCGCAGAAGTCGACCGACTTCTATCCCAAGCTCCTAACCGGCCTTGTCCTGTCCAAACTGGAGATCGAGAGGGTCTGAAACTGATAAGAATAAGGACGCGTTCCCTCATTGGGAGCGCGTCCTTTTGTTTTGCATTATTCTGCGTGTTCTCCCAGTCCAGGGATGTGTACCTTCTTCTCCAACAGGCGCAGCAGTTGCGTGATGATAAACACCAGCGCCAGGTAGAACAGGGCAACAACGACGTACACCTCGAAGTAGCGGAAGTTATGCGATGCGATGCGCTTTCCCACTCCCATCAGGTCGAGGAGCGTGACCGAGAATACGATCGATGAGTACTTGAGCATGAGGATCAGTTCGTTTGACCACGAGGGAATGACGATACGAAACGCCTGCGGGAGGATGATGTAGCGGGCGGCCTGCACCATACTCATCCCCATCGAACGAGCGGCGAGGAGCTGACCACTCTTGACCGCCTGGATTGCCCCTCGGAAGTACTCGGCCTGGTAGGCAGCGGTATTGAGCCCGAGAGCGAGAACACCGCTGGTGAATGCCGAGAGACTGATTCCCCAAGAGGGGAGGCCATAGTAGACCATTAGCAGCTGAACCAACAGGGGAGTTCCCCGGAAGATCTGGATGTAGATGCTTGCGGGGATGGAGAGCCATTTACCGCCGTAGACCCTCATCAGTGCCAGGATGATTCCGAGGGCAAACCCAAACGCAATACACGTTACCGTAATCTCCAAGGTCAGGATCAATCCGTGCGCCAAGAGAGGAACCCATGCCCAGTCAAAGGCCATCACTCAGTCTCCCCGTACAGCTCATTGATCTTGTGTAGGAACTCGCCGGTCCGTTTGTGTTGTGGGTTTGCGAACATCTGGCTCGGAGTCCCCTGCTCCACGATCACCCCGTTCTCCATGAAGATGATCTCATCTGCCACCGAGCGAGCGAACCCCATCTCGTGTGTGATGACGAGCATCGTCATCCCTTCCTTGGCGAGGTCGATCATCACCGTGAGTACCTCCCCGATCAGCTCTGGATCGAGGGCCGATGTGGGTTCGTCGAACAGGATCAGCTTGGGGGACATCGCGAGAGCGCGCGCGATTGATACCCGTTGCTGCTGTCCGCCGGATAGCTGTGCCGGATAGGCATTTGCTTTGTCGGTCAGTCCGACACGTTCAAGCTCTTCCATCGCTAGCTTAGTCGCGGCGTCCTTGTCCATGCCCTTGACTTTCATTGGGCCGATGTGCACGTTCCGCAACGCTGTCAGGTGGGAGAAGAGGTTGAAACTCTGGAAGACGAATCCCATCTCGGCACGTAGCGCATTGATGTTCGCCTTTGGATCGGTCACCTCGACGCCGTCCAGCCACACCTGCCCCTCATCAGGGGGGCTCAACCGGTTGATGCAGCGCAGCAGAGTGCTCTTTCCCGTTCCCGATGGTCCGATCACGACCTTTGTCTCCCCTTGCTCGAGAGAGAACGAGACACCCTTTAATACCTCTAGGCCACTATATGACTTGTGAATATTCTCGACCTTAAGCAGGCTCATACCTCTCGCGTACCTCCTCTCATCATTTGCAGGCCAGGAACATGAAGGCGCTTCTCCAGTCTTCCTAGTCCCCAGTTTCCGGCATAGGTGAGCACGAGGAAGATCAGCGCGACGGTCAAGTAAGCAAGCATCGCCAGGTCATAGTGTCGATCGGTGATGATCCGCACCCGACGCAGGACCTCATTGAGACCAACAACGTAGGCGAGCGTGGTATCCTTGACGACAGAAGAAAACTCGTTGGACCATCCGGCGATGGAGATGCGCAACGCCTGTGGGATGATGATAAGGAAGATCGCGCGCATGCGGCTGAGCCCCATGGAGCGAGCGGCCATCATCTGTCCGTGAGGTATGGCCTGCAATGCCCCGCGGAAGATCTGTGATTGATATGCCGATGAGCGGAGGCCAAGGGCGAGGGTTGCCGCGAAGAATGGAGGGATGTTGATTCCAAATTCCGATGGTCCGAAGTAGAACAGAAAAAGAAGGACGATCGCGGGGATGCTGCGAAAGATCCAAGCATAGCCCGAGGCAAGCGTGCCAAAGAACCGTCCGCCGTACACTTGCAGCAGAGCGACCAGCGTTCCCACGAGGAGCCCGAGGATCAATAGACCAAATAGGAGCTCTATGTTGATCAACACACCGCGCAAAAGCATCGGCATGCTCTTTACAATAACAGTGATCCCTGCTATGAGAACCTCCCTTTACGAAAGAGCAGGGACCTCGCATCGAGGAGGCCCCTGCTAGTCACCTATTCGTTTTCTATTTGGTCGCTTCTTCCGCGAACTTCGCGGCAAAGGCCTCTACGTCCTTGTCAACGAGGAGAAGATCCTTGCTAACTAGCCACGCGGCCTCGATGGTCTCGTTGGTTGGCCCGAAGTATGCCTTCAGAAGATTGTCCCAAACACTACCTGGGGTGACGACCAGCGTTTGCATTCCGCCAGCGGTTGGAAGTACTTGAAGACCGAGCTTCGTCATGCCATCGGTGATCATGGGCAGAATACCCTTCTGGTCACCCTTGGCAACCAGAAAGCCGAAGTACTCGTTAGTGTTGATTACGCCGGCTATCGTCAGCAGGTCCGGATAGGCGGCCAACGAGGACTGCGATGCTGGTTCATCCTGAATGACCGCGTCGACATGCTTATTCACCAGGTCGAGAATTGCGGTCGGGTAGTACTCGTACCCCTTGACGGTAGTACCAATTCCGTTCGTTTCAGCCCAGTCGAACCCGGTTGTTCCGTTCTGTGCACCAATCGCCTTTGTCGGTCCCTGCCCGGCGAGGGCGCTAATGATGTTTAACCCTGAATCCTTACGGATAACAACCGCTTGGTTGGAGAGGTAGTACGGTTGTGAGAAGTCGACTGATTGCGCTCTATCGGCGGTAATCGTGAATCCGGATGCTCCGATGTCCGCCTTGCCGCTCTTCACCGTGTCGATGATCGTGTCAAACGCAATATTCTTGATGTTGACATCGAACCCCTCTACGACCGCAATGCACCGCATAACATCAAGATCAAAACCAAAGAACTGACCGTCTGCGGTCACCATCTCAAACGGGGCCCACGGGATGTCCGACGCAACGATGTACTCGTCATTCGCGAAGGCCAATCCCGCTCCCAGAAGCAGGACCATGCTCAACGCGACCACACCAATAACTAGTTTCTTCATAAACGACACCTCCTTAAGTGATTCTCTACCCTAGCACAATGCGTGCCTTCAAGTCAAGAGCCATCGTTGACAACATCTCACCTGACATGTGTCCCGCTGCTACCAGACAAAGCCGTGAGTCTTCACGCTCCTGTTTCCCCGCGCCCGGGGTCCCCTTTGCATACCATCCAATTGAAGTCTTAAGGAGGTTGTCATGCCGCGGATCTATATCTACTTTGCAGTCTTGCTCTTGCTGGTAGTCTCGATAGCAACAGGGGCCATGGCCGACGATCCCTGTTGCCCTCCCGGATCGGGATTGGGATTCTCAGGAAGTGTCGGCCTCGAGGTCACATTCACACCGATTCCTCCCCTGTCGTACAACATCGAGTCGGGTCTATCGTTGTCACTCAGCGTGGCCGGCTTTACGTTCGCGTCGAACACGGTCTTTGACCTGTCCGGATTTCAATCGCAGGGGTTCTCCGTTGACGTGAGCTTGGGGGCGGTTCAGATCGGCGATGACATTCTGTTCTCGCCATACTTCAGTTGGAACGATCTCTCCGTTGCCGCGCAGATCGTTGGGATCGAGATCGGAGTGGATCTCATCCTCGCCGACATCGGTAGCGTGCAGACGCCCGAGTACAGCATGGCCGCCGTGTTGAAACTGTCGAGTGGGATCAACTGCGGGTTTTCCATAACGACACTTACCGGCTTTGGCGCCGTTGACCTAGTGAACATGCTCGGTGGAATAGATGCACCATTCTCGCATGAGTTGCTCAGCCTCTTCTATCACACGCAATTCCTTTTTGCGAGCGCGGCTTCGACGAAGGTGACCGTGGTCTCCGGCTTCTACTTCGAGGAAGAGCTGGTACGACTGGAGATGGACTACATGGGCCTCCTATCGAGCAGCACAACATGGTTCAATTGGACAGGCTTTGCCAAGGAAACCTTGGAGATCGGCTATCGGTTTGAGGAGCCGTCCCTTGCCTTCCTCGCCGCGCTTACGATAGATGACTCGTTCTCCGTGAGTGCTCTCGACTTCATCCTCGACTTACAGATCGATCCAGTGCGCTTCACTAGCCGTACAAGCTTTTCCGCTACCGTGCCGCCATCCACATTGCCGATCGCGTTCTCCGGACAGGGGTTCGCCCTCTCGTTTAACGTTTGTGATCAGGTGACCGTGACCTCGACAACACTCTTCGACGCCACGTTCATGTTCGCCGAGCAGGACCTCGCGATCGAGGCGAAGATCGATCCGGTCAGCCTGACGAGCCTCACGACGTTCGATGCGAGTGGGTTCTCTGGTCAGTGGATAAAGGCAGAGATCACCTTCTCGGGAGTGAGCCTGTACACACGCGCGGCGTTCGACTTTGGTGGGATCAACTTCGTCTCCTTTGGGTTCGAGCTGACGTTCTAACCAAGATGATAGAAGAGACGCGCCCCCAACAGACAGACATCGACGACCTCCTCGCGCTGTTGGTGGTGCACCCGAATGATGAGGAAGAGATCCGCGAGAAGATCCTGCAGCGTACTACGTTCCTTATCGATGAGACGATAGACGAGGCGTTCTCTCACAGCGGCTTCTCGCATGAGGAGCTCTTTCGTGCCGGCTACCTTGGCCTGCTGAACGCGACGTACAACAGCGAGTTCTCGCATCAGAAGGAGTTCTGCGACTACGCGATGAACCTGATCAAGGGAGAGATCCGGCAGCACATCCGAAGCCGGATCAAGCGTGCTGAGTTCCCACATTGGATGAAGGGGCTGAACCGACACATCGAGGAGACGCAGGTCCGGCTGCTACGTGAGCTTGATCGACTTCCGACCCTTGCGGAGCTTTCGGATGCGGTGAACCTCACCGAGGAGGCGATCGGGGAGATCCTCAAGGCCCGCGAGGCGCTAAACTATGTCTCCATCGATGAGATGCAGAGGCGAAATGACCCCCTGCCGATGATCGATCAGTCGAAGATCAGGAACAAGCGACCGGAGTCCTTTCCAATTCAACACCGAATCCGGATTGCAACCGCGCTGGAGAAGCTTGGGGAGTTGCAGCAATACCTGTTCAAGAATCTCTTCTCACCGGAGCGCGATCAGCAGCACGGTCGGTGATCCTTAGTTGAGACCGAGCGCTCCAGAACGCCTCTGGCCGATCGTGCGCGCCCTCTCCCTCCATGCGCTCAGTTGGAGCGGTTGGGTGGCGTACCTGCCCACACTCACGATCTTCGCCATCACCTCGCACGCGTTTGGCTGGCCCGGGCTTGGGCTCGACGGGAAGCACCTGTTAGTCACATCGGAGGTGCGCGCTTGGTTGATGGTGATTGCGCAGCTTTGTAGCTTAGCCATGTTTATCCTGGCCTGGCGGTTGATCGAGCACAGAACGTTGCGCGACATGCTTCTGCCTCACTCTCGTATCCTGTGGCGCCCGCTCCTCCTTGGCCTTTTCATGGGAGCGGGCGGAATCGCCCTGGTCGTGCTGGGGATGATGGCGGGCGGTTGCCTGCGCCTAACGTGGGGAAGCATCACCATCTCGGGGCATGCCTCGCTTGCCGGCGTGGGTTTCCTGATCGCCTCTTCGTTCCTTGGGCCGCTGACAGAGGAGATCGAATCGCGCGGATACCTATTTCAGAATGTCTTCCGTGGCTGGGGTGGCGCAGTGGCAACGATCGTTACCGCGATTGTCTTTGC
>Ga0307379_10011100_pt1 | contig 11867 bp, 11 predicted proteins | sample UN2MG_FD_202237 | JGI IMG/M metagenome (GOLD analysis project Ga0307379, IMG submission 202237) | Soil microbial communities from Risofladan, Vaasa, Finland - UN-2 | ecosystem: Environmental > Terrestrial > Soil > Coastal area > Acid sulfate soil | place: Finland: Risofladan, Vaasa | collected... | reverse complement strand
TGATCCTAGTAATTCACTACAAACTATAACATCCGAAAATATCGCTCTGTTACAGCATCCGATTATTACAATAAATGATTCACTACAAGCTTTAATATCTGAAAACCTTGACTTGGCAACCCTTCCAGCTCTCGTAAGTGATGACAGTACACAAAATATAGTTTCTGATACAATTAGTTTGGTACAACATCAAACCCTCGGATTAACAGATTGTGAACACATTCTAATTTCTGATAATGTTGTATCAACACTTGCATTGATAATAAGTGATGGATTACTATTACAAACTTCTGATAGTCTAAATATAACCCAAGGGTTTGTGTTAGAAATTTCTAATGCAACACAGGATCAAACTTCTGAGACCCCTGTAGTAGTTTATAGTGCTCGTCTCTATATCCTACTAAAATCATATCTGAATACTTCGATAAATAACATATCGTATATAGATTCTACGATGAGCGAAAAATCATACCTGAATACTTCGATAAATAACATATCATACATAAAAGATACAGATAATGAAAAATTATACATGACTTCTACAATGGAAAAAATATCATATGTCTAAAAACAATAAAAAGTTAATAGTTCAATTAACAGATTGGAGGCTCCTATTACTTACACTTATCTTAAAACACAAACACCCCTCAATAAAAGTAATATTCAAGTCGGGGCAACTGGTTTAACAATACAAGTAGAAATAAGAGAAGGGTATTCCGCAAAAGATATATCTACTGCGTCAACTAAAAACATTCTCATAGAAAAACCAGACGATAGCGTACTAACCGTAAGTGGGAGTTTTGTTACAGACGGAGAAGATGGTTTATTATACCATATTACTTCAGCCACAGACCTAGATCAGGAGGGCATTTATAATGTACAAGCTTATATAGTGATCTCTAGTTTTTCTGGATATTCTACTCCAATAAGTTTTACTGTATATCCCAATCTGCCTTTAGACAACAATTAAAAAGCTTTGCCCGGTGGTTTTGGGGGAGTTCAACTCTCCCCCAGAGCTTTAGAACAAGTAAAAAATTTAACTTGGAGGAAGAACATGGAAGACAAAGAAACCTTTTACTGCCGTAAATGTACAAGCTTTCTTCCAGAAAAAAACTTTTATAAAGCTGTAGATAACGGCTTAATAGATACAAATGGAAAATTGTCAGTATGTAAGACATGCGCACAAAAAATATATGATGAAATTTATGCAGAAAAAGGAAGCATGGAAAAAGCAATACATGCCATGTGCACAAGTTTAAACATTAAGTTTTCGAATGAAGCTTTATCTGCAACAAAATCACATATAAACACCTTGTTAGAAAATGGAAAAAATGTTAACGCAATATTCTCCATTTTTCTAATGAAGCTTGTTGCCACAAACCCTTCAATGGATAAAAGTGTTACTCAAGATATGACCTATGAAGATGTAGGTGTTATTTTCACAACACAAGAAATAAACACAAGAGAAATCCCAATACCAGTTGATACGTTAAAGTTTTGGGGTGAGACCCTATCTAGAGAAGATGTTGAGTATTTAGAAGGAGAGTATGTAAACTTCAGACAAAGTTATAAATCTGAGAAATACGCAGACGTAATTTTAATGAAGCAGGTATGCTATATACTCTTAGATATAAGCGAAGCAAGAAAAGGGGGAGCTGACACCAGTAAGCTTGGTAAAGAACTAAGAGAGTTAATGGATAGTCTAACCATATCCCCAGAATCTGCAAACAAGCTTTCAACTGGAAAAGAAGTTGAATCATACGGTTTATGGATTCAAGACATCGAAAACTATGAACCATGCGAATGGTTGAAAAGCGACCCTAGGGGTGATATTTATAGAGATGTAGCAAAAACAGAAGAATACTTTAAAAGTTATTTTGTTAGACCTCTAAAAAACTTCATCACAGGGAGTAAAGATTTCAATGTTGAAGATTCTGAGAGCACTGATGATGAATTCGTTTTAGACCCAGAAGAAGCCGTTGATTTTAGGTTGGTAGACGACGGAGAGGATTAAAATGAAAAAAATAAAGCGTGGGTATACTCCCCCTTTAAAAAATATGAAACATTACACTAAAGCAAATGAGCCAGTCAAAATGATTACAGACGAAGCCATGAGCGAAGCCAAGAAAAACCGCATAAAAAGCTGGACTACCTTTTACAGAAACAACCCAAGCTACTTTGTAGAACACTACATGGAGGTTAAGCTTTACCCGTATCAAAGATACTGGATAAACTTAATGGCTCGTTGCACAGAGTTTGTTGCAATCGCATCACGGGCAAGCGCAAAGTCTTGGCTAATAGGGGTATACGCAATTGCACGATGTATTCTTTATCCGGGAACTACAATGGCGCTGGCTTCATCTACAAAAGCTCAAGCGGGTTTGATTATATCTGAAAAGTGTGTTGATTTACACAATAGACATCCAAACATCCAAAGAGAAACTCTCAACATAGTCACTAACCAAAATAAGTGGGAAATGATTTTCAAGAATGGTTCTAAGATTAACGTTGTTGTTTCTGGAGAAAGTGGACGTGGACACCGATCTAACGTAACCGTGTTGGAAGAAAGAAGACTTATTCCCACTGTCGTTATAGATTCTATTATAAGACCATTCTTAGTCTCAAGAACACCCCCTTATATGTCAGACCCACAATACGCTCAAATAGAAGAGTTAAGGGAAGAGCCTCTAGAAATTATTATAACAAGTGCTCATTACAAGTCTGCTGAGTGGTATCCAGAAGTTAAGAGATTCTTAAGAGAAATAGTTGCTGGAAACTTAGATATAAAAGCTGTTTTTTTGGATTATCCTATTTCGGTATATCACGGTATAAAAACAAAAAAACAAATGTTGAAAGAGCAAAGAGACTTAGACGCGATTACATTTTTAATGGAATACGGGAATATTGCTTATGGTTCTTCGGCAACCTCTTTCTATAAATTAGGGATGTTTAGACGTACCCTTAAAAGAGGCTGGCGACCAATACGAGATGAAGTATTTGCTACAACGGGAAAAAACATTTATGATATCCCCAAAAAAATAGAAGAAATAAGAATAGTCTCCGTTGATGTTGCTATGAGAGCGGCTAGCTCAAACGATAATACAATTATTAGTTGTGGAAGATTGTTCCCGACTAAAAAAGGGTGGGCTACAGAAATTACTTATATGGAGTCCCATCACGGTCAAAGAACTGATGATCAAGTTTTAAGGATCAAACAAATTTACAAAGAATTCCAAGGGGATGTTTTAGTACTTGATATTGCGAACGCTGGAATTTCAATTTTCGATGGCTTATCATCTATAACTAAAGATGAAGCAAGAGGACTTGAATATGGCTCCCTCACTGTAATGAACTCCCATTTTGTTGAGGATAAGCTTTATTTAGAATTATCAGCAAGAACTCGTGGGCAAGAAGCTATGCCCTGTATATTCCCAATATATGCTAATGCCCCCCTTAACTCTATTATTGCAGTTAAGTTTAGAGAAAGACTCAAAAAAAGATTAGTTCATTTCTTAGTTGATGACAATACAGAAGAAGAGTTCTTAATAGAATCTGGAAATAAAGAAATAATTGATCAAGATGATAGCGAAGCAAGAGCTTATCTATTACAAGCAAACTTACAAACAAGTTTATTTATAAACGAGTCCATAGCTTTAGAAATGATCATTCAAAACGGATTGGTTAAATTGGTAGAGCCAGAGGGAGCTAGAAAAGATAGATATACGTCTGTCTCATACATGAACTATTATATCAGCCTATTAGACACGGAGTTATTAAGAGAAGAATATGATGGAAGCGATGAAGAAGAATTCCTCGGCGTTACACATTTTTAGTTTTAAAAACAAAATAACAACCTCCTCTATCCGAGTGCAGGTTTGGAAAGGAGGTTTAATTGGCTAATAAAGCAAGAAGCAAGCAAGTAAAAGAAGAAGAAGTCTTACTCACCGAAGAAGAAGTTTGGGATGTGATTACCTACGCTCGTAATCAGAGCGGGGGTATATATGGAACATCATACCTAAACCCTGAATTAGTTTCAGGTCGTATGCGTGATGTAACCCTAAACCCATTGCAAGCTACTCAAGATATGCTTGATACAGCAATGAAAGACCCTAAGTCACACGAGTCTCAATTACAATCCTTTTCTCAAAGCTTTGAACTAAGCTCTATGGTATACAAGAGGCTGTTGGCTTTCTTGGCAAACATACTAGCTTTTGACATTACTTATACATCTACCGCTGAAGCGAAAGACTACACTACAGCAAAGTATAAAAAGGATGTAAAGGCAGTAGAAGACTTTTTAGAGAAATTCAACTATAAAAGAGAACTACGGGTAGCTGTTAAAGAGATGCTCAGGAACGATGCTTATTTTGCATGTTTTAGAGATTTGGGGGATGATTATGTTTTACAAGAACTCCCTTCCGAATATTGCAAAATAACAGGTAGATGGGGAAAAGGTTTTTTGTTTAGTTTCAACATGTACTGGTTTTTACAACCCGGTGTTGATATTGACATGTATCCCCCTTTCTTTAAGAAGAAATATAATGAGATTTGGAAGAAACATGGCTCAACACAAAACTATTTTCCTTCATTACCTCCAGAAATGAGAGCAGGGTCTTCTTGGATATACTGGGTAGACATTCCTAGTACGGTAGGAGTATGCTTTAAACTATCGCCAGAAATAGCTACTAGACTGCCTTATTTTTCTCCTTTGTTCAGTGATTTGATATTACAGACGTTAATGCGTAATCTACAAAAAAATATGAACATGGCGGCGGCAAGCAAGATGATTTTGGGAGAAGTGCCTCTATTAAATAGAGACATAAAAGCCACAGTAAAAGATAGCATCGCTATAAGTCCCGACCTTCTTGGAAAGTTTATGGCTTTGGTTAAAAACTCAATTACCGATGCAATTAAGGTTGCATCTGCTCCACTTCAAAACTTTAAAGACATAAGTTTTGAAACGGATAATGATTTGTATGATAGCTACTTACGTACAACTTATGGAATGAGCGGTATAAATACAAATCTTATATTTAGTAGCAACATAAAACCAAACGCAATAGAAACCCAACTCAGTTTAAATGTTGATGAGCAAATGATGACGGTTTTATATGATCAATTTGAACCATTCATGAACTATGTTATGAATAAGAATACTAAAACTTTTAAGTTTTTCTGTGCCTTTGAAGGAACTGAGTTTTATTTAAATCGCCAGCAAAGACTTGATAAAGCGATGAAGTTGTTTGATAAGGGCGTTATGCTACCTCAAAAGATAGCCGCTTCCTTGGGTATGAAGCCAGCACAATTCAGAAAACACATGGAAGAATCTGGCGCAACAGACTTTATGAGTTTGTTAACCCCGCCCGCTCTTGAAGCACAAAAAGAGATGTTAGAATTACAAGGAGAGCAGACAGAAAAACTCACAGCAATACAAGGCGAACAAGCCGAAAAACTTGCTAGTACAAAGTCTTTAGGACAAACAAAAACTAGTTCTAATAGTGAGTCAGCAGGTAGACCAAAGAAACCCGATTCCGAATTAGGGGAAGAAGGGGTAAGCACCCGCACAGAAGGAACAAATCTAGGTCGGGGAGGTAAAGAATAATGTACAGATTAATAAATGACTCTTTAAGAGCGAGTATATGTGAACAAATTGGTCATGAACTTTATAACGCCAATCTCTATTTATATATATGTGCATTTCTAAGAAATAAAGGGTTGGACAATACAGCAAAACACTTCGAAGGTCAGCACGCAGAAGAAACAGAACACGCCAAAGAATTTGTAAAACTGTTAACCGACTTAGATGCTCCGCTAACGATCCCTGAGATTGACGAAGTAAGTATTACTTTTAACACAATCTGGGATATCGCAAAAGCTTATGTAGACAGAGAAGTTTTAACAACGTCTTGTATAAACGAAATAAAAAACTTGGCAATGGTTGAAGGTTCTGCTGTTGTGGAAGAGAAGATGCGAGAAATGATCTCCAAGCAACAAAAAGAATATGAAGAAGCTACTGGCTTTATGGATAAGGCTGAACTAATGCCTGAATGGTGGCAGTGGGCTATTTATGACGGTAGCTCGGGATAATCCAATGTTAGTAAATCATTCTATAATTAAAAATAAATATAGATGCAATAACGTTATAAAAGAGTATCTGGTCAAAGAATGTCACCTTCCGATTTTGAGTTATGATGATACTTATTATTACTTTGCTCGTACTGCCAAACTAGAAGAGTGTTTAAAAAACATACCTTTCGGTATACAATTAAAATCTAGTTGGTATAAAAAAGTAACATCCTAGAGGAAAGGAGGTAAGACACAAGCAATATGCAAAAAATAAGTTTTTCAGTTGAAAATGCAAATCTAGTTAAGGAAAATCCAGATTCTAATTTTGCGGTTTTGTCTTTAGATTTTTTTGCTTCTGGAGAAAACCTCCACGACATGTATGTATCGCAAGAAACTTTAATGAAAACAGCCGATAGTATAAAGAACTGTCCTCTAGTTTGGAAATATGATGAAACCCTTGACGACGCACACACACACGATAAAGATGAAGTACCTTGTGGTTTTGTACCAGAAAGCTCTTCTATAGAAGCTAGAGTTTTGGATGATGGAAGAACAATGTTGTCTGTCATGGCGTATGTTTGGAAAAGATATACTGGGGAATTACTTGGTTTCTTTAAAAGAGACGGTGGTAAAAAACCAGTAAGTGTGGAAATGAGTGTGTATGATACTCAAACCCTGAACAACGGCTTAGAAGAAATACTTGACTTCAGATATGAAGGTATTACTATTTTAGGAAGTTTTATAACACCAGCAATACCTAATGCTAGAGCTATGGTTCTATCTTTTTCAGAAATCGAAAAGGATTATAAGAAAGCTGTACAGAGAGAATTTTCTGATACTATGATAATCCCAGAAGAAGTAAAAGAAAACGCAAAAAAAGGTTTACAGTTAAGGAAACAGTTTAGTAAAGGTGGTAGTTCTGTAAGTTTAGCTTTTGCTAAATACTTAGTTGATACTCCACACATAACCACAGAAAAAGCTGAACAGATACTTGAATACTTTGCTGTACACAAAAAAGATAACACTTATCAAACAAACCCGCCAACAAGAGATTACATATCTTCTTTGTTGTGGGGAGGTCTAGATGCTAACGTGTGGGCAAAAAACCTCTTAGAGGAAATAAATAATACGGAGGAGTTTATGAAGAAAACAGAAGAAGAATTAGCGGCTGAAGCTAAAGTAGCAGAAGACGTTAAAATGGCTTTAGAAGCTGAAGAAGCTAAAATAGCAGAAGATGTTAAAATGGCTTTAGAAGCTGAAGAAGCCAAAATAGCGGAAGATGTTAAGATGGCTAAAGAAGCAGACGAAGCTAAGAAAGCAGAAGAAGACAAGAAAGCCGGAGAAGATAAAAAATTCGAATTTCCAAGCAACTTCAGCTTTGATGTAATGAGCGCTCTCTTTAGTGACGATGAAGAAGAAGATGTCAAAATGGCTAAAGAAGAAATTAAGAAGGGGGAGTTTTGCAACCCCGGTATTATGATGGGGGCAATGTTCTCTAAAATGTGCAGAATGGCTGAAGCTATTACCAAGATGGCTGAAACCGAAAAAGTATATATGGCTGAAAATGAAGAGCTTAAGAAATTTAAAGCTCAACTAGAAGATTCACAAAAAAGCTTTGCAATTGAAAGTATGATGAAAGAGCTTAGTGAAAAAGTTGTTCTTCCAACAGAAGCTAGAGATGAAATGCTAGCAGAAGCGGAGAAATATTCATTTGCAACTATTGAGGAATGGAAAACATACTGCAAAGCAAAAGCGCTCGATTTTGCCGTAAAAGAACACGACAAAACAGACGACGTAGTAAGAGTTGGCATGGCTTGGGGCACATCAACTCGTAAATCAGATGACCTTTGGGCATCTCAATAATATAACAGGAGGTTTTTTATAATATGACAACTCACAGTGTTTTAATTCCCGAAGCAATCATGGCGACCAACATAGACTCGTTGAATCGTAACGTGGTTGATGCGGCAGATATTGACAATGGTATGGTCTTTGCTAGCGGAAGTATACCACATACTAGCGGAAGCATGGCAGAAGTATGGGATATTCATGTTGCCGCTACTTCAGCTAGCGGTCTTTGGATGGCTTATTCTGGTGACGAAGTTGTTGTCACCAATGCACAGTACAAAGGCTTAGACCCAGACCCACGTAATTTTTACAATGCGGCTGGAAAAGTATTCTCAGCGTACAAGCCACAGGTAGGCGACATGATCCTGTTAACAGCGGCAGGTTTACAAGGAACGTTTTCTGCTGGCACGACAACTCACGTTGTTGCATCTAGTGGCTCATGGGTAATGGGTTGGGCAACTACCGCTAACGGTTCGGCTTTATCTTACATATTGCAAACTGTTAAGTATATTTCTCTTGCTACTGGCGCAATAGATTCGCAAAGAGTTACCGCATACGAATTTGAATGCGTTCATAATTAATAGAAAGGAGAAAATATAACATGACAATCCCTACTCAAATTTTAGAATTTGCCGGACCAAGTAACCTTGCTCCTTACAAAATGTTCAGTGATTACTTTAATCACTTCCGTAGTATTGATGCCGGACCTAACGGTAAAAAATATGACTATCAAGAAACAACCACCGATGAAGTAAGTGGACTTACAGTTAATCTTTCGTTTTCTGAAAAAGAAGATAAGATGAACGCAGTCCTAAAACGTGAAATTTTACGTGTCGCTGGAATCACCAATATGACTGATTTCCCAGTTGAAACTTGGGCAAATCACCCTACCCTTAAATGGGCAACTTTTGCTGTTGTTTCTGCAATGATCGACATGATTCTTCCTCAAACAGTTATTGAGCACATCGGTATGTACTCTGATGTTCGTACAATTGGTTGGGGGGACAGTGCGGCTTTTGATGTAAGCCCTCGTGATCTATTCTCTGTTTCTAAAGCAGGTCGTAGTAAGAGAACGGCTTATCTACACAAGCAATTCAAGGGTCAAGTAACCGTTATTCCTGAACCACGTCAAATGACCGTCTTCGTATCTTTGATGAAAGTTCTCGCTGGAAAAGAATCTCTAGCAGAATTTGTTGTTAAAATGACTCGCTCGTTTGAAACTCAGTTAAGCTATGATGTTTATGACACCTTCTATACCGCAATGGACGCTATTGACTCAAGTGCCGATGGTTTATTTGTTACTGGTTATTCAGAGTCAGAGTTTGTTCGTTTGAGCCAAACTGTTTCCGCATGGAACGGTGGTGCAAAACCCATCGCTATCGGTACACAACTCGCTCTTGCCAACATTCTACCATCTAACGCCAACTATCGTTACGAAATTGATAGTGATTTTGTGAAACTTGGGTATGTTCGTGATTTCAAGGGAACTTCTGTTATGGTTCTCCCACAACTCGCTGACTGGGCAACCCCATTTGGTTTGAAGATCACAAATGAGAGAATTTGGTTTGTAAGTCCATCTTCACAAAAACTCGTTAAGGTCGTTTTGGAAGGTAATGCGCTCGCTTATACTAGCGATGTATACGCTAACGCTAACTTGCTTCAAACTTCAACTCTAATCAAGAGTTGGGGAACAGCTATTGCTACTAATGCAGTAGCTGGAACTATGGATATTTCATAGTAAAACAAAAAAACAGGGGTGGGTCTTTATAAAGACCCACCCCTACAATAATTTAAAACTTTAAATGGAGAATAATGACCACCAAAAGTAATACCAAGCTCTCAACAGATGACAAAAAAGAAATGGAATCTCTAGAGGCAAAACTCGCTGAATTAAAAAAGAAACAAGGAATTAATGTAGAAAATACAGCGACAGTTGAAGAAATTATAGAACCTAAAATTCAAATAGACGACTATATTCGTGTAATGAGTTTACTCCCACATACATTAAATCTTTCTACAGAAGGAATGGGAAAAGGGAAAATTAAAAAATTCACAAAACTTGGGGAAATAAAAAAGATTAAATATGCAGACTTAGTTGATATAGTAGATGCTCACCAATCTTTCGTTGAAGCGGGATATTTTTACATTCTCAGTAAAGCATTTATCCGTGAAATGGGGCTCGATGAGGCATACGAGAGAATATTAACAAAAGAAAAAATAGATTTGATATTAGAGGCTAACACAGAAGCTTGCGTTGATTTATTCGATGGAGCAACGGAAGGGCAAAAAGAAATTATTCTTCGACTACTTGTTAAGAAAATAGTGGATGATGCAGACTCTGTTAATCTAAATATTATAGATAAAATATCTAGAGTGTCTGGAGTTGACATCATGACGAGAGTAAACTTTATTAGAGAACTTAGAGAAGAAGAAGAAGAAGAATAAAGAAATAATTATAAATTAGGAGGTTGAAATGGCGACTACTCTTGCAGAAATCTACGATATTTTCATGATGCAGGTAACCGATTACCGATTGACTGCCTTATTCAACACCTCAGAAACAGATTTTGAAAATTTCCTACAGGCGTGGCTAGACCACGCCATTGTAGATTTTAGTATTTGTGACCAAGATTTAGATTTCGATGATGATACCAAATTATTCCCAGTAGTTTTAACTAGAAAAAATAAAATTGTATTAGCCACTTTAATGAAAAAGTGGTGGATGGAAAAGAATGTTAATGACGTTACCCAGATGAATCTACATATAACTGATCGAGACTTCAAAGTTGCTTCAGAAGCACAAAACTTGAGAGAGAAAATGGCGGCTTTAAATTCCACAAGGGAAATTTGCTCTCAAATGTTAGTTGATTATGGTTATAGCAATGTTGCGTGGGCAGATTGGTATGCTGGCGATACTGCGGGGTTATAAGGATGACTTATAATTATCGTTATATTCCAGCTTCAATGGGAGGAGCCGCCCAAAAAGGAGTTGCCCCTAAGAATACTTATCTTGACTTATTCCAAGAGACCTTAAATGAACAATTCTATAACTCTTCTAACTGGTGGACTGTTGAAGAAGAAACAGCAGTTGGTTCTGGTTTGTATGAAGAAGTAGATGTTCGTATGGCTCATGTCATTAACTCTGAAACTGGTTTAAAGTTGGGTGATGACTGGAAGACAGTTCTATTTAAAAATGTAACTCATTGTGTTTCTCTGGGAAAATTATATGTTTTCAATGATAATACATGGTTAACAATAAATACAGAACTTATTAAGAATTTAACTGCTACATGTACAATACGAAGATGTAACAACACTCTTAGATGGATAAACGAAAGTACTGGTGCTTATTATGAAGAACCATGTGCCATAGAATATATGGTTAAAGAACCAAGAAACTATGTAACACAAGGTTCTCCATTTATGACACCGGGTGGATTTATTCATATTGAAGCACAGTTCAATGAAAGAACTAACCTTATTAAAGAAAACCAAAGATTTCTATTCGGAAACGCTGAACACTGGACTTGCTACAAAATAATTGGTACTGGTTTAAATGATTTTAGAAACCAAGAGACCTATGACGGTGACACCGCTAAGATATTATCAGTAGATTTAATTGCTGACTTTGTCAATGATGAATTAGATGATGTTACTAACGGTATTGCTGATGTAAATACAAATGTATATCTTGTTACTTTAAGTATAAATAGTGTAAGCGGGTCTCCTAACGATACAATACAACTTACAGAAAGTGTAACCTACAATGGAAATAGTGTGACTAGAGATATGGAATGGGCAAGCTCAAATACCTCCATCGCCTCTGTCAGCACAAGCGGTAGTGTAACATTTGTTGCAACGGGTAGCTGTATTATTACAGTTAACGTAGAAGACAATGCCGCTAGCGGTTCTTGCCTTGTAACAGTTTCAGGAAGTCCAACTGTCAATAATGA
>Ga0307379_10011099_pt1 | contig 11867 bp, 11 predicted proteins | sample UN2MG_FD_202237 | JGI IMG/M metagenome (GOLD analysis project Ga0307379, IMG submission 202237) | Soil microbial communities from Risofladan, Vaasa, Finland - UN-2 | ecosystem: Environmental > Terrestrial > Soil > Coastal area > Acid sulfate soil | place: Finland: Risofladan, Vaasa | collected... | reverse complement strand
CGGTATGAACTCCACCTCATTTACCGGGACAACGCTGATCACTGCATCCGCGGAAGCCCGATCTGTGGGGTCAGTTTGTGAAATGGCTCGAAGCGTCACCGAATACTCTCCGGCGGTCGCACCGGGGGGAATGCTTACCGTGACAAAAAGGGTTCCCTCCTCCCCCGCGGCCAACGAGATGCCCGTTGGCACACCGAGAAGCGCCCAGCCCTCCGGTACTTCGGTTTCGATCAGGAAAGCCTCCGGTGTCGCTCCGTCGTTTGCCACCGAGAACACATGCGTGACGAACTCTCCCGGACCTTCCTCCTTGATCGGTGAGAGGACGCTCACCCTCACTGCACCTTGACAAAGCAATCCCACAAGCACAACGAACACAGCGCTTGATAACAGCCCCTTGATACAACGTGATTGAACCCTCATCCCTTCGTCAGGCTAGCACCAAGTGTGTACGCACGAAAGGACCGACAAAAAAGGATCAACGGACCTTTGTCGCGTGTGAAAGTGACGCACGTTACACTACCCAGGAATTGGAGAATCCACTCTGGAGGGGTATTTGATCGCTATTGATGGCGACAGAGACTCGACCATCTGGAGTCGCCCGGTAGGCCACAAACTTTAATCCGTCCAAAAAGTTCCTACTCTTTAGTCTATTGTTGAACAAGGCCCGCAAGAAACACTGCGTCCTCGAAATCAACGTCACCGTCGGAATCGAAATCGAATAGCCACCAATTTTCCTGAAATACAGGGTTTGAGACACTAAAACTGAACAGGCGTACGTCCTCGATTGTGACCCTACCGTCGCCGTTAACATCCTCGAACAGACCATCTCCGTTCAAGTCCCTCGGCGACCCCTCTTCTCCAATGGAGAAAACCGCAACCTCGAGACTTCCGGATTTCACCAACGGGTCTACCCTCTGACCTAGATCATTGGTCATCGGTTTGACGATCATTCCAATCGCAGTCTGTCCCAGCTGTATTGCAGAAAAACGAAGCGTAGCCAGCACCAGAGACCCGGTCCCCGGACAAACCTCGTCCTTCAGATCCATTACCCGGAACGCGATCGAATCGGCCGATTGGCGCACTACCTCCAGATATCTTCGATCGATCGTCCGACTCTCTACACCCACTACCTGAGCGATGTTGCTGTCCTCAACGAAAATGGCGACTTCATACCTCTGAAGTCCTCCAGGGGCATGGGCAAGAACGAGATCGAGATTCACTTGTTGCTCAATCGTTATTCTCTTGTCCTCCAGACGGAAGATCGGAACCGATGTTGGCGATATATCCATCGTCGAAGCCAGTTCTATAGCATCATCAAAGTCCACCTGGCCATCCATATTAAAGTCATACACCACATCATTTCCTTGTTTACTATCCACAGTATCGGCGAACAGAGCAATATCCTTCGCCGTGAACAAACCATCGCCATCGATGTCTTCCCATGTCCCGTCTCCATCGATGTCCCAGGGGGATTGTTCGGAGTGCTCTTCGGGGGCAATGTCTTCTTGGGGTGTCGTTGGAGCCACTTCAGGTGCAATGTCTTCTTGGGGTACTGCTGGAGCCACTTCGGGAACAGGGACTGGACCAATTGAGAGGGTCCCCCTTCAATTGCGGCTTCTTGCTGAGCATCCCTATCACTGATGAGAAGGCCGATCTCAATGTCGAAGCCAGTCGTTCCCTCCTTCACGCCAACGAGAGTGATTTCGGCGAGAACGAGATTCTCTGCCCCCGGTTCAATCAGACCCTCCAAATCCACAGCCCTAAATCTAACAGACTCTTCAGTCTGGCTGGCCACTTGAAAAAAGGCGCCACTGATCACTCCACCACTCACCCCTTGCATTCGAGCAATGCTGGGATTCTCAATGGATATAGTGAGGTCGAATCTCTGAATCCCCTCAACACTTCTAACAAGCATAAGATCCAGTTCAATCGCTTCTCCAACCTGGACCTCGCCTCCCTGAAACCTCAACTCAGTCAGCGTACTCGATTGTGCCCGAACATGTAGAGGAGGAAGCACCATGATCATGAGGCCTAAAATCAAGACTATCCAGGCGAACCGCCGAATTCTTAACACTATCGCTCGCATCGCTCTTTTTTCCTTCCTCTCAAATTGTTCAAGACAGGCTCCTTCCAGGATAGTCGTCCAAGCTTAGGAAGAAAGGACGAGAGAGGAAGAGGAAATTGTCCATTGTCTTGATTGGTAGTGAGCAATGTCAATCAAGAAAAATCGTGCTAGAGACGGCACTCAGACAAAATCATGGCTGGGTCTTACTTTGGCTATTGTCCCTCAAGCATGGCCTTGAGAGCGACCACGTCGTTGAAATCGACGACGCCGTCGTCATTGAAATCAAACGCCTCGGCGTTCTCCTGCACCGCTTTGCTGTCAATGTAGAATCCTAGGAGGGCAGGATCCTCGAGCGAAAGCAGGCCATCGCCATTGATATCCTCGTACGTCCCGTCGCCGTCGAGATCCCGCGGAGAACTGGCAGACCCCCCGATGGGAACGAGGGCAAGCTCTACAACCTCAAAGACAAGTTGTCCCGCAACAAGGTAGTCGGGGTTGCCGATATCCAACACCGCCAACGCAACGTAGCGCCCCGGCGGCAAGGAGTTTGCTTGTCCTACAACGTTTTCGTAGCGAACGGCACCGGGCAGAACGTAGAATTCATCCACACTGAGTGTCTGTATGATATCACCGGTTTGGTCAGTGATCTCCACCTGTCCACGCGGTTTCAGCTGCACGTTTCCCGAATTCACAAATGCGATCTCAAACGAGAGAAGGGCGTCGTCGAGCTTCCTCACACGTTGTATTTCTCCTGACAGGACCTCAGTTCCGGGCACGGTCTCGTAGACCTTCACTCCAAATCGTTCGATGGCGAGGACTGTAGCTCCCTCGCGCTCTTCTGGCGGGGGCACCCCCTCGACGAAGATCATCCCCCAATACGTGCCAGAGGCGCCCTGTGAAACCCGAATGCTGAATGATACATCTTGGGCTTCGCCCACATCGAGTCGGAACCTCGTCGGCTCGACCTCCAGCCAATCACCGTTTGAGCGCGCTACCGTATCGAAGGTCCCTCCCGCCGAATCGAGGGCCTCGATACCGATGTGTGAGGAAAACACTTCATCGATCCGCAATCCTACAACGTCTTCTAGAATGCGTACAGCTAGCTGTACGGTTGCGGAATCTCCCTCGGGCGATGCCCCGACGATCTCGCGAATGATCCGTATAGTTCCGTCCGTCGTGGACTGTGCAGGCTCACCGACTCGCGGCGGAAAAAGGAGCGTCTCACCGACGATCTCTCCTCGTGCGGACGGGCTCGCTACCAGGTAGTTTCCTGATACGGTCACCTTAAATGCAGGAAGCTTGACTAGATAGGTGATCTGGAACTCCTCTCCGGCATGAAACGCGCGCGGAAATAGCCAGCGGGCACCGTTTAGCGGAAGAAAGTCGTTCACGCCGGTGGAGGTACGCAACCAATCGTTTTTGTAGACCTTGACATTCTGTGCTCGTGTTTCATTATTCAGCACGCTGAACGAGTACTGCCCAACGTTGCCCGCAGGAAGATGCAGGTCGAATTCAATCTGTGAAATCTGAAGGGCCGATGTCAGACAGCCGACAAGAGTGAGCGCACTCAGCACCGTACTGACCAGCAGGATCCCTTTGCAAATCGCTTCAGCCTTCACTTCTCGATTCCCCCAATAGGAATTACACGATCTTTATGCTCTGTTTGCAACCGAAGATTCTTACCTTAGTGAGCACTTGAACGTCAATCATGAAACTCCCAAGGCCCCACATATCGACCCACCCTTGGCTCTCCGGCAGGCGAACTCGCATCTTTGGAATACGACGTGTGCCTGGGCTTATTGAAAACTAGTCCGTGAGATTTGCACTGCTCCCATTGACTGTGCTTTCAATACCCCGCACCACTCATCGAGATCAGTCAGGCCATCGATGTTTCCAAACCAGAACAAACCACACACTCGGAAAGGGGGCGGAAAGCCAACTTTAGTCACCGAGGAGTGAACCGAGAATACCCCGTTGAAACAAGACTTGGAGGGCAGCGGGCTACCCCGCCGGCCCTTCCAAGCCCTTTCTTTGGCCTACTTGGCAGTGACGGTGTAAGTGACGCTCACGCCGTAGTCATCCGGCTCCATCGAGCGAAGCTTAAGCAGAGTGTAGCCAACGGTAATCTCGGCGTCACCCTTGCCCTCTCCGACTTCCAGAGAGACCTGTAGATTCTCACTGCCGGCCCCTGCCACGGAGTAATCGAGTTCCCAGCTCGCGTTGCTGCGAACGAACAGCGTGTTCGCCTCTACATCGGAGACCGTGTCCACGCCAGCATCGATGGTCCCAAAATCGTAGGAACTGGTATCGATCGTGAGCTCGATATAGTCCTGGATTGTCCAGGTGACTTTGTCATCCGCATTGGCAGAATGCTTTTTGGCGTAACTGACCATCCCCAGCATTCCCACTGCCAAACCCAACACCAACAGACCTACAAAAAGTTTACGCATCCTCATTGAAAGCACCTCCTAATGGTTGTTTCGAGCGGCACCTAGCGGCCCGGCTACCATTAGGCAGCTGCGGCAACCAAGCGATCTCTCAAGGAGATCCGTGGCTTTGCGTCCCCTCCTCACGAAGGGTTTGCCCTTGTACAGTGCTCAAAAGAGCGCTGCCTAAAAGGTCCGAAGCTTTGCGTCCCACCCTTTCGAATGGTTTGCCTTTGATGGGCGCTTCGTTTGAGGATGTATTGCAGCGGCCTATCCGCTACAATCTTAGGATCCCTGCTTAGAGCAAGAAAGAGAGAGACAAGTGACCGATCATCTTCGGCGGCCCGGCTGTCTTGCATAAGACCCGTGGCTTTGCGTCCCCCCCTCACGAAGGGTTTGCCCTTTCGGCCTTCTCGGTTCACTTGTCAATGACCTGCGTCTCGATTCTGCCCCCGATGGAGCACTGCCAGACACCGTTCGTGAACCGATCGTGAGAAAGTTATGAATTAGGATAGCGGGAACAGGTTTTTCAACAGGTATTGCTGCAAGTCGGCTAGCTTTTCCAACGCCGATGCAATGCGAATACGGTATTGAATTGGGAAGGCGTCCGGATTCTTGCTGCAGATCTTGGTGAGGTCAATAGTGGGTAGGGGGTCGGTTTGACGCTGATCCACATTCAAGGAAACGTAATTCAGCGCCTCCCTCGCCTTGAACAGCTCGGCGATTCCCTCCTCGGTGATGTTCACGGCCTCGGAGAGCTCAACAAGGGATGGGAGACGCCCGGTTTCGCGCAGCAGACGAGCCTCAGCTGCCTCAATCTGCCGGTTCAAATCCTTCAGCCAGCGCGGAAATCGCCTTTTCTTGATCCGTTCCCGGATGTGCAGGCGAATCTCCCCCTTGATGAGATTCTTTGCATAATCAGCAAATGCCTTCCCACGGGCAAAATCGACGTTGTAAACCGCGTTCAACAGACCAAGATACCCCGGGCGAAAGAGCTCTTCGTTGGAAAAACCGCTTTGTGAGAAGGACTCCTCGATCACCCCATCAACCAGATGCGTAGCCCGTTTGAGTATCTCTTCCCGAACCGCAACCGCATCGGCCGACGGAGTTGCCAGTAGATCGAGAAGTGCGTTTAAGTCAAGTTCTGACAATCGTTCTTCCGCTTGATTCATTGAGTAAAGGGTAATGCGAGAAGTGCGCCCAAATCAAGTTTCTGAGGACCGTCCTTCCACCACCTGATTGGCTGGACCTAGAATGACAACTCAAACCCGACAGAGACTTCGGTAACCCCAATAACGTCAAACGCTGCTGTGGTATAGAGGGTTACCCCACAGAACGTCACCCCTGCTCTGAGGCACTGGCTGGAAAAGCCCAATCCATCGAAAACGGTCAGACTTGTGAACGTGACGGGCTCGATCTCAGCCACAATCGCCAAGCGTTGGCGCTCAAAGAGGAAGCTGCCATCGAAACCGGTTTCCGAGGTGATCCACGCTCCGAATATCTCAAACGAGACGGCAAATCTCTGACCGGAAAAGACAACCGGAAGAACCGAAGGTGTAGTGGGAGGTGCGAAACTTGTCCACGAAGTGAACTGGACCGCGCCAATCCCCAGGTCTAAGATGAAATCCAGCCCAGTGATGGCAAAGCTATCATCAATGGTAATTGCTGTGAGAAAGGCGAGGCACGGCTCCTCAAACCGGTAGCCGAACTCGAAGACCTCTTTGACAAAACCGTTCCAATCAAGCCACGTGCTGCTGCTGGAGAGGATTCCACAGAAGTCAATCTCCAGCCGGACAAACTCTTCCTCGAAGTAGAAGTTGGGGACCATCGTCACCTTTGGTTCCATCTGGGCGACACAAAGTCCATTCAGATTATAAAAGAGACCGAGAAGGTCGTAGGAATGAGGAGCCTCAATGCCCCCAAGTAGGTTGACCAGGTTCGTTGCGCCGAACCCGGTGAGGGTGGTGATGGAAAAACCGCTGATCACTCCACTGCTCAACTCAAGGACAGTGCCCATGCTATGACTCGCTGTCTGCCCAGCGATGTCTGCCAAGATAAGATCAACCCCAACAGTTATCCCCACTATGTCCGCGTCAACGCTCAGTTGATTCCAACTGAAATATGGATCAAACAGGATTTCGTCGGCAATGCTCACCACACCGATGCCAACAGCAACACCAAATTCCTGAGATTGAAACCCGCTTAGGTCAAAGATGGTCTTCGCCTCAAAGGTGAAATCAGCCACGCTCAGACCCAATGTTAAACCGGTCTCGATATTGTAGGAGAGAGGCGGAACGGGGGTGTACGTGAGCTCAAGCCCGACGTTCCCTGAGAACCCAAACTCCTCGCCACAAGCGACAACGCCTATCGCGAGGAATGTCGACATGAGTACAATCAACAAGCGTGCGCCCAACCGTGTCATCCAAACCTCCTCCAAGTTGTTGCAAACCGGAGTTTAGTTCGTGGGGACTGTCTCTTGGTGGAAATCAGGGAAGAGTGAATCGTGGGTTTGTCCGCAGGGATTGGGACAGGTGTCGAGTAACGCTTTGAAACACGGGTATGTGGCTTGCCAACAAGATGTACGTCTTTTTCTGTGAACCCGCCCATCGATATCAGCTTGACTTCCCACAAAACGCTATGTTATATTCACCACACACAAGGAGGTGTAGGATTGTGAAACGGAGGATTGGCATTTGTGTGCTGGTATTGGCACTCGTGGGCTTGGTTGGCTCTGCTGTGGTTGCGGAGACATACACCGTCGCGTCGGACACGACGTGGCCGCCTTTCGAATGGGCAGACGCCGCGGGGAATCTTTACGGCTTCGATCTCGACGCAATGCGCTGCATTGCCGTCGTCGAAGGTTTCGAGATCGACATCATCAGCTACGACTGGGACATCATCTTTAATGATGTGGGTATCGGTCGCGTGGACATCGGAGCATCGGGAGCCACGATCACCGAAGAGAGGGAACTGAAGGTCGACTTCTCCGATCCGTACTGGACGTCCGACCAGGCGATCATGGTCCGCGCTGATTCCGGGCTCAATGTCGTCAGCGCGCTCACAGGCGGCAAGACGGTCGGAGCTCAGCTTGAGACAACGGGAGCCGGCTGGATTCAGGAGAACCTCATCGACCAGGGAGTCGATGTAAAGCTATCCGAGTACCCGCTCTATCCGCTGGCGGTTCTCGATCTCATCAACGGCAACATCGATACCGTGATTCAAGATGAACCGGCGGCGGCGGCAAGTGCGGCCGTCGAGGAAGATGTGATCATCGTCGGTATCGTCGTGACCGGTGAGGAATTCGGCTTCTTCGTCGCTGATGGTGATCCTGAGGGGCTCCTTCCGATGATCAATTCCGGCATCAAGAAGCTGCAAGCATCCGGCGCCTGGGACAACCTCATCAAGGCGTACGTGGGGACCGACCTGGGCAATGTCGAGGCTGCGTGGCAGGCGAGCGAAGACTTGCTCGAGGCTGGCGACGTCGACGGGTTTGCCCAATCACTTGCGGATCTGGCCAACAAGTAGGCTCAAGTATTGCTGGACTGTTTGAGCTGAAGCATTGATGCAGGCGAGGGACGTGGACTGTGGTCCACGTCTCTCGTTGTAACAGAAAGGGTGATCGGCAGGCCGTGAATCCGATTCTACAGAGCATTTGGCCGATGATCCGCGACGGTGTCCCAATGACGATCCTGCTGACACTTGGGCTACTCGGATTGGGACTGCTGTCCGGCTTCCCGCTCGCATTTGCCCAGGTCTACGGCTATCGGCCTCTTCGTTGGCTGTGCAAGGGGTACGAACAGATCTTTCGGGGAATTCCGGCTCTCGTCCTCATCCTGATCTTCCACAGCGGGCTGGCGTTATCGTTTAACATCCTGCTTCCCACGTTCGCCTCAGCACTTATCGCGCTGGGCTTGCGCTCCTCCGCGTATCAGTCGCAGATCTTCCGTGGCGCCATTCAGGCAGTCAGTTCCGGACAGATGCTGGCGGCACGCTCGATCGGGATGAGCAAGCTGCAGGCGATCCTCTACATTATTCTGCCGCAGGCGTTTCGTCTCTCCATCCCGCCATGGACGAACGAGTACTCCAGCGTCCTCAAGGACACGTCGCTGGCCAGCGCGATCGGCGTCGTTGAGGTGATGAAGAAGACGACGTTGCTTATGCCGACGATCCAATTTGCACTGGGCGCCCGCTGGATCCTCGTTCTGCTGATAGTGGCGGCGTTGATCTACCTGGTCCTCACCTACGCAGGCAACTGGGGGCTTGGCTTCCTTGAGAATCGGATGCGGATCCCGGGGTTCGAAATGAAAGGACGGGTCGAGCGATAGTATGGAAGGCACGAACAAGCAGGACGCAGACCGCATTGTGCTGCGGGTAGAGGACGTCTACAAGGCATACGGCGACAACGAGGTCCTACGCGGCGTGTCGTGTGAGCTAGCACGGGGCGAGACCAAGGTCGTAATCGGACCTTCGGGCACGGGAAAGAGTACGCTGCTTCGCTGCATCAATCAGCTAACGCTACCTGACAAGGGTCACGTTTGGCTCGGCAACACGGAGATTACGTGTAAGGCCTGTGATATCAACCAAGTGCGGTCGCAAATCGGCTTCGTTTTCCAGAGCTTTAACCTGTTTACGCACCTAAATGCACTCGCCAATGTGAGAATTGGGCTGATGAAGGTCAAGCGGATGGATAAGGCCAGCGCGACGAAGCTGGCGAGAGAGGAACTCGAGCGCGTCGGACTGTCCGACAAGGTGGATGCCTATCCAGCCGAACTCTCGGGAGGACAGCAACAGCGGGTCTCGATTGCGCGCGCCCTGGCGATGTTCCCGCAACTGATCCTATTCGACGAGCCGACCTCGGCGCTCGACCCTGAGTTGATCGGCGAGGTACTGACCGTGATGGTCGACCTCGCCCGCGACGGGATGACGATGCTCGTCGTCTCCCACGAGATGGGCTTCGCCCGCTCGGTCGCTGACGAGATCATTTTCATGGAGGAAGGCCGCATCCTCGAGCAGGGACCACCTGACAGACTGTTCGTCCATCCTCGTGAGGAGAGGACGCGAGAGTTCCTTCACAAGATCACGGAACTCTACGGGGAGTAGCAGAGGAAACGAGACATGGGATTCTTCGAGTTCGCCGGTGAGATCCTTCCGAGACTACTGGACGCGACGGTGACGACGCTCGAGCTCACCGCGGCATCCGTTTTGCTTGGCCTCGTCGTCGGCATTCTGTTGGCCCTCGGCCGCGTCTACGGGGCTCGCCCGCTGCGGTGGCTCACGAGCGGGTACATCCAGTTCTTCCGCGGCACGCCACTGCTCGTTCAGCTCCTCATCGTCTACTACGGCCTCCCCCCCTACCTGGCAATGATCGGGATCAGGCTCTCCCCACTCGTCGCGGCGATCATCGGGTTGGGGTTGAACAGCGCGGCCTATCAGGCCGAGTACTTCCGTGGAGCGATCCAGGCCGTGCAGAGCGGTCAGATGATGGCCGCTCGGTCGATGGGGATGAGTCGCGCGAAAGCGATCCGCCACGTAATTCTCCCGCAGGCCCTGCGGTTGGTCATCCCCTCCTGGTCAAACGAGCTGATCTACAGCATCAAGTACTCCTCGCTTGCCTACTTCATCACGTTGCCCGAACTGACCTTCGTCGGAAAGAAAGTGGCACTGCACACGGCGCGTACTTTTGAAGCCTATCTCGTCGTCGCGTTTATCTACCTCGTGATCGTTATCATCGTGTCGAGGCTGTTGACCATGATCGAGACTGGCGTCCGCGTCCCCGGCCTTGGTGCGCACAGCGAGCATCGATAACCACCAGAGAGAAGAAGAACCAGTCCTTCGGGGCAGTTCCCGATTCACTGCTTGGCTAGTTTTGCCTTCACCCACCCAGATGCTTCGTAGACCACTTTTGCCGCCGCAACTGCCGTGATGTCTGCACAATCAAGCGGCGGGGACACCTCTACGATGTCCAATGCACGGACAGGAAGCTCGGAAAAGATCCCGCGCAGGAGTTCCAACAGTTCCCGCGTGGAGAGACCGCCTGCTTCCGGGGTCCCGGTGCCCGGCGCGTACGCCGGATCCAGTGCGTCAATGTCCAAGGTCACGTAGACAGCGTCCACGTCTTGCAGCTGCACGATGACTTGCTCAGCAATCGTCTCGACACCGCGACGAGCGACATCGCGAGCCGTGTGAATCCCAATCTCCGGGTGTACTTCGAGAAACGCCAGTTCATCATCCAGCCAGGCGCGAATCCCGACAAACGCCAGGTGTGCTGATTCGACGTTGGATCGTTCCAACACACGACGGGCCGTGCAGGCGTGGGACCAGTGGTGACCTTCGAACTCGTCCGCCAGGTCAACGTGTGCGTCGATATGGACAACGCCAAATCGGCCGCTCACCGCCTCACTGAAGGCAGCACTGAGAGGAATTGTGACCGAGTGATCGCCTCCCAGAAACACGGCAAATGGATGCTGCAATACCCGGATCGCCTGGGCCTGGACAGCCGCGAAGTAACGCTCCCAGTCAAGATCTATACTCACGTCGCCATAATCGCGGATTCGCAGCCCCGCGAGGCGCTGTCCCTCTTCGGTGACCGGTGCGATATGGGGAGTGACCTCGCGAATCTTGGCCGGGGCCAACGCGGCTCCTTTGCGGTAGCTTGTCGCATTGTCAAAGGGCACACCCAAAACACCGATTTCAGCAGCGGGGTCGGTGCTTTCAAGACCGCTCCAGCGTTGACGATGAGCCGGACGACAACCGCCATGTGACGACATACACTCATTCTATTCCTGTAAGGAAGGGAAGCAAACTTCCGAAAAGCAGAACGCCTGGCGCACCGCAACAGATTCGAGAAAGCGCTCTCAGATCCCCCCAAAAAAAGGCAGCCTGTCAATTGGGCCACAAGGAGCTTTTGACAAAAATGGCTCGAATGTGCAAGATGATAGCGGTCTGGCAAGTCAAGGCGGAGTCGTCGAGATATGTTTCCTTGTGAACAAAAGGATGGCTAATGCAGTACCGCACGTTTGAAAAGTTGGATTGGAAACCATCAGCGCTAGGCTTTGGTGCCATGCGATTGCCGGTCATCGACAATGACCCAGCGAGGATTGACGAACCGCAAGCCATACAGATGATTCGGTACGCCGTTGACCATGGGGTCAACTACATCGACACGGCCTACCCGTACCACGGCGGGCACAGTGAGCCCTTTTTGGCCCTCGTTCTGCAAAACGGCTACCGCAAGAAAGTCAAGTTGGCAACGAAACTTCCTTCCTGGCTCATCGAGTCACCGGGGGATTTCGACCGCTATTTCACCGAACAGCTTGAGCGCCTCCAAACGGATCACATCGACTTCTATCTCCTTCATGGGCTCAACAAGGACTACT
>Ga0307379_10011097_pt1 | contig 11868 bp, 13 predicted proteins | sample UN2MG_FD_202237 | JGI IMG/M metagenome (GOLD analysis project Ga0307379, IMG submission 202237) | Soil microbial communities from Risofladan, Vaasa, Finland - UN-2 | ecosystem: Environmental > Terrestrial > Soil > Coastal area > Acid sulfate soil | place: Finland: Risofladan, Vaasa | collected... | reverse complement strand
AGGGCACTACGAGGGTAAACTGAGCCTCACTAAGTGTCAAAAGTCCTCGGGGGACGAGCCGTAGAGGGTGACCTCCCTACCCTCAAAGAATCTTATCACTTCCGCTTCTAGGTCATCGACCATGATACCTGTGAGGACTGCCTCCAGATCCTCTATGGCTGTCTCGGGGTGCATGAAGAAGTCGCCGGTGACTTTAACCTTCACGAGCACACCATCCTCGATCTCCGTCTCCGCCGCCAGCAGTTTCCCGCCGGGCACCTTGTATTCCGCTCTACCCACATCATCACCTCTTGTGGACCCACTCCCGGGACCTGTACCTCTCCCTGTAGCTCTTCACCAGATCCTCCTCGTATGAGGTGAGCTCCCCCGGCTCAAGTGTCACGTCGAAGGTCTCCTCGAAGCCCGTGATGAGCGCGGCCCTTACCTCGTCGAAGGAGACCTCCCTCTCCAGGTACCTCCTGATGTTGGTGACCCGGTCCTCGACTGCCTCTATCATCTTGTCGCTGATCTTCGCGTCCGAGACCCTGAGGACCTGGAACATCTTCCTGAGGTCGCTGTCCACGAGGACGGTGCCATGCTGCAGCATCACACCGTGGCGCCGGGTCTGGGAGTTCCCCGAAATCTTCCTCCCGCCGGCGATTATGTCGTTGACGGGTTTGAACTCGCAGTCCACGCCAAGCGTCCCGAGGCCATCGACGATGGCCCCGCAGATCAGCTCGTACGAGGCGAGGATGTCCCGAGGCATCTTGGGGTCGTCCTCGGGTGTGGCGATGCTGTAGGTGATCTCGCCGTTATAGTCATGGAAGACGGCGCCCCCGCCTGTGATTCTACGGATGACGTCCACGCCCTGACGCTCACACTCCTCCAAGTTGACCTCCTTCTCCAGGCTCTGGAAGTAGCCTATGGAGACGGCGGAGGGGTTCCACCCATACAGCCGGATGGTGTTGGGGGTCTCCCCCCGGGTCCTCGCGTAAGCTATGGACTCGTCGATCGCCATCTGGGTCGGCGCGTTCTCGATCCTCATGTCTATCAGCCTCCAGATTTCGGTCATATCAGCTTCCTCTCCTTCTCCATCTTTAACTCGTCCGCCGTGAGCTTCCTCGGGTAGTTGTAGAAGGGCCCCGAAGGCCTCTCGTTGTAGTAGGGCCGGTTGCACCCCGGGCAGCCCGTCGTCCTCAGGGGTAAGCCTTCCCCGATCAATAAGGATACGTCGACGCCCCTGCCGAAGCCTACGATCCGTCCCTCCCCGTCAAACTCCAAATCGCCTATGCAGGCATCTCCTCCGGTTATGATGTGCCTCGCAAGTTGGATGCGTCTGTACGATTCCAGGGGGGGCTGGGGACGGTCGGCGAACCTGGTGCCCGGGAGGGGCGTAAATGCGTAGAGCACCATCGCGATGCGCCGGTCCTTCATGGCCTGAATAAGCTCAACTGCCTCCCTCTCGGTCTCCCCGAGGCCTATGATGAGGTTGGACATGACGTTTTCCTCACCGAAGACGGACAGGGCGGCGTCGATGGCCTCCAGATGGGCTCCCCACCTGTAGGGGCCCTCGGCGCCGACTCCCTTCACCTCGTCGAAGAGCTCCTGGGTAGCAGCGTCAAGGGGGATACTTACCCGCTCAACGCCCGCCTCCCTCAGCCTCCTGAAGCCCTCCAGGGGGACCGGGCACGTGTCCACGGAGATGGGGAGGCTCGTGACTCCCCTCATCCCCTCGATCAGGGAGATAACGTCATCCAGGAAACCGGGGTAGTTGATGACTTGGATGCAGATCCTCTCGATGACCTCGCCCCCCTCCCTCCTGAGGCCCTCCAACACCTCGTCGGTGGGAAACTCGGGCCACATGACCCGGGAAAGCTGGGACCTGCTGGACCGGCTCCCCCTCGCCTGGGAGCAGAAGGCGCAGTTGGCGACGCAACCTCCTTCCGTGTACGTCATGAGGTAGGCGGTGGTTGGAACGGCGTCGAGCCTCAGACTCCTCAACCCAAGCAGAGCAGTGGTCCCTATGCTGACCCTAACCTTCACAGGAATATCGTCCACCTCGAACTTCGGCAGTCAACAGACGACTATCATAAACCTCCGGTTATTAACATTTTAACCTACTCAAAGCGGTTTGAAGACCCGTGCCACGGGGTCGTCCCGGCTGGCACCGAACACGCTTTAATATGAAAATGTGATATGACTCTGAACCGATTTGACTGTCATAGACATCGCGAAGAGTATGATCGCATTTGACACATCGGGCCCCCCCACGAAGGAGATGCCCCTCGCCAAGTGGATCCACGACTACCTGACGGACATGGGAGTCGACGCCGAGCTCCACGAGGTGGCGCCCGACAGAGCGAACGTCATCGCCGAGCTCGGCGCGGGCAAGGGAGCGGGCCTCGTGCTCTCAGGGCACATCGACGTTGTCCTCGCCGGGGACCTCGACCTCTGGAAGGTCTCCGGGCCGTTTAACCCCGTCGTTAGGGACGGTAAAGTCTACGGTCGGGGCGCGGCCGACATGAAGGGCCCAGACGCCTCCATCATCCAAGCGGTGAAGGAACTCAGGGACAGAGAGTTCAAGAGACAGCTGACCGTGGTCTTCACCGCAGGCGAGGACACGGGGGGCTGGTTCGTATCAAAAATCTTGGAGGAGGGGAAGGTGACCCCAGGGGAGGCCAGGTACGGCGTGGTGGCCGAACCCACGTTGATGGAGATCGTCCGATGCCACAAGGCGTCAGGAGGCGCCCTCGTCGACGTCAGGGGGAAGGCCGCCCACAGCAGCACACCCGAGGTGGGGATCAACGCCATCTCCAAGAGCGCCATCTTCCTAGACGAGCTGCTGAAACTGCAGGAGGAGATCAAGGTAGATACCCATTCCCTCATGGGCTTCACCACCATCGAGCCGACGCTCATGAAGGGCGGGTTGAAGGGTAACATTATCCCCGAGAGCTGCGAGGTGTCAATGAACTGCCGCATGATCCCCCAGCACGCCAAGAGCGAGACCATCGAGGGATGGATGAACGAGGTCATCCGTAGGTGCAAGGAGAGGGACGACCAGTTCAGCGCGAACGTGGTTCGGGCACGGTCAGGGGCCCCCCTGGACATCCCGGAGGAACACGAGATTGTGCGGATCATGAAGGATATACTTCACACGGAGACGGCGGGGGCGCCCTACATGACAGAGGCCATAACCTACACCCGTGCTGGGATCCCCACCATCGTCTGCGGCCCCGGGAGCATCGACCAGGCCCACGGCCCTGACGAGTACATCACCGTCGAGCAGCTGGAGAAGGGCGTGCAGGTATTCAAGAGCCTCATCGAAAAAACCTGCCTCTAATCCCCCTTTCATCACCTTTTTTCATATCAAATACGTGATATCGGGTCATCCGCTGAAGTTGTGCCACACCGAAACCATTGAGAGACTAGGAAATAAAAAATGTACAGAAAATGCAGACGAGGGGATCTAGACCTCGATTTCCTGGGACTTCTTGCCTGTTATGTAGTCGATGTCGATCCTTCCCACCACGGTGTTGATGACATTTTCCCTGCTCATAGACCCGATGAGCCTCTCCGGGTCGCTGTCCAGCTTCCGCGTCATCGATGAGAAGGCATGCCACTTCTCGTCAGGGTCGTCCACGAAAGTGACCTTGCCCGAGAACATGACGGTCGCGTACAGATGGCTGCACTCATCCTCGTGGTAGCCGCGGTCGACGACCGCCTGGCCCCAGACGTTGCTGTTCGCCCTCATGTAGTCTAGCTTCTTGCCCTCGCTTGCGCTGTGAAAGTAGATGCAGTTGCGCCCCTCGTCGTAGAGGTGGCTCAGTGAAACCAAGTAGGGCTGATCGTCCTTCGACAGGGCTACTGTGACATACTGTGCCGTATTGAAGACTTTCCGGATGATGGCCTCGTCCTCGATAGCCTTGTCCATCCTCCTCATGTGGTACCTCATAACAATCAGTGAATTTCTTGAAAGAGGCTATAAAGAGAGTTCGATCAGAGACACTCAAAGCTCGATGGGTGACTCGACCAAGGGGCACATCTCGCACCTCTGCCGAACCTGCTTGACGTATGGGACAGTTATCGGCCTGTGCTCGATCTCCGAGAAGCCTGCCCTCTCGCACTCAAGGATGAATCTGTCGTTCCAGACAGCGACCTTCATCATCTCACCGCAGGTTCCCTTCAGTTCACACCGGTAGGAGGGCATCCATCACACCTCTTCCCCTATAAGAGGTCCGGCATCATAACGGTTCTCGCAGGTTATGAATCTTACCCGAGCACTAGACGTTGAAGACCAGTGAGAGGAGGTGCCCGAAGATCATTCCCGTCAACAGGCCCGTCGAGATGAAGTGCTTATGGTTGACGGAGCAGTACTCGTGAGCCACAGGTATAAGTTCGTCTACCGTGATGTAGGTCATGACACCGGCGGCGAGACCGAGACCGAGACCGATGATGCGGTCGCCACCACCCATCGCTGACAACAGAAACGAACCCACCAGTGCCCCCAGAGGCTCCGTCATACCGGAGACGAAGGCATACAGGGCGGCCTTCCGTCTGTCCATACCAGCGGCGATCAGAGGAGCCGCCGTGGCGATCCCCTCTGGAATGTTGTGGAGGCATATTATCACGGCGACGAGGAAGCCCAGTTTGGGTATATGGGTAAACCCGGCGCTGACCACGAGGCCCTCTGGAAAGTTGTGGACCGAGATCCCGATGGCCACGATCAGCCCCGTCTTGAGCAGCCGAGGATTAGCAATACCGGTCTCCCAGCGACCCACCTCCATGTGCGGGATGGTGAGGTCGATGAACATCATAAGGAGAGATCCGACAGTGAACGCGAAGGTCGCCTCAAGGTGAGTCAGAAGGGAGAGGGCCTCCACGAAGAGCTCAAGGAAGGAAACGACGAGCATGACACCCCCTGCGAAACCCAGCAGAAAGCCCAGGAGCCTGTCCTCGATATCACCGAATGCGTAGACTATGAGCCCACCGATGCCCGAGGCCGAGCCTGCTATGAGACTCAACAGGAAAGGTATCAGAATCTCCATTGAGACAGCTCGACGACTTCTCGAACAGTAACATGTTGAATATATAAGCCTAGCCTAAAATTATGATAAATTTAAGAAAACTTGAAAAATGGCCTCAAAGGGGCCTTACCTTCTTGACGTCCGGATTCACGAGGTTCGAGGGTTCCATCCCCTCGAGGACCGCAACCAAGTTCCTCGCCGCAGTTACCGCCATCTTCGTCCGTGTCTCGACGCTAGCGCTCGCAATGTGGGGGGTCATGACGATATTGTCCAGCTCCTTGAGGGGGCTTCCCGATGGGAGGGGCTCCTCCTCGAATACGTCAAGGGCGGCACCCGCGATCTTACCCTCCTTGAGACCCCAATAGAGAGCGTCCTGGTCGATCACGGGCCCCCTGGAGGTGTTGATCAGGAAGGCGCCCTCCTTCATGATGTCGAGCTCCCTGTCCCCGATAAATCCCCTTGTCTCCTCGGTCAGGGGCACGTGGAGGCTGACGAAGTCCGACCTACTCAGCAGCTCATCTATGGACGCGTACTCAGCCCCCAGCTCCTCCTCCAGCTCGGGCCTCCTGCGAGGGTCGAAGTAGAGGATTTTCATGTCGAACCCCTTCGCCCTCTTGGCAATAGTGGAGCCGATCCTGCCGAGACCCACGATGCCAAGGATCTTGCCGTGGACATCGGAGCCCACGAACATCCGGGGTCCCCAGGCGTGAACCCACTTGCCCGCCCTGACGTGGCGATCCGCCTCGGATATCCTGCGGGCCACGGTCATGAGGAGCGCGAAGGCGCAGTCGGCCGTGGTGTCGGTGAGGATCCCAGGTGTGTTCGTGACGTAGAGCCCTCTCTCAGTCGCCGCATCGACGTCGATGTTGTTGAAACCCACAGCGTAGTTGCTGATGACCTTGAGGTTCTTCCCTGCGCCCATAACCTCGGCGTCGATCCTCTCAGTCAGAAGGCAGAGGAGGCCGTCCACGTCCCTCACCTTCGATAATAATAGCTCCCGGGGAATCGCATCGTCGACACCCTCGAAGACCTCCACCTCGGCATGCTCCTTGAGGATGTCAATGGCCTCATCGAAAAGCTGTCTCGTAACATAGACCTTGGGCTGAACCATCCATATCTCCGAGATAGAATACGACATCACCTTTTAACATGTTACTGTCCTGGTCAAGACTGCTCGGTTAAGATCTCAGAAGATGTTTATATCAAAAAATGGATGTAATTACCCCTGCGAGTAGACTTCCTCGATGGGCAAGAGCCTCTTCGCTTCGTCGAAGTACTTCAACACCGCTCTCCCCTTCTCCGTGACCTCGTATCTTCTCCTCGACTTCGAGCTACCCTCGTCTATGACCTCGTTCACAAGCTCCTGATCGATTAGCTGAGTCAGTATACCCTGGGTCGGTTTCCAAGAGAGGTTGGCAGCGTACATAATCCGTGTGGGCTTGTCAACACCATCTTTAATCGCGCTGAGTATGGTTAATCTTATCTCTAACTTTGATCTTCTCGGCGACATCGTAAACCTCCATACACTCTTAATCTGTGGGGCAGATCAATCACCTCAAGGCTAGTTGGCTGTAGCCGACTCGACGTTGCACTCCGTTATGTAGTTCGCGTTGCTCGTGTAGATCGACATGCTTAGAGATTTTCCAATGTCCTTCATCTGTACGTTATCAGGATTCTTGACGTAAACCAGAAGCTCAGCTCCCGACTGCAGCGGGATGTCATCCGTCGACTGGTTGTAGTCTATACCTCCAATAGTTACGCCATTGACAAGGGAATTCGGGTTCGTTACGTTCATGTCCGCCGCTATAGAAGTGCCCGTGGGCACCCGATAATAAAAGACGTCCGTCCACGCCTCATCGACTCCCCTGACCGTGATCTTGTCGAGGAGAACATCCCTTCCCCCCAGATTCTGTAGCTTGAACGCCGCCACGGCCCCCGAGGAGTTCACCCAGATGTGCTCCTTGCTGAATTGGATCTCCTCCATCTGGGTCCGCGTCATCGTGATATTCGTCGCGTAGTATGTGGCGACGGTCGCGAGCAGCACGGCCACCACCAGAAGAATCAACGTCGAAATTACCTCGCTTAGTGCCTTACGCTTATTCATCCACCTAACCACCTATGGGTTGTCCTGTAAGACACGACCCCTGACGGCGGTTATGTTCGTTTGTATGTAGTATCAATCTACAGCCCAGATACTGATCTGGGATACAGATCGAACTACCTCGAAGGAACTCCCTTTCCAGTGTGCTCTTCGGAAGTGCTTTATTCATCCGGATTTAGTTAGAGCCCATGTCAGGCAAACTTAAGGTCCTCATGACCTTCCACATCACCCCTGAGCTCGTCGAGAAGATCAGAAACGTCGACCCGCGCGTCGAGATCATCTATGAGCCCGAGCTCCTCGGCGAACCACGGTACATGAACGATCAGCACGGAGGCTCCGTGAAGAGGACCCCAGCCCAGGAGAAGAGGTGGCTGGAGCTGCTCGGTGAGGCCGAGATAATCCTCGGCTACATCTCAAGGCCGTACGCCAGTGAGCTGCCGAGGCTGGCGCCAAACCTTCGCTGGATGCAGTCTCCGAGCGCGGGTATCGGTCAGTCCGTGAAGAGGGCGGGGTGGACGGAGACTGACATTATGTTCACCACGGCCAGCGGCGTCCATTCCACGCCCCTCGCGGAGTTCTGCCTCATGGCGATGCTCATGTTCGTCAAGGACTACTTCCACATGGCAGAGGAGAAGGAGAAAAAGTACTGGCAGCGCACCTGCACCTGGGAGCTGAGGGGTAAGACCCTGGCGGTCGTCGGCCTCGGGAGGGTGGGCAGGGAGGTCGCCCGCCTGGCACGGTGCGTCGGGATGCACGTCATCGGCTCCAAGAGGACCACGGAGGGAGTCGACCCGGAGTCCGTGGGGGTTGAGCGCCTCTACTCGTGGACCGACCTGAACCCTATGCTCTCCGTCGCGGACTTCGTCGTCCTCATATGCCCCCACACGTCGGAGACCGAGGGGCTGCTGGGCGAGGAGCAGATCGCCGCCATGAAGGAGGGGGCAGTGCTCATCAACATCTCAAGGGGCGTCATCGTCGACGAGCGGGCCATGATCAGGGCGCTGGAGTCGGGCCACCTGGGCGGAGCGGCGCTCGACGTCTTCGCGATGGAGCCCCTCCCGCCCGAGAGCCCCTTCTGGGAGATGCCCAACGTTATCATCAGTCCTCACTCTGCGAGCACCGCTGACACAGAGAACGCTAAGCTGACGGAGATCTTCTGCGACAACCTGAGCCGATACCTCTCAGGCAGGCCTTTACGCAACCTCCTGGACAAGCAGCTCCTCTACTAGCGGTGTAATAACCTACCCGATGCTGGCTTCGAATGCCTTAAAATCGGAACGGGGCTATCTATTCCCGAGGTCTTAGATGGAGTTCAAATTGGGGGAGGAGTTCGCTCTCCAGCTCGATGCCGAGGACTCCCTGTCAGGTTTCAGGGACAGGTTCTATCGCAAGCCGGGCGTCATCTACATGGACGGCAACTCTCTGGGGCTCATGTCCAGGGACGCAGAGGAGACACTTCTCCGGGTCATAGACGAGTGGAAGGAACTGGGCATCGACGGATGGACTAATGCAGCCATCCCATGGATCACCTACGCCGAGTCCCTCGGCGCGATGGAGTCGGGGCTTGTGGGCGCCGAGTCCGACGAGGTCGTCGCATGCGGAGGCACGACGATCAACCTCCACACCCTCGTGGCAACGTTCTATCACCCAGAGGGCAAGAGATGCAAGATACTCGCGGACGAGGTCAACTTTCCCAGCGACCTGTACGCCCTCGCTGCCCAGATCAGGCTGAGGGGTGGCGACCCTGACGAGGACCTCGTCCTCGTGAAGAGCAGGGACGGCAGCCTGATCGAGGAGGACGACATCATCGAGGCAATGACGGACGAGGTTGCCCTGATACTCCTACCGAGTGTCTACTACAAGAGCGGGCAGCTCCTCGACATGGAGAGGCTCACGAAGGAAGCGAACAGGAGGGGGATCCCAATAGGGTTCGACTGCAGCCACTCCATCGGCGTGGTCCCCCACCGCTTCGATGAATGGGGCGTCGACTTCGCCTTTTTTTGCAACTACAAATATCTGAATGGTGGACCAGGGGCCACGGGGAGCATCTACGTGAACAGGCGGCACTTTGGGGTGAGCCCGGGCCTGGCCGGCTGGTTCGGAAACGATCGGTCGACGATGTTCGAGATGAGGACCCAGTTCGACCCGGCGAGGACAGCGGCGGCTTGGCAGATCGGTACCACCACCATCCTCAGTACAGCGCCGTTGGAGGGCTCCCTCAGGATGATCATCGAGGCAGGCATCGAGCGGATCCGGGAGAAGTCCCTCAAGATCACTTCATACCTGATGTTCCTCGTAGACGAGATGCTCTCTGAACCGCCGTACAGCTTCTCGATAGCCACGCCCCGTGAGTCCGGGAAGCGTGGAGGGCACATCGGTGTTGCCCACAGCGACGCCTGGAGGATCAACCTGGCGCTGAAGGCGCGTGGCGTCGTGCCCGACTTCAGGCCACCCAACATCATCAGGCTCGCGCCCATCCCCCTCTACATTGGCTACCATGACGTCTGGGAGGTCGCGGGCCACCTCAAGGCCGTGATCGACGACAAGGAGCACGAGAAGTTCGAGAGGGCGAGGGGCACTGTGACCTAGCCACATCTCCTTTAGCAAAAATATATTTATTCCAACTCTTTCTCTTTGATGGATTCACATGAACAAGATACTGGAGGATATCAGGATTCTCGACTTCACCCACGTCTGGTTCGGCCCCTACTGCACCATGATGCTGGCAGAGATGGGGGCGGAGGTGATACTCGTCGAGCCCCCGTGGGGGAACATCGGTCGCATGGGCCCCGGCGCCATGTTTAAGGGTTCAAGCACCACCTTCTATGCCCTGAACCTAAACAAGAAAGGCGTCGCCGTCGATATGAAGAGCGAGGAAGGCCTCGGCATCGTCAAGCAGCTCGTGAAGGAGTCCGACGTCGTCGTACAGAACTTCGTCCCGGGGACCCTTGAGCGTCTAGGCCTCGGCTACGAGGTCCAGAAGGAGCTCAACCCCAAGATCATCTACGCCGCCCTCTCGGGCTTCGGTCAGGAGGGGCCCTACAGCAGGTACGCGTCTTACGCGGTCATCGCTGAGGCCATGAGCGGTCATACCTTCAGCAACGCCAGCAGGATTCGGGGCGATGGACCCCCTCAAGGGCTGGCGGGTGCCATCGGGGACATCGGTCCCGGGACCTTCGCGGCCCTCGCCATAGTCGCCGCGATACGCCACAGGGACAGGACGGGGGAGGGTCAGATGATCGACGTTAATCAGGTCGACACGATGGTCTCCTTCAACACCTGCTCTTCAGTGGGCTGGGCCCTCTTCGAGGACAGCGGCATGGAGCGTCCAGAGAGGCGGACCGATCAGGACCCGACCCGTATCGGAGGGATGTACAAGGTCAAGGACGGCTGGCTTCAGCTCATGGGGGCCAGAGCCAAGGCGCTGGACAAATTGAAGGAGGTGATGGGCGCCGAGGAGGTCACCAACGACATGCTTAAGGAACACATCAAGGACATGACGCGTCGTGAAGCGTTCAAGTTCCTGGCAGATATCGGGTTCCCCGCCGCGCCCGTCTACGAGGCCCAAGAGGCTATGGACGACCCCCACCTTCTGGCGAGGAACATGTGGACTGAGGTGCCCCACCCCGTCGTCGGAAAGTACAGGGTGCCCGACTTCCCGGCCAAGTTCTACAGCACCCCTGGGGAGGCCACCCAGGGAGCGCCGATCATCGGGCAGCACACGGAAGAGGTGCTCACCCAGATGCTCGGGTACACGGGTGAGCAGGTCAAGGCGCTAGAGAAGGAAGGGAAGATCGTCTGCTGGAGAGGCTGAGAAGCCTCCAACCTTTTTATATCATATTTATCTAAAAATAGCGTTATTTAGTGGACTTGTTATCTATAATCTATATAAACAATAACAATGGCAAAGAAACGACGAACAGGTTGAGCCAACCACAGCCGACAGAAGAAGACATCATACATGTACTGCACGTCGACGATGAGGAGAGTCAGCTAAAGTTCACGAAGCTCTTCCTCGAGAGGATCGACCAGGGGCTGATGATCTCATCAATCAGATCGGCTGAAGAAGCCTTACCCCGCCTCAGGGAGGAGCAGTTCGATTGCATCATATCAGACTACAAGATGACGGGCATTAACGGAATAGAGTTCACTGGGAAGCTTAAGGAGTTCACAGACACGCCGGTCATCATCTACACAGGTCAGGGGAGCGAGGAGGTAGCAGAGGCCGCTTTCAGCGTAGGAATAGGCGACTATCTGAGGAAGGAGATGGACCCCAGCCACTTCCAGGTGCTCGCTCGACGCGTGAGGATGGCCGTCGAAAAGTACAGGGCGGAAAAAGCCCTCCTGGAATCCGAGGAGAGGTATCGGACCCTCGTGGAGGGCTCTCCGGATGCGATATCGGTCACAATGGACAGCGAATTGGTTTATGTCAACCAGAAGAGGGTCGAGCTCACAGGTCATACAGATAAGGAGAGTCTGATAGGCACAAGGGGCATCGATAACGTCACCCCAATGGACCGTGGGAAGGTGGAGGCGAGGGTTGAGGCTCGGAGCAAGGGCGAATCGCCGCCTATTGAAGTGAGTTACAGAATGGTCACGAGAGATGGTTCAATCATCTGCGTGAAGGAGCACTCAACTAGCATTGTGTGGCAGGGGAAGCCAGCGGTCCTCCATATTCTCCACGACGTCACGGATAAAAAAAGGATGGAGGAGGAGCTATACCAAAGCCAAGAGCTGTTCACAGAGTTCAAGGATTCCGCTCCC
>Ga0307379_10011096_pt1 | contig 11869 bp, 16 predicted proteins | sample UN2MG_FD_202237 | JGI IMG/M metagenome (GOLD analysis project Ga0307379, IMG submission 202237) | Soil microbial communities from Risofladan, Vaasa, Finland - UN-2 | ecosystem: Environmental > Terrestrial > Soil > Coastal area > Acid sulfate soil | place: Finland: Risofladan, Vaasa | collected... | reverse complement strand
TTAAATGAGTATAACGTATGAAAAATATAATTGAGAGACTAAAAGAGAATGGAGTGACATTGACTCCTCAAAGAATGGCTGTAGCAGAATTTCTAAATAGAAATATGGGCCATCCAACAGTTGATGAGATTCATAGAAACATTCAGAGGAGATATCCAACCATGTCATTGGCAACAGTATATTCTACTCTTGAGCTGTTTAAAGAACTTGGAGAGGTAAAGGAACTATCTATACGAAAAAGGGGGAAGGTATGTTTTGATCCGAATCCGGGTCTTCATCATCACCTGCTCTGCCGCAAGTGTGGAAAGATACTGGATATTGAATTTGATCATCCCAGTAATTGTCCAATAATGGCAAAGGAAAGTATTAACGGATGTAAGGTTGAGGAAATTCAGGCATATCTTTATGGAATATGCTCAGAGTGTTTGAAAAAGGACGGAGAGAAAAAGGGTAATTAATGTTTTTAAATTTATTTAAATTATTGAAAGGAGACAAGAAGATGGAAGAGGCAATGAAAGAAAAGGTAGAAGCTACATTAGGTAGAATAAGACCATCGCTTCAAGCAGATGGTGGAGATGTAGAATTGATAGAAGTCACTCCTAATGGAACGGTGAAGGTAAAATTGACGGGTGCCTGTGGAGGATGTCCCATGAGTCAAATGACCCTAAAGATGGGTATTGAGAGGACGCTAAAACAGGAAGTACCAGAGGTAAAAGAGGTTGTTGGCGTGTAAAAAAGAAAAGGTAGATAATGAAAAGAAAGATTATTACAATTGATGAGGAAAAATGTGACGGCTGTGGAGTCTGTATCCCTGCTTGCGCCGAAGGTGCCTTGCAGATTGTTGATGGCAAGGCACGACTGGTCAAGGAGAGTTACTGCGATGGCCTGGGGGCCTGTCTTAATGAATGCCCTCAAGGGGCAATCACCCTGGAAGAGAGAGAAGCAGAGGCCTTTAACGAGGAAGATGTGAAAGTAAATCTCAAGGGTAAAAGAGAACTTGTTAATTCCTTGCCACGCAGTTGTCCCTCTACGACAGAGCAAAGCTGGGAGTCTAAGGGGGGCAAGGAAGCGATTAAGGCTCCTTCTCTACTTTCCCACTGGCCAGTGAAACTAAGATTAGTAAACGCTAGTGCCCCCTTCTTTAGAGGTGAAGAGTTAGTAGTGGCTTCCGACTGTGCCCCCTTTGCATACGGGAGTTTTCATCAGGATTTTCTCGATGAAAGGCCTGTGGTTATTGGGTGTCCCAAATTTGACGATCTTGAATTTTATCAGGAAAAATTGACCGAGATCCTTCAGAATTCCGGGATAAAAAAAGTAATCGTGGTCCGAATGGAGGTTCCCTGTTGTTCCGGATGGTTGACTGTTGTTCGAAATGCAGTCTCTTCTTCAGGTAAGGAAATAGCAATAGAGGAAAAAGTAATCAGTATTCAAGGAGAACTCATGGCTTCAGAAGGAGACAAATAGAATGATAGCCAAATGTCCGGGCCAGGATACTCGATACTGGAAGTCAGATGATGTCTACTCTGTTGAATGCCCAAAATGTGGCCAACCGGTGGAATTTTTTAAGGATGATATCCGCCGCCGCTGCAAAAAGTGCAGCCATATGTTTATCAATCCCAGGCTAAATCTAGGATGTGCCAGATGGTGCCAGTATGCTGATCAATGCGTAGGGGCACTAGGAAAGGATGAATTTAAAGAGATTATCACCTTAGCCATGAAGGAACATTTTAGCGGTGACAAAGAAAGAATTGACAATGCTCTGAAGGTTCTAAGGTTTGTCGAACATATATTGGAACGTGAAGAGGGAAACCCTAAGGTTGTGATAGCAGCAGGTATACTTCATGACATAGGCCTCCATGAGGTGGGGAAAGAGCCTGAAAGGGCGAAGGAATCTGATCAAGAAAAAGATAACCTGCCCACTGTTCGAGGTATCCTGGAGAGGTCGGGATCCAAAGCAGAGGTCATAGAAGAGGTGTGTCAGATAATAGAAAACCATCACCATCCTGAAAATATCAATACTTTAAATGGAAAAATTGTCTATGATGCTGTCAGGCTTGTTAATGCAGGGCTCAAATACGATACCGAGGACAAGGAAAATTTGAAAAAGATAATAAATGAAGGCTTTTTTACCGCTACTGGAAAGAGGGCAGCAGAAGAGTTATATTTATGATCGTAGGACTATAATAAATGAAACAAAAAGAAATAGAAACAGTACCCTTACATCAAAGCGAATGCTCACTTGATCAAATACCAGGATTTTTTAGACCCGTAAATTAAAAATTCAAATATTGCAATTTTACACAATTCCAAATCCTACTACCCATCTTGCGGATAAATCTTAAGATCTTACGTTGTGTAGACATTGAGTGGGTCACTACCAGGTGTAATGTTCCGATAAATAAGAAAGTGACGAAAACAGGTTCCAATGCTTAAGAAATTAAGCTATAATGATACAGCGTAAAGGGGTAACAATATAATATATTGAGGTTGATCGGTTGGAAAAGGCACTTAAACAGATTGAGAGGCGTTATCGCGATCTGTACGAGAGAGCACCAAATCCGTATTTTTCTGTTAGCGCCGCTGATGCATCCATTTTAATGTGCAACTCTGCTGCACTACGGTTGCTAGGGTATGACCGGAAGACCATGATGAGAATGAAAGTTTTCGAGCTCTATGCTGATACACCTCATGGCAAACCCAAGGCCAAAGAAATTTTTAAGCGTTTCAATGCAGGGGAATCAACACGAGATGTTGAGTTGCAAATGAAACGCAAAGATGGACGACCCGTTTGGATAAGCCTCTCTGTTGAACCAATGAGAGATCGGGATGGGAACATCACTGAAAGCATGTCGATGGTGATAGACATTTCTGCGCGCAAGCATGCAGAGGAAGCCCTTGAGAGGCGAAACAGAGAGCTTTCTTCCCTCAATATCATTGCTACCACTATAAACCAATCCTTAGATTTAAAGACTATTTTAACAGATACCCTTAGAACAGTTCTTGATATGATGAGCCTGAAGGCAGGATGGATATTCTTACGAGACGGTGAAACTAATACGTTGACCCTGGCCAGCCATATGGGTTTACCTCCTGAATTTATAAATGAAGAAAGAGAGAAGCTTCCGGCGGATTGTATCGGTTTCCATGTTATAAAACGAAAAGAAGTGCTCATCGCTGAAAACATTCTGGAGTGCCCCAGGCTTTCAAGATTTGTACAGGAAGGACCGGCATACCATGCCTGCGTGCCCTTAATATCGAAAGATACGGTGGTGGGAGTGATGAACGTAGCCAGCGAAAAATTCTGCCATCTTTCGCCCGAGGATCTAAATTTGCTCACTAATATCGGTCATCAGGTAGGGGTTGCCATTGAGAATGCCAGACTTTTTAAAGACACCCAACAAAAAGCCTCTGAACTTAAAGAGACCTATGAGAGGCTTAAATTTTCATATGAGGAAATTAGAACAGAAAGAGAGAAGACAAAGACCCTAAAGAAGGCCCTTGCAGATAAATTTGGCCTGGGAAATATTGTGGGCAAAAACCCTAAAATGCAAGCTACCTATGATTTAGTAGAAAATATCTCTCAGAGTGATTCAACTATTCTCATACAGGGGGAGAGTGGCACCGGAAAGGAACTCATTGCCCGGGCTATTCATCTTTTAAGCCCTCGCAACGAAAAACCGTTTATCATAGCCAATTGCTCTGCGTACGCCCAGAATTTACTGGAGAGTGAACTCTTTGGCCATGAAAAAGGGGCCTTTACCGGTGCTATTAAAAGAAAGAAGGGCCGATTCGAGCTGGCAGATGGAGGAACAATTTTTTTAGATGAGATTGGCGAGATTCCTTTTACCACGCAGCTCTTATTGCTCAGGGTGTTGCAGGAGAAAAAATTTGAACGGGTAGGAGCAGAAGACACACTCAAAGTGGATGTTCGGGTGATTGCCGCCACCAACCGAAACCTTAACCAAGAGATGATGGATGGTAAATTTAGAGAAGATCTCTATTATCGGCTCAATGTAATCTCTATAACGGTCCCCCCTCTAAGGGAGAGAAAGGATGATGTTCCTCTTCTGGTTAAACATTTTCTTGAAATCTATTCCAATGCCAATGGAAAACATATCAGAGGCTTTTCCGAAGAGGTTATGCAAATTTTTCTGGATTATGATTGGCCAGGTAATGTTCGAGAGCTGCAAAATGTAGTAGAACATGCAGTCATTCTGGCCAAAGAGGGTATAATTAGAGGAATTGATCTCCCCCATAACCTGAAAGAAACGTATCCCCAATTTCAGGCAGACATCTCTTCCCTTAAAGACACAGAGAAAAGTCTAATCCTGAAAGTGTTAAAGGAGACTGAGGGGAACAAGTACCAGGCTGCAAAAAAACTGGGGATCACTCGTAGCACCCTCTATGGAAAATTGAGAAAGCATGGGATTGTGGGTACCTTACAATGAGCAGAAAATATCCAACTACCTATCTCTCGATGCTTTTCCCTTGACAGAGAAGAGCCTTGATCCTTATTCTACTCTTGCTCAAAAGGGAATTTTTATACCTCAATCTATCTAAAGCCCTCATAAATCTATTGGTTAAGATAATGGGGCATAAGCAGAGTTGGTCAGACACATTCAGCTTAACCCTATGTGATGCAAGATGGTCCCACGCTTCTTTAGTATAGTTTACTCCTCCGAAGCCGATGCGGAGCCATAACACAATAACAAACACGGAGTCTGCTACTGTTGGAAAAACCTATGCTTGAATCGAGTACAAAGTCAGCCAAAGCTGGAATGTCGGTTACACTGGTCGCGGTCCTGGTCAACGCTTTTTTAATTCTCTTCAAGTTTTTGGCTGGCGTATTTGGCCAGAGCCAGGCCCTCATTGCTGACGCGGTCCACTCCATCTCCGACCTCTTTACCGACTTTGTTGTTCTGCTCAGTCTGAGGATCGGTCGAAAGGTCCCTGATGAGAGACACCAATTCGGCCACGCTCGCATCGAGACCCTGGCATCTGCCATCGTGGGACTAACCTTAATCGCCACGGCTCTTTACCTGGGAATAAAGGCTTCATGGAACATCTACCACCATACTGAATATCACCCCACGTGGCTGGCTCTGGTTGGGGCTGGGTTGTCCATTGCTTTGAAAGAATCTCTGTATCATTACACAATACACATCGGACGGCGCATAAAGAGCTCGGCGATTGTGGCCAACGCATGGCATCAGCGTTCCGACGCCCTTTCCTCTGTGGCCGTCTTGCTGGGCGTGGCGGGGGCGCATATCAAGCCTTCATGGCACATACTTGACTCCTACGCCGCCTTGTGTGTCTCATTTTTCATTATCAAGGTTGGCCTGGAGATCCTTTGGGGTGCTATCCGTGAATTTACCGACACCGCCCCCCAACCCGAAATCTTGGGCAAGATCAGACAATGCACACTCAGTGTAGACGGAGTGATCGACATGCATGACCTCAGGGTCAGAACCTCCGGGGGGTTACACCAAATGGAACTCCATATCCTGGTCGATGGGCGACTGACAGTCAGCGAGGGGCACCGAATCGCCAAGGCGGTGGAGGGTTGTCTGGCGGAAGAGGTTGCGGATCTCGACCGGATCATCGTCCATGTGGACCCGGCAATGGAGGAGAAAGAAGCAGAATGACAGTGGAATGTATAAGAGTATGCGAATAATCATAACCAGTATAATATTTCCTGGTTCCTCTTGTGTTCATGTTGAAAGGCTTTCAGAAGATCACTGCAAAGGCTTTTGATTACCTCTGGATAACTGTTTAAAATAGATTAACAAATGTAATTTTTAATCAACCTAAGCAAATCAATCCACCCACTGGGGTTCTCCCGAGATTGGATACCCTCCCTTTGAAAGTATTTCTATAATCTTATCAATGCTGGTTTTTGTATCATCGAATGTTATAATTACCGTGAAAGATTTGGCGTGTAGATTGTATTTCAATATCCCTTCAATACTTGTTAGGATAGACCTTATCCTGGCTTGTGGTTCGCCTCAGCCACCACTCGGAAGATTGGGGACAGTTAATTTGACCGTCCTTTCAGCTGCGACTGTCACAGTATGATGGCATGCAAATAGAAGAAAAAGGCTTGCAATAGCAAAAAATAAGGCGACGTTTCTAAATTTCATGGGACTCTCTCCTCTCGATTATTAAGTATTTTTATTACGTAAAATTTAACATATTTTTGTAAGGCAAGAAAATGTGTCAAAGGTCTTGCTTATTCATGCTCTATTCTAAGAGTTCCTCCTATTCCTTCTGAATCCTTTTTAGGAATTCGTGTGCTCCTCTATGAGCTGGATCAATTTCCAATATTTTTCGGAGTTGCTCACCGGCCTTTTGCATATCCCCCTTATCCGCATAGAGCATACTCAGGTATAATCGGGAATCCACGTGAGCTGGATCGATCTCAATAGCCTTCAAGAACTCCTTTTCTGCCAGTGTGTCAGCAACACTTCTTTGATAGGCAAGGGCCAACCCAAAGTGGGTATCAGCACTGTCGGGATTGATATCTAAGGCCTTCTTAAAAGCGCCAATAGAGTTTTCTATCTGATTCAACTCTCCATATGCCATCCCTAAGTTAAATAAGATACTGTTCTCTTTAAATCCGAGGTCAATGGCCTTCTCGTAGTAAAAAGCTTCTTCCGCATGGTCTCCTGTCTGCCCATAGGCATATCCAAGGTGGTACAAGGCGAGTCCATTTTCAGGTTCTTTCGCCAGAAAGCTTTGATGAAGAAGAATAGCTGTCTCATAATCTTCCTTCTTCATGGCCTCATCGGCATCTTTGGCACACGTCCATCGTTTCTCAGGAGCAGGCTTCTTTTCCAAAAAACCCTTGGAACACCCCACTCCTGAAATGAGACCAGCCAGGCAAAATACAAGGCCTAGTAGATATATAAACTGAAAGGTTCTTTGAATAGATCGAGACATCTTATTGTAAAATACTATCCTTCTTCATATTTGCCTTTGTGCAAGCTCAATACAAAACAACATGTATTACAATAATGATCGTAAAGTAAGATTTTAGACGGATCAAGTCAAAAAAGGCCTTTTTATTTTTCTTGACACCTATACTTTTCTGTTTATACTTTATTTTTGTTGACCATTTTAGTCAACAAAAAGAATTGGGATTTATGAAGCTTTCTACAAGGGCGCGATATGGAACCAGGGTATTGTTGGAGATAGCACTCCACTGGGGTAAGGGCCCGGTGCTTCTGAAAGACATTGCCCAAAGACAACAAATTCCCCTGCCCTATCTGCAGCAGCTAATTGGGCCTCTCGTAAAAGAAGGAATAATAAAAACCACAAGGGGAGCTCGGGGTGGGATATCGCTGCTTAAGCTTCCAAAGGAGGTTAGACTCAGCGAGGTAATCCAGATCCTTGAGGGCTCGATTGCTCCAGTCGCCTGTGTGGATAATCCTGAGCTGTATCCTCGTTCAGACACTTGCATCACTCATGATATCTGGGCTGAGGTAAAAAGGGCAATGTACGGAGTTTTGGAATCTACCACCTTTGAGGACCTGGTCGAGCGGCAAAAACAAAAAGGAACTTGAATCAACTGAAGGATCGTTAAAAGTAACGTGCTAATGAAAGGGAAATGGAGAAGAAAAAAGGTAAAAAAATAAATAGATAGGAGATAAAACATGCGTGATAAGGTAGAAGTGGCATTAAACAAAATAAGACCTAATTTGATGGCAGATGGTGGTGATGTCCAGTTAGTAGATGTCAAGGAGGGCGTGGTCACCGTACGACTCCTTGGTGCCTGTGGGGGCTGTCCCATGGCCACCATGACCTTACGGCAAGGAATTGAGCGTAAGCTGAAAGAGGAGGTGCCTGAGGTTAAAAAAGTGGTTGGCATTTAATCAAAGAACTATGCTCCAGGAAAAAGGAGTTTATCCCCTCTAACCTTTGGTTTAATCATATATATCTGCTCCATAGATAACGCCCCTTTAGATTATGCTTTTATAACACAAAGGATAAACATAGGGGTCGGCATGGTGATACTGCTGGTGGAGACGATTACCAGTTGGGGGACTACTTCGGTCTTAAAGAAAGAATTAGGCTGCAAAACCCTGCTTACCTATCTAACGGTCGTCAGTGCCTTGGCCTTGACTTTGGGCTATTTGTCTTCCAATGTACACGCAAAAACAAAGAGCAGGTAGGGCTAAAAGGAGTCCAAATCCTAAAAGAAAGGAGGTATGTGAAAAATGAAAATAGTAAATCTATGTGCTGAAGGGTCCTGCTGTCCTGTTGTCAAGATAACGGACACACAAGTTGAAATAGGAGAGAAGGACAACACCTGTGTCCTCACCAGGGAACAGTGGGAAGTCCTTAAAGAGAAAATATTGAAGAAGGAGATCTAAGGCAAAGAAGCCCAAAGTCAAGTCAATAGTCCCAACAACTCAATAAGAGAGCGAAGTCCTTACTTCAGGGGAAAGATGGGAAAGATAATTGCGGTGTGCAAGAGTAAGGAAAAAGGCACGAAAAAAGATATTGTAGCTGAAGGCATTCTTAAAGAGGATCATGGCCTTGTTGGCGATGCCCATGCTAACTGCTACACCCATCGTCAGGTAAGTCTCTTGGCAACTGAAAGTATTAATAAGATGCGAAGTCTAGGCTTTGATATAGGCCCTGGAGATTTTGCTGAAAATCTTACCTGTGAGGGAATAGATTTGGTCTCATTTTCTGTTGGTACACGGCTCTCTATAGGAAAAGAAGTTATCTTAGAGGTTACTCAGATCGGAAAAGAATGCCATAGTGGATGTGATATCTACCGTCAGATAGGCAAATGCATCATGCCAAAGAAGGGATATTTGCGCGAGTAATTCATGGTGGGTTTGTCAGGGCTGGAGACACAATAAAATTATACGGCATTGGATTAAAAGAGGAAGATGAAAACGGTTGAGAAAAGAAAGTTATCTGTTTTTGAGAAATATCTAACACTATGGTTTTGCTTTGTATTGGTGCTGGTATTGTTTTAGGGAAGATAGCACCTGAGGTTGTAATTGCGACAGCGACAATGCTTTTTGGATTGTCTTCTGGTGCAGCTTTAGCAACAGTAGTCGGTGTTTTGATTGAAGTACCAGTAATGCTTATGCTTGTTTCGATTTGTAAGAAATACTGTTATTTATTTGAAGAATGCCAGTTAGATTTACCTCAGTGCAAACATAGGTACACGATTGCAAGGGTGTAGGGTGTATAATGTCTGGACTTCAGATACGCTCAAACTGGTAATTACGCGGGGAAGAAAGGATGAATATTTATACTCATAGCAGGAGAATAGCGACTAATGGAAAATAGGGAGAATGTGGTTATTTTTATTACCACTGGCACGGATGAAGAGGCACACAAGGTAGCCGAAGCCCTTCTTAAAAATAGGGATGCAGCCTGTGTGAATATTGTACCCAGAATTAATTCACTATTCTGGTGGCAAGACAGGCTCGATTCAGCTCAAGAGAGCCTTTTGATAGTTAAATCAAAGGCATCTTTGTTAAGCGAGATTGTAAGATTGGTTAAGGAGGTTCACAGTTATGATGTTCCAGAAGTAATCGCTTTGCCCATTATCGGCGGCAATCCAGATTATCTGGAGTGGATCAGTAAAGAGGTAAAACAAGGTACTGGGGAGTGATTGCTAAGTGCTTCGATTCGCAAATACTATAACGTATTCTAATAAGTATAATCTTTGCAATTTCTGACTCGGCTCGGCCGAGCCTTTCGGCCTCGAGCCTGTCGAGAGCCTCTAGGTCGAACGACTCTAGGCCGAGGGGCTCGTCGCGGGCAGCACTTAGTCCCGAGGGCTTCGACTGAGACGTGTCGACGAGCTCACGTCGAGTCGCTCAGCCGAAGTCTAAATAAATACGTCATCGAATTTATGAATCGAGGGACTAAGTATGCGTACCAGAGACAAAAATGCCCCTTAAACTGCTCCGACACGTGAGGCTTTTCTTTTAGCAAGGAGTGATAGATAATGGCAACCAAACTGTTGATAATTGGAGGTGTAGCTGGTGGTGCGACTGCTGCGGCCAGAGCGCGCAGACTGGATGAGCGTGCCGAAATTATTCTCTTTGAGAGAGGAGAGCATATCTCCTTTGCCAACTGTGGACTGCCTTACTATATCGGAGAGGTTATTAAAAAGCGAGAAGATCTTCTAGTTACCACCGCTGAGGCATTCAGGGACCGATACAACATTGATGTAAGGATTTTCTCTGAAGTTATTGCCATCAACACAAAGAATAAGCAGGTCGAGGTAAAGAATATCAAAACTGGAGAGACCTACAAAGAGAGCTATGACAAGATTATTCTTTCACCAGGAGCAGAACCTGTCAAACCGCCTTTCAAGGGCATTGAACTGGACAATATTTTCAACCTCCGTAACATCCCCGACTCGGATCTCATAAAGGCACACGTCGATACCAAAAGGCCCGAGTCAGCAGTGGTTGTCGGTGGTGGTTTTATCGGCCTCGAAATGGCGGAAAACCTTGTGCACCGGGGCATGAAAACAACTATCGTTGAGATACTCGACCAGGTAATGGCACCCCTTGACTACGAGATGGCTGCTATCGTTCATGCCCATCTCAAGGAGAAGGGAATCATATGTGAATTGGGAAACGGCGTTGAGTCGTTTTCCAAAAAGGGAGACCGCATAATCGTTGTGACTAATAAAGGACATTCTATCGAATGTGACATAGTCATATTAGCAATTGGTATAAAACCAGAAAACAGGCTTGCCAGAGAAGCTGGACTAGAAATTGGCAAACGCGGTGGTATTAAAGTGGACGCCACAATGAGAACCTCTGACCCGGATATCTATGCTGTCGGAGACGCTGTGGAGGTAAAGGACTTTGTGACCGGGCTGCCCACCATGACTGCACTCGCCGGACCAGCAAATAAACAAGGTCGCATCGCCGCTGACAATGCACTGGGGCGAAAATCCATGTTCAGGGGCACCTTGGGATCAACGGTGGTTAAGGTATTCAATCTGACCGTTGCCTCCACCGGGGCCAGTGAAAAAGTTCTGAAGCGCAACAATATACCCTACCTTGTAAGTTACACTCATTCTGGCTCGAACGCTTCCTACTACCCCGGTGCTACAATGATGGCAATTAAGCTAATTTTTTCGCCGAGTAGCGGAAGGATCCTGGGAGCACAAATCATTGGCATGAAAGGTGTGGATAAACGTATCGATGTCCTTGCCACGGCTATCCATGGCGCAATGACAGTATACGATCTTGAGGAACTCGAACTGGCGTACGCGCCGCCTTACTCTTCGGCCAAAGACCCTATTAACACAGCAGGATTTGTCGCCACAAATATTTTAAAGGGCGATATCGAAACTATTAACTGGGATGATCTTGGCGACCTTAACGGGAACAAAAACATTTTAATCGACCTGCGCAACAAGGATGAGCTCGATACTGCTGGAGTTATCGAAGGAGCAGTGCATATACCGCTTAACGAGTTGCGACAAAAGCTACCTAAACTCGATAAGGAAAAGAATTACATACCTTTCTGCGCTGTAGGCCTGAGAGGCTATATAGGTCATCGCATTCTCGTGCAAAACGGAATTCAGTCCAAAAATTTGAGCGGCGGGTATAAAACCTACTTAGGTGCAAAGGAAAAAATCATGAAGGAATCTCCTCACACGCGCCTTTGGCTGGGTGAATAAGCAGCTTGAAGACAAAAGGGGAATTTTGTCAATGGATCATTTTTTCAAATATTTGTTTACCCATTATTCCCTGGCCCAGACCTGATTTACAAAGCATATTTATTTTAACCTTTGCTTACGTATTATTACAATTATAATAATGTATTCTAATTAAGTCGCAGGGCGGGCCATCGCTCCAGTATTCCCTGGCCCAGA
>Ga0307379_10011090_pt1 | contig 11875 bp, 14 predicted proteins | sample UN2MG_FD_202237 | JGI IMG/M metagenome (GOLD analysis project Ga0307379, IMG submission 202237) | Soil microbial communities from Risofladan, Vaasa, Finland - UN-2 | ecosystem: Environmental > Terrestrial > Soil > Coastal area > Acid sulfate soil | place: Finland: Risofladan, Vaasa | collected... | reverse complement strand
GGGCTTGTCGGAGGCTTCGATGGTATCTATTGCGGTCCTGTCGTTGGTGTGGCCGACGTCGATGAGTATCCCCACCCTATTCATCCTCTTCACGGCGTCGTAGCCAAAGTCGGTGAGCCCCGAGTCCTTTAACGCCTCCCCCATTCCACCTCCCAGCATGTTGGACTCGCTGTAGCAGATCCCCATGCTCCTAACGCCGATGCCGTGGAGGACATCGACGCGGTCCAGCTCGTTCTCGATGGGGGTCGCCGACTCCAAGCAGACCACGAGAGCCACATTGCCGTTCTCCGCGGCGTGCTTGATGTCGTCGACCGACCTGCAGTGGGTGACCATGGACTGATGGTGGAGGTCGCTGAGGCGGACGCCGATGTCGTGGATCACGTCGTTCCACTTCCAGCCGCTGTAGCTGGTGACGTAGGCGGTTCCGTCCATGAGGTTGTCGAAGACGCAGTCGAGGCGGCTCCTGCTCAGGGCCTCGTAGGCGGCGAAGTCCCTGCCTTGCTCCTGGAGTTCCATCGCCTGGCTCATGTCCTCGGGCCAGAGCACGGGATGCTCGTGGAGGTCGATGAGGACACTCCTCTCCACGAACCCCTCGAACCTCTCCTCCTCGGACTTTGAGAGGGGCACGAAGCACGGGGGAACCCGGTCGAACTCCTTGCAGAACTTATACTCCTTGTAGTCAAACCCGGCCTTGAGGTAGCCGTAGGCCTTGTAACCGTCGTAAACTTTCTCCTTACCCATGATCCTTCATCCTAGAGTCTTCGTATTACGATAAAAGTTCAGTTATGAGGGAGAACTGGGACGGTTGTTCCGTTCCGTATTGGGGCATGCCTAAAATCCCGCCGTTCAGGTCAAAAGTGTACATAAGCATGAACAGATTTACGTCCAAGGTAATGGTCGACGCAGGCATGGCTCTCACGATGATGACCTCCCTGGTGACAGGGCTGGTGCTCTGGCTTGCCCTCCCCCGCGGGAGGCAGACGGGGCAGTCGGTCCTCCTGGGCCTGACAAGGCTCGTCTGGAGCGACATCCACACCTACTCCAGCCTGACTTTCGCCGTGATATTGCTGCTCCATCTCGCGCTAAACATGAGGTTCTTCGTCAGAATGGCGAAATGCATGCTCAGGCTTGGAAAATCTCCTGAAGAAGGGGCAAAGTGATCCACGTAGTCTGCAACTGGAATGGCGGCCTTGATCTTCTGGTCTACTCATCATTTATACATGACAACGCCTTTTTTAAAACAAAGTTCAGTAGGTTTTGATTGTATGATGGTCGTCAAAGTTGAAGGCTCCAAGAGGGGGCACAAGGTCTTCCTCTACACACTGAGCACCTGCGGCTGGTGCAAGAAGACCAAGCAGTTCCTGAAGGACAACGCCGTCGAGTACGAGTATATGGACATCGACACCTGCACCTCAGAGGAGCGTCAGTCCGCGATCCAAGACCTCAAGACCCGGAAGGCCCCCCTGGGGTTTCCCCTGGCGATCATCGACGACGAGACCCTCATCAGCGGCTTCAAACCTGAGAAGTATAAGGAGGTTCTCAACCTCTGAGCGGCGTAGAGCAGGCCAGGAAGAGGGCTGAGGCGGACGCGAGGGCTCATGGATATCGCCTGAACCCGGTGCCCGATTTCCTCGACGACCTCCTGGAGGGTCTGAGCAAGACCGAGGAGCGCTACGGCTACCCGTCGTGCCCATGCAGGATGGCGACAGGCATCTTCAATGTCGACAGGGACATCATCTGCCCCTGCGACTACAGGGACACCGACGTCCAGGAGCACGGTGCCTGCTACTGTAGCCTCTATGTCGACGACGCCACATTCGAGAGCAAGGAGATGAAGTCCATCCCCGAGAGGAGGCCCATGGAGAGGCAGGTCAGGGCGTTCGGACTCGGGTTCGAGGTGCCAGAGGAGAAGGGGGAGCAGGCCACCTTCGTCTCGGGGCTGGAGACCCGCCGCCGGCTGTTCTTCTGCAAGGTCTGCGGCTACGTCACGTTCAGGGACGAGCCCCCCTACGTCTGCCCCATCTGCAGGGCAAAGCAGGAGATGTTCTCCCCGATCGCGCCTTACACCGAGATGCGGGAGACCTAGACACCCGATCCATCTCTTCTCCCCTATGAGTATTGATTCAGATCGCTCTCTGCGGGGAGTCCCGATCCAGTAAAAAGGAAAGGTGAAAAAAGGGTCAGTAGAGGGCGTTGAAGAACAGCTTGAAGGTGGCGTCGGTGAGGGCCCTCGCTTGGGGCGCGAAGCCGTAGAGAACGACCCTCCCCTTTCCCATCACGGCCTCTATCATGGCGGCCTTTCGGGCCAGCTTCTCCTCGCCGATGAGCCAGCCACTCTGCATAATTCTCTCCTCCGGGTAGCTGACGACGACCCTGAGGTCCTCGCCCTTTGAGCCAAGCTTCACGGCGAAGGCCATCTTCCCCCTCATAACGATCAGCCCCTTCTCGGGCATCCCGTAGGCTAATGAGTGGCCGTTGTCGATGTCTGTCCACAGGGTGGACCCAGGGCAGTGGAACTCCTTGGGCTTCGCGTCCTTCACGGTGTTGATGACGGGAACCTTCAGTTTGTCGATGGCGAACTCGGTCGCCGCGTTCAGCGTCAGGAGGGTTCCGCCAGCCTCGACGAACTCCTTTATCTTGGTGACGCCCTCCTCGCCGATGCCGCTCCTGTACTCCTCCGGGTAATTGGGGGGCGTCATGCGGCCCTTGTACTGCTTCTCGTAGTACTCCTCGATCTTGTCCCCGGTGATCAGCGCCGGGGCGTCGCTGGGCAGGATGAGGACGTCATACTTGCCCTTGAGCCCCGCCTTCACCTCGTCGTCCCTGACGGTGGTGTAGTCGAAGCCGTACTGCTCCATGAGCCACCTGTTCCAGCCCTCGTCCATGTTGCCACCCCTATACCTCTGGTACATGGCGACTCTAAGCTTCTTGACAGGCTGCGTCTCCTCAGGCTTCTCGTCGACGGATATGAACTCGACGTGGATCTCCGCGGCGACGTCGGCGATCTTCTTCTCAACCCCCCTCTTATTGGGAACGTACCATGCTCCCGCGGGGAGGGCGCCTGAGGCCGTCTCCGTGGGAGCCTTCACCCGTTGGACCTCGACCTTCTTCTTGAGGAGGAGGTTCACCGCCTTGAAGGAGTCGTTGAGCCGGGTGTCGAGCAGATAGCCACTCTTCCCCTCGCCGACGACTCCGCCGGCGGGCCACTCCACCTCGTCGAGCTGCCTGAAGTCGCCGACCACCATCTCGTCTGCCTCGATCACCTCGACGCCCTTGAACTCGGCCATGGTCATCGTGGCGAAGTCGTAGTTGGTCATCGGCGTGCCGTCGGGATTGCGCACCCAGGGGTTGTCCCGGTAGTAGGTCCTGCCTAGGAGGCTGGTGATGAACGCCCTCGCGGTCTGGCCGACGAAGATGACGTAGCTCCCGGCCGGGTAGGAGGCGCTCCCAACAGTGAAGGGCTTCTTGGCGACCTGGACCTCGACCCCCATCTCCCTCAGGGTCCCCAGCAGCTTCAGCGCCGTCAGGGGGTCATGCTGCCTCGCGGGGACGATGTAGGCGTAGGGCGCCTCCGAACCCCCGCGCTCAACCGCCTTCGTCGCCTTTGCGTACATGTTCCTCAGGATCATCTCCCTGTTGTTCGCAGCGACCTCGAGGGTAGCCATGGAGGCGACCTTCTGGCCCTCCAGGATGTCCCTGAGGTGCCACCACCCGCCCTTCCAGAGGTGCTGCATCTTGTTGGAGGGCCTATACTCCGGCCGCCCCCTGCTACTGGGTCCGAGCTGGTGGTAGTGGACGTAGACGGGCGTTGCCAGCTTGGCGCTCGCCGTCTCGGTGAACATCCCGCAGATGCCGAACCATGGGAAGACGAGGCTGAACCCGGGCATGAAGTCCGCCGGGTAGCTCGCCGCCGACTCGACGCCGGCGATGCCCGCCGACTCCATCCTGATGAGCATCTGACTGCCGTAGTGCCTCTGCTCTATCCAGACCATGGGGTCGACGACCTCGTTGAGGGGGTCGGCGTTGGGCGGGATGAAGAACCGGGCACCGGTGGGGCCCATCTGGTGATGGTCCAGGTAGGCCTGGGGGAACCACTCCTTCAGTATGACATGGCTCATCATCTTGGTCTCCACCTGGGTCAGGGTAAGGGCGTCCCTGTTGTTGTCGTGGCCCACGTACTTGTGGTAGAGCCACGGGAGGCCCGTGCCCTCGTACTCGGTGTCCAGGTTCTTGTAGTACCAGTCCGTGACCATGATCTGGCCGTCGGGGTTCGCCGACGGGAACAGGAGGAAGACGACGTTCTCCCTGATCTTCTTTGTGAGCTCGTCCTCCTTGGTGACGAGGTCGTATGCGAGCTCGGATGAGATCTGGGTGCCCCCTATCTCGGATGCGTGGATGCTCATCGTCATGGCGACGACGGTCTTCCCCTTTGACAAGATCTCCTCGACCTCCTTCTCGCCGAGCCCTCGGGGGTGGCCGATCTTCCAGCTCATCTCCCGGTACCCGTCCAGTTTTGAGAGGTTCTCAGCTGATGAGATGTAGGCGAGGATCATGGGGTTGCCCTCGGTGGTCTTCCCCAGTTCCTCCACCTTGATCCTGTCAGATTCACCGTCGAGCTTGTTGAAGTACTCGACTATCTTGTCCCAGCGAGCCAGCTTCCTGTCGTCCCCGAGCCTGAATCCGTAGAACTCCTCGGGTGACGTTACTTCGTTTTTAGGCATACAATCGCCATTGGTATCGCACGATGGGTATTTAAAATGAAGTGGACAGTTGGATCCAGTGTCCGTGAGCTAAGTGGAAAGTTCGACGGGCTGCTGGAGACCATCCTGGCGAGGTACGTGCGCTACCTCTAGTCAGCCGGGCTCCTCTTCCCGACCATCTCTTCGATCTCGATCTCCACGACGGCGAGGCTCTTCATCCTCTCCATCCGCTCCAACGTGACGTCCGAGCCCTTCCCCGGAGCGTACTTACCGACGATGATCCTGAGCCCCCGGAGCCTTTCCTCGGGCCCCTCCAGGAGCCTAGCGACGCCGTTGACTACCACGCTTCTGTACCTGTAGTTGTAGTCACACGGATTATCCGCGGGCACGATCTCTGCGATGTCCACTTCGAAGCAGACCCTCGGGTTACTAGAAATGTTCCTCATCTTCATCCCCTCGACGGCGCCGTGGAAGAAGATGCTGCCCTCGGAGTAGGCGAAGTTGAGGGGAACGACGTAGGGCCGTCCGCCCACGCAGGTGCCCAGCCTTCCCACCTCGGCCTCGGCGAGAACCGCCTCGACCTCACCCCTGTCCTTGATCTCCTTGTCCTTCCGTCTGAGACCTGACATGGGGGAACGTTGGATCCACCCAGCCTATATGGCTTTCCAGATGGGAAAACTATATGTTGCCCCGGTGACGAGGTATCTTCTGTGTCTCAGGGGTGGATTCGATCCGCTGGGGCGCTGAGTTGATCGATTTGGAGTTCCGGCAGTGGACGTTAATGTACATCGGCGGCGTCATATCGATGATCGCCAACATCTACATCGTATACACCGTGGTCACCACGGGAGACCCCACCATCGAGTGGGCGTTCTGGATCTTCTTCGGCCTCACCCTGGCCCTCATCGCGGGTGGCTACTACTTTGAGAGGGAGGAGAAGAAGAGACTGGCCGAGGAAGATAACGAGGACGATCCATAGCTATTCAAACTTATTTATAGCCGATCAAGAGTTACTAATATGTCTGAGGAAAGAGAGTTCCAAGTCAAGTTGACAATGGAGGAGGGCTTCTCCTTCAGGGTCGACTTCGGCATGGACGAAGTTGACGACCTCATCATGGACGAGCCCAAGCCTCAGGGAAAGGGCTCTGGTCCCAACGCGTCGAAGGTTCTGGCGGCTGCGATCGCGAACTGCCTGAGCGCAAGCCTCCTTTTCTGCCTTCAGAGGTCGAAGGTGGAGGTAGGCGGCATCATGGCGAAGGCGGTTGGCGTCATCGCTAGGAACGAGGAGGGGCGGTGGAGGATCAGGGAGATTAGGGTGGAGCTCACGCCGGAGGTGGCGGAGGGCAGCGAGAAGCAGCTCGAGAGGTGCATCGAGATCTTCGAGAACTACTGCATCGTCTCCCAGAGTATCAAGCAGGGCATCCCCTTCACTGTCACCGTGAACCGGTGAGCGACGGAGGGGAGGGCTACACTGCACTACTAGAGATGTCCTTCGAGTACCGTGAGGCCATATCGTACGACGCCCAGGCCGTCGTTGAATTCAACATTCCCACAATCACGCTTTAAGCCGATCCGCCTTCATCTAGTTAGGGGTATTTACCAATGGCTAGGAAGTACAAGATCCTCGCCCTGATAGGTGACGGCATCGCGGAGGAGATCGTCCCTGAGGGCGGCCGAGGAGGTCTACGACATTGATCTGGAGATCCTCGGGCCCTTCGGGTTCGGGGCCAAATACTACATCCGGCACGGGATGAAGGAGGGCTGGGACCCGGAGGTCACCGAGGAACTGTTCTACGAGGTCGATGGCATCTTCAAGGGACCCGTGGGGCTGCCCGAGTGGGTTGGGAAGCTGCCGGGTCCCCGCCTCCCCATCGACTTGAGGCCGGACCTCGATGTCTACGCGAACATCAGGCCCTGCAGGCTCAGGCCGGGGGTCGCGAGCCCCCTCGCGGGCAGGGAGCCCGGGGAGATCGATTACGTGATACTCCGGGAGAACACGGAGCAGATGTACGTGAAGGTGGGGGGCTTCGTGAGGAGGGGCGGTGAGACGGAGATGGCAGTTGACAACTACATCCAGACCCGCAAGGGCTGCGAGAGGATCGCCAGGTACGGCTTCGAGCTCTCCAGGAGCGGAGACTACAAGGGGAGGCCGGGGGCGCCAGCCGACGGGAAGAAGAGGCTTACATGAGTCTGCAAGTGGGGGATGTGCAAGGGCGACGACCTGTTCAAGGAGACGTTCACCGAGGTGGCGGAGGGTTACCCAGACGTCGAGACCAACTACGCATGAGTCGACGCATGGTCCTACTGGGCCATTATGAGACCCGACTTCTACGATGTCGCCGTGATGCCCAACCAGTACGGTGATATCCTCTCCGACATGTCGGGGGCCATCCAGGGGAGCATGGGGCTCGCGGGCGCCCTCAACGCCGGGGACAACCACTGCTACGCGGAGCCCACCCACGGTTCGGCACCGGACATAGCGGGGAGGGGGATCGCCAACCCCACGTCGATCATCCTCTCCGTGGGGATGATGCTCAACTGGATGGGCGACAAGAGGGGCGACGCCAGGCTGAAGGAGGCCTGGAGGGGGATTGACAGGGCGGTGGACGCCGTCCTCAGTGAGGAAAAGGTCCGGACCCCGGACCTCGGGAGTTCAGACGGCACGTCGGTCTTCGGGAGAACGGTGGCAGAGGCCATCAGAAGCAAGGTTTAGGCCGGGAACTCGACGTCCTTCGGAGGGCTCGGGTAGCTCTTCTTGCTGTGGGAGACGCCCATCTCAACGAGCAGCTCCGCGAGGCGTATCACCGCCTCCCCGGGGTGGATTACGACGACCCCGGGATGGGAGACCGAGAGCTCGTCCATGAGCCGCTGGGCATGGTCGTTTAGGCCCATGCAACCGAAGCAGACGGCGTCGGCGCCCCCCTCCTCGATGGAGTGGACCACTGTCTCCTTCACCCTCTCGAAGCTCTCGGACCTCCTGACCTCCAGGACGGGAAGGCCGACGCTGTAGATGCCCGAGCAAAGGGTTTCAAGACCGAGCTCGTGGACCTGACGCTTCGCGATGGAAACGACGCCGGGGAGCTGGACGATCAGGCTGAACCGGGCCGCAAGCATCGACGCCAAGTACATAGAGGCCATCCCGGGCCCCAGGACTGGTATCTGGACGAGCTCGCGGGCGGCCGTGAGCGACGGGTCGTGGCCGCCCCAGATTACGACGGCGTCGGCGCCCTCTCTCTCGCTCTGGACGGCCCTCTCAAGGATGCCAGGGGCCGCTAGCTCCATCTCTGCCTGGGACTCCACAGAGGGCGGGGCGTTCCTCGTCATCACGAGCCTCACGTCGGTCTCCGGGGATGCGTAGGAGCTCACCGACTCCTGACGGAGCCTGAGACCCTCCTCGTCGAGGCCCGATATGAGCATAATGACGTCGATTCTCACGTTTTATCTCCTCGGGAGTATCTTGTCCAACCTGCATAAAGAGGTTGTCAGATGCTGGGAAAAGGGGGGTCTATGCCCTCATTCCTGCCCGGCTTTGCCCTCGGAGATCTGCATCGCCGCGCACGGGTAGAGGGCGATGGTGGCGTCGCTTCCGTGGACTTTCTCCAGCGTCTCCAGGGCCTCACTCCATTTTCTCACCCAGGTCGAGCCGCCACCGTAGTAGGACTCGTCGACCTTCGTGAAGTGGGGTGAGACGGCGAGTATCCTGTCCATCCTCCAAGGCCTCTTGACGTAGACGTCGGGCCTCCAGCCCCTGCCGCCGTAGTCCGATCCGAACCGCCCGTTGTAGTGGTGGACCCTGCAGCCCTCGGGCGTGTAGATGAGGAAGACGATGTCGCCGCCCTCCCTCACGGACTCGACGCAGAGATGATAGGCCTTGTAGCCCTCGTTGGCCATGGGATAGCAGTTGCCGATGACGACGTCTGCGTCCTCCACGACGGATGTGGCGTAGTGCCCCCTGGCGATGACCGTGCCAGCCCTGTGAGCCTCAACGACGTCCCCGCAGACGAGGTCGGCAATGTCGCAGTTCGCGTTGAGGAAGGCATTGACGACGAAGTCGAAGCCTGCCATCCTCGCCGCCTCCTCGGAGTCGAGGCGCCTCATGTTCTCCTTCACCAAGCCCGGTCCCGTGCCCTCCTGTATCCTGTGGTTGGCCGTGATGGAGTCGATGCCGGAGACACCGGGGAGCAACATTTTGGAGCCCCCACCGAAGCCGTAGCCGAAGTGGGGGAGCATGGCCCCGATGCTGATCTTCAGGTCGCAGCTCATCACCTCCCGATTGACGTGGACGGGGGTGCTGAAACTGGTCTCGCCGAGATCGACTGTGTTCTCGTAGCATGAGTGGTTAAAGACGAGGAACCTCTCCGGCACTTGTGCGCCCAGCTTCTTCACAAAGTCGGAGAGCATCCTGCCCGAGTGGGCGCCCGTCGCCATAACGAAGACGATGCCATCATCGGTGACCCCCCCGGCGTGAAGCTCGTCCAGGACCGCCGGTAGCATCTGGTATGTCTTCGTCGGCCGGGTCATGTCGTCGAAGATGATGGCGCACCTGCGCTTACCCCTGGCGAGTTCGTTGAGGGGAGCGGTGCCTACTGGATCCTGTATCCTCTCCGCTATCTCCTGGGGGGTCAATGACCTCGCGTCGTGTCCGGCCATCCTGCTCTCTCGGACCGTCCAGTCCTCGGGGAGGTAGAGCTCTTCTGGCCTCCAACCATACCACTCCCACGCTGGGACCTTCACGTTAACCATGGGAGGAAGTAACCCTAGCGACATGTTAAGTCTTACACCCCCACGGGGATGAGTATTAGGCCAGTTGAAGCTAGAGCCATCCCCATTGAATCTGCGAAAACGATTTTAGGGCACAGGTCAACGTGGCTCCATGTCGAAGAGGATCCGCATCGAGTAGCCGTCCGTAAACCTGACGGTGAGGGCGACGCTGCTCAAGGAAGAGGAGCCCTAGCTCTGAGTAACGCTCTGGGAGAGGCTCAGCGAGCCGGTGAGGTTCTTCTGCAGGCACCCCGTCTCGACCGGGGAGGAGTTCAGCGGGGAGGCGAGGCCCCCGAGGCACCCGGTCAGGACAGGCGAGAGCCTGGGGAGGAACATAAGGATGTTCTGCGAGATCCCGCCCGGGAGCATCAACTACTCCGTCTTCGGGGGGTACGGCGGCCTCAGCTGCTACTACGGGCCGTGCACGGAGCCCGTCACCGTGAGGGGGGCGGTCGTCGCGAGGGTGGACGAGGGTGACATACCATCGCTCAGGGAGGCTGGGAGGGCAGTCTGGAACGCCTACTACATGACCCACGAGCCCATCACCATGATCGCGAGGAGGGAGCAGGAGTGAGGGACTGGCACTAGGTCAAGGACGAGATCGAGGAGGAGATAGACCGCATCTGGTGGGAGGAGCCCGAGGAGGTCACCATGTGCAAGCGAGTCGTCTTCCCCAGCGGAGCCAGCGTTGACGGCCAGGTCCTCGGCAACCTTGTCTTCCTCATCTCAGACACCCAGGTCATGGGTTGGAAGTCGGCCGTCCCAGCCATCAGGACTACTCTCGCGGACCCCGTGTTCACCGTCGACCACTGCAAGAAGATGTGGCTCTACTCGACCAGCCACATCGCGAAAATGCTGGGGAACGAGGCCCCGCCGGGCTGCCCAGCCCCCTGGCTGAACCTCCCGAAGCTCTACAGGTTCTCCGTGGAGACCGAGGAATGCTTCCCGACGCTGACATCAAAGGAGGAGCTGGAGGACCTGCTCTGGAGCTGGTTCAACTATGTCAACTGCCTGAACAGGTGGTTCTTCCTCACGTTCCCCTGGCACCTGGGCAAGATGTTCCCGCTGGTTAAGCCTGAGGACGTCGAAGAGCTCGCGAGCCTCAAAGGGAGAGAATGAGCACTACAGGTACCCGTCCACCATCTTCCCCACCATCTCGGCGATGGCAGGGCTGCTGGTGAGGCCGGGGCTCTCGATTCCTATGAGGTTGATGAAGCCTGGGTAGCCCTTGTCCTCCTCGTGTCGGATCACGAAGTCCTTCACCGGGTCCCCTGGGGCCTGGAGCTTGGCGCGGATCCCTGACATGTCCGGGTGGATGTCCTCGAGCTTCACCATGGGCAGGTACTTGACGATGTCCCTCCAGAAGGGCTCCTTCTCAGACTCAACCCTGTAGTTTATCTCGTCAACGTAGTAGGCGTTTGGCCCGAACTTGAGGCGGCCCGTGAGGTCAGGGACTGAATGGATCCCCAGACTCGCCTCATCCTTGGGTGGCGGAGGGTAGACCAGCATCCCGGCGGGGGGCTTCCCGGTGAGGCTGAAGTAGTCACCCTTACACCAGTGGATCCTGTAGCCCTCCTTGTCGATGTCGAAGCCCGTCATCTCGGCGACCCTATCCGCGTGGAGGCCAGCGGAGTTGACAACCATCCTCGACTCCACGGAGAAGGTCTCTCCCCCCGTACTCATCTCGACGACGTAGCCATCCCCCCTCTGCTCGATCCCGATGACCTCGGTGTCCAAGACGAGAGGGTCGACGCCACACTTCCTGCGGGCTTCCCTGTAGAAGTGGTCCATGAGGCCGTGGGCGTCCATGATGCCGGTGGAGGGGCTCAATATGGCGGCGTCAGCCTTGACGTTGGGCTCAAGCTCGTGCACGCCGTCCTCGTCGAGTATCTCTAAGCCCCGGGCTCCGTTCTCCCTGGCCTTGACGATGATCTCCTCCAGCTGCCTCACCTCGTCCTCGCCGTTGGCGACGATGACCTTCCCGACCCTGCTGCAGGGGACCCTGTGCTTCTCGCAGATCTCGTAGATCATGGGATTAGCCTTGACGCAGAGCTCCGCCTTCTGTGAGCCCTTCGGGTAGTAGATGCCGGCGTGGATGACCTCACTATTCCGGCTGCTGGTGGCCTGACCGTAGTTGGTCTCCTTCTCCAAGACGTAGATCTCCCGGTCCGCACGTGCTATCTCGGATGCAATGGCGAGGCCGACAGCACCAGCCCCCACGATGACGACGTCAACTTTCTCCATGAAAACTATGTGTTAATGTGTAGCGTTGATTAAAAGGTTTGATGGGGTTCGCCGGCTACTTGAACTTGAGGAGCTCCTCGAGGATTCCTAGCTGCGTCGGGTTGCTCCGTACGATGTCGCTCGTGGAGATGATGCCGATGAGCTTGTCACCGTCTATGACTGGGAGTTTC
>Ga0307379_10011089_pt1 | contig 11875 bp, 9 predicted proteins | sample UN2MG_FD_202237 | JGI IMG/M metagenome (GOLD analysis project Ga0307379, IMG submission 202237) | Soil microbial communities from Risofladan, Vaasa, Finland - UN-2 | ecosystem: Environmental > Terrestrial > Soil > Coastal area > Acid sulfate soil | place: Finland: Risofladan, Vaasa | collected... | reverse complement strand
CAGGTAATTATCGTCGAGGGTATCGGCGGGGTGCGTGTGCCTTTGACCCTCGAATTTGACCTGCTGGATTTGGCCGTTGAATTTAATCTGCCGGTGGTAATAGTAGCCCGGTCGGTCCGCGGAACGCTGAACCACACGCTTATGACCCTCGACTGCATTCGGGCTACACCGCTGGAAATCGCCGGTGTGGTAATAAACGGTTACGACGGCACAAAATCCACGCCCGATGAGGACATCGCCGCACAACTGGTAGCCCAGTTCGGTCAAATCAATATCCTCTCGGAAGTACCGTTCGACGACAGCGTCAGTTTCGAGCAATTCAACCCCGGCCAAATGGTAGTGCGCTCAATGGCTCACTGTGACTGGAAGAAACTGGCCCAGGTACCATAAAATTAATTGCCGCTGCACGTTAAAACGTTAAAATTTATCTATGGGCTTTTGATATGCTCTCTGTAAAAACCATCGAAAGGAGCCAAAAATGAAAACCAAAAAAATCCTTTTTTACCTGCTGGCCGGCATATTGGCCGGCTGTGTGCCCTCGTTGCACCCACTTTACACCGAACAAGACCTGATTTTTGCTCAGCAGCTGCTGGGCATCTGGCAAAAACCCGATTCGAATGAAAACTGGCGATTCGAAAAAGACCCTGCCCAGGATAATAAATATTACCAAGCTACCTACACCGACGACAAGGGCAACGACGGCACATTCGTCGCCGCCCTGATAAAACTCAACGGCACCATGTTTCTGGACCTTTTCCCCAAAGAACCCGAGTGCCACTGCCGCCCGCTGTATCCGTTTCACTTTTATCCTGTCCATAACTTCGTGAAAATACAGCAGATTCAGCCCACCCTTAAAATGATGGTAATGGACCCCGAAAAAGTAAAACAATTGCTCGCCGAAGACCCCAATCTCATACCGCACGAGATCGTGGACGACCGCCTGGTACTGACCGCTTCCACCGCGCAGCTGCAGAGCTTCGTTGCCGACTACGCAGATTACCCGCAGCTTTTCGTACAGGCCTGGGACCTTCAGCCGCAGGAATCCGGGCATTCTGATAACATCGAATCCGGACGCGGCAAACAATAGAAAGGACGCTATGCTCAGTGACCAGCAGGAATTAAGGCGTTATCTGGTAAACATCGATTCTATCTCGATGCACCAGCTCTTCACCGATTGCTTAATCATCGGCGCCGGCATTGCGGGCCTGCGGGCGGCTATCGAAGCTGCTGAAAACTGTAACGTGCTGGTTGTCTGCAAGAACTCCCTGCAGGACAGCAACACCTGGAAAGCACAGGGCGGCATCGCTTCGGTGCTGAACAAAAGCGATTCGTTCGAATCACACATCACCGACACTGTCAATACCGGCTGCGGCATCTGCGATGCTCGGACCGTGGATTTGGTCGTGCATCAGGGACCGCAGCTTATACAGCAGCTGCTTGAGTGGGGCACTGAATTTGATATGGTCGATAATCATATCGCCATCACACTCGAAGGCGGTCACTGTCACCCGCGCGTCGCGCACGCCCACGGTGACGAAACCGGCAGAATAATCGCCCAGACCCTCATAGACAAAGTTAAACGCAACCCCAATATCAAAATAGCCGAAAATTTTTACGCCGTCGATTTACTTACCAACGACGCCAACGAATGTACAGGCGCTGTAGGCTGGGACAGTTGCAGAGGCCCCGAGATAATCTGGGCCGCAAACACAATCCTCGCTACCGGCGGCGCCGGCCAGTTGTTTCGAGAGACAACCAACGAACCTGCGGCCACCGGCGACGGTCTGGCGATGGCCTACCGCGCCGGTACGGTACTGCAGGATTTGGAGTTCATGCAGTTCCACCCCACCACGCTTTATATTGCAGGAGCCAGCAGGGCACTTATTACCGAAACTTTGCGAGGTGAGGGAGCTGTCCTTCTGGACAAAAACGGCTTAGCCTTTATGAAACAATACCACGAAGCTGCAGAGCTTGCGCCGAGGGATATTGTCAGCAGGGCCATCCTGTCGCAGATGCTCAAAACCAAATCAACACATGTATATCTGGATATTCGCCACTTCGAGCGGAAAAACTTCGAATCCAGATTCCCTATGATTAGCGAATTGTGCAACAGCTTCGACATAGATGTCAGCCGTGATTTAATACCTGTTCGGCCAAGTGCTCATTACATGATAGGCGGCCTCAAGACCGATACCACAGGCAAAACAAGCATAGCTAATCTCTACGCCTGTGGCGAAGCGGCCTCTACCGGTCTGCACGGTGCAAACAGGCTCGGCAGCAACTCCCTGCTGGAGGGCCTGGTCTTCGGCAAAGCCGCAGGCCAAAGTGCCTCCAACGCTCCGGCTGCCGGCTTTTCGCACATAAAGCACCCGAGAATAAAATACGCCGTGCCCGATTCTAACCGCAGCCGGCTCGATACCGCCGACGTGAGGAACTCCCTGAGGGCACTTATGTGGCGAAATGTCGGAATCACCCGCAAGGCCCGCCCGCTTACAGAGGCCCAGGAGATTATCACTTTCTGGCAGCGGTATGTAATGGACAAGGTCTTCGACGAACCCCAGGGCTGGCAATGTCAGAATATGCTGACGGTCTGCGGCCTTATGGCACGCTCTGCCCAGCAGAGAAAGGAAAGCCGCGGCGTGCATTTCAGAAGTGATTACCCCCAGACCGACGACAAAAACTTCAAAAAACACATCGAAATCGTGCGCACCGGGTAAAACTTATGTTATAATACTTTAGTAGTATATAAATAGTGAGTAATCAATGGTAAATTGAAAAGAGTGGGTCGGGCGGTCGCCCCGCACCAACTTTGCTCAGCAAAGCAGAGAAATCCGAATATCGAAACCCGAAACAATATCTAATGACCAAAATTCAAACCACGGAAACATTAGTTTGGAACATTAGAACATTAGAGTTTTGAATCCTTCGACTATGCTTAGGACAGGTTTGTTTCGGATTTCGTGTTTAGGATTTCGGATTTATACTTTTCTGGTCAAAGTTGGTGCGGGGAGGAAAGTCCGAGCAGGGCAGGGCATGGTGATGGCTAACAGCCACCGGGGTCCGGTCTCCGAAAGGGGCCCGGCCAACCCCAGGGAAAGTGCCACAGAAAACACACAGCCGATGGCCCCGCACCTGTTTTTATATCTGACGGTGAAGTTGCTCGAATGTTCTTTTCCATAGTTAATCACCGTGTTAGTTCGCCAGATTGAATATAGAAGCAGGTGCGGGGCACAGGCAATGGTGAAATGGTGCGGTAAGAGCGCACCGCGGCATCGGTGACGGTGCCGGCACGGTAAACCCCACCACCTGCAAGACCAAGCAGCCGGTTACCCGGCCCGGGGTTAAGCACTTGTTGCTTTGCCGGCAGGTAGGTCGCTTGCCGCACCTGTTAGGACAGCTTATTCCGCAAGGCCGGAACTTCGCAGGAAATTGCGAAATGGCCGGCTTGTGTATTGTCGAATAGGTTGCTCTAACAGGTGCGGCAGAGCCGGCTGGTAACAGCCGGTCAAGTTACATGACCGCCGCCCCGCACCTGCTTTGAGATGCTGACGAAACTACAGACATTGACGTGGTTGGTATTGTTAAACTTCATTTGTGGAACCAGCGTTGGAATCTCAAAGCAGGTGCGGGGACACAGAACTCGGCTTACAGACCCGCTCTTTTTGATTTACTATTGATTATTGACCCGCTTGTGTGAATTCGGAAATTGTGCCGCCTTTGATTCTACTGCCGCAAAAGCGTTTTTAAGTACAAGTCGGGCTGCGGTACTAAATGGCCTTTTTGAGCTTGCGCAGAACCGAACCCAGCCTTACCCTGATAGTGACAACATCATCCTCAAGAAGCATCCTGATTTTGCCTGTTCCAAGACTGATATGCTCGAACTTCATACCGGCGGCATCGCTTAATCTGCCCGCCAGGCCGGGCGAATCCTCCAACTCAACCAGCGCGCTTGTCAGCACCTGGTTTACAAGCCCGCCGCTTGCTGCCAGCACTTTATTGTCCGATTTGACCTGGTCAAGGTCTAACTGAAAGTCCTCGAGCACCCGCTTTAATACCGCTATTCGCTTTGCGTTCTCATTTGCGTAAGGTTCGTCCAGCACACCCCCAGCGGCATCATTGTCACCGCCTTTGGCGCCCGAACTCAATGCCGACCGGCAATCAAAGCTGAAATATGTCCGCGGCTCTGTAAACAAAACCTTTGGTTTTTCATCCACTACAAGAACGTACTTTCGCATCACCGTGAATTCGTCCTCATCGAAGGCCGCCATATTAAACCATCTTTTGTATCCTTTCTTCTTTTGCCCCGCTGAGACGATAACACTTTTGCTTTGGCTGGTCAGTGCATCCACACCTTCGTCGCCCGATGTATCCAGCACGATAAGCACGTCCGCGGCACTGCTGAGCTTTACCGTAATGTCATTGTAGTCGGCCATAATCTGCTCGTTGCCGGGCGGGCCCTCAGGCCTTAAAAAACCCACCACCCCACAGCCGCTCAATAAGCTCGTAATTAAAATCGCAAAAAAACTTAACCCCACACCCAACCTTTTGCATTTTGAATTTCGATTTTGCATGTCCCACACTCTGCTTTTTAGACTTCTTTGGACTGTATCCATTTCATCATCCTTCGCAGCTTCCTGCCCACCTGTTCCAGCTGGCAGTTATAATCCTTGTCGTACAACTGCTTGAACTTCTTACAGCCGCCCTTGTATTCATTTACCCACTCGGCGGCGAATTCGCCGGATGTAATTTCTTTAAGTATTTTTTTCATCTCAGCCCTGGTCTGCTCGGTGATAATCCTCGGCCCGCGCGTCAAATCCCCGTACTCAGCCGTGTTGGAGACGCTGTATCTCATATAGTTGATTCCGCCCTGGTACATAAGGTCCACTATTAACTTGACCTCATGCATACATTCGAAATAGGCGATTTCAGGCTGATAACCCGCCTCAACGAGTGTTTCGAAACCGGCTTTTATAAGCGATGAGAGACCTCCGCACAAAACGCACTGCTCGCCGAACAGGTCTGTCTCGGTCTCTTCTTTATAAGTAGTCTCGATGATGCCGGCCCTTGCGCCGCCCATACCGTTGCCCCAGGCAAGCGCGATCTCTTTGGCGTGACCGTCGGCATCCTGCTCAACTGCCACAAGACAGGGAACTCCCCCACCTTTGACAAATTCGCTCCGAACAAGGTGTCCCGGGCCCTTGGGTGCAATCATTACCACGTTAACGTCTTTTGGTGGAACTATATACTTGAAATGAATATTGAATCCGTGACAAAAACCAAGCGTCTGTCCTGCCTTCAGGTTCGGCCTTATCTGGCCTTCATAGACGCTGGCCTGGACCTCATCCGGTACGGTCACTATAACTAAGGCGGCACCGTCCATAGCGGTCTTTATATCGCCGGGTTTGAAACCGTGCTCGACTGCCAGCTTAAAATTGTCCGTACCATCAAGCTCGGCAACAGCAACTTCTATACCGCTGTCACGCAGGTTCTGGCTGTGCGCGTGACCCTGGCTGCCGTAACCGATGACCGCAACCTTCCTGCCTTCCAGTGCAGCTATCGGCGCGTCATTCTCGTAATAAATCTTCACTGCCATATTTTTGTACTCCTTTTTCCCAAATGCCGTCTTTCACGTCGTTCAATTACGGCCCAAATGCCTGCCCTGTTACGCTGTTGACATTATATGAAAGCATCTCCTGCAGGCAAGAAACTTATTGCTGTATTGTCGCAAGCTGCTTGAACCGCCCGCAACACTATGGCGTCGCCGTTGAATGCCGTACCATCGCAATTGTGCCGGTTCTGGCAACGTTCTTGATGCCGTAAGGCCGGCACATGTCGATAAATGCCTCTATTTTCGCCTCGGGACCGCTGACCTCGACCGTGACAAATTTATGCCCTATATCAACAACCTTGCCCTTGAACATCTCTATCATGCTAAGCAGCTCAGGCCGTTTTTCAGGCGGCACCGATATCGTTATCAGCATCAAATCACGCGCCACTACGGGCTTGCCCACGAAATCCTGCACCTTCACTACCGGAATTAGCTTGGCCAATTGCTTGCGAACCTGTTCAACGACATTGTCGTCGCCGACAACGACAATGGTCATCCTGCTCAATTGCGGGTCTTCGGTTCTGCCGACAACAAGTGAATCGATATTGAATGCCCTCGCCGCGAACATCCCCGCCACATGTGCCAGAACACCGGGCTTGTTTTCCACCAGTGCGCTTATTATATGCTTCATTGCTATTCCCTGTTCTCAATTGACGGCAATTTTCTTTAAGCCGACTGTCCTTATACGCCTGCGTTCGTCAGACTAAGCTTTCCAGTATGTCAAGTCCGTCCATATCGTGCAGGTCCCTGCCGGGTGCGACCATAGGCCATACGTTTTCTTCCCGTTCGACCTTGAAGTCCACAACAAAAGGCCCTTTCTCGCTTAGCATCGTTTTTATCGTCTTGCTCACGTCAGCCTTCTTGTCGCAGGTTATGCCTCCTGCACCCAAAGCCCTCGCAACCGCCGCATAATCGGGATTCGACAGGTAACTGTACGAATATCGTTTGTTATAGAAAAGCTGCTGCCACTGACGAACCATACCCATATACCCGTTGTTGATTATACAAACCTTTATCGGCAGACTATATTGAACCGCAGTTGCAAGCTCGGTCAGGGTCATATTGAAACTATGGTCGCCGTCCACGTCAACGACCGTCGCTTCTGGTCTGGCTGCCTGGGCGCCTACGGCAGCCGGAAGACCATAACCCATCGTGCCCAGCCCACCGCTGCTGAGCAGCTGTCTGGGTCTTTTGAACTTGTAAAACTGCGCTGTCCACATCTGGTTCTGACCGACACCGGTGGTGATAATAGCTTCACCGCCGGTCTGACGGTAAAGCTCTTCTATAACATACTGCGGCTTTATAGTCGAAGAATTATTGTCGTAGCAGAATGGAAACTTCTTCTTCCACTCGGCAATTCTCTCGAACCACTCTTGTCTTTGCCTGTACTCAACCTGAGGAATAAGTTCCGCAAGAATAAGTTTCGCATCACCTACAACAGGAATGTCCACCTTGACATTCTTGGCTATGCTCGCGGGGTCAATATCAATGTGAATAATTCTCGCATGTGGAGCAAAGCTCTTGATTTTGCCGGTGACCCTGTCGTCGAACCGTGCCCCGACGGCTATCAGCAGGTCGCAGTTCTGCACCGCATAATTGGCATACGCCGAGCCGTGCATACCGAGCATATCCAGCGACTCGGGTTTGGTCTGGTCAAAAGCGCCCAGGCCCATAAGCGTCATTGTCACCGGCAGATGCGCTTTCTGAACCAGAGCATCCAATTCTTCGCTTGCGTCTGCACGTACTACACCGCCGCCGACGTAAAGCAGAGGCCGTTCGGATTTATTTATCGCACTGGCAGCAGTCGATATTTGCCTGGGGTGTCCTTTGGTTTTTACATGGTAACCCGGCAGTTCCATTTTCGGACAATCGTCTGCAGCGGCCCTGGCAACCTCAACGTCAACAGGTATGTCAATCAGCACAGGCCCGGGCCGACCCGTTGACGCTATATAAAACGCCTCACGAATCGTTCTGGCAAGGTCTTTAACATCCTTGACTATGCTGTTATGCTTGGTAATCGGGCGCGTAATACCGGTGGTGTCGGCCTCCTGGAAGGCATCGTTGCCGATAAGCTCCGTGCGGACCTGCCCGGTCAATGCCACCACAGGTATGGAATCCATCATCGCAGTCGCCAGTCCGGTCACCAGGTTGCACGCACCCGGCCCGCTGGTGGCAACAATAACTCCCACCTTGCCGCTTGCACGCGCATAGCCGTCAGCCATGTGGCAGCCGCCCTGCTCGTGACGAGGCACTATCAGCTTGATTGGTGCATCGTACAGCTTGTCAAACAAAGGCAGAATCACTCCGCCAAGATACCCGAACATCGTATCAACACCAAGCTCAACGAGTGTATCAACGATTATCTGCGAACCTGGCTTAAGTGCGGATTGGTTGGCCGATTCAGCCGAAGAATTGCTCTCGTTACTCATTGAAACTTACCTTTCCTGATAAACGCTGCTGTTATTCCGGCCGATTATGACGCCACTGGGCCGCTTCTGCAAGCCAATTGCCTTCTACCCGGAAAACAACCGGCTTAACCGAAGTTTAACGCCCTGTCATAATCCCGTAACCGTCCCGCCACTGGGACGTCTCAGGCTCGTATTTGCATGTCTTTCACACAAATACAAAAACGCATTCTATCAGAACCGCTGTCCTGTGTCAATTATTTTCGGCTGGCTACGGCCTCAAAACAAGTGTTTTTTTTAATCACCGAAAAATAATCCCGGTCTGGAGTCCATAAATAGCTGGTATGCCGGGGGTTTTCTGGTAAAATAACCGGCAGAACCGAACCAGGCCGGCCCGAAAACGGTAAAACCTGTAAACCTTTAATTAAAAACAGGAGATTTCTTATGTGTGACCAGTGCGGTTGCGGCAACTGTGGCGACAACCAGAGCTTTGAACAAAAGGTCAGAGAAATAATTGACGCCGTACGCCCGAATCTGCAGGGCCACGGCGGTGATATAGAGCTGGTAGGCACAGACACCGACAACAACGTCAAAGTCCGTCTGCAGGGTGCTTGTGTCGGCTGTCCGGGTGCGCAAATGACATTGAAGATGGGTATTGAACGGCTGTTAAAAGAAAGAGTCCCCGAAGTAAAAGAAGTAATCGCCGTAGATTAAACCTCTCGCCGCTACAGACGGCCCACTGAAAGTCAGCTTAAACTTTGCACCGCAGGTGCGCGGCAATTTTTTCAGCGTTCGGCTTTTTTATTATCCCCTTGTCGGTAATGATGGCTGTGATGTCTTCTGCGTTGGTAACATCGAATGCCGGGTTCCAGACCTCAACACCTTCGGTTATTATCCTTTTATCTCCGCAGAACTGAATCTCCTGTGCGGGCCTTTCCTCGATGGGTATCTCCTGCCCGCTTTTTATGCTCAAATCAAACGTACTTGTCGGCGCCGCCACATAAAAGTCCAGCTTGTGCCTGGCAGCAAGAATACTCAAACCATACGTACCTATCTTGTTGGCGGTGTCGCCGTTTGCGGCTATACGGTCGGCGCCGGTTATTACCATATCGACCCTGCCCTGCTTCATCAGGTAAGCCGCCATATCATCGCATATTACCGTAACATCAATACCCGCCTGCTGCAGTTCCCACGCCGTTAGCCGCGCCCCCTGCAGCAAAGGGCGGCTCTCACAGGCGTAAACCTTAAATTGCCTGCCGCGATTATGCGCCTCGTACAATACCGATAGCGCCGTACCCTGCCCAGCCGTCGCAAGCGCACCTGCGTTACAATGCGTTAAAATGCCCACTCCCTCGGTCACAAGCTGCCAGCCGTTTTCACCTATACGCCGGCACATCGCCGCATCTTCCTGAAAAATTGTGTTTGCCTGTTCCAGAACAAACTCGCGAAATTCACCCGCACCTGCTCCGGGCCGCTGCCGAACAAATTCCTCGGCACCGGCACGAACCCGCTGCAGCGCCCCGGACAGATTAACCGCCGTAGGACGGACCCCGCTTAGGTACATACAGTTTTCGTTCAGACTCGCAAGTGCTGTGGCTAAGTCCTCCTGTGCCCGACTTTCCTGCATACTCAAAACAAGTCCATAAGCCGCTGCAACTCCAATCGCAGGAGCACCCCTGACCGCAAGGGTCTTTATCGCATCGTAAAGCTGCCTTACATCAGTACATTGCAATTTGACAAGCTCATCGGGCAGTTTTCGCTGGTCGATAATCTCCAGGCAGCCGTCAACACCGCCTGTCCATCGCAGACTTTGAATCATCATCAAAAACCTCTACGGCCCCCAATCTCACTTCCTGTCGGCCTCGAGTTTTGCCTTAAGATACCGGGCCGTGTAGCTGTCTTTGTTTTGCGCAATATCCTCGGGCGTTCCCGTGGCCACAACCTGTCCCCCTGCCTCGCCTCCTTCAGGACCGAGGTCTATAATATAATCAGCCATCTTGATAACATCCAGGTTATGCTCAATTACCACTATGGTATTGCCGGCGTCGGTCAAACGATTCAGCACGTTCAGTAAATTATGAATATCCGCAAAGTGCAGGCCGGTCGTCGGCTCATCCAGCAGGTACATGGTCCGTCCCGAGCTTGCCTTGCCCAGCTCAGCGGCCAGTTTCACACGCTGCGACTCGCCGCCGGAAAGTGTCGTTGACGCCTGACCAAGCTGCATATACCCCAGACCTACATCGTTAAGGGTCTTGAGCAAACGCATAATCGTCGGAAAATTGGCAAAAAAATCAAGTGCATCCTCAATCCTCATATCCAGGACATCTGCAATGCTCTTGCCCCTGTAGGTAACTTCGAGTGTCTCCGGGTTGTATCGTTTGCCTTTGCACTGCTGACAGGTTACATACACGTCCGGCAAAAAGTGCATCTCTATCTTCCTGGTCCCCTGTCCCCTGCAGTACTCACACCGCCCGCCCTTGACATTGAAGCTGAACCGGCCCGCCTTGAAACCCCTGATTTTGGCTTCGCGTGTCATCGAGAACAATTTTCTTATCAGGTCAAACACCCCCGTGTATGTCGCCGGGTTGCTCCGCGGCGTCTTGCCTATGGGCGACTGGTCTATCTCTATTACCTTGTCAATGTATGAAACACCGAGAACGGCCTTGTGCCTGCCCGGCTTTTCCCTGCTGTTGTAGAGCCTGCGCTTCAATGCCAGCAGCAGAATCCTGCTGACCAAGCTGCTCTTGCCCGAACCCGATACACCCGTAACACAGGTAAATACCCCCAAAGGAAACTTCACATCTATACTTTTGAGATTGTTCTCGGCTGCTGCCTTAACCTCTATACATTTCTTCAAATCGTATTTACGCCGCCGCATCGGCAGTGCTATCTTTTTCCTGCCGCTTAGATAATCACCCGTAATCGACTGGCGGCAATTTACTACCTGCTCGTAACTGCCCTCGACAACCACCCAGCCCCCACGGGCGCCTGCCGCCGGGCCTATATCTATAATGTGCTCGGCGTTTTTGATAACGTCCTCATCGTGTTCGACAACTATGACCGTATTACCAAGCCGGCTTAACCGCCGCAGTATCTCAAGCAGCCGGTCGTTGTCGCGCTTATGCAGACCTATTGTCGGCTCATCAAGAACATAGCATACCCCCACCAGCCCGCTGCCTACCTGTGTTGCCAGGCGAATACGCTGGGCTTCGCCGCCAGCCAAAGTGCCGCTGGACCTGTCAAGCGTCAGATACCCAAGCCCCACATCCACCATAAACCGAAGCCTGGCCTTTATCTCCTTGAGAATCTGCGCGGCAATGATGGATTTCTCTTCATCCAGCCGCAGCCTGTTGAAGAACTGCTGCGCTTCTTCAATGCTCAAGGCCGTCAACTCGTGTATGCTTTTACCGCTGACCGTAACCGCAACCGCCTCCGCCCGCAGTCTGGCGCCTTTACAACCCCGACAGGGCTGCTCGGAAAGATAGCTGTGAAGTCTGGCCTTAACGTACTCGCTGCTGGTATTCTTCCAGCGCCGCTCAAGGTTCGGGACTACTCCCTCGAACCAGAAACCGTACTTTTTCCTGTCATTGATGCCGTACATTAAAATATTCTTTACCTCTGCGGGTATTTCAGCAAAGGGCGTGGATTTGCTTATGCCCGCCCGTGCGCAGAATTTCTTTATCAGGCGGTTGTAAAAAATATTCATTCGCTTGCCGCCCTTGCGCCATGCGTCGATTGCACCCTTTTCCAGCGAAAGGTCCGGCTCGGGCACGATAAGGTCGGGGTCGAACTCAAGTATTGTCCCCAAGCCGTCGCATTTTCTGCACGCTCCGTAGGGACTGTTAAAACTGAAAAGCCGCGG
>Ga0307379_10011086_pt1 | contig 11877 bp, 13 predicted proteins | sample UN2MG_FD_202237 | JGI IMG/M metagenome (GOLD analysis project Ga0307379, IMG submission 202237) | Soil microbial communities from Risofladan, Vaasa, Finland - UN-2 | ecosystem: Environmental > Terrestrial > Soil > Coastal area > Acid sulfate soil | place: Finland: Risofladan, Vaasa | collected... | reverse complement strand
TTTTCGTCCCTTTTTCACAAAGTCTCTGAGGAGCTTTAGCTCGTCATCCTCAAGTTTTAGTCCTACCATTAAAATATCATGGTTTTTTGGAGTTATTAAATCATTCCAAAATTAAGTTGTTGAGACACTAGTTCAGCCAAATCTCCAATATCATCACTTAATTGCCTAGTTCTTTTACTCATATTCTTAATAATATATGTTAAAATATATAAAAGTTATGGCAAAAAAATAAATTGCGTATAACATATTATATCCAAATATGGTTAGTATATTCCTCAAATCAGGCGATATATCCGAATGTAGTTCGCATATACATCCCTCTGGGCGAACGGCTCCGTCTTCAATCATCTTCCTCTCCCTCTATGTCTAAGCTAAGGTATCCCGTGGGCTTTTTATCTTACCCAAATCCCTGGCACTTACTTGCGTGTATATCTCCGTTGGTTTACTGCTCTTATGCCTCAAAAGCTCTTGAATGTATCTTAAATCTATCCCGCTTTCTAAAAGATGGGTGACGAAGCTGTGCCTGAGCGAATGAACGGTGATGTCCTTCCTGATATCTTCACCCGTTCGCACGCAGTTGCGAATATCTTCGATCTATCCGAACCGGGTTAGTATATCCTCCCATATATCCGAAGTTCACTTCGCATATACATCCCTTTAGCTGACCCTTCTCGCTCATTTTTTACAACCTGAGTAATGTTGAGTGCTCGTGAATTGGCGTATGTATCACTTCACGATCTTGGTTATATCTATCTCGATTATATCCTCCGCACCTTTGCTCTTCAACATCGGTATTAAAATATTCACTTCGCGCTTGCTCACTACCGTTTCCACCGCGTAATACCTACGCTGCTGGTTAATATCAGCATCATAAAGTTGGGATATTGTAGGTCTTTTCATTGCCGGGAGCACCGACATTACATCCTTCAATATATCCTCTGCGACGTTCATACTGAGCAGGACCTTGCCGCGCGCTTCGAGCACGCCGGAGAGCAAGGTCGTTATCTCTTCTATCTCCCTCCTCTTCTCCGCGTCACGCCACGAATCCTTATTCGCAATCAGCTTCGTGGACGATTCCAGCATGGTAGCGATTATCCGCCAGTTGTTCTTCCGGAGGGTCTCTCCGGTCTCAGTGAGCTCGATTATGCCGTCCATCATGTCCTTTGCTTCGGTAGCGCCGTAAGAAAAGAATATCTGCACAGGAATGCCAAGGCTATCGAAGAACGATTTTGTGAGGTTTGGATATTCAGTGCTAATTTTACTGTGCGGCTTCATGTCTTTTGCCTCTTTTATATCCGTCCGGTCGGCTTGCACAGCTAAGACGATGTTCACAGTGCTCTCTTTCTCTGCAACTTTGCTGTATCGCATATCTGCTATTTCCACGACGTCCGCACCCCGTTCCTCTATCCAATCCTTACCAGTTATGCCCATGTCAAAATACCCTTTCTCAACGTATTCTGGTATCTCCTGCGGTCTGAGTATCTTCACCTTCTCTATCCTCGGGTCCTCTATCTTCGGGTTGTATTCCCGACTCGTCACTTTTACTTCTAGATCTGCCTGCTTGAACAATAACAGCGTTTGTGCTTCTAAACTGCCTTTTGGTATCGCTATGGTTATCATCTTCCCTACTTTTCCTTTTTCTCTTTTTATCTTTATTTAGATTATTGTACTATGAAAATCGGAGGGATCTTATGTATAACTATATGAAGAATGAGATAAATCCAAGGTCTAAGGTGAATTGATAGCTATTTTTCAGGATAAATAAAAATGCTTCGCACGTAAAAGATGAACGAGGATACGAAACTATTTGTGACGAGTAAATTTAAGGCGTATTATAAGTGGGCGAGGATAACCCCTCCGAAAGATTTCTGGATGCGAGAGTGGGGCTTTGTTCTCTTTGACCAATATTTCCCCACAAAACTCGTGATGCGACGACATACATCGTTTACCACGGAGGATAACCTGGTTAATTACCTTAGAGAAAATGCTCCTGCCCATGCATATTACTCCGCCGCCCTTTACAAATATCCCTCAGCAGATATGGCGAAAAAGGGCTGGCTCGGCGCTGACTTGATTTTTGACCTCGATGCAGACCACATCGTAAGTGAAGCGGAACTCCCGCGATATTCTTATGAGGATTTGTTGAAGCTCGTGAAGAAAGAAACGCTGAAACTGATTGACTTCTTAATCAACGATTTTGGATTTTCTGAGGAGGATATAAAACTGGCATTTTCAGGGTCACGGGGGTATCATATCCACATAAATACGGGCGGGGTACGAGGGCTTGGAAGCCGAGAAAGAAGGGAAATTGTTGATTATGTCATGGCAACAGGGCTTGATATGGATAGTTTTTTGGTTGCCGATTTGAAGGAAAAGAAGCGAGGTGCTAAAGTGTTGGGGAAAGAGGATTTGAGGTTTATACCCGAGGGTTGGGGGAAATTGATATCCGCAGGGGGGTGGGAGAAACGAGTTTTTTACGAATTGATAGAGTTCTTTCATGAGATAGCGGTGATGGAAGAAGAGCAGGCTATAAAAATGGTAAGAGATGTTGGAGAGATGAACAGGAAGAAGGCGCAAGAGATACTACGAATTGCAAAGGATGAGACTATGATGAGAAGAATAGAGAGAGGCCAAATCCCCCTGTTCGCCAAACCGATATGGACCGGGATAGCAAAAACGGTAACAAAAATCGTCCGCGTGAAATCCGCAGATAGAATAGATGAACCGGTTACTGCAGATGTGAAACGGCTTATTCGGCTGCCCGGCTCACTACATGGAAAATCGAGTTTGAAAACACAACCTTTAACAATTGAAACCTTTAAGGAGTTCGACCCTTTAGAAGATGCTGTGGTATTCGGAGATTCGCCAGTCGAAATAAGCGTTGCTCGAGACTCTGCAATAACGCTGAAAGGTGATAGCTATAAGGTAGAAGAAGGCGAAATTGCTTCGGTGCCTGAGCATGTTGCTCTTTATTTCATCTGTAGAGGTGTTGCAGAAATTAAGTGAAACAGAAACGAAAATGCTTTTTCTTAGTAAAGCGTCTTTCTTAAAACAAAAAGTGCGATGGATATAGAGGCGCTCGGGGCGATCTTACGCAAGGAGAAGGACACGGGATCACTGCAAGAATTACCGGTGGAGTTCTGTGAGGATGTGAGGAAATACCTCGAGAGTTTGGATGCGGAGAAAAAAGAAGCGGATGAACGGTGGAGCGAGCATGTGGAAGATGAAATAAGGAGTGCGAGGATGAAAGTGGAGGATATAATCAGTAGACGTGTAGGAAAGATAGTAAAACTCGCCAGTTCGGGCATGAAAACACCACCTAAGGGAATGTTAGAGGAAGAAGAGAGGCTATTTGAGGGTGTAAAACATCATGTAGAAGAAGGCAAGGAAAGGCTATTTGCATTGATGTTGGGCGAGAAAGAAGGCGAAAGTGAAGAAAGAAAAGAAGAGAAGGAACCTTCATGGCACGTTTTTAAAACTGCTGAGCCTCTCCCTGACAAAGACGGAACTGAAGAACTGCATATCGTTCGGATATTAGAAGACATCCCCACCTTCATGGGCACTGACGGAAGAATTTATAAAGTGAAAAGAGAAGATGTTATTATGTTGCCAAAGACCAACGCCGAGATACTGTGCAAGCGAGGGGTTGCAGAGCGATTCAAAGGAAAAAAAGAGAATGGTGGAGGTGAACACGAGATAGAAAAATGAAGATGCCAAAACACATGAGGATTTACTGCCCTATCTGTGGGAGACATACCGTACACGACGTGGAGAAGGTAAAAAAGGGGAGAGCTTCTTCCTTGAACTGGATAGTAAGACAGAAGAAACGCAGGTCCGGCATAGGTAATGCGGGAAAATTCTCAAAAGTTCCAGGGGGAGATAAGCCAACAAAAAAGGTTTTTCTCCGTTATAAGTGCACTGAATGCAAGAAATCTCATCAAAGAAAAGGCTTCAGGGTATCTAAGCTTGAGTTAGTGGAGTAAAAAATGGAGAAAAAAACGGATAGCAAATTTTTAAAGGTCAAATGCAATGATTGTGAATATGAACAGGTCGTATTTGATCATGCAACGACGAGTGTGAAATGCAATGTCTGCGGGAGAACCTTGGTTGAACCGAGGGGAGGGAAAGCAGAGATAAAAGGCGAGATAATAGAGGTTCTTACATAGAAGATGGTACGGGACGATTGGCCGGAGCGGGGGGAATTAGTCATTTGCACGGTAAGAGAGCTTGAGAATTTTGGTGTTTTTGTTACGCTTGAAGAATATGGTGACAAAGAAGGGCTTATCCACATCGCTCAAGTATCTTCTGGCTGGGTGAAACATCTGCGGGATCACGTGCGAGAAGGGCAGAAAATCGTATGTAAAGTGCTCTACGTGGATGACCGGAGAGGGCATATAGATTTATCCTTAAAGGCGGTGAAAGACGGCCAGAAACGGCAGAGGATAAAAGAGTGGAAGAACGAGAAGAAAGCGAAGAAGTGGCTCAATCTCGCTCTCGTTGCGCCAACCTCTAAAATTGGGATTAGCAAAGAGGAGCTCGAAGCGATTGAGATAACCTTGTTGGATGCTTACGGCAGCCTTTATGATGCATTCGAGGATGTTGTGCAGGTTGGTAAAGGAGCGGTGCTTGAACTCGGAATAAATGAAGAACACGCGGATGCAATACACGAGATAGCCTGTGCCAACGTAAAACCCCCTTCTGTTCAGATAAACGGGTATGTGGAGCTCAAATGTCCTTTGCCTGACGGTGTGGAGATAATAAAAGAAGCTTTGATGAAGGCAGAAGAGGTGATAAAAACAAAACCCGCAGGAACGACCAACGGCACCTCAGTGGAATGCTTCTACATCGGTGCACCGAGGTATAAGATACGTGTCAAAGCTCCGAATTACAAAGAGGCGGAAAGCGTATTGAGCGACGCGGCGAATACAGCTATTGAGGAGATAAAAGGAAACGCAGGGTCTGGAAAGTTCTACCGAAATCTTTCTTAGCTTAGCACTTTTAAACGAGAAAAGCAGCACTAAGTGATAACTTATTCTTTCATAACTATCAATGTATTAGGGAAAGTTTTTAATGAAGTCAAAGATAAGGAAATGTGTGGTATGCGGAGAATATACCCTGAAGGAGGTATGCGAGAAGTGTGGGAGTGCGACGAAGAATCCAAAACCTCCGAGATTCTCCCCAAAAGATCCCTATGGTAAATACAGAAGGATGATGAAATATGGACGAGATAGAAATACACGAGTTTAAAAAGGTAAAATTGAACAAGCCCGTAATGATAGAGGGGCTTCCGGGCGTAGGAAACGTTGGGAAATTAGTAGCCGAGCATATAATACACGAGCTGAATGCTGAGAAGATACTTGAGCTCTACTCATGGCATTTTCCACCACAAGTATTGGTAAACAACGATGGAACAGTTAGTTTAAGTAAAAACGAGCTCTATGCCTGCAAGTCAAAGGAGCAAGACTTGTTAATCCTCAGTGGTGACCAGCAGAGCGTTACGAATGAGGGGCATTATCTTATCGCAGAGACGCTTCTCGACATTGCACAACAGTATGAGGTTTCTCGTATATACACACTGGGAGGATATGGTATAGGTCAGCTTGTGGAAAAACAAACGGTGCTTGGGGCTACGAATAAAACGGAACTTGTGGATGAGATGAAGAAATACGGTGTGGAATTCAGAGAGGAAGAGCCGGGGGGGAGTATAGTAGGAGCTTCAGGGCTTTTGTTAGGTCTTGGGCAACTGCGGGATATTCCAGCGGTATGTTTGCTGGGTATGACCTCCGGCTATTTAGTAGATCCCAAGAGCGCACAGGCAGTGCTCGCCATATTGTGCCGTGCATTAAATCTTGAGCTGAACATGCAGGCTATGAAAGACCGTGCGGAAGAGATGGAAAAGGTCATCGAGCGACTGAAAGAGATGGAGCAAGCACAGATTCCACGGATGAGGGAGGAAGAGTTAGGCTACATTAGATAAGCTTAAAAAATACCAAATCCCAATATATACTAATACTACCAATTTTGCACTCTTTTCCGTTTTATTTTTGGATTTGGCAATTGGGATTTGGTAGTATTAGTCATCGGGATATTCGCCGCTATCAGGCGGACTCAGATGTTAGTACCTTCAGAGACGTCGGCATTTTAACGACATCGCCTATTTTTATCCCCACTACGTATTCCAACGCCTTCTCCTTTGCGATATCCACAATTCTCTGTGTGATTACACCGTCGAACACCACGCAATTTGCATTTTCGGTAGTTTCCTTCAATTCTTTTGCGAGATCTCTTACAGTAGTCTCCTTTAGTATTTTTTTCTCTTTATCTAACAGCCGTGCCTTAAACGTGCCTTCGAGTTCTTCGAGATGCGTTTTAAACGGGTTTGGAGTTATTTCCGTTTCCTCTTTAGCCGTAGCCTCCTTGGTTTTCTTTCTTTGTATTACTCTCTGCGGCTCTTTCTCTGGTTCCTTTATTTCCTTAACGTATTCCTGCTGTTCTACTGGTGTTTTATTATGCAGTGCTTTCGTTATTTCCTTGTAGGTCATGTCCTCCACACTTCTTCCCTCCGGTGTTGCTGCAATATAATCTACATCAGCGACCTGCAAAAGCTCCTTCAGGATAAGTTCACCGCCTCGATCACCGTCTACAAAGGCTGTAACGGTCTTCCTCTTGCTCAGTTTGTTTATCACCGGGGAGATATTTGTGCCTTCTACAGCTATCGTATTTTTAATCCCGTATTTAAGCAGATTTAACACATCCGCTCTCCCTTCTACCACCAATATAGCATCAGAACTCTCTACATTTGGGCCTGCTGGCAGACCCTTGTAATACGTTATCTCTTCCATCCTTACTGCCTGCTTCACTTCGCTCACCATTGTGTCACTATCTATGCTCTTCTCGAGAGCTTCATGCATGAGCTGTTTTGCTCGCTCGGTTATCTTCTTCCTCTTGGTCGCTCTTATGTCCTCTATCTTTTCAACTACCACATTCGCGATACAAGGACCCACCCTATCTATAGTCTCCAAAGAAGCGGCCAGTATTGCGGTTTCTACCTTGTCTAAACCAGAGGGTATGAGTATCTCTCCATTTGACTTCCCGCCTTTCGACTCTACGTTCACCTCGATTCTGCCTATTCTGCTACTCTTCTGCAAATCTCTCAGGTCCAATTCTTCACCTAATAATCCTTCTGTTTGACCAAATATTGCACCCACCACATCGGATTTCTCAACAAAACCCTCAGCTGTGATGTTAGCATGAATAACGTATTTTGTTGTATCTACATCATGCATTTTATTTTCCTCCTCTAAAGTTTCATCTACACCTTTACCTTTTAACTTTACCATCTACATGCCTATTCCAGCAACAAGATTCTCCCATTACTGTTATATACCATATACGTTCTAACTGATAAAAAATAAAACCTGAGATATATGAAGTTAGTTGTTAATAGCACGAAGAGAATAGAGTGCTGGAGTTGGAAGTGGTAAAAAGCTAAAAAGATGGGCTCGATGCGATTCGAACGCATGACCTCCGCCTCGTGAAGGCGGTGTCATAACCAACTAGACCACGAGCCCTTTACTTTCGCTTTAATATATAATGGATAAATCATGAAGTGATTTAAATATTTTTCATTTAGGATTTATGGACATGATTAAAGAGGAGGGGCACGAAGAAGCGTACAAGATATGGTTAAGAGATCCCATTAATCCTCAAAGGGGGAGGGAGAGAAGTAAATGAAGATGGAATTAATGAAAGGTGGACTTTGCGCTGTGAAGGGCGTAAGGGCATACGGAATAAAAGAGGGTAATAAAGGGTTAGCTTTGATAGAGGGGGAAGGCAAAGCCTCGGGTATGTACACTACAAATAAAATAAAAGCAGCACCCGTGAGGTTTACGAAGAAGCAGCTTGAGAAGGGCAGAATAAGCGCAATAATTGCGAATAGCGGCTGTGCAAATAGCTTTACCGGTGAGCAAGGGATGAGAAATGCAGAAAAAATGGCAGAACTTGCCTCGTCATTCTTGGGTGTTGATAAAGAAGAAGTGGCTGTTCTCTCTACCGGCCCTATTGGAGTACAATTGGATATGGGCTTAATAGAACGGCAGCTTGGAGAAGTCGTGAAGGGATTGACCTTTGGAGCAGAAGGTAGCACGGCAGCAGCAAAGGCTATAATGACCACTGATACCTTCCATAAAGAGACGGCGATTAGTATAGATACGGGCAATGATGAACGGGTGGTAATAGGAGGAATTGTAAAAGGCTCAGGGATGATTGCCCCGCACATGACCACCGCTACCATGCTCGCTTTTATTTATACTGATGCTTATTTGGATGACGAAGTGCTGAGCGGGAGTTTGAAAGATGCGGTTGAGAATTCATTCAATATGACCGTGGTGGATGGGGACATGAGCACGAACGATACGGTATTGCTTGTATCCACGGGTAAGAGCGGAAAGATAGGAGAAGCGGATTTTAAAGCGGGGTTAACTTTTGTTTGCCAGGAGCTTGCGAAGCTGATAGCAAGGGATGGTGAAGGAGCAACGAAGTTTATAGAAGTGAAGGTAAAAGGCGCTCCATCCATTGCGGATGCAAGGGAAGTAGCTCGATCAATAGTCAGGTCACCGTTAGTGAAAAGTGCTATTTTTGGAGAACGCCCTGACCTTGTCTGTGGCCGTATAATTGCAGCTATCGGAAGCTCCGTTATTACAGGAGATGGTGACTTCAGTGGAATATCTATACGCTTAAAAAGCGATAAGGAAGTTTTAGCAGTGAAGAACGGCGAATTTATGGATTTGTCAGGTTCGGCGAGGACCGTAATGAAGGGTGAGGAGATAGTCATTGATGTGGATATGGGAACTGGAGAAGAAGCGGAAGCGACAGCGTGGGGTTGCGATTTAACCTATGATTATGTCAGGATAAATGCGAGCCTGCATTAAGGCGTATCTGTGCTTAGTTACCGGGAATTTCATATCGAAGTACGAACATTCCTTTCAGCTTCCTCTGTTATCTTCTCATATAGACTATTACCGCTTGCATCTATGCTGACCACAAGAGGGCCGAAATCTTCTACAAGGAGATGCCAGACCGCCTCCGCCATACCAAGGTCTGTCCAATACACCGCTTTTACCGCTTTTATGCGTGCGGCTGCTAAAACAGCTGCACCACCGGTCATCGCGAAGTACACGCAGCCATATTTTTGCAGTGCGGCTCTCGTTCCAATGCCCATGCCTCCTTTCCCGATTATTCCGCGAATCCGTAGCATTTCTATTATCTCAGGTGTTGTCGCTTCCATTCGTGAGCTGGTGGTAGGCCCTGCGGCTATAATTTCCCATCCTCCATTGCTCTTCCTCATGAGCGGTCCGCAATGATATATTACCGCGCCTTTTTCTATCGGTATCTCCGTTTCCGCATCTTTGAGGTTATATTCTACGATACGATGATGCGCTTTGTCTCGCGCTGTATATACGTCGCCGCTGAGATACACGATATCGCCTGCCTGCAAATCCCTTATTTTTTCCTCCCCTACAGGTGTGGATAATTTCTTTTTCAACACTTTTTCTTTTTAAAGAAGAGTTTTACTGCGCAAAAACTTTATAAGGTTTTACATTTGTAAGATATAACCTATCGCGATCGTTCAATGGAAGAGAAGGATAAAACAGAGGAAAAAGAGTATTTAAAGGCTGCAAATAAGTCTGCGGAGCTTGCTTTAGAGTATCATTCTCGCTATCAAGGAAAAATAGATATCGGACTGAAGGCACCGGTCAGAAGCTATGATGATTTTGCGATATGGTACACGCCGGGTGTGGCTGAGCCGAGTAGGGCGATACAAAAAAATCGAGCGCGCGTGTACGAGTACACAAACAAGGGTAATTTTGTGGCGATAGTTACAGATGGCACGAGAGTGTTAGGGCTGGGTGACGTAGGACCAGAGGCCGCGCTTCCGGTGATGGAAGGAAAAGCAATGCTGTTTAAATATCTGGGTGGTGTGGACGCATTTCCTATCTGCCTAGCGACGACGGACGTAGAGGAGATAATAACTGTGGTGAAAGCGATTGCCCCTACTTTTGGCGGCATCAATTTGGAGGACATAGAGAGCCCGAAGTGCTACGAGCTGCTCGATCGGCTACGGGAGGAATTAACGATGCCGGTCTGGCATGATGACCAGCAGGGCACCGCATTGGTGATACTCGCGGGGTTGATAAATGCCCTGAAGGTAGTGGGGAAGAGTTTGAGCGAAGTAACGGTATCGCTGATAGGTGCTGGTGCGGCGAATATGAACGTTGCGAAATATATGCACGTTGCGGGTGTGAGATGGGAAAACATGATCATGGTGGACAGCCGCGGGATATTGAATCCAGAGCGGACGGATGTGAAGGGGAATGAATCTAAATGGAAAATCAGCACAAAGACGAACCGGGAGGGGAGAAGCGGGGACATAGCGGAGGCAATGCGTGATACTGACGTTTGCATCGCTCTTTCGACGCCTGGCCCGGGCGTGATAAAGCAGGAGTGGGTGGCGCGTATGGCGGATGATGCGATCGTATTCGCAGCCGCCAATCCCGTACCGGAGATCTGGCCCTGGGAAGCAGAGGACGGAGGCGCACGAATAGTAGCCACGGGGCGGTCCGACTTCAAGAATCAAATTAACAACTCTTTAGGGTTTCCTGCAGTGTTTAGAGGTACTTTAGACGTTCGAGCTACGAGTATAACGGACGAGATGTGTATCGCTGCGGCGTATGCGATCGCGCACTATGCGGAAGAGCAGGGGATAAGTGAGGCCGCCATAATTCCAAGCATGAAGGAGCAGGAGATGTACGTGCGCGAAGCAGTTGCAGTGGGCACGAAGGCGATAGAGCAGGGAGTGGCCGAGCGGGAGATGAGCGTGGAGGAATTAGAAGCGGAAGTCCGAAAGAGAATAATCAAAAAATGACTAAAACTTTTTAAGACTACATGCAATATAAATAATTGTAGCAACTGGCGTCGACTTCGATGACGGGGATACCCAAAAGATGAGAAGTGGACTTCCGCTACGCTACAAAGAAGAGCTGAATGGGGACACGAAGAGAAGAAGAACATTCGTGTCCGACATAGAAACTTAAACCTAATCTGACGAACCAGCAAATCTGATTGGTTCATTAGTCAGGTGTGTGTGTATAGATCCTGCCATTTAATACTGGTTGATCCTGCCAGAGGCTACTGCTATCAGAGTTCGATTAAGCCATGTTAGTCGAGGGTGCTTCTTCTTCTTCGGAGGAAGAAGTAACCCGGCGGACGGCTCAGTAACACGTGGATAACTTGTCCTTTGGTCCGGGATAACCCCTGGGAAACTGGGGCTAATACCGGATAGAGCATTGATCGCTGGAATGCACGATGCTCGAAAGTTGAGGCGCCAAAGGATAGGTCTGCGGCCGATTAGGTTGTTGTTGATGTAACGGATCAACAAGCCTCCGATCGGTATGGGTTGTGAGAGCAAAAGCCCAGAGATGGGTTCTGAGAGAAGAACCCAGGTCCTACGGGACGCATCAGGCGCGAAAACTTTACAATGTGCGAAAGCACGATAAGGGAACTCTGAGTGCCTCCTACGGAGGCTGTTCAGGTGTCTAAAAAGCATCTGAAGTAAGGGCTGGGCAAGACCGGTGCCAGCCGCCGCGGTAACACCGGCAGCCCAAGTGGTGGCCACTTTTACTGGGTCTAAAGCGTTCGTAGCCGGCCATGTAAGTTCCTTGGGAAATTTGACCGCTTAACGGTTAAGCTTCCAGGGAATACTGCTTGGCTTGGGACCGGGAGAGGTCAGAGGTACCTCAAGGGTAGGGGTGAAATCCGTTAATCCTTGGGGGACCGCCAGTAGCGAAGGCGTCTGACCAGACCGGATCCGACGGTGAG
>Ga0307379_10011085_pt1 | contig 11878 bp, 11 predicted proteins | sample UN2MG_FD_202237 | JGI IMG/M metagenome (GOLD analysis project Ga0307379, IMG submission 202237) | Soil microbial communities from Risofladan, Vaasa, Finland - UN-2 | ecosystem: Environmental > Terrestrial > Soil > Coastal area > Acid sulfate soil | place: Finland: Risofladan, Vaasa | collected... | reverse complement strand
TAACAGTGCGAGGAAAAGTAAAAGGTGGATATGAAGGAGGGCAAGTTGAAGGGCAAACTGAACTTAATGAAAACGTAAAAGTTAAGGCGAGAGATATTAGAAAGCAACTTAAGAAAACCAACACTGCAACAGTAAAAGGAGGCGTAATATCAGAGGGTACAACCCAAACAGTTACAAAAAAAGGTTCTGTAAAAAGAGATGTGCAAAAAGCAAATCTTGAAACCAAAAAAGAAAACCTCGCAAAAGCTAAAGCTGAAAAAATAGCAAACTATAAAAAAGCTAGACTAGCACAGCAAGAGGCCAACGCGACTAAAAAAGCAAAAATACAAACTGAAAAAGCAGCTAAAATAGAAGCAAGAAAAAACTCTAAAAAATCATAACCATGCCAGATCCTAAAAAACAAAACAAGCTTGATAAACAATATACGAAAAAAGTTAAGGCTAAAACAAAGCAAACCAACGAAGAGCTCGGTATAACGGGTAAAGAAGCGCGTCTTCGAGTAAGAAAAGCAAAAGTAGGTAGTAAAGCTATGAGCTTAACAAATACTACTAAAAAAGCTGATAGGCTTTTAGCAAAAGAAGAAGAACTTGGAAAAAAATTAAGGTCTGAAAGAGCTAAAGATGAACCTGCCGAAGCCCCTACTAAAAACTTAGGCACAGTATCTGACGGAACTCCTTTTTATAAAAGAGGACCACTATATGCGCATGGGCCCGATGGCACACACCCTACAGATCCGACTAAAGAAGCAAAAGCAAAAGCAGAAGCTAAAAAGAAAGCTGAAGCTAACGCTTCTACGGCTGAAAAAGTTTACGGTAAAACTACCAGAACTAAAACAACTGATAGGGATGGTGTTACTACGCATACCATATCAACCCCTTATACGACAAGTGGAAGCGGAGATGCTACTACTAATAAATCTTATAAACAACTTGCGGCAGAAGGCGGAGACGTAGAAGCGGCTAAAAAGTTTAACGCTAGTGCTACATCATCTGGAGTTACAACAAGGTCTTACAAAACTTTTGACGTAAAACCAGTAGGCATCAAGCCATTTGTGCCACCACCACCCACAGCAGATATAACAATACCAAAAGTTCCAAAAAACTCAAAACCACCAATGCCAACATTTAGTATGAGTAAAGGACAAAGTGGTGGTGGAACAACCAAACTAATAGATTTTAATATTAGTATACCAAGAGTAAGGAAGACAAGCTCAGGATCCGGCAACTCTTGTGGTTGTAACTAGATTTATATAAATGAAAAAAATAATTCAATGGCTATCAGGTGGCGTTATCAAAGAAGTTGGTAACGTCATCGACAAGCTTACAACAACCGAAGAAGAAAGGTTAGAAGTAAAGAAACAAATACAACAGATATTAGAAGACGCAGATAGCAAAGCTCAAGAAGAAGTTAGCAAGCGTTGGGAAGCAGATATGAAGTCTGACTCTTTTTTATCTAAAAATATACGCCCAACGGTATTAATATATCTAACTGTTATATTTACTGTTTGCGCGTTTTTTGACGGTAATGTTGGTGAGTTTAGTATAGCCGAAGAATATATACCAATTTTCCAAACACTTTTAGTTACAGTATACGGAGCTTATTTTGTGGGAAGAACATGGGAAAAAGCGAAAAGTATAGGTGATAATAAAAATAGTAATTAACAATTAAATCAAATAAAATGAGTAAAAAAATCACAGAACAAGAATTAACTAAAATTCAAGAACAACAATTAGAACTTAATAAAGTTTTAGGAACTATAGGTTATCTATCAGCTCAAAAGCATTCAGAGTTACATAAAGTAGCTGGAATTAATGAAAATATTAATGAGCAAAAAAGATTACTTGAAGAAAAATACGGGCCTGTAAATATTAATTTAGAAGATGGTACTTACACAGAAGTAGAAACTGATGGCAAGTAATATAAGAAAAATAAGTATAGGATCTGATTATAAGAATGACGCCATGCATTATGCTGTAGGACAGCAAGTGTATGGTGGTCATACTATTTCTAATATTATATTTGAAGATCAAGATAATTCTTATAATATCTACATAAAAAAAGAAGACGAGGTGTTGCCTTGGAAGAAATTTAATGCTCACATGTCTATATCGGTTGAGTATGATTTAGAATATTAATGAGAAGCTTAGATTGTTTTATAGTTAAACCGTTAGGTGAAAGATATAATAATGATGTTGAAGTTGGTGAAAAGAAATTAATAACTAATGCCAACATAGAAAGCTTTCGTCACATAAATAAAAAAGCGGTAATTGTAGAAACCCCCAAGAACTTTAAATCTCCTATAAAAAAAGGCGATGTGGTTCTTATTCATCATAATATATTTAGAAGATATTATGGTATGAGTGGGAAAGAAAAAAATGGTAGTACATACTTTAAGGATGATATGTACTTTGCGTACCCAGAACAAATATACGTGTACCAGAGAAACAATAAATGGTACACAAATGAGAATTATTGTTTTGTAGCACCTATTGAAGAAACAGACCATTTAAAGCCTGAAAAAGAACAAAAGCATATTGGTATATTAAAATATGGAAACAGTGAGCTAGAGGCGCTTAATATAACCCCTGGTGATCTAGTTGGATTTAAACCACTACGTGAGTTTGAATTTGTGTTTGACAAGCAAAGGCTTTATTGTATGAAATCAAATGATATTGTAATTAAATATGAACGTAGAGGAAACGAAAAGGAATATAATCCAAGCTGGGCAGAAAGCAGTTGAAGAGTTAATTAAAGTAGCTAAAGAGGCTATTGTTGATTCAGATGATGACATATCTGCTGATAGATTAAAGAATGCAGCGGCTACTAAAAAGCTAGCTATATTTGATGCGTTTGAAATACTTAATCGTATTGAAGAGGAGGAGGGCTACTTAGAGACGAAAGATACCAATAGTAAACAAGCTAAATTCAAAGGCTTTGCTGAAGGAAGATCGAAATGAGTTACAATCAGCAATTAGTAAAATCATTACCTAACCATATAAAAGATAGTGTTATTAAAAAAAATAACAAATCTAAAAAATGGGCATACGGATACAACGAAGATTATGACGTTGTTGTAATAAGCAAAACTGGTCAAATAGAGGAAGTTATTGAGATTCAAAATCTTAAAATCGCTTTACCTAAAAAAGAAGAGCAAGTTAAATCTGAATCTAAAAAATGGGAAAGAATACCTCATCCAAGTGAATTAATAAAGATAAAAAACGTAGCTGACTGGGAAGCAAAGCCGGAACATTTTAAAAATAAATGGTATGATTATATTGACAAAGAGTTTAGAAGGCGTGAAGAAGGTTTTTGGTTTTATAACAAAAATAAGTATATCTATATTACTGGTTCTCATTACATGTACTTGCAGTGGTCCAAAATTGATGTTGGGGCAGCAGACTTTAGGGAATCAAATAGATTATTCTACATATTCTGGGAAGCTTGCAAAGCAGACACACGATGTTACGGAATGTGCTACCTTAAAAACAGAAGGAGTGGATTTTCGTTCATGTCCTCAGCTGAGACTGTTAACCTCGCGACAATTTCCTCGGATTCACGGTTTGGAATATTGTCAAAGTCTGGCTCTGACGCTAAGAAGATGTTCACAGACAAGGTCGTACCGATATCCGTCAACTACCCCTTCTTCTTTAAACCCATCCAGGACGGTATGGACAGGCCCAAAACTGAGCTTGCCTATCGCGTCCCCGCTTCAAAGCTTACTCGTAAGAAACTTGAAGCCAACGAAGCACGAAAAGAACTTGAGGGATTAGATACAACTATTGACTGGAAAAACACGGGCGATAACTCTTATGATGGTGAAAAATTAAAACTACTAGTACACGATGAAAGTGGAAAGTGGGAAAGGCCAGACAACATATTAAATAACTGGCGAGTAACCAAAACAACATTAAGACTAGGTAGTCGAGTTGTTGGTAAATGTATGATGGGAAGTACATCAAATGCTTTAGACAAAGGAGGTGAAAATTTTAGAAAACTTTACAATGATTCAGATGTTACCAAAAGAAACGCCAATGGACAGACTCGCTCAGGATTATATTCTTTGTTCATACCTATGGAATGGAACTACGAGGGTTACATTGACGCTTATGGCTTACCTGTATTCGACACGCCGGTCAGCCCAGCTATTGGTCCACAAGGAGAAAAAATAAAAATAGGCGTAATAGAATATTGGAATAATGAAGTAGAAGGTCTAAGAGATGATCAAGATGGCTTAAATGAATTTTATAGACAATTTCCAAGAACTACAAAGCATGCGTTTAGAGATGAAGCAAAGCAATCGCTTTTTAATCTAACAAAAATATACGAGCAAATAGATTATAACGAAGATCTAAGAAACACTCAAGCAGTAACTCAAGGCAATTTTTATTGGGAGGGTGGTATTAAAGATTCTAAAGTTATGTTTGCTCCTAATAAAGAAGGTAGATTTTTTATATCTTGGATACCTGATTTAGCTTTACAAAATAACGTGCTATTTAAAAATGGTATACGATGGCCAGGGAATGAGCACATTGGTGCTTTTGGCTGTGATAGTTACGATATATCCGGTACTGTTGATGGCAAAGGCTCTAAAGGAGCTTTACACGGATTAACCAAATTTAGTATGGAAAATGCTCCGGTTAATACATTTTTTTTAGAGTATATTTCTAGACCACAAACAGCAGATATATTTTTTGAAGATGTATTAATGGCTTGTGTATTTTATGGAATGCCTATATTGGCTGAAAATAATAAACCTAGATTATTGTATCATTTCAAAAGAAGAGGATACAGAGGTTTTAGCATGAACAGACCAGATAAACTTAATTTGTCCGTAACTGAAAGAGAAATCGGTGGAATGCCTAACTCTAGTGAAGATATAAAACAAGCACATGCTGCAGCTATAGAAGCTTACATAGAAAATCACGTAGGCTTAACTGAAAAAGGTTATGGCACTACTTATTTCCAACGAACACTAGAGGATTGGGCAAAATTTAATATAAACAATAGAACTAAGCATGATGCGTCTATAAGCTCTGGTTTAGCCATAATGGCTTGCAACAAGAACAAATACAGACCATCCCCAAAAAGAGTGTTAAAATCAACTCCTTTAGGAATAAAAAAATATAACAATAGAGGGTCAAGCTCAAAAATAATGTAGATGATATCAACCAATTATAACAGCTCATTTCCAGATCAGGTGGTACCGGATGAGGAAAAGCAAACATTAGAATACGGTATTAAAGTAGGCCAGGCTATTGAGTTTGAATGGTTCCGAAATAACAGAAGTGGAGGTGATAGATTTTTATCTAATTACCAAAACTATCATAGGTTAAAGCTTTATGCTAGAGGTGAACAATCAATACAAAAGTACAAAGATGAATTAGCTATAAATGGTGACTTGTCTTACTTAAACTTAGATTGGAAACCTGTGCCTGTAATATCTAAATTTGTAGATATTGTTGTTAATGGAATGTCTCAAAGAGCTTACGAGATCAAGGCTTTTGCTCAAGATCCGGAATCTTTGCAGAAAAGAACCAAATACGCAGAAAGAATAATGCGGGATATGGCTGCTAAAGAGTTTTTAAACAACGTAAAGAATACTCTAGGGGTTGACATGTACTCTACCAACCCTGAAGAATTACCTAAAGATGTTGAGGAGCTGTCTCTTAAAATGCAACTAGAATTTAAAGAGGCTGTAGAAATAGCAGAAGAGCAAGCTATAAATACAATATTAGATAAAAGTAAATACGATGAATCTAGGAAGCGAGTTATATATGATTTAGTCACATTAGGTATTGGATGTACGAAAACTAGCTTTAATTTAACGGAAGGTATAAAAACAGAATACGTTGACCCCGCTAGCTTAGTTTATTCTTATACTGAGGATCCTAATTTTGAAGATATATATTACGTAGGTGAAGTTAAAACAATATCCATACCTGAACTAAAAAAGCAATTTCCTGATTTAACAGCAGAAGATTTAAAGCAAATAAATAAGTTTGGTAGCTCTAGCAATTATATGCGAGGCTATAACGGAGGGCAAGGTAATGATGATCAAGTTAATGTACTGTTTTTTGAGTACAAAACATATAGCGATCAAGTATTTAAAATAAAGCACACAGAACAAGGTCTTGAAAAGGCTTTAGAAAAACCAGATACATTCAATCCGCCTAAAAACGATAACTTTGATAAAGTAAGTAGAAGTATAGAGGTTTTATATAGTGGTGCTAAGATACTTGGACAAAATATGATGCTTAAGTGGGAATTGGCTAAAAATATGACCAGACCAAATTCAGATACTACTAAAGTTAAAATGAACTATTCTATTTGTGCACCTAGAATGTACAAAGGAAAAGTACAATCATTAGTGAGTAGAGTTACAGGATTTGCGGATATGATTCAGCTCACTCATTTAAAAATACAACAAGTATTATCAAGGATGGTTCCAGACGGAGTATATCTTGATGTGGACGGTTTGACAGAAGTTGATTTAGGTAACGGAACCAATTACAACCCTCAAGAAGCCCTTAATATGTATTTCCAAACAGGTAGTATTATAGGTAGGTCACTTACGCAAGATGGTGATCCAAATAGAGGTAATGTGCCTATTCAAGAATTACAATCATCTAACGGACAAGCTAAGCTGAGTGCTTTGATAAGTACGTATCAGTATTACCTGCAAATGATTCGGGATGTAACCGGATTAAACGAAGCAAGGGACGGAAGTACTCCAGATAAAAACGCTTTGGTTGGCTTACAAAAAATGGCAGCTGCAAATTCAAACACGGCTACAAGACATATATTACAAGCTCAATTGTTTTTAACATTATCCACTTGTGAAAATATTGCGCTACGCTTAGCTGACGCATTAGCATATCCATTAACGGCTCAATCATTAAAACAATCTATAAGTACTTATAACGTAGGAACTTTAGATGAATTGTCTACATTACAGTTGCACGATTTTGGTATATTCTTAGAGTTAGAACCAGATGACGAACAGAGAGCTCAAATGGAAGGCAACATACAAACAGCATTGTCAGCTGGGTTAATTGGATTAGATGACGCTATAGACATTAGAAACATAAAAAACATTAAAACAGCTAATGAATTTTTAAAAGTACGTCAACAACAAAAAGCTAAAAGAGAGCAAGAAGCACAACAAGCAAATATACAAGCACAAGCACAAGCCAATTCTCAATTAGCTCAAGAAACAGCTTTAGCTGAAACGCAAAAACAGCAAGTTCTTACAGAACAAAAAATACAACTAGAGCAAGCTAAAATGCAATTTGATGTTCAGAAGCTACAACAGGAAGCTGCTATAAAGAAGCAATTAATGCAAACGGAGTTTGATTTCAACATGCAACTTGCTATGGCAAATTCACAACAGCAAACAGCGAAAGAAAATAACAAAGAAGATCGTAAAGACGGTAGGGCTAAGATAGTAGCTTCACAACAAAGTGAATTAATTAATCAGAGACAAAATAATTCACCACCAAAGAACTTTGAATCATCTGGAATGGATGTATTAGGAGGTTTTGGATTGGAACAATTCGATCCTAAATAAAAGTAAATTTTTAACTATTTAATTATATTATATTATGTCAGAAGTAAAACAAGAAGGGGATTTTAAAATTAAAAAGAAAAGCCCTAGAAAATTCTCAAATGAGCCAAACGCTCCAGCAAAAATTGATTTAAGTCAACCTAAAGAAACAGATGTTACTAAGGTAGTAATTGATCAAGCAGCAGAAAAAGAAGTTGTTGCAGAACAACCAACTATTGCGGCAGAGGAGCAAGTGCAAGTGCAAGTGCAAGAATCAGAGCAACCGGTTGTATTGCAGGAAATAACAGAAGAAGAAGTTCAGCAAGAAACTAAAAAAGTAGAAGCTGAAATTAAAGAAGCAGTAAGAGACGAAAGAGTATCTGGAAAACCGTTACCGGAAAACATAGAAAAATTAGTTACTTTTATGGAAGATACCGGTGGAACTGTACAAGATTTTGTACGTTTAAATGCGGATTATACTAATATAAGTGAAACTGCTTTATTAAAAGAATACTATTCAAAAACAAAACCTTATTTAGAAGGTGATGATGTGAATATTTTGTTAGAAGACTTTTCATATGATGAAGAGTTAGATGACGAAAAAGATATACGCAAGAGAAAAATTGCGTTTAAAGAAGAAGTTGGAAAAGCCAAACACTATTTGGAGGGGCTTAAGAGTAAATATTACGACGAGATCAAGTTGAGACCGGGCGTTACTCAAGAGCAACAAAAAGCAGTTGATTTTTTCAACCGATACAAAGAGGAAGAGCAATTAAATACGCAGTCAAGAGACGCCTTTGTAAATGGTACCAACGATTATTTTTCTAGTGATTTTAAAGGTTTTAATTTCAATTTAGGAGAAAAGAAATTTAGGTATTCTATAAAAGACGCTGACAATGTAAAAGCAAATCAATCTGATCTAAAGTCCGTAGTTGGAAAGTTTCTAAATGAAAAAGGGCAAGTTAAGAATTATGCTGATTACCATAAAGCGATTTATGCTGCAAGAAATGCGGACACCATAGCCCAGCACTTTTACGAACAAGGAAAAGCTGATGCTATTAGAGACATAACGGCTAAGTCAAATAACATTCAGACGGATGTTAGGCAATCAGTCCCTGGTAGCGTATTTGTGAATGGATTAAAAGTGAAATCAATCAGCGGAGCGGACTCTTCAAAACTAAAAATTAAAAAACGAAACTTTAAAAATTAAAAATTATGGCTTTAACACCACAATTCGGTTCAATCAAACCGAGTCAAAAACAACAAGCTTTAGATTCCAACTATCTAAACTTTACAGACGGAACCACTACGGCTTTCGCAGAACAATACTTACCAGAAGTATATGAGCAAGAAATTGAAAGATACGGTAACCGTACTTTATCTGGATTCTTACGTATGGTAGGAGCAGAAATGCCTATGACTTCTGATCAAGTAATTTGGTCTGAACAAAATAGATTACACGTATCTTATACTGGAGTAACTAATTCTGTCGTAGGAAGCGTAAGTACTTTAAGTATACCTTTAAATTTAACACCTGCTGATCCTAAAGATTATGTAGCAAATGTTATTTCTAAAAACCAAACTATTGTAATAATCAATCCAGCCACTAACGCTGAATTAAAAGCATTAGTATTATCTTCTGATATTACAACAGGAGATCTTGAAGTAGCACCTTATACTGCTGCTGATACAAGTGGATTAGGACCTACAGGACTTAAGATATTTGTTTATGGTTCTGAATATGCAAAAGGTTCTACCTTATCTGCTGACGACTATAACAGCATCACTCCATCTTTCACACAGTTTTCTAACTCTCCAATCATTATCAGAAACAAATATGTTGTATCTGGATCTGATACTGCGCAAATTGGATGGGTGGAAGTTGCAACTGAAGACGGAACATCTGGATACTTATGGTATTTAAAAGCTGAATCTGAAACTCGTTTACGTTTTGAAGATTACTTAGAAATGTCAATGGTAGAAGGTGAGCTTGCTGCTGCGGGATCTAAAGCATTAGCTAGTGGTAAAAAAGGAACGCAAGGTTTCTTCGCTGCTATTAATGAAAGAGGTAATGTAAACAGTGGTTTCGACGCTACAAATGGATTAGGACAGTTTGATGAAATCCTACAAAACTTAGACACGCAAGGTGCTATTGAAGAGAACATGTTATTCTTAAACCGAACTTCTAATTTGGCTTTTGACGATATGCTTTCTGGTGTTGGTTCTCCAACAGGCGCTGGAGCTGTTTATGGTGGTGGTAGTTCTTTTGGGGTGTTTGAAAACTCTGAAGAAATGGCATTAAACTTAGGTTTCTCAGGTTTCCGTAGAGGATCTTATGATTTCTACAAGACTGACTGGAAATACTTAAATGACGCTTCAACAAGAGGTGCGGCTGATCCATTGACTAGCTCACAAGTTGGAGACATTCAAGGTGTATTAGTTCCTGCTGGAACATCTACTGTATACGATCAAGTATTAGGTACAAACATCAGACGTCCATTCTTACACGTTCGTTATAGAGCTTCACAAGCTGACGACAGACGTATGAAGAACTGGGTTACTGGATCTGTTGGTGCAGCTACTTCTGATCTTGATGCAATGGAGGTACACTTCCTTTCTGAAAGATGTCTTTGTGTACAAGGAGCAAACAATTTCGTATTGTTCACTGTATAGACAAGAGTAAATTAATGTAATTTTTACCCTCGTTGTACTGACGGGGGTAACTATTACTCTTATAAATTATTAAATTATATCATATTATGGCTACTAAAAAAGCTCCAGCAGAAAAAGTTGAGGTTGCTCCTCAAAAAGAAGTGGTAACAAAAGTTGCTGCTCCTGTACAACCCACAAAACCAACGTGGGAAATTAAAGATAGAAATTATTATCTATTGCATAATAAATCTCCATTAACATACACAATCCAATCTAAGCACTCAAGAAGATTTCCTTTGCTTTGGTTTGATGATGTTAAAATGGAACAAAGAGAATTAAGATATGCAACAAATCAAAACTCGCCATTTAGAGACGAACAAAAAGGCGATGCAACTTTAGGGCATATCATATTCAAAAACGGAACATTATTTGTTCCTAAAGAAAAACAATCTTTACAAAAGATATTGTCACTATATCATCCAGGAGTAAATAAGAAATACGCGGAGTTTGACCATGTAGCAGACGCTATTGATGAGTTAGACTTTTTAGACTATCAAATTGATGCATTAAATGCAGCGCGAGAGATGGATATAGACATGGGGGAAGCAATAATGCGAACAGAACTTGGTTCTAAGGTCACTTCAATGACTTCTAAGGAGCTTAAAAGGGATTTGCTATTGTTTGCTAAAAGAAACCCCGGGCTGTTCTTAGAACTAGCTAATGATGATAACGTTCAGTTGAGAAATGTAGCTATTGTAGCTAGAGAACAAGGTGTAATTGCTTTGTCTTCAGATCAACGAACATTTACCTGGGCTTCAAATGGTGCAAAATTAATGACTGTACCTTTTGACGAAAACCCTTATTCAGCAATGGCTGCTTACTTTAAAACCGATGAAGGTGTAGATGTTTTTAGGTCAATAGAGAAAAAGCTGAAATAAACATGTAATACTACATAGTAGGTAGGCCGCTTTAAAGGTGGCCTAACTACTATAATTAATAAAATATTAAAATGGCTATAAACGTAAATACAGTGTATCAAACCGTTTTATCTATACTAAATAAAGAGCAGAGAGGTTATTTAACTCCTGACGAGTATAATAAGATAGGAGCTCAAGCTCAGTTAGAAATATTTGAGGGTTACTTTCCTAGCGGAGATCAATTCAATAGAAAGAATCAAAACAATTCTCAAAATGACACTGAATGGTTTAACATTTACGATAATGTGGTCACAAACTTAGAACCATTTATATACAGGGACGCTACCTGGCAAAACGCATCTTCTTTTGCTCCTTACTGGACTCTTACTCCCGCAGTTACAATCGCTTTGGATGGCAGGGTAGTTAAGCAAGTAGGAAATGTTGAGGTTAAATATAATACAGCTAGTAGTAATAATTCTTCAAATGGATTAATTCAAACTTCAATTTGTGAAAGAATTTCTAAAAAAGAATATAATTTAATAACAAGGTCTAGATTAACTGCACCGTCGGTTAATGATCCTGTATATTACGTTAATAATTTTAACTTATCAGCTCCTAATTTAAGGATATATCCTAATCCAACACCTTCATCAATAAGTATTGCTAATGGTTTGGTTACTTCTGAGTTAATAGTGCAACCATTAAATCCTCAATGGAATTACACTATAGATCCGACGGTTGGAGCATACATATACAATGACGTTGA
>Ga0307379_10011084_pt1 | contig 11878 bp, 10 predicted proteins | sample UN2MG_FD_202237 | JGI IMG/M metagenome (GOLD analysis project Ga0307379, IMG submission 202237) | Soil microbial communities from Risofladan, Vaasa, Finland - UN-2 | ecosystem: Environmental > Terrestrial > Soil > Coastal area > Acid sulfate soil | place: Finland: Risofladan, Vaasa | collected... | reverse complement strand
ACCCGACAACAAAAAGCTCAATATCCGAAGTTAGTGAAGCTATTTGGATATTATTTTTTAATTCTCTTAAGACATTAAGGTCGATACCTGAGGTCGATGTTCCGGCCACAATGTTTGAAACAAATTCGATAAATGACGAAATTGTTAGGTCAATTCCCGAAGTTGCCGACGCTAATAAAATGTCTGTAATTAATTCACGTTTTATTGCAAGTTCAGGCTCACTTAAATTACTGTCAGCCTGAACATTCATAACAAACTCGGTGAATTCCGAAATCAACAGATTTATATCGGAAGTGAGGGATGCACCCACGATATTCGTGATAAGTTCACGGAGGACATTTACATCAACACTACTAACGGTGGAGGTAGCCGCGATCGTGCTGAGAATCTCTCTTTGAATCTTTAACGCAGGGGTAGACGTGTTAGATTCCGCAATGATAGCAGCAGCCAATTCTGCCAAGAGAGACAAGTCAACGTCAGAACTCACCGAGGCGGCAGTCAAGGAAGTCGCCAACTCCCTTAAGACGTTCAACGTGGCCGAGGACGTTGAACTGGCCGCGGGGATAACTGTACTTAATTCATGTAAAATGGTTAAATTAGGTGAAGTGGTCGCGGATTCTGCAACTATGGCTGCGACAAGTTCAATCAGGACTGCAATCCCGAGCTCGATCCCGCTTGTTGCAGAAGCTGCTGTGATTATAGCAGTTAATTCACGCTCAACATCCAAAGCGACCGACGACGTTGCAGAATCCGCAATAATATTGCATACAAACTCAATGATTCCTGCAACGTCTAAATGAACGGTATCATTTAATAGACTCTCCGCAGTGATTTGCGAGATCAACTCGCGTTTTACGGCTAAGGCGATGCCTGCAGTAGCCGAATCCGCCGTGATCGTCGAAGCCAGCTCCCGTAGGAAGGTGAGGTCAACGTCAGACGTGTCGGACGCAGCCACCACAGACATACTGAGTTCACGCAACACGCGAAGCACAGCAGTTGTGTCTGAATCGGCGGAGATGTTGAGACTCAACTCCCTTAGGAGGGCGATATCGATCCCACTCGTAGCAGATTCCACAACAATCGCACTGGCCAGTTCTCGAATAGACGTTATGTCAATATCGATTATGTTACTTTCAGCAATCCAATCACCTGCTAAATTTAAAAACTCACTAATAAGGAGAACAATATCGCTCGTATTACTCTCTACAACGATAGCAGATAGTAATTCCCGCTGATTTCCAAGATCAATATGACTCGTCGAAGATTGAGCGATAATGTTTCTACCCCGACGGACGTCAATATTATCATAGTAACTGGTGTTTGGTTCATCGGAATACAAACAACCGAACCGAGCGCCATCAATCCCGTCACCTAAAGCACCAGAATGTATATTATTATCAACTATTGGGGCAATTTCATATCCATTTATGCGTGCAAACCACTTTCCTGCGCGACGTGACCACAAGAAATCTACAGTGTATATGCGGCCTGCTTCAATATAAGGTGATGCTTCTGAAAAAACACTACCACCACCATCATCAGCATAGATGGTTCCTAAACATTTCATGCCTGTACCATCATGTCGAAGGTAAAATGCAGCAAGTGTATCTAATCCTGAGTCAATCCTCGCAAAAGACCAGTCTTCATCCTCAAGATAATTGCTAAAGTCTTCAAAAATGACATCAAAACGAATAAAAGAATCTTTTGCATCCCCATCAGCTCCAGGGATACCAGAATTTGCTAAAAATGCCGCAGTTCCATCGTTAGAGGTACATCTTAGACATTCATCACCCCAGGAAAGAGGTGCACCAACAACTGTCGAGGTGTCGTGGTTGCCATCAATAACCCCATTTGAAACAGATTCATTCCAACCGGTCAAATCGAACTCGTCAGCTTCAAAAGTTTCAATAGCCAAACGTGTTGAATTCAATTCCCTAAGAACATTGAAGTCAACAGCACTAACATCCGACTCCGCAGGAATTGAACTGGCTATCTCCCGCAGTATTTTCAGAGTAATAGCGGAAACATCCGTTTCTGCTGTGATTTGAGACATCAAGCTTTTAGTTAGTACTAAAAGAGCATCTGATGTATTACTCTCTGCCACAATCGCAGCAGTAAAATAAATCATCAGATTCATTGTTGCATCAGTTGTGCTACTTTCTGCAACAATATTACTTACAAACTGAATGAATTTATCTAAAGTAATATCTGCAACTGACGTTTCAGCAACAATTGAAGTCACAAACTCTATTAAGACTTCGACTTCAATGTCAATACCACTGGTGCTACTGTCGGCTGTGATCGCAGCTGATAATTCTCTCAGAATATTCAGGTCGATGCCTGTGGTGCTGCTATCAGCTGCAATAGCAGCTGATAGTTCACGCTTAACAAGCAGCGAGGTATCATCGCCTGATCCAACAATCCCTTTAATACAAAAAACAATTTGGGCTTGTCTTAATGGTAATGCAATTGTGCTAACTTCTGTGATATTGCGATTAGTTACAATCCCAACAGCTTCGGAACTCAAATTCATAGACTCTGATTGTCCCTCGACATATGAATGTTCAGTTCTGACACTGGACTCCCAGGGATCAACTGTTCCTTGAGTCACGCCACTGAATATTCGCTCATTAGCCAAGGTTGTTGATATTTGTGTTGTGATTGTATCATTGGATTCAATTGTATTGCTGCCTGTGTTCCCAACAGGACTTGCTTGATTAACACCACTGATGATTAGAACCATCATTGAATAATAATCAGCAGTACTAAAAGTTGCTACAACATCAAAAGCACCTGAGCCAGCAGATGGTAAGTCACTTTCCATTACACGCCAAGCTGTAATTTCGTTATGGGAAGTTGCTTCCACTCGTTCAGTTACAATTTCAACTTCCGTAACAGCTTGGCCATCAACAGTAAAACTTGAAAGACTCCCTGTGGTTCCACCCTCAGAGCAAGCCAATAGAAGAAGCATCCTGTCTGATGCGGCTGCAGGATTAGAACAGCTTATCGTATGAGTTGCACTTGTTATAGTTGAATTATTGTATTCATCAACTGACTCAATAGCTGGAGTGGTTCCTGACCCCGGCCCAGCAATATTGGACTCTGCTATAATAGCAGCAATAAATTCTAAAGGGACAACAACGTCAATGCCGCTTGTGGCCGATTCCGCCACAATCGCAGTGCTAAGCTCGATTTGTCGAATCAGGTCAATAGCTGCTGTGACACTTTCGGCAACGATGCTTAACGCAAAAGCTATATCAACTACGTCAAGGTCAATAGCCGCGACGTCAGATTCAGCTACGATGGTGCTTGAGAATTCTATCGTGGTGCCAGCTTCGCCCTCAACAAGAAAGTCCTCAACGTGATAATCTCTACAGTGAGCGTTTGTTCTACCAAACATGGAGCCGATAGTTAAGAGACAATCCCCTGCGGCAGTATGGGTATTATCCGACGAGCTGAGAATTTCAACACTATCAAGGTACTGTTTCTTAGTAGCATCTAAAATTTCAAACTTGTGTTCGTAAGGATCGCTATGCTGATCAGTACTATTAGCCGCTAACTCTGTTGGGGTTCCACTATCAAAACGATATATCCGACTATAAGGATCATTACCTGTCGAAAGGAATTCACTGTTGTAACCATCCTCATTGGTAACATTGAAACGTCCACTAACACTGACAGGCTTACGGCCTGAACTTTGAATATTGCTGACATTAATAGTTATGTCAACGTCAGCAGGGAAGGCAGAAGCAGGGTTTGCCCGGTACGTGATACCAGATGAATTACTGATATCATCGGAACGGACATAGCTTAACGACGCAGGAATGTACATTCGGGCAGCAGTCCCAACGTCGTCAACCTCATCCCAATCAATACCCGTATCTGGAGTATGATTCTCCAGATACGTTAGGGATGTTTCAGTAAAAAGGTCTTCAAATAGTGTTGCCATGTATTACAGTACCCATGTACCATAGGGGCCAGGATAATCAATATGCAACTGTCGGCCCAGTTCTCGCAGCATTCTCCAGAATTTTGTGTCCATTGTGACGCCGGTGATATCCACGCCGTGATTCTCCAGTTTTGTTCGGACCACATTAGCACGAATGGCCGTCCACCCTGCGGTGTTTGGAGTTTGATTTAAGAAATCTGACAACTCTTCATAGTCATAAAGGAATAGGTCTTTGCATTGGACGTCGTCGTCAAGTGGCGTGAAGTCATACCCTTTGACAATACTCAAAGCCCAATCATCAAATTCGGCTTTGACGACGTTACTTCTCGAATACCCATACTCAATGAGAACAGGGCCAACAGGCGGTAATTGAGGGTCGTCATTGTAAACGTACCGACCCCAGAGTCCTGGGTCTTTGTAGTCTGCAAACTTTGGCTGTTTTACTCCTCCAACAATAACCATCGGAGCAATAACCCATCGTGTTAATCTGGTACCTACGTCCGCAATCTCGATGTTTTCAATCAAAGTGGCATCGGCTTGATGCACCCGATCTGAATAAGGTACCACGCCCACGTTATAGGTGCCTACGGCGAGTCCTGGCGCTTCTTTGCCGACATTCCACCATATCTCGTTTCCATCCGGCCATGCATCTGGTAATTCCGCCAATGGCTTGAAGATGTGGGGAGATGCGGGATTCGGGCTTGTTGGTGCCAACTCATAGTAAAAGCGGTAACCAGTGAGTCCGACTACGTCGGACTCGGGCCATGTAATTTGCTTATTCTGTCTCATTGAAGGTTTCCTCCCGGATTAGATTTACAAAATCAGCACCAATCTTATTGAGCAACTCTGGCTGATCTTTTAAGTGCATACTCATAATGGTAGTCATTTGACCGGCCAGTTGGATAATTGCAGCCTTATCAAGATGGTGACCCATTGAGCCTTCAAGCTTGTGGCAACTGGACACCAACTTTTCGACCTTCATAACCAAGTCGCTAATAGGCCCGGCCATTAAGGCGAGTTCCATTGGTGTGTTAGCCTGAAGAATCTTCTCCTCTAACATCATTCTGAGGATGCCAATCTCGTCCCTTAAGTCCTTTAAGATTGGAGAGTCCGCAAACCGTTCGAGTTGCGCTTGCCAGCGTCCAAGACGATATTGGCGTAAGCCCGCATTTGCTTCATTCTTCAAAGCTTGATTACCGCCGTGAATCATACAATACGCGCCATGCCCGCCCGATGCCAACTTAACACCTTTGAATTCGCATTGGCCGAGTTTTGTAGTTCCTTGGCAGCGCTCAGGATCAGTAGGACTCTCCATCTTTTCAATTTGTTCTTTTTCCATTTTGTTTCCTTGATTCGTCAAATCTGCCCGTTACGGGTTCGATTTCATTTAATGGGCTTTCTGTTGCGATGCAACTTATCTATAAGTATATACGTTTTATTTTCAATTTTGTAAAGTATTTTTTTTATTTTTTATGTATAGACGAGTACCTGAAATCATACCCCCAGGTGCTTGTCAGAAGAGATTTTAACCCCTCCCCCATTGTGCTCAAGCCATTAGTCTTTGTTCTTTAAAAATTTTCGTGTAGCGAGTTACGGTGGTAGGCGGGTGCCACGCTGTGACACAAAGAAATTGGATCGCCTGATTTAACCCCGTCCCCTGCCACAAAGTAGTACACCACGGAGTAGTATAACTACATTCGAGGTGCGGGTGGTATGTAGTCATTGCAATCTCTGCGAACGCCCGGCCAGTAAGGGTTTGCGGGAATGACTACAATGCGCCCTATCCTTGTAGACCCGCGCCAACCGTGGCTTTACAAGGATCAATAACTACACGTGCATATGCTCCATAAAAAAACGGTGTAGTCAAATTTGACTACACCGTTTTACTTTACTTCTATAATGCTTTACTTCTATTTCATATCCACTGTAACCGGATTAGAGTAGTACTCTTTTTGTAGGAAAACATAATTGCCTGTTAAGTCAAGATTGTAGTTATAAGGTATCTTTTTGGTTTCCTCATAGTCACCTAAGTCAAGATTAATTATTTCGCCATCATTCTCTTGATAATCAGGATAATCAATTTTTTCACGTTTTTTCTTAGGACTATATCTTACATATCTTTCATCATAAAAGTAATTGACTTTTTGATTGTGGATTACTTTTGAAATCTCTTTCACTTTTCTTGATATTGTGCTTTCAACTACCTCTAAACTTTTTGCAATTTCAAGGCAAGTAAAACCTTCAATAAAGTACTGTTTAAAAATTGACTTATCAATACCTTTTAAATCCTGTAAAATTGCTTCAACTAATTCATTTATAAAAATTTCTGTTACTCCATACTCTCTTGACTCTATTGACTCACAATTTGCCTTTTTTAAAAGATCAAATCTTTTAATATCTCGATAGCTATTTTTTGTCTTATCTATCATAGCTTTCTTAAGATACCAATAACCTTCTATTTCACTATCAAAATTTAATTGCCTTTTGCAAATATTTTCCATAGTACTATTTAATAAATCCATAGCTTCAATTTTCTTTTGAAATTTTAAAGTCCTGAAACCTTTTGCCATTTTTGTATATGCCGATAGTAAATTTTCCATTTTTAGATTCTTTCAATTAGATAGGTTATTAAAAACATAATTGCAATAGTCAAGAAAAAAAGTTTTCCGCAATTCATTTTTGGCATAATTTTTGCCCTCCATTTAATGTTTTTTGTTTTTTGTTTTTTATCTTTATTATACCATTATTTTTAATTTTCTGTCAAGAAAAAAGTGCATTATTTGAAAATAAATTGCAAGTTTTTTTCAGCCTATTTGGCATACAATTTGCATAAGCATGAACCATGCCAAAATTTGGATTTGACAAATCTTTTATTTGGCATACCAATTGCATATATGCAAATTATATGCCAAAAATAATTAAAATAAATTGCAAGTTATTTGCTTGAAAAGTGTTCTATCTATAAGATGGAATAAAAAGTTTTAATTATTTTTGGCATATACCTTGCATATATGCAAATTATATGCCAAAAATAATTAAAATAAATTGCAAGTTATTTCAATTTGAAGTGTTCTATATATAAGACGGAATAAAAAGTTTTTGCTTATCTTGAAAAACTTTCCGCCTAAAACCTTTCAAGTTTCAAAGTATTAGAAATTTGAAACTCTGCGAACGTGAAAATTTCAAGGTGCAAACAATTCGCGTCCTGCGATCCTGAAATTTGCAAACTGACCCGTACCGTGTAAATCCCAATAACACGGCGAGCCGGGCAGTTGAAGCCTACCACTTGCTATTCGCTGCAAGAAAGGATGGTACTTTATGGCAATGAAACCTTTGTTGCAAACGGGCGACGTTCTCATAGCTTATGACGATAATACTATCGAAAAAGCTGAGGGCGAAGTATTGGAAATAGTCGCAGCCGTGATTGAAATGCAAAACCAAGTAATTACGGACTTGGAGCACAAAATTAACGGATTGCGGGCGGATTTGGAAAATCACAAAAACGTCAAGACATTTGTTGTCGGACTTCAATAATAACAATTTCACGGCAGCGAATAGCAAGTGGTAGGTATCCGGTTCTTAGTAGGCGCCCTGTGCTTGGTCGCATGAAAGGATCTATCACATGGAAAAAGAATTGCGAAATATCGAACTTGGTCTGCTGTTTCTTGGAGAGAATCCGAGAATTCCGAACTTGGAGTATATTGAGGAACTTGCTCAAGATATTCTGGGGAACGGTTTGAAGACTCCCTTGATAGTAGCCGATGACGATTCAAAATTCCGAGTACTGCAAGGTAACCGGAGAACAAAAGCCATCCTCTGGATCAAAGAGAACTCACCGGAGAAATTCGATGAACTTTTTGCAAATGGGGTCGCGGCCTATGTGTACTCCGGTCTATCTGAAAGTGAAATGGTCAATATTATCATCGACCACGGCAACATCCAGGGACTGAAAGACCCGATGGAATTGCAGCAGGCTGCGAATATGCTTTTTGCAGCAGGTTACAATGAAAAACAGGTCGTAATCAGCCTGGCAGGACTTCTGGAAGCCCAGACGCCAATGAAAGCAGATATCCGAAAGGATTGGCTGTCGAAGCTGGCGCGTGTCAAGGAAGCCATGAAGTCCGATCCGGAATGGGCACTTCAGACGCAGTTGGAAGCAGATACATTGCTATTCAACACACGTCGGGGAAAGATTCAGAATATCCACAATGCCTATCGGTGCCCGGTGATTGTAATGCAGGCACTTTGGTACAAGGCGACGGGTCTTCTCCACCCGAACACGCCGACCGACTTTGGTAAGACAATGCCCCGCAGCCTTACCTACTCCCACGTTGGGATGCTTTACAAGGCTTTCAAGGCAGACATCGACGCTGACGAGGAAGGCGCAGTTTCCAAAGATACTCCGGGGCCTGTATTCTGGGCCAAATGGAAAGAAATTGGAGACAAAATCCGGAAAGATGCTTCTGAAAAGGCATCCGGAGCCACACGAGCCAAAGCAATGTCGTCCTCTGACATGATGAAGGACGTTGAAGAACGGCACTGGAAGTCGAAAGGCTTTCTGCTCATGACTCAATGGCACTCCGGTAAAGGCGAGGTCACGAAGGATCAGCTTAACGTCCAGGATGGCATCGCAGCAGTAGCCGAAACGGTAGCAGACGGTGATCCCGAACTCTGGGCAGAGGTTGTGAAAACAGCCAAAGCAATCGTCGAAATGCGCCAGGCAGCCGCACAGGAAAAGGCGGCTCAGGCCAGCACTCGGGTGACACCGACGGTCAAAAAGAAGAAGGCAGCCAAAAAATAGGCAGCCATTGCAGTTAACCTTCGTATAAACTGACTGGGCATGGGGCGCCCACTAAGAACCGGAACTGCCGACACAGATCGGAGGTTCTTATGGAAACAAAAAAGAAATATGATCCCCGCGAAAACAAAATGAGTACCAGCGGCCGACTTCAGAATGTGAAACACGCGCTGTTGGATTTGGCAAATCGCTGTGAAAACCTGGCAGAACGTCTGAATGTTGATGGCAAACCACTCGGCAACCGTGACAAGGAGCTGATCAGAATGGCTCAAATGCCGGGCTTCAATGAGGGCTTGCGCATGATCAAATTCGGGTACGTTGCGGAAGACAAAGATATGGTTGACGATGGTATGAAAATGCTCTCAGAAATTCTTGAATAATCAGTCGGCAGTTCCGGTTCGGCCAATAACGAAAGGAGGAACCCAAAATGGATCGGGTCTAAAGAACCCACAGTACAGGGGCCAGTGGTCTGATTTTTCAAATCGTTAAGGCCTGTAGTGAGATATGCTCGCTCGCAGTATGGGGGAGTGTGGTCTTGCTCGCAGTCTGGAGGAGTGCGTCCTTATTTTAATTACAAAAATCAAATCAATTTTCATTTTGTTCCGCAGTTTGGGTACTTTTTGATTGATTTGACAAATCATCCGGCAAATACACATAACTATGTTTTTAGTAAAATGTGTGTACGCACATAAAATGAATGAATGTATAGAGTTCGGGGCCTGGACACTTACCACAACACGCTCGAATCAAGAGTAATGTGACAAGTGTGTTGTGGTAATATATATGAATGTTGGTACGGGAGTGTTGTGGTAAACCAGGATAGCAAAATGAGGACAATAAGGCGCAGGGAGTTCCAGAGGCAAAGTGGGATTTGTCAGATCTGACATTTGAGGGTATTTTACACCGCAACACCCCCGTATCTACGTGATTTTACGAATCTTATAAATGGACGTCTTAACGATTTCAATTACTGGTCAATTACAGATATCTGATTTTAGTAGGGATTTTCCGAATGATAACAATACCTTACTATACTACTGATTTAAGTCTAACTTTAAAAGGTGGGAAAAATATATATAGAGTATAGATTATAGCCAGCAACATAGACACCTGAGAAGGTAGATCAGTATTGCTAATAATATCAGGTACTTACGTCTAATTTACCTACTTGAGTAGTATGGCATGATGTTTGCAATGGCGTCCAATTTCTGGAATCATTTTAAAAAGGTGCGGGCAATACACCACCCGCACCTTGACTATGATCCATGAACACAAATGGCCTTCCTATTAATCCAATTTAATGGGGTCTTTCGACGTGCCGCTCTGCGGCACGTCCGGATTTGTCGAATCAGGTTCCAGACCCACCTTCTCCACTGTTTCTTCCGAAAACCCTTCGGCTCCAAAATCGCGTTTCATCTCCAAGTTCTCTGACGTGACCACCTCGTCAATCAGTTCCAGCGACTTCTTCTGTGCATCGTCGATTCCCTGGTTCAGCTCCCCAACCAGGGCAGTCAGTTCCGCCACCTGATTTCTCAAATCCGAATTTTCATCAGTCAGCGAACGAAAGGCAATCTCGGCATCCTCTTCCCGAATAATGTTCTCGAAAATGACACCGGTAATTTTGGTTGGATCGAAGTCAATCGTACCACCCGTATCAAGACGCATCATCTGCGACCCTACGTATGATCCGACACGAGTGCCGAGTGCGAACTTGCAGAACACTTTACCTTGGAACCAGGCATCAATCAAGGTACGTTCTTTGGTGTGCTTCAATACCATAGCCATAAGATTTTCGTGAAAGTTTCTCATGATTCTCCAAATCTCCTTTTTCGTTTGTTAGTTACCGAACACCTCGCATTCACCAAGTGAATGCATACCAATGTCCGGTTGCCCATTCGTTTCATTAACCGCAACGCGCAGGCAGTTGTTGTGGTGAGGTAGGATCGGGAATGGCGCAATGATATCCAAGTTCACGATCCCTGCTTTCATCATCTTTGGTTTGTTACCATGGTAAAAGATTTGTTGACCTTCATAGTATGTATCTTTCTTGATTTTGCAGATCAACCCACCCTTACCAATATGATTGACACCTAAATAACGGAGCAACCTTCTCATACGCTGAAAAATCGCTGGACTTTTCGTTGATGTCCGCCATATAGGTACCGCCATAATCGCCCCATCATCATCTGATATGTCTATCAAATAGGGTTCGGCTTCCAGCATATTAAATAGTGCCGGATTATATAGGTAGAATGTTTCCACCAGTCCACCCGTTCCCGAAATGGGTATTGCGAACTTTAAATATGCCATGATTCCTCCAATCACAGAAATGCACCACACTCGTGGCACGTAGTTGGTGACCAGACTACACCATATTGTGGATCACCATCGCCACCCAATGCACGCATCCTAATCTCTTGGCGCGAGCTTTCATGCTTCAATGCACACTTAAAGCATAGGAATATTGGGTTTCGTGCCTTTGGTGTCATGGGTTCGCACAATTCAAATGCAACTGGTATATCAATTATAAATGCCATTATACTTTGACACCTCCTTCAAATGGTTTCGCACTGAGGTTAATAGTTATACTGCTACCTGGGCCAATGTCAACCGGCTCAGTATTGATGTTCAACATCTCACCGTCCGGTGACCTATGATATACATCAACCCACAATCGGTTGCCGTCGAAAAACAGCGCCTTCACCACAATACCGTCGATCTCGATCGGGGTCTCTACGCTCTGTGGAAATTGGATAATGTTGTTGCCTTCGCTCACTTGCCCTCCTGTCAGGACTTAGTCCCAACGACACTCGTATGTTTTCAACCAACAGTTTAACATCTTCAACTACCCCAACAGACCCGACCATGCCTATTAGGATGCGATCAGTCCGGCCTGACGGTAATACCGCCAGACCGTCCTGATTTTTCACATCTGTCTCCAGATATACCCGAAGTACACCTGAATCATCTTCCTGGTAACTAATCATCTTCAATCCTAATGAAGTTGTTGTTCGAGTTACCCGAAGAACTCGGTCGATAGTTCTGCGTGGTTTCAATAACTCGTTCAACTGTGCCACCGCCATAGATGCCACCTTGTCGTTTGTAGTCCCAATAAATCCTGGTCTTCTTCC
>Ga0307379_10011081_pt1 | contig 11880 bp, 7 predicted proteins | sample UN2MG_FD_202237 | JGI IMG/M metagenome (GOLD analysis project Ga0307379, IMG submission 202237) | Soil microbial communities from Risofladan, Vaasa, Finland - UN-2 | ecosystem: Environmental > Terrestrial > Soil > Coastal area > Acid sulfate soil | place: Finland: Risofladan, Vaasa | collected... | reverse complement strand
TGACAAGCCGTTTCTCATGCCGATCGAGGATGTTTTCAGCATTAAAGGCCGTGGTACGGTCGGCACAGGCCGGGTTGAGCGTGGTATAGTCCATACCGGCGACGAGATCGAAATCGTTGGGCTTGCAAATGAAGTACGCAAGACTGTTGTTACCGGGGTGGAGATGTTTAATAAGACGCTCAATGATGGTCAGGCCGGTGATAACATTGGTTTGCTGTTAAGAGGCATTGAAAAGAAGGATTTGGAACGTGGACAGGTTGTCGCGGCACCCCGCAGTATTACGCCACATACCAGGTTTCATGCTGAAGTCTATGTTCTCTCCAAGGAGGAAGGTGGTCGTCATACACCGTTCTTCGCAGGATACAAGCCACAATTTTACTTCAGAACAACTGATATAACCGGTTCGGTTCATGCGTTAATGAGCAGAGATGGCAAGAGTGCAGAGATGTGTATGCCGGGTGATAATATTGCAATGGAAGTGGAGATTATTGCTCCGATCGCAATGGAGGAAGGCCTTCGCTTTGCTATTCGTGAGGGTGGCCGAACTGTCGGGGCTGGTGTCGTAATTAAAATCCTTAAATAAACTTCTCTGAACAACTCTCTGGAATCTGCGAGTATCCAAAACGAGAGTAGTAACACTGGTAAAGTGTATACAGGCAGGTATCTGTACGATAACCAGTTGTTTCTTGAGTAAGTGGCCCTGCTTGGCTGGGAAGAATCATATGGCTAAAAAGAAGAGTAAAAGAGAGTATGTCTGGCTCGAGTGTAGCCAGTGCAGCAACAGAAACTACCGTACAAGTATTAGTGTAGCAGAGGGTACACCGAAATTAAAACTCAAGAAATTCTGTAATAACGAACGTGAGCATACTGTTCATAAGATACGACGCAAATAATTGATAATTGGTTATTAGAGAGTGGATTTAGGTGTCCCAGACGAGCGTGAATAATCAATAAAAAAAATCAATTATCATTTTAGTAGGCCAGTAGCTCAATTTGGCAGAGCGTCGGTCTCCAAAACCGAAGGTTGGGGGTTCGATTCCCTCCTGGCCTGTTATGACGCGGGAAGCGAGACTAATAGATTCGCTTCTGTTTGATCGATAAGAGGTACAATATGGTTTTTGGTGTTTATAAACGAGGACAGGGCAAAAACACAAGGCTCAGTAGTGCTTTTGCCATAGCAATAATTGTGGGATTAGGCTGTTTGCGGCTTTACAGGGAATTACAGGCGGGTGATTTAGGATTATGGGTCGAAACTATGGTGCCGGTGGGTTTGTTTGTTGGCTTGGCTCTTTTGGTTTTCTGGTTAGTTAATAAGCCCTCAATTGCTGACTTTATGATCGCCGCCGAAGGCGAAATGAAAAAGGTTAGCTGGTCAAGCAAAGAAGAAATTACTGTTTCGACATCTATCGTTATTATGGTCTTGATCATTATGGCGATACTTCTTGGAACTACGGACCTTGGCTTTAATCTGTTCTTTTCTTGGTTGTTGGTCTAACAAACATATCTCAAATGAGATATGAAATCAGGTGTTAATATGCAGTGGTACGTTTTACGAGTTGCGGCAAATAAAGAAGTTCAGGTCAAAGACACTCTCATGCAGAAGGTGGAAGGGGAGGATTTGAGCGATGTTATTGGCAGAATAGAGGTTCCTATTGAGCGGATTAAACGCATCCGCGGCAGTAAACAAACGGTCCATAAGCGAAAACTGTACCCTGGCTATGTTTTTATGGAAATGGAATCGACTGAGGATGGCCGGGTCCCTGAAAAGGCATGGTTTATGATCAAGGGAACTGCCGGTGTTGGAGATTTTATCGGAACAGAAGGGCTTCCGACCCCAATGCGGGATACGGATGTGGCAAAAATGCTCTTAGAGGCCGAAAAACCTGAGGAGGCACCGAGTATAAAGGTTGAATTCCAAAAAGGTGATATGATTAAAATTCGAGAAGGTGCTTTCGAGAACTTTGAAGGGGTTGTTGATTCGATAGATTCTGAACGAGGAATTGTAAAGGTGATAGTTACGATATTCGGTCGAAGTACGCCGCTGGACATAGAGTATTGGCAGATCGAAAAATTGTAAAATAATTGGTGGCAGGGAATTCAAGAATTATAAGATTAAGGTGAAAAATGGCCAAAGAGGTAGCAGTAACGGTTAAATTTCAGGCTTCGGGTGGACAGGCGACACCGGCTCCACCGATAGGTCCTGCTTTGGGTCAGCACGGTGTTAACATAGGTCAGTTTGTCTCGCAGTTCAATGAGCGAACAAAAGACCTTAATGGAACAATCGTGCCTGTTGTGATAACCGTTTTTAGGGATAAAAGTTTTACTTTTGAAGTCAAAAGCCCTCCTGCAGCGGTATTGCTGAAACAGGCCGCCGAGATCGCAAAAGGTAGTGGCATCCCGAATAGAGATAAGGTCGGTAAAATCAGTGCCGAGCAGCTACGCAAAATAGCGAAGACCAAGTTCAAAGATTTGAATGCATATGATCTTGGACAGGCCGAAAAAATTATAAGAGGTACCGCTCGAAGTATGGGCGTGGAAATAATTGATTAGTGATAAACTTGTACGCAAAAAGAGATATTGGTTATGCGAGTTAGAAGCAAAAGATATAAGAAAGAGTCGCAGCAGTTGAGTAAAGAGACTGCAAGCCTCACTGAGGCTGTTGAAAAGGTTAAATCTTTCAAGTCGGTAAAGTTTGACCAGAGCATAGAGTGTGTGCTGCACTTAGGTATCGACCCGAAGCAGGCCGACCAGTTGGTTCGAGGTTCGATATCTTTACCTAATGGAATAGGTAAGCAGAAAAAAGTCATCGCTTTCTGCGAGGATTCGAATGCTGAGGCCGCCCAAAAGGCAGGTGCCGTTGAGGCCGGTTGCGATGAGCTGATACAAAAGATATCGGAGGGCTGGATGGACTTCGATGTGGCTATCGCCTCGCCGAAGGTTATGGGCAAAGTAGGCAAACTCGGCCGTGTGCTCGGACCCCAGGGAAAGATGCCTTCGCCCAAAAACGGTACGGTGACCGCTGACGTTGTAACCGCGGTAGCTGAGTTCGCCGCAGGCAAGGTCGAGTTCAAAAATGATGCCGGCGGTAATGTCCAGGTAGTAGTTGGTAAGCAAGGTTTCGAGACTGAAAAATTAGTAGAAAACATCGAGGCTTTTGTTTCACATATTAAGAAAATCAAGCCCGTGGCCGCCAAAGGTACATACATCAAAAAAATGTGCATATCTGCGACAATGAGCCCAAGCGTAATGATTGATTATTGAATTATCGATAACACGGCAAGCAATACGAGATAGAAAAAATGAGCAAGTATATAAAAGAGCTGCTACAGTCAGAACAGGAAAAGAGAATTGTAAACGAGAACATCAGAGATTTTTTGGTTGTCAGCACTAAAGGCGTCAGCGGTATTGATAATAATCTAATGCGAGGCGAGCTTAAAGAAAGAGGCATTGGATTATCAGTGGTCAAGAACTCACTGTTCAAGAAAGCGTTATGCAGTCAACAGATGGAACCGGCAGCAATGCTGTTTAGCGGTCCCTGTACTATTGCCTATGGTGGTGACAGCATCGTTGACGTTGCCAAAGAAATGGTTGATTGGGCCAAAAAGGTTCCTGTGGTAGAAATTAAGGGGGCCTTTCTCGATGGCTCAGCTTTAGACGCCAAGGCAGCAGCGGAGCTTTCAAAGATGCCGACGCGGGTGGAGCTGCTGGGTGAAATTGTTACATTATTACAGTCGCCCGCGAGGAAATTGGCCGCCATCCTTGGAGCCCCGGCGGGAGTTGTCGCAGGTTGTATTGATGCTATCGCAGAAGGTGGCGAAAAACAGGCGGCATAAAAAAGAAATTCAAAGTTGCCTGTGTGGCTGTCCCTGTTTTTGATTAACGGGGTTAAACGAAACGACGGAGTTTCGGCTACCACCAGGCGTTTAGTGACAGGAGTTGATAGAAATGGCAGAAGAACAAACAAACGAAATTAAAGAAACGAAAGAAGAAAAAGAGCCAAAACAAGCCAAAGAGACGAAAAAGGCGAAGAAAGACGAACAGGCAAAGAAATGGACCAATGATATTAAGAAGATTGGCGACAAAATAGTCGGCCTGACTTTAATGCAAGCAAAAGAGTTAGGCGACTATCTCAAGGAAGAATATGGTATTGAGCCGGCAGCAAGCGGCGCCGTTATGATGGCGGGGCCTGCTGCGCAAGACCAAGCTGAGGAAAAAGAGGAAAAGACCAGTTTTGACGTAATACTAAAAGAATTCGGCGACAAGAAAATTCAGGTAATTAAGGAAGTAAGGGCGTTAACTGGATTGGGATTGAAAGAAGCGAAGGATCTTGTCGATAACGTTCCCAAACCGGTCAAAGAGGGCCTGAGTAAGGAAGATGCTGAAGCCGCTCAAAAGCAGCTTGAAGCTGCCGGTGCGGTAGTAGAGTTAGCGTAAGGCGAGACAGGTCTGTGTGCTTGCCCTTCTGGGATGCTGAAATTAGGGCGGCCAAAAAAATCACATGGGATTGGGGCAACCGCACAAGGGTTGCCCTACAAGGCAATTGGGGCACTTAATGCGGGAGATTAGTAATGCATAAGATTGGTGCAAGCCAAAATATTCGTAGTTTTGGCAAAGTCTGCGACGCCGTTGAGATTCCGGATCTGGTAGCGATACAGAGAAGGAGCTTTGAGCACTTTTTGCAAAAAGACATGGCGCCAACCAAGAGAAAGTGTGTCGGACTCGAAGCCCTTTTTCAGGAAACGTTTCCTATCGAAAGCTATGATAAAAAAATGCTTTTGGAATATCTCTACTACGAGCTGGAAAAGCCACATTATACACCTCTTCAGTGCCGACAGCTAAGGCTGACCTACGGCTACCCACTGAAAATATGGTGCAGGCTTCGCTCCAAGGATGGCGAAGATTTGGCTGAGCAGGCAATGTACCTTGGTGAAGTGCCGGTTATGATAGGTGGGGGGGAGTTCATTATCAACGGGGCAGTACGCGTTATAGTAAGCCAGCTGCACCGAAGTCCGGGCGTTGATTTTCTTATCGAGAGCAAAGAAGGTGATAGGGTGCTGCATGGAGGAAGGGTTATACCGGAAAGAGGCAGCTGGATAGAAATAGGGGTTACGAACAAAGACACTTTAGTTGTTAGAATTGACCAGTCCAGCAAGATACCGGCAACCATTTTTCTACGGGCAATGGACCCCACCTACGGTACTACAGAACAAATCCTGCGATTATTTTACCCGACAAAGACTGTGCCGATAAATAAATTAACGCCGACCATGTGGGCTGTCGAACCGATTGTAGATAAAGAAACCGGGGAAATAATAGTCAAAGCCGGTGCGCAAATCAGTGATAAAGTCTCTTTGGTACAGGCTGCATATGCAAAGCCCGTATCGAAAGGTGCTGATAAGAAAACAAAAGCCAAGAAGAAGTCGAAAGATGAAATTACTTTAGAGGTTATCGACAAGATTCGAGATGCAATCATCTTAAACACCCTTGCGGAGGACGATTGCAATAGCCACGAACGTGCGCTGTTGAAGTTTTACGTGAGATTGAGACCTGGCAATCCACCGAATGAAGAAAAGGCAAGGACCTTCTTTGCGGAGAAATTTTTTGATTCGAATCGTTATCGTCTCGGGAAGGTTGGCAGGTTCAGAATAAATAGGAAATTCGACCAGGCAGTTGATGAGAATGAGATGACCCTTCGGCCTGAAGACTTCCTCAACACAATGAAATACATAATGGCCTTGCGTAACAATGAGGGACAGGTTGACGATATCGATCATCTCGGTAACAGGAGACTTCGTACAATCGATGAGCTTGCGGCAGATGAAGTCAGAAAAGGGCTGCTTAAACTGCGAAGGACTGTTCAGGAACGAATGACTATGAAAAGAGATGTTGAGCAAACCCTGCGTATCGCAGATTTGGTCAATTCCAAGAGCGTCTCGAGCAGTATCAATTATTTCTTTGGCCGGGGAGAGTTGAGCCAGGTTGTTGACCAGACCAATGCCTTGAGCCAATTGACTCATGAGAGGCGGCTATCTGCTCTTGGGCCGGGCGGGCTCAACAGAAGGCGAGCTGGCTTTGAAGTTCGTGATGTCCATATCAGCCATTACGGCAGAATCTGTCCAATTGAAACACCCGAAGGTACAAATATTGGCTTGATTGCCTCGTTGGCAATATTCGCATCGGTTGACGAATATGGATTCTTGCTTACACCGTATCGCAAAGTCAAAGGCGACAAGGTCACCAACGAAGTGGAGTATTTGCGTGCCGATCAGGAAATGAAAGCGATATTTGCCCCGCCCAGTGCGGTCGACGCCGACAGCAGTAGAATCACAAAAGGTTTTGTTCTTGCAAGAAAAAGTGGTGAGTTAGCCAGTGTCTCCAGCGACAAAGTTGACTACGTCGATATTTCACCCAAACAAATTGTTGGGGTTTCAGCTTCACTTATACCATTTCTTGAGCACGACGATGCAAACCGAGCCTTGATGGGCTCGAATATGCAGCGACAGGCAGTTCCACTGCTAAGGACAGAACCTCCTTTAGTAGGCACCGGTATGGAGCAAGTCATTGGCCAAAACTCAAGTATGGTTGTCCGTGCCAAAGGTAGCGGTGTAATTACTGCAGTTGATGCAACCAAGATAGTTATTGACCATACCGATGAATATAGGCTTGAAAAGTTTGTTGGCTTAAATGAAAGAACCTGTCTTAATCAAAAGCCCACAATCCAGCTTGGGCAGAAGGTAAAGGCAGGCCAGATTATAGCAGACGGCGGGGGTACTTCCGATGGCGTGCTGGCCCTCGGCAAAAATATCCTTGTGGGATTTGTTTCTTTTGATGGCTTTAATTTTGAAGATGCGATTATTGTCAGTGAGAGACTCTGCAAGAACGACAGCTTCACAAGTATTCACATCGATGAGTTCACGGCCGAAGTTCGCGAAACGCGACTCGGCAAGGAGGAATTTACCTGCGATATTCCGAACGTCAGCGAAAGGGCATTGCGGAACCTTGATGAACACGGAGTGGTCCGTGAAGGAACAAGGGTCTGCAACGGTGATATTCTTGTTGGCAAGGTGGTGCCTAAGAGCAAGACGGAACTGACGCCTGAGGAAAAACTGCTTCACGCTATTTTTGGTAGAGCTGGCGAAGACGTAAAGAATGATTCGCTTGAACTGCCCAGCGGATACGAAGGAGTGGTAATAAAAACGGAACGATTTACCAGACGTGGCGCAGGCTCTGAAGACCAAAAGAAATCTCTGGCGGTCCAGATAAAAGAATATGAAAAGCAAATGAAGGCCAAAGAATGTGTGATATTCAGACAAATGATCGAAACTGTCCACAATAAGTTAGAAGTCAACATTGTCGATCCGTCCACACGTCAGAAGGTCGGTGCCAGCTCTGATGATGAGGTTATTTATGAGCAGATAGAAAATTTTAATATCAAATGGATCAAACCTGCCTCATTGCGGGATAGTGTGCAGAAAATCATTGATAAATTTTGGGGCAAAATTACGGAAATCCAGGAAGAAGAAAAGCACAGGATTGAAAGTTTTAAACACGGCGACGAGTTGCCCAGCGGAGTTTTGCAGATGGTGAAAATCTACGTCGCAATCAAAAGAACATTGTCAATTGGCGATAAAATGGCCGGACGCCACGGCAACAAGGGAGTTATCGCCAAGATAATGCCCGAGGAGGATATGCCTTTTCTCGAAGATGGCACCCCTCTTGACATATTGCTCAATCCTCTCGGCGTTCCAAGCCGAATGAATGTAGGCCAGATTCTCGAAACGCACCTCGGCTGGGTGGCTAAGGTATTGGGCTTTAATGCCATTACGCCTGTCTTCGACGGCGCTAATGAAGAGGATATAGAAAGATTAATAGCTGAAGCGAACGAGCTTATGAGCAAGCGAAAAACCGAGCTCGAAAAGGAAAAACAAACGCCTCCTGCTGATGAGTTTTTTGTGAATATCCCAACAACATTGAAGACTCAATTGTATGATGGCAGAACTGGTGAGCCATTTGATCAAAGAGCAACCATAGGCTACATCTATATGATGAAACTGCATCATCTCGTCGATGACAAGATCCACGCAAGAGCAACCGGGCCGTATAGCCTGATTACACAGCAGCCGTTAGGCGGTAAGGCCAGAACCGGTGGGCAAAGATTCGGGGAAATGGAAGTGTGGGCGCTGGAAGGATATGGGGCTGCTTATACACTGCAGGAAATGCTCACCGTAAAAAGCGATGATGTCGAGGGACGAACAAAAATTTATGAGTCAATGGTCAAAGGACAAAATACACTTGAAGCCGGAACACCGTTGTCCTTTGACGTATTGTGCAATGAGATAAGAGGGTTGGGATTGAATATTCAGCTTGAAAAGAAACGGCTTGGAAGCATCTCTCTGTAAAAAAGATTGATTATCGAATTATTAAATTTCGATTGTAAGGGGCCTTAAATGTTAGGAAGTATTTACGATCGCATTAATGACTACGGTTTGGTCAAAATATCATTAGCTGGTCCTAATGATATTCGAAGCTGGTCTTTCGGCGAAGTACGAAAACCTGAGACCATCAATTATCGTACTTATAGGCCGGAGAAGGACGGTTTGTTTTGTGAGCGAATCTTCGGACCTGAAAGAGACTGGGAATGTGCTTGCGGAAAATACAAAGGGACGAAGTTTAAAGGTATTATATGCGATAGATGTGGCGTCAAAGTCACGCATAGCCGGGTACGAAGAAAGCGAATGGGACATATTAATCTTGCGGCACCAATAGTGCACATATGGTTTTTCAAGTCCATACCGAACCGGCTCGGAAACCTCTTGGCGATGAAAAGTGTGGACATTGAGAAAACTATATATTTCCAGGAATATTGCGTCACCGACAGCGGAGATACGCCTCTAAAAGTCGGACAACTACTTACAGAAGAAGAAGTAAGGGAAGCTACAAAAAAATACGGAAAGGGATTTAAGGCGGCAATGGGTGCCGAGGCTATAAGGGCATTACTGGAAAATATGAACTTAGAAGAAATCGGCAAGCAGCTAAGAGACACCATTGATAAAACGAACAGCAAGCAAAAGATTAAAGATCTGACAAAGAGACTAAAAATTATTAACCAGGTAAAGAACTCCAACAATAAAGCGCAGTGGATGGTCATGGAGTGCATTCCGGTTATTCCGCCGGATCTAAGACCGCTGGTACTGCTCGAAAGAGACAATTTCGCCACTAGTGACCTAAATGACCTATATCGAAGAATCATAAATAGAAACAACAGATTGAAAAAGCTCATGGACCTGAATGCACCTGAGGTCATTATTCGAAATGAGAAAAGAATGCTACAGCAGGCTGTCGATTCTCTTATGGATAACGGCAGATGCAGAAGGTCGGTGCTCGGAAGTAATAACAGACCGCTCAAGTCGTTAACCGATATGATTAAGGGAAAGCAGGGAAGATTTAGAGAAAACCTGCTCGGAAAAAGAGTCGATTACTCCGCAAGGTCGGTTATTGTGGTGGGGCCTAACCTTAAACTGTACCAATGCGGGCTGCCAAAGAAAATCGCCCTGGAGCTGTATCAGCCTTTCATAATTCGAAAACTAAAACAACACGGGCTGGCTGATACCATAAAAAGCGCTAAGAGAATGATCGAAAGACGGGACGTACAGGTATGGGATATACTCGAAGAAGTCATTCATCAGCACCCGGTCTTGCTAAACAGGGCACCAACGCTACATCGAATGGGAGTGCAGGCGTTTGAGCCGGTGCTTGTCGAGGGAAATGCAATTATGCTGCACCCGTTGGCTTGTAAGGGTTTCAACGCTGACTTCGACGGCGACCAGATGGCGGTACATTTGCCTTTAAGTGTCGAAGCGCAGGCGGAAACTCATATACTAATGATGACCACATCCAATATTTTTTCTCCAGCCAACGGATCGCCGATGGTCGGCCCTTCTCAGGATATGGTGATGGGGAATTACTATTTGACGTATTTGGAGAAGCGTCAAGTTCCGGAAAATGAAGAGCTTCGGGCGTTCCGAGATGTCTTTGAAGCAATAATGGCTCTTACAACAGGAAAAATTCATTTGCACACAAAGATTAAGGTCCGACTCGGCAATATTAGGGTCATTACTGGAAAAGAAGAGGTTCAAAAGGCCAACATCATTGAAACGACAGTTGGACGTTGCATATTCAACGACATACTTCCCGAGGGAATGCCATTTTACAATGTGACAATGTCTCAGAAAATGCTCAGCAAGGTAATTAGTGACTGTTTTGATTTCGCAGGCTCTTCCGCAACGGTTGACCTGCTTGATCGGATCAAGAATTTGGGCTTCAAATATGCCACACTGGCCGGATTGAGTTTTGGGATTTCGGATCTGAGAATTCCCGCAAGAAAGGCCGAGATTATAGAAGAGACTGAGCAGAAGGTCAGTAAAATCCGTAAGAACTACAACGAAGGTGTTTTGACCGAGGGCGAAAGGTATAATCAGGTTATTGATGCCTGGACGAATGCCCGAGTAGCAGTGACCAATGAGATGATGCGAGGTCTTAAAGAAGATACTAAAGCCGATGGCACTCCTTACCTGAATCCGATATACCTTATGAGTGATTCCGGTGCAAGAGGAAGTGTTGACCAGATTCAGCAGCTTGCCGGAATGAGAGCGCTAATGGCCAAGCCCAGCGGAGAGATTATCGAAACACCAATTAAATCGAACTTCCGTGAGGGTTTGAGTGTGCTTGAGTACTTTAGTTCTACGCACGGAGCGCGCAAGGGACTGGCGGACACTGCCTTGAAGACGGCTAATTCCGGCTATCTTACCCGCAAACTTATCGATGTGGCACAAAATGTAATAGTCATCTCACGCGACTGCCAGACCTTACAGGGGATTACCAAAGGCATAGTCAGCAGAGGTGAACAGGTTGATGTCCCCCTTTCTCAGCTTGTTATCGGCAGGACCGCCAGAGATAATATTCGAAATCCGATTACAGATAAAATGATCATTCAAGAGAATGAGGTCATAACACCGGAGGCGGCAGCGAAGATTGAGGCCTTGGGCCTTGACGCCATCAGAGTCAGAAGCCCTCTGACCTGTGACAGTCCGTTTGGGATATGTGCGAAATGTTATGGCTGGGATATGAGCACCGGACAATTAATCGAGGAGGGCTCGGCTGTCGGTATTGTTGCCGCACAGTCCATCGGCGAACCGGGAACACAATTGACACTTAGAACATTCCATACTGGTGGAGTTGCCTCCAGAGCTATTCTTGAAAGAGAACAAAAAGCTACATATTCAGGAAAGATTCAGTATCGTGACATAAATGCGGTTAACATCGAAAAGGAAGGGGGCAAAATAGCGACAATAGCACTTAAGCGCAATGGCGAAATAGCCATTCTTGATGCAAAGGACCGAGAGCTTGACAGGTTCAAAGTACCATATGGCGCGACTGTTTTAGTCAAGGACGGCAAAAAAGCCAAAACCGGAGCTGTATTGTTTATATGGGACCCGCACCGCACACCGATTTTGGCGGAAGTGGCCGGCCTTATACGATTCGTTGATGTCATCGAAGGTGAGACAATTGGAATTGAAGAAGAGCGAAAAGGGCAGGCCGGTAAACCCATTGTAATCGAGCATAAAGGTGATAAGCATCCGCAAATTATTATAGAAGACCCCGATGGCAAAATACTCGATGTTCACTATTTGCCTGCAGGAGCAAGAATTGAAGTTATCGAGGGCGAGCAGGTTCAGGCCGGACAATTGCTTGCACATCAGCCCAGAGCCAGCGGAGGCACGCAGGACATAACAGGAGGTCTGCCCAGAGTTACCGAGGTATTTGAAGCACGCAAACCCAAAGATCCTGCCGCAATGGCTGAGATCAGCGGGCGGGTCGAGC
>Ga0307379_10011080_pt1 | contig 11881 bp, 3 predicted proteins | sample UN2MG_FD_202237 | JGI IMG/M metagenome (GOLD analysis project Ga0307379, IMG submission 202237) | Soil microbial communities from Risofladan, Vaasa, Finland - UN-2 | ecosystem: Environmental > Terrestrial > Soil > Coastal area > Acid sulfate soil | place: Finland: Risofladan, Vaasa | collected... | reverse complement strand
GATGTCTACTACTAATGCGGCAGCAGGGTTTAGCTTCGTAGGCGAGTTAACCTGGGCGTTTTGGGTGAAGAGTGCCGGTAGCCCAGGTGAGGTCCTCTCGCTTATGTACATCGGACCTCCCGGAGGCGAGCAGGTATGGGGCCTTAAGGGTCTTACCCTTGAAGGAGACGGAACCATTATGATGCGAGCCACTGCGGTGAGTGCAGCCGCGCAGCACAAGTCGAGAGATGCTGTGAATGACGACACATGGCATCATATAGCTATTGCCATTGAGTTGGAAACTGATGGTGACTTCGATACCATGAAGGTCTATATTGATGGGGATCTGGATAGAGGTTACACCACCGATGCCGTCAATATCAACATGCGAGATTCTTCCAGGGATGTTTCAGAGTACATCATAATCCTCGGCTACATGCTTGGCAAGCCACCTACTTTTCATGGCCTGCTTGACGATGTGCGTGTCTACAACCGCGCGCTGACGAAAATCGAGATTAACCGGATCATGGAGGGGCCGGAGTATGCTGCTGTCCCAAATCCTGCTGATGGGACGACAGATGTGCCCAGGGATACGGTTCTTAGTTGGACAGCCGGGGCATTTGCCGAGACGCATGACGTATACCTCGGAACAGTTTTCGACGATGTCAACGATGCCGGCAGGACCAATCCGCTCGGTGTGCTGGTAAGCCGGGACCAGGGCCCCATCGTCTATGCCCCTGCCCAGCGTCTTGCCTTAGACCAGACCTACTACTGGCGGATAGACGAAGTGAATAGCCCACCAGACTCCACGATCTTCAAAGGCCGTGTCTGGCAGTTTACGGTCGAGCCCGTTGGTTATCCGATTGCCGGCGAGAATATCACTGTCACAGCTTCCAGTGCACACCAAGTGGATATGGGTCCTGAGAATACTGTGAACGGTTCGGGACTGGATGCAGATGACTTGCACTCGGCAGAAGCGACAGATATGTGGCTTAGCAGCAGCGAGCCGCCGGGGGCCTGGATTCAATATGAGTTTGACAAGGTTTACAAACTGTACCAGATGTGGGTCTGGAACTCCAATCAACTGGTTGAGTCTCTTACCGGCTTCGGGCTCAAAGATGTTACGATTGAGTATTCGGCTGACGGCATTGATTGGATGCGGCTGGAGGCCGTTCCCGAATTCGCCCAGGCACCCGGTGCGGCTGGTTACGCACACAATACTACGGTCGATTTTGGCGGTGAGGCAGCCAAGTACGTCAAGATTACCGCCAATAGCAACTGGGGCGTTCTGGCCCAATATGGTCTGAGCGAGGTTCTCTTTTTCTCCGTACCGGTCTATGCAACAGAGCCCGTCCCGGATTCCGGGGCTACAGATATCTCCATTGGTACAATAGATGAGCCGATTGATGTGACTCTTGGCTTTAGAGCAGGAAGAGAGGCAGTCAAGCACGATGTGTACCTTAGCTCTGACGAGCAGGCTGTGATAGACAATGCCGCTCCTGTCACTACCGTGACCGAGCCCGGCTATGGCCCCTTATCTCTCGATTTGGGCAAGACATACTACTGGCGGGTCGATGAGGTCAATGAAGCCGAGAGCCCCGCAACGTGGCCAGGCGATATCTGGAACTTTACCACACAGGAATATTTTGTCGTGGACGATTTTGAGGATTACAACGACTATCCGCCCGACGAGATATTCAGCACGTGGATAGACGGATGGGGCATCCCGACAAACGGCGCCTTGGCAGCCCATGCCGAAGCCCCTTTCGCTGAGACTACGATCGTTCACGGCGGCAAGCAGTCGATGCCATTTTACTACGACAACACCGCCGGCGTGACATATTCGGAGGTGGGACGTACTTTTGCCAGTCCGCGGGACTGGACGAAGAGAGGTATAGGAGCACTGAGCTTGCGGTTTAGGGGACAGCCGGCTCCGGGCAGCTTCAGCTACGACCCAGATACGCAGAGCTACTCGGTGCTAGGCGGTGGTGCAGGCATCGGGGGCTTCTCTGATCACTTCCACTTTGTCCACAGGAGCCTAAGTGGCAATGGCTCGATCACCGCAAAAGTCGAGAGTATTGATCCGACCGACCAATGGGCAAGATCAGGTGTGATGATTCGCCAGACTCTGGACCACGACTCAATGTCTACGTTCTCCTCGGTCACGGCCCCCGGGAATCAGAACAGAGCACGTTTCGAGTATCGTACGCTAACAGGCGGCGGCTCGGACGCGTATAATACTCCCAAAAACGCCATTACGGTACCACATTGGGTGAGACTTACCCGTTCAGGGAATACCTTCATAGGCGAGCACTCTGCCGATGGGATCACGTGGGAAGCGTTTTTGTCCGAAGATGTTGTGATGGATACGGATGTTTACATCGGTCTGGCGGTGACTTCTCAGAACACCAGTACTCTCTGCGAGGCAGTATTCTCGAATGTCAGTATAACGGGAAATGTTGCTCCGGTTGAGCAGTTCAGCACGTCTGCCGATATTGGCATAGACAGCACCAACCTTGAGGAGCAGCTATATGTGGCTATTGAGGACAGCGATGGTATTGCCAATGTATTTAAGCATCCTGATCTGAGTTCGACGCAGCAGACACAGTGGCAGGAGTGGCTTATTGATCTGAAGGCGTTCAGCGATGCCGGTGTGAATCTCCGGGCCATCAAGAAGATGATCATTGGCGTTGGCGACAGGGACAACCCAACACCGGGTAGTGCAGGCACTCTATACTTTGACGATTTGCGCCTGTATCCGCCTCCGGAGTCTTTGTGATTTTCTGATAGAAGGAGCTGCTGCCAGAAGAAGACACTGCCAAGCTACAGAAAACTGTTCTGGGCACGCAGCAGACTTAGGAAGGTTGGACTGTTGTCTTCTGTCTTGTTTGAAAATAGCCGATGCTTTAGTGTGTAGCTAAGGTGTATTTATTGTTAATCCTTTTTTGGAAGGAGGATCATCATGTGTAAGAAATCGATTTCTATAGTCGCTTTCGCTTTCGTGCTCGGCCTTGTTCCAACAAGCGTAGCAACCGCTGCTGACCCCAATCTTGTCGGCTGGTGGAAGCTTGATGAGACCTCCGGCACCATTGCACATGACTCGAGTGGCAATGGGCACGATGGTATTCTCATGGGTACCCCTCAGTGGGTACCTGGACAAATAGGCGGTGCGCTGGAGCTTGACGGCGTAGATGATTATGTGGAGACCATCGGATATAAGGGAATCATCGGAAACCAGGCACGAACCGTTACGGCATGGATAAAGACCTCTGGCGTAGGAGGTAGGTTAGCCATTATAAGCTGGGGCGATAAGGACAATAATGGCGGAAAAGCGTGGACATTAGCGCTTGACGGCGGCAATTTGCGCGTCGAGGTCTGGGGCGGATACACCAGAGCAACCACCAATCTTGAGGACGGAAACTGGCATCATGTCGCTGCGGTTCTGGCTAACGACGGTTCGCCGAATCTTAGTGAAGTACAGTTCTTTGTCGACGGCAATGCCGATACAATAAGCGCTCCCGGCGATAGAAGTATCAATACCGAAAGCGAATGCGACCTGACCATCGGATCGCAAATCGCAGTCAATCAGCTCACAAATAAACACCGGTTCTTTCCGGGCTTGCTCGACGATGTGCAGCTTTACAACCGTGCCCTGACCGGGGAAGAAATTCAAGAGGTCATGAAAGGTGTTTCTCCTAGCTCGGCTTTTAACCCGAGCCCTGCTAATGAGGCAACAGATGTACCGCGAGAGGTGGTCCTTAGCTGGGAGCCGGGAGAGTTTGCAGCCCCAACAAACGGGCACAAAGTCTATTTTGGTGAGAGCTTCGATGATGTGAATAATGCCACCGGCGTCGCCCAGACTGCTGCCAGCTATGCTCCGGCGCAACGCCTTGATTTTGGCAAGACTTACTACTGGCGGGTCGATGAGGTCAATGCCCCACCCACCAGCCATGTAGAGTTCAAAGGCGAAGTCTGGAGCTTTACGACCGAGCCGATTGGTTATCCGATTCCTGCTGAAAAGATAACTGGCACAGCTTCCAGCTCGAACAGCGCGACTGAGGGGCCTGAAAATACTGTGAACGGCTCGGGACTGGATGCAGATGACCTTCACTCAACGGAATTGACGGACATGTGGCTTAGCGGCAGTGAGCCGCTGGGTGCCTGGATCCAATATGAGTTCGACAAGGCTTACAAACTGCACCAGATGTGGGTATGGAACTCCAATAAACCGGTTGAGCCTCTCATCGGTTTCGGGCTCAAAGATGTTATGATTGAGTATTCGGTTAACGGCACCGACTGGATTGAACTGGGAGGCGTACCCGAATTTGCCCAGGCGCCTGGAGCGGCTGGTTACGCACACAATACTACGGTTGATTTTGGCGGCGCGGCAGCAAAATATGTCAAGATTACCGCTAACAGCAACTGGGGTGGTCTTCTGCCTCAGTACGGTCTGAGTGAGGTTCGCTTCTTCTACATACCGGTCCAGGCAAGAGAGCCTGACCCGGAATCGGGGACAACAGATGTGTCTATTGGAACAATAGATGAGCCCATTGATGTGAGCCTCGGCTTCAGAGCAGGAAGAGAGGCAGTCAAACACGATGTCTACCTTAGCAGCGATGAGCAGGCCGTGATAGATGGTACGGCGCCAGCTACTACCGTGACCGAGCCCGGCTATGGTCCCTTGTCGCTCGATGTAGGCAAGACATACTACTGGCGGGTCGATGAGGTCAATGAAGCCGAGAGCCCCGCAACGTGGCCAGGCGATATCTGGAACTTTACCACACAGCAATATTTTGTCGTGGACGATTTTGAGGATTACAACGACTATCCGCCCGACGAGATATTCAGCACGTGGATAGACGGATGGGGCATCCCGACAAACGGCGCCTTGGCAGCCCATGCCGAAGCACCTTTCGCTGAGACTACGATCGTTCACGGCGGCAAGCAGTCGATGCCATTTTACTACGACAACACCGCCGGCGCAACGTATTCAGAGGCGGAGTTGGCGCTAAGCCCGGCGCAGGATTGGAGCAAGAGTGGTATTCAAACGTTGTCACTGTGGTTCTACGGCGATCCGAACAATTCTGTCACTGAGCAGATGTATGTGAAGCTCAACGGCTTCAAGGTAGCATATGACGGTGATGCGGCTGACATAAAGCAGGCGTCCTGGAAACAATGGACTATCGATCTTGCGTCGTTAGGCGTGGACCTTCGGAATGTCACGAAGCTTGTTATTGGCTTTGGTGACGAGACGAATCTGACACCCGGCGGTTCCGGTGTGATGTACTTCGACGATATTCGGCTATATCCGCTTCGAGAGCCAGAAGCCGATTTAGCTGGCAATTGACTGCACGGTTGATATGGCGATTGGCATAAGGTTGAAGATTGGGCATCTAATGTCGGGTGTGTTGAGCGATACTATCGAAATACTCGTGAACGGTTGCGCATAACATAATATAAGGAGACACAATGGTTAGTATGTACATTCGCCCGCTATGGGTCGCCATTTTGATTTGGAGTATCGGCGCATGCGCGACGAGCGGCGGTGAGTTTTATGTCGCTCCAAACGGTGACGACGCGAACCCCGGCACGAAACAGCAGCCCTTTGCATCCTTGACGCGAGCCCGTGACGCGGTCCGCCAGTTCAAAAAGGCCAACTCGACAGAAGATATCGTCGTGCTGCTGCGAGGCGGTGTTTATCGTCTGACGGAGACGGTCGTATTCACGCTCGAAGATTCGGGCAGTCCTGACCAGACCATTACTTATGCGGCGTATCCAGGCGAGACGCCGGTTCTGAGTGCTGGTGTTCCTGTTACGCAGTGGAAGAAACTGAGTTCTTATCCGCAGGAACTGCCTCAGTCCGCCAGGGGCAACGTATGGGTCGCCAATGTGTCTTTCGTTCGCAAGCTGAAGGGGCGGCAGACACCATCGCCAACGGTTCCTACGCAGATGGATTGTGCGGATGGCGATTCTTCACGCTTTACGAGCAAGACTGCCGATTGCAGCGGGCTCGGGGTAAAGGGTTTTTGCTGCTCAAGCGGCCGCAGAGTAGCCCAACCGATCCCCGCACCTTTGCGTTCCCCAAAGACGCGATTCGTAATTGGCCGGACCTTGCGGAAGCCGAGCTTCTGCTCATTCCCAATCGCATCTGGATCAGCAATATACTGCCCATCATGGATGCGGACGAAGCAGCAGGCATTGCCCGCACCTCGGTTCCAAGCACCTATTCACTGGCGCAGCCCTACGGAAGAATGTCTGACCTACCGACCACTTGGGTGGAGAATGTGCTGGCTTTACTCGACGAACCGGGCGAGTGGGTGTTGGACAGCCGGGCAGAACGATTGTATCTGTGGCCGCGTAGCGGAAAGCCAAACGACCAGATTGTCGTTCCGCTGCTTACCGAACTGATTCGTGTCGAGGGGAAGATTGACTATGAGGGTCCGCACGATACGCCCGTGACACATCTTACCTTTCGCGGATTGACATTTGCCCACGGCGACCGGTTCCCATGGCATGGTAAAACGGGTTGGGGCCTCCAGCACGACTGGGAGCGATTTGACAGTCCCAGTGCGCTGATACGGCTGCGCGGCACGGAAACGTGTGTTGTCGAAGGCTGTCACTTTGCGACGTCCGGCTGCACGGGCCTGCGTCTCGACCTGCATTGCCGGAAGAATCGTGTTGTCGGCAATCACTTCGAGCATCTGGGCGGCGTTGGGATTTTGCTGGCTGGCTACGGTCCCGGCACGAAAGACGTCAACCGGCAAAACGAGGTTGCGAATAATCTCATTCATCATATTGGCGAGTTGTACTGGGGATCGCCGGCAATCTTTGTGTGGCAAAGCGGCGAAAATCGGATCGCTCATAACCAGGTCCACGACACCCCTTATGCGGGAATCTGCGTGACCGGGCGAATTATGTGGGATCCGCAGGGTGTAGGGGAGTGTTCGCGAACCATTCGCTGGCGGGACGTGGGTGGGGTCGAGGCTAACCACGCATTGATGGTTGCGGATATTGAGAAGAGCCAGACCTGGAGACAACGCGAGAAATACCTTCATGCACGTAGGAATACCGTGGAACGCAACGATATTCACGACGTGATGCAAGTAACTGGCGACGGCAACTGTATCTACGTATCGGGAGCCGGAACGGGAAACCGGATCCTGGAGAACTACTGTCACGATTGCCCCAGCATGAACATGCATGCCGTCATTCGCTGTGACGGCGACCAGCACGGCACGAGCATCGAACGCAATATCTTGCATCGCTGCTATGGAAGTGCAACGGGCTTCGTCAGCAAGGGTGCCAATGACATTGTCGAGAACATCGTCGCCGACTTGCGCAACGAGACTTCGCATCGAGGCTACCTCGTGTTTCCGTTCGGACGGCTAGCCGGTTCGACAATCCAGCGAAATGTATTCTACTCGCGTAAAAAAGGCCAGCTCGTATGTGGTGAGGGCGGTGCACGCTATGAGTTTCCGGCCGCGCTGTTGCGAGCGACCGATGCGGATTACAACCTGTACTTCTGTACGGAGGATCCTGATTGGGGAGCCCGCCATCTCCAAAAGGAGCGGCCAAACGGCATTGAAGAGCACAGCATTTCGGCTGATCCTCTGTTCAACGATGTGGATAAGGGAGACTTCCGTTTCAGGTCTGGCTCGCCAGCTCTCAAGCTCGGTATCAAGCAACCCCTATCGATTGACGAGGTTGGGCTGCAAACTCCGTATCGCGAGCGATGGAATCACAAGTGAACGGTTGCCTTTTGTCGAAGTTGCAGAAGGTGCAATAGTGACAGCAAAAGAAAAAACGGTGAGCAAAATGAGAACAGTTCATAAGACGCGTCGTGATTTTCTAAAGGCAATCGGCTTCGGTATGGCATCTCTCATAGTGCCGAAAGCGCTCTCGGCCGAGCCCGGCAGGAACAGGCCCAATATCGTGCTGATCCTGGCTGACGATCTCGGCTACGGTGATCTGAGCTGTTACGGCGCAGTGAAGGTGAAAACGCCGAATATTGATCGGCTGGCCAATGAGGGCCGCCGCTTCACCGACGCACACTCTCCCGCGTCGGTGTGCACGCCTTCACGGTACAACCTGCTCACAGGGCGCTATGCCTGGCGCACCTGGGCGTTGTCATCCTGCGTCTGGTCGAACGATCCTCTGCTGATCGAGCAGGACCGCTTTACCTTGGGCGACTTGTTGAAGCAACAGGGCTATCAGACCGCGTGCATTGGAAAATGGCATCTTGGTTTCGGCCGACCCGGTATGCCCGGTTGGGATAATGTCCTTGGCCCGGACTACAACCGGCAGTTGCGCCCGGGTCCGCTTGAGGTGGGGTTCGATTACTTCTGGGGTTTCCCACACGTCGGGCAGTTTCCGCACGTCATCATTGAAGGCGACCGCGTGCTCGGTCTGACGCCGGACGATCCCATCCGGATCCTTCCTGATAAACGTCCCGCCTATCAGAAGGATTACCTGCACAGGCCGCGGCTTGGCGCCACAGCAGCGCTCGGTGTCGAGGGCGGCAACAATGCCCGGTATAAGCACGAGGACCTCGCCGTCATGCTCACAAATAGAGCCATCCAGTGGCTCCACGAGCAAACGGCAGAAGTGCCTTTCTTCCTGTACTTGGCCCACCGAAACATCCACAGCCCCTTGCGTCCCCACGAACGGTTCAAAGGCAAAAGCGAGATAGGGCCGTACGGCGATTTTATCCAGGAACTCGACTGGTCTGTCGGTGAGGTGCTCAAGGCCCTTGACGAGGGTGGAATGACGCAGAATACACTCGTGCTGTTCTCCAGTGATAACGGCGCGGTCGTGCGATACGAGCCGCTTGATTCGGCGTCCGTCAACGGCCACAAGGTCAATGGTCCACTTCGCGGTCAGAAAACAGATGCCTATGAAGGAGGTCACCGCGTCCCTCTGCTCGCCCGTTGGCCCGCGAATATCCGCGCCGGCACTGAGGATTCGTCGCTCATCGCACTAACAGATATGCTTGCAACCTTTGCCGACTGGTTCGAGGTCCAACTGCCGGAAAATGCAGGCGAAGATAGTTTCAGTTTCCTGGGCGCATTACTCGGCCAGCCGCCCAGGCAGGTCACGCGCGAGGCGATTGTCAACGACAGTCATCATGGCGTATTCGCCATCCGTCAGGGCGATTGGAAGCTGGTCTTGAGCCAGCATGGCGGCGGTGCCGGGTCGCAGAACATCCCCCATAATCGGGACAAGCCCGCCGGGCAACTCTATCACTTGGGCCGCGACCTTGGGGAGACGATCAACGAATATCAGCGACACCCCGACATCGTGAAATCATTGACGAACTTGTTGGAGCGATACAAGGAGGCCGGCCACAGTGCGCCGAAAGACCGGCGAATAGCATCAGAGAAATAGGCCTGGGAGAAAAGGGTATGAGAAAGGTTGTGAACAAGCGGCGTGATTTCTTGAAGGCGATGGGGCTGGGGGCGGCATCGCTCATGGCGCCAACATTGCTGTCGGCGGTGACTTTGAGAAGTTCGGCAACTTGCTTTTCCAAAGTGGCGATTCGCTCATTCCGTTGTCTCAATTGAGCTTCAAGCTCAGCAATTCGCCGTCTATAAAATTGTTCGCGAGTAGATGTCACTATTTGTCCTTAAGCTATTTTATGGAGATATTATCGGTCGAGAGAAGCCCACCGCTTGAAAAGAATAATTTGACTCTCCGGACAATTTGAGATGGGTCATACAACGAAAAGAAAGTTGGGTATTTTGATGTTGGGCGTGTTGCCCAGTACTGTCAAAATACCCCTTAACGGTTACACTTATTTTAATCTAAAACAAACTGAAATGAAAGAAATGAAAATGCATAAGATTTACATTGTTGCAATTCCTCTGGCATTTATTCTCTTCTCCTGCTCAAATGAAGAATATAGTCTTGAGACAACATATCTGAAAATCGAGATAGATAAAAAGGGGAATATCTCCAGTTTTATTGACATAAATTCCTCCGTTAATTATTCCCCTAAAAAGCAACGGGCTCCATTGCTGTCCCTGTACAGTGATTCTGCATATACTGAACCCATATCAGCAGACTTTAATCAAACGGATGAAGAAATCAGATTACATTATCCCAATGGTTCTGAGGCACTCATCAGTGTAAGAAATAAAGGTGAATACTTGAGGTTCGAACTATTGTCCTTGGAACCAAGAAATGTTGCTGAAGCAGTTGTCTGGGGTCCCTATCCCACTACCATCGATAAATTGATCGGTGAAACCATTTGCGTGGTGAGAAATGACGATTTTGCAATCGGTTTGCAGGGATTGAACATCATCACAATTGAAGGGATACCGGATGATGGAGATAAACCGGGCCACCTATCTATTATTGATCCACTGCCGGGACAAAAACTGCCCGATTCGCTAAAAAATAAAATTGGAATGCCCATCAAAATAGATGTAAACAGACAAGGGGACATTCCCGAATATGTTAGAACGTACAGGGGCAGTGCTGCTGTTAAAAAATCTTATGGTAGCCAGCTAAGGATGTTTGCGAGGGATCGAAGAATCCCTCGGGTTCTCGGAACAGGGAGTAACATCCAGTTTGTACAACCCATTGATGTGGATTTCGTTGGAACGGCCATTGCAATGTTTGGCTGTCCTGAGCGGGCAACGCTGGATGTAATTGAGAAAATTGAGCTCGGCGAGAATCTTCCTCATCCCACCCTGGATGGGGTCTGGATTAAAAGGTCACCGAGATTGGGAGAGGTATATATTTCGTATAAAGACAATCCTGAAAATATTGTCAAATATGCCAAGGCTTGTGATGTAAAACTGGTTCATATAGGTCGTGTATTTCAAACCTGGGGTCATTTTGGATTAAAAACCAAACGGTTTCCCAATGGAGCACCGGAGATTCGTAAAATAGTGGAGAATTCCAGGAAGGAAGGCATTTCTTTAGGCATCCAAACCCTCACTATGTTTACTGAAACCAACGATCCCTATGTGTCCCCTGTACCCAACGACAGTCTTTATAAAACAGGAAGTTCAACCTTATCCAGGGATGTTACTGAGAAGGACAACATTATTTACATTGAAAATCCAATATATTTCCGGAACCTGGGCATCACCCATACGGTAAAAATAGATAAAGAGTTGATTAATTATCGCGATGTTTCTGATGACCCACCCTGGAGCTTGCTTGACTGTATTCGAGGTTCATATGGAACAGTTAAAAGTTCACATGGAGTTGGAACTCCTATTGATAAGCTGACCAATAATGTCTATAGAGGATTCCTTCCCGATATTCATCTACAGGATGAGTACGCGAAAAGACTGGCACAGGTGTGCAATGAGACTGGGATCGATTTTATGGATTTTGACGGGAACGGTTCCTACACAGGGCATGGCACATATGGAGGAAATAAATTTATAGACCTGTGGTATAAAAGTCTTGACAGGTACCGGATAAACTGTGGTGCATCAGCAAATCACTACTACTGGCATATATTGTCTTTTATGAACTGGGGAGAGCCCTGGCGCGATGATTTGCGTGAAGCCCAGGTGAACTACCGGATCGAGAATCAACGATATTTCGAAAGAAACCTTATGCCAGCTATGCTGGGTTGGTTCGTACTTAGATCAGTATACAGACCGGAGGATGTGGAATGGATCCAGGCGCGTAGCGCTGGATTTAACGCAGGGTACTTGCTAAGGGTGAGTGAAGGTATAGAAAAAAGTGGGTTCAAGGAGCAACTCTTTGAAGCGATCAGGGAATGGCAAAAAGCCAGGAAACAAGATGCATTTTCACCTGAACAGAAAGAGAAGCTTAAAGATCCTAAAAATGAATTTCATCTCGAAAAGTTGAGCGAGAATAGCTGGAACCTTTATCCTGTAAACCTCAGGCAGGGATACAAACACAAATATAGACTGGTTCA
>Ga0307379_10011079_pt1 | contig 11881 bp, 10 predicted proteins | sample UN2MG_FD_202237 | JGI IMG/M metagenome (GOLD analysis project Ga0307379, IMG submission 202237) | Soil microbial communities from Risofladan, Vaasa, Finland - UN-2 | ecosystem: Environmental > Terrestrial > Soil > Coastal area > Acid sulfate soil | place: Finland: Risofladan, Vaasa | collected... | reverse complement strand
CAGGAGAACTCATATTTTGCTAATTCAGGATATCGTGAAAAGAGGATTTTCATTTCTGCGATATCAGTTAAAGGCTCAACCAAACTAAGTACCCGATATTGTTTGTTGAGATGTTGAAGCATTTTTTCCTGCTGATGTCTTGCTGTCGTTGTCTGATCATATGAAGGATACCCGACATAATCCTGTTTTGTCTTAAACGAAAAATTCATGTTCTGTTGGTTACCTAGTAGCACCATCGATGCATTGTTGTGAAGATAGGGCAGTGCAAGATGACAAAATCCAGTTATCATATGCGAATACCCTAAGCAGGATGGCGGTTTATTCCATGTCTCAAAGTCATTCAGATTCTCAATATTATTTGTTATCACGTGGATGTTGATCTTCAGGTTTTTTACAATCGTCTTTACGGTTTTCAGTGAAACACTGTTTTCATATGGGGTCGTCGTATCGTTAATATGAATCGGTGTAATATCGATGTCAAGTTCCCGCGCAAATCCCAAGGTAAGTAAACTATCTTTACCGCATGAAAGAAGTGATATCGCACCATCAGAAGCATTGGCCTCTGCATCTATGTTGGTTGTTCCTGTAAACGAGTAGTGTATATTTTCAAATCGTTCAATTGTTTTTTGTGCGTCAAGATCATAATCATCTGCGACCCCAGGGATTTGACGTGAAATAATTTCTTTTATATCAGCTTCAAAAAGAGGTGTTGGTGTGTTATAATTTACGTTGCCGATTTCTGAGATAAGAGGCATTGTTGCTGTTGATATGAAACCAAATTCTTGTGCGAAGTAGTCTTTTAATTCAGCAGGAAGTGTATTCCATGTGTTTGTTGGAAAAACAAGATTGTAATTTCTGCCATGAAAATAAACAGTTAAACCTCGGGTAGTCTTTTTTATAACAAGATTGTTAATATCCTCTTTTTCCCTAATTTCAAGATATGAATTCGTATCTGTTTTTTTATCTCTTATTTCAATTCCACCATTATCGATTTTACTATGATACCAGTATGGAAACAACTGACTTAAATTTTGTCTATTTTATTATACTCTTAAGCAATCTTAACATTTTATCAAAGAATTTAGAGGAAGTCTGCAACAGCGTGTTTTTAACATCATTGTAAAATAAATTGAAAAAAAACCAGCGTTGATGATAGCAGATCGGGTCTAAGCATCTAAGAGTTGAAATCTCCTTCAAAACCCCTCTTCATATGAGACCTCTACAATATATTTTTATTCATGCTGGAGATAACAACTGTTGGATAAAAAAGGGAGAATTTATAAGAAGTTGGTTCTATGGATTCAGAAGAAATAAAAAAAATTCAAGTATCCGAATTATTACAAAAACCCTCATCTACTAAAGAGGGATTGTCAACATCTGAGGTACAAAAACGAATCCAACAATATGGTCTTAATGAAATCCCTGAAAAGAAAGTTAATCCTGTAGTGAAATTTTTACGATATTTCTGGGGACCCATCCCATGGATGATCGAAGCAGCAGTAGTGATGTCTGCAATCATCAATCATTGGGAGGATTTTTTTATTATCTTAACATTACTTATGATCAATGCGGTAGTGGGATTCTGGCAGGAATATAAAGCAGATAATGCCATTGAATTATTAAAACAGAAACTTGCGCTAAATGCACGGGTGCTACGTGATGGAAAATGGATACAAGTAGCTGCGAAAGAACTGGTGCCGGGAGATATTGTCCGTGTTCGTCTCGGTGACATTGTCCCAGCGGATATCAAACTCATGGATGGCGATTATCTCTCTATCGATGAATCAGCATTGACCGGTGAGTCGTTACCAGTAGAAAAACATGTCTCAGATGTCGCTTACGCAGGTTCTATTATCCGCCAAGGAGAAATGGATGCTGTAGTAGCAAGCACAGGTATTAGCACATACTTTGGCAAGACAACGAAACTCGTTGAAGAGGCAAAGACCCAAAGTCATTTCCAAAAAGCCATTCTAAAAATCGGTAATTACTTAATTGTTCTCGCTGTCCTCCTTGTCACCTTAATTTTCTTTGTCGCATTGTTTAGACATGAAAGTCTGTTAGAAACCTTGCAATATGCACTCATTCTGACGGTGGCGGCAATACCAGCTGCCCTTCCCGCGGTCCTTTCAGTAACCATGGCCGTAGGTGCAATTGCATTAGCTAAAAAAGAAGCTATCGTAAGTAAGTTGGTTTCCATCGAGGAAATGGCGGGTATGGATGTACTCTGTGCCGATAAAACAGGTACAATTACGAAAAATGAACTCACCATTGGCGACGTTCAACCGTTCTCACAATTCAGTGCAGACGACGTCCTTATATTTGGAACATTAGCATCTCGCGCAGAAGACCAGGACCCGATCGATAGCGCGATTATTACAAAAACTCTAGAGACACACGCGGACATCATCAAAACATATAAAATCATCAAATTCACACCATTTGACCCGGTCTCGAAACGAACCGAAGTCTCACTTGAGGATGCACAGGGGAACAAAATTCAGGTGACGAAAGGAGCACCACAAATAATCCTATCGCTTGCAACCAACAAAAAAACAGAGACCGATACAGCTAACGAAACAGTGAATTCCTTTGCGTTGAAAGGCTATCGTGCTCTTGGTGTCGCAAAAACAGATGCACAGAACAAATGGCAATTTATCGGTCTTATCGGTATGTACGATCCGCCGAGAGAAGACTCTGCTGTAACAATAAAAACAGCGGAGTCCATGGGAGTCAATGTCAAGATGGTTACGGGTGATCATGCTGCCATAGCTTCAGAAATTGCAAAAGAGGTCGGTTTAGGCTCCCATATCATGCCTGCTTCATTATTTCTTGATAAAAACGACAGTGAAGCGCAACGTGCTGTGGAAAGTGCCGATGGGTTTGCTCAGGTTTTCCCTGAACATAAATATCGTATCGTCGAACTTCTACAACATAAAGGCCATATCGTCGGTATGACCGGAGATGGTGTCAACGATGCTCCAGCCTTGAAAAAAGCGGATGCAGGAATCGCGGTTGCTGGTGCAACCGATGCAGCAAAATCCGCTGCCGATATTGTTCTGACAAAACCTGGATTATCCGTTATTATTGATGCCATTAAAGAAAGTCGCAAGATTTTTCAGCGTATGAACAACTACGCAATCTATCGAATGACGGAAACAATTCGCGTATTATTTTTTATTACGCTATCTATCATTGTATTTGGATTTTATCCTATAACAGCCCTAATGATTGTATTATTAGCGATTTTGAATGATTTGCCAATTATGACTATTGCATACGATAATGTCAAATATTCCAATGACCCTGAAAAATGGAATATGGGAACATTACTTGGCATTGCAACATTTCTTGGAGTAGTTGGTGTGATTTCCTCATTCGGAATTCTATACATCGGCAGAGAGGTTTTCAATCTCAGCCCTACAATCCTGCAATCATTCATCTATCTGAAACTTTCAGTTGCAGGTCATCTGACATTGTTTGTTGCTCGTACGAAAGGCCCGTTCTGGTCAATACGACCAGCAAAACCCCTGTTTCTCGCAGTTATCGGAACACAACTAACCGCCACTATACTAACGGTCTACGGTATCTTATTATCTGCCATGGGTTGGGGTTTCGCTCTTTTTGTATGGGGCTACGCTCTTCTTGCTTTTGTAATCACAGACTTCTTAAAAGTTCGGTTTTATCGTCTACTGAACCACAGAGACATAATATTTAAGCGACGAACACCTGCCAAGTCCTAAAACCAGTGAATACCATGACCAACAAACAAGTTCATCGAAAAATAAAATTGCCGTCTCATAAAACAAAAATTGTATGTACTATTGGCCCTGCATCTCGATCCCCAAATGTTTTAGAAGAATTACTAAAAAATGGGATGAATGTCGCTCGACTCAATTTTTCTTTTGGCACCTCTACAGAGCATAGAAAGGATATTCGACAGATTAAGAAAATAGCTGCTGAGTTAGAAAAAACAATTACAATCCTTATCGATCTTCCCGGTTCAAAAATCAGAATAGGAACCTTAGCATCTGAACCTTCCATTCTTAAGAAAAATACACAAATTACACTCACTTCACAAGATATTCATGGGACAAACACGCTCATACCAGTGAGATACAGCCAATTAACAAAAAGTGTTTCCAAAGGACAAACAATTTATTTCAACGATGGATTTATTCAACTAAAAGTCCAAGCTATCGTACACGATGAAGTTCGATGCAAGGTAATTATCGGTGGTGCATTGTATTCATCAAAAGGAGTGAATCTACCAGGGGCAAGCTTGTTTCTCGATGCGGTAACACAAAAAGACCTTGAATTTATTGATTTCGGGTTAAAAGAAGGAGTTGACACATTCGGTGTATCGTTTATCCAAAATGCAAACGATATCCTTCAAGTAAAAGAACATGCACAGAAAAAAGGAAAAACAATACACGCAGTAGCGAAAATCGAACGAAAAGACGCTGTGAAAAATTTCGATCAGATACTTCTTGTGTCAGACGCAGTGATGATTGCTCGAGGAGACCTCGGGCTTGAAATACCCTTAGAAGACGTCCCATCGGTGCAGAAAAAACTAATCAACAAAGCGAATCTCGCTGGTTGTCCGGTCATTACCGCAACACAAATGTTAGAATCCATGAAAGAAAACACCCGTCCGACACGAGCGGAAGTAGCAGATGTCGCAAACGCTATTCTTGACGGTACTGACGCAGTCATGCTCTCTGAAGAAACCGCGATTGGAAAATACCCTATCGAGACCGTTGCGATGATGAGGAAAATCGCGAAAGCCACAGAACAAAAACGGAGAGCTACTCCATCATCCTGTAACCTTCAGGATATCTTGAGACGCACCGTCAGTGATAATCATCGCAGTGTAACCGACATTATATCACTGAACGTTGTAGAGGCTGCGGAAACCTTACAAGTACGGTATATTCTCACCCCGACAGCAAGCGGAAACACCGCTCGACGTATTTCACGCTTTAAACCAGAATGCTGGATATTAGCGTTTAGCCGGCAGAAAAACACTTGCCAGTTTCTAAATCTCTCCAGCGGCGTATATCCTTTTTTTATGACAAACAAGACCAAGAGCTGGCATGCTCCTATCCTTAACTTTATAATTGATGCAGGTCTTGTCAAAAAAAATGATAAAGTGATACTCACTCAACGTCGATTTTCGGAAAAACCAGGGGGAACAGACTCATTGGGAATCCTTACCATCGGAGCAGAATAACGATGTTCTCATCATCCAGCATTTTTAATAATTTGAGTTTTTGATGCAAATTCAAACGCAGGTTGATAAAACTTCTTTGCGTATTCTTTCATCATTCTGCGTGCACTAAAGGGCGCGGCAGTGCTTTTAATTGTTTCCTTCATAAGTTGAATCCATTTGACAGATAACCCATCATCGCTATCGTAGAAAAGTGGTATGACTTTCTTTTCAAGAAGTTGATATATTTCCATAGCATCCTCATAATCACTTCGATTCCCCTCTTTATCCCCAAACGCCCATCCGTTTTTACCGTTATATCTCTCAATCCACCACCCATCAAAAATACTCAAATTCGGGACGCCATTTAATGATGCTTTCATTCCGCTTGTCCCGCAAGCCTCATAGGGAGGTTTTGGATTATTCAACCATATATCAACACCATGGGTTAAATATTGGGCTAAGTGTTCGTCGTAATCTTCAATAAATGCAATACGTCCACCAAAGGAAGTATCTTTTGCAATGTTAAACACCTGCTGTATGAGTCGTTTTCCTTGGTCATCTGCCGGATGTGCTTTTCCTGCGAAAATGATTTGAACAGGTTTCCAAGGATCATTTACGATGTTTTTAAGACGCTCTATATCCTGGAAAATCAGGATCGCTCGTTTATAGGTTGCAAATCTGCGGGCAAAACCAATAGTAAGAACATTCGGGTCAAGTAACACCCCAGATGCGAGAATAACCTTAGGGTCTGGCTGTCCATTCATCCATCGTTGACGTGCGCGATCCATGATGCGCATCACCAGTTTTGTTTTAAGCCAATAATGGGTCTGCCAGAGTTCCTCATCAGGTATATCGTCAATATGTTTCCAAATCTCCGGGTCGTCATGCTTTGAGATCCAATCAGGCCCAAGATATTTATTGAAAAGAAGCTGCATTTTTGGTTCGATCCATGTCGGAACATGGATACCATTTGTAATTGAATCAATAGGGACTTTTTGTTCTGTTACCTCAGGCCATAGCGAATGCCACATCTTTCGAGCTACGGACCCATGGCGTTTACTGACTCCGTTATGGTACAATGATCCTTTTAACCCAAAAGCAGTCATATTGAACCCTGCGTTCGGATCCTTTGGGTCGATACCTAACGCAAGAAAAGAACTCCTATCCAAACCAAGAGACGGCCAGTAACCAGAAAAATATTTTTCCATAAGCGGGAATGGAATGACATCATTTCCAGCAGGAACAGGCGTATGCGTGGTAAAAATCGTTGTAGACCGAATCTGTTCAAACGCTTCATTAAAACTCATTCCTGTTGCTACTTTCTCCCTTATTCTCTCTAGGATAGCAAACACGGTATGTCCTTCATTTAAATGAACTACTGAATGCTTCCTGCCCATTTGCCGAAGCACTTCTGCGCCACCAATCCCAAGAACGATTTCTTGGCGAAGACGCTGCTCAGGGCTACCGATGTACAAATGTGAGGTGATACCTCGATTCCATGGATCATTCTCACTGATATCAGTGTCCATGAGATAGAGTTCGATACGACCAACTTGGACCTTCCAGAATTCAACAAAAAGATCAGGTTCGATAAAAGGGACTTTAATTACTCGATGTTTTCCATTCGCATCCAATACCCGGACGATAGGAGCTGATTCCCTATCAATTGGTTCATTATCATCTTGTTGCCATCCATCGGTGTTGATTCGCTGTTGTAAGTACCCTTCAGGATACATAAATCCGACGGCGACAACAGGGATTCCAAGGTCGCTGCTTTCTTTTAGCAAATCACCTGCGAGAAACCCAAGCCCCCCCGCATAAAAGGGAAGGGAATGATGAAGACCATATTCTGCAGAAAAAAACGCAAGTGACAAATCATCCTGGGACGTACTATTTTCAACAAACCAGCCAGTGTTTGTTTTCATATCTTCATGGAAACGCGCCATAACCGAATCATATCGGCCTAAAAATTTCTGGTCTTTCGCTGCATTCTTCAGTATGGCACTATCGATAGAAAACAGCATTTTAACAGGATTGTGAATACTTAATTTCCATGCTGCCCGATCTAACATCTTAAAAAGCATGCGTGCTTCCGGATGCCAGCTCCACCAGGAGTTATACGCTAATTCCGAAAGACCAGATATTCTTTCAGGAACTTCGGATAATTTACTTTTAATATTTTGCATAACATGTTCCTCTTTTCACATTCTGATTATGTACTTTTAGGTACATCCGTTATAATGTCGAATAAATTTTTTTTTTTATTTTGAAAGGAGTTTTACTAGTTTATAGGATTCTGTGACCTTGATTTTTTTCGGCCGAATGGCTACGGATAAGGGAATAGTTACCAACCTGTCGTTTTTAACATTGACACAACGATCTGTTTTTCCGCTTCGTAATACTTCTACCGCATAATTTCCTAGTCGCGTTGCAAGGATTCGGTCAACAGCAGTGGGATGACCTCCTCGCTGGATATGACCCAATACGACGACTCTTGTCTCATAACCAGTTTTCTTTGTGATAACTGAAGCGATGTCATGTGCTTTTGCTTTTCCCTCCGCTACAATAATTATCCAACTTGATTTGCCCTTGGCGTTTCCCTGTTCGATTTCCCTACACATCGTCTCAATATTTGATTTCCTTTCAGGGAGTAAGACTTCTTCACATCCACCTGCCAACGCGACTTGTATTGCGATATACCCACTTTCGCGACCCATCACTTCGATAACGAAGATTCTTTCTAGACTTGTTGCAGTATCTCGTATTTTATCTAACGCATCTAAAGCGACGTTCACAGCGGTATCCGCCCCGATTGCTACATCAACTCCCGTGATATCATTATCTATTGTTGCTGGGATACCAATAACAGGTATCTTTGAGTGTTTGGCAAGATGATGAGCACCACTTAACGAACCATCACCTCCAACCACGAGTATGCCATCGATATTATTTTTATGAAGGTTATCTATGGCTTTTTTTTGCCCTGCAGAAGTGAGAAATCGTTTCGAACGGGAGGTTTTAAGTATTGTTCCGCCTAGATTTATAATCCCTGAGACTGAGCTTCGGTTGAGTGGAATAAATTTCCCATCAATCAAACCATCGTACCCTTTGAAAACACCGACAACCTCTATATGATATTTATTTGCCGTTCGTACCACGGCTCGTATCGCAGCGTTTACACCTGCGCAATCTCGTGTCACAATCGCTATTTTTTTCATACTCTACTCAGATTTTGATAATGAGGTTTGCTTATAAGAGTTCTTATTCACTTTGGGCATAACTATCTTTCTGAGTCCAGTGTATGACCCCATTGAGTATTAAAAATATAATATGATTCTATATTTTTTTTGTTTTATTTTAGAACAGACAGAGATATTAGACAAAATTTCTTAGGTCTCCTTGTCGATAACCCAGGAGCTAACCATTAGGTATTACAGAAAAAACTTATATGTTTTCGTCCTTTTTTATCTCCTGTAATATCTGTTTCATTTTTGTATAACATGAATCGAGATTTTTCTCTGCTTTTGTAAGAATCTCATATTCTGGGACACTGAAATAATAATCCAAGAATCCACGTTTTTTTCCACTTTTTCGCTGCTTGTAACAAAGATTACAGGCTAGTAATTTTTCCAAACTTCGATGAATTGTTGACCGATCTTTCTGAAGCGTCTTCGAAAGTTGAACAACGGTCTTACCTTTAGTATCTATTGAACGCAGGACTCGTATTTCTGTTTCTTTGAGGTTAAACATGCACCGTATCAAATCAAGACAGGTAAAATCATCAGCGTCTAACCTAGTAGATACTTCCAGGATTTTTTCAAACATACAGAGGTCACTAATTTTTTTTAGAAGACAAAATGGCTATCTGACTGTGTTACTGCATCCAAGAACGTGCCAACACCGCCAATCTCCTTTACTTCAGGCAGTAAACTTTCCTTTGGGACGTTCATCAGATCCGTGGTCATTTCACAGGCGATTAGACGCACCCCAAGTTCCCCTGCGTCTTTAATTAACTCTTGTAAGGATGCGACGTTTTTCTTTTTCATCTTTCGCTTGATCATCATCTTACCTAATCCACCCATGTTCATTTGGGAGAGTTTTGCGGATTGAGCCCCGCCTTGCTGAATTACTTTCAGACCCCAGAACGTAAAAAACATTGTGGTCTGTATGCCTTTTGCTGCTGCACCAGTCGCAATAATAAATGCGGCAATTGCCTTATCCAAATCTCCGCTGTGCAACAGGATAGTCATTGCTTTTTTTTCTACCATTTCTCATTTCACCTTCTTTATTTTGATGACCCATTTTGTTCCTTGATCATCAACAGATAATAATTCTTGTCCGGTATCTTTGATTGCTTGAGGGATTTCAACGAGTGATACGCGATGATCTCCTTCAACAACCAGGATTTGATTCGGTTGCATCTTATTGAGCGCTTTTCGTGTTTCAATTAATGGTTTGGGACAATTCATCCCCAGTGTCGATATTTTTATTTCTTCATCGGTTCCCATTTTATCCTACCTCCTAAAATGTCAGCGAGAGGTCATGGTTTTCAACGAGAGGCACAACATCTCGAAACGAAATGACTTCTGCTTCATCAATGATTTCTTCTTTTCGAATTCCTCGTTGCTCAAGTGATTCGTTGACGACAAGTAATTTTCCCCCAAGTTCAATAAAATCTGTAAGTTCATTGAGATTATTGGGGAGTCCAATTTTTGAAGGATTCTGCCCTTTTTTACTGACTAGTACACCATCTTCAACTAATACTAACGTAACATCCATCCCCCAAGCTAGCGTATGATTTGCTTGCAATAATGCCCCGTAGGTATCATCATCACGCCCGTATGTTCCATGGGTGCAATAGATGAGAAGCGAATGGTTTTTCATTCTACTTAGCCTCCAAAAGTAAGGACTTTATCAGAGTCTTTGAGGTAATCAATGAGTTTTGTTGATCCAGAAATCTGGACTCCTTTGATGATATTTTCTTCGGTAAGATCCCGAGCATTTGAACAGCGTTCACACGATGTCACCTGTATTTCTTTTCGAATGAGTCGTTTTAACCAGTCTCCAGGGTTATTATAATTTTTATCACCAGTGAGATGGGAATTCCATGTTCCGTCAAGATATAGAAAGACATGTACTTTATACCCCATTTGTTTGGCTTTTAACGCGGTCTGAAATGCGATGTCTGCTGCTTCTGAGACATATGGTCCTTTTATCAACAAAATGGTGAGGATTTTTGGTTGTTTTTCGGTTTCTGGGTTGTTCATATCGTCATCACCCGTCTCCATTTTTCCATTACTAGTGCAACGAGATCTTGGTAGGGTTTTTCTGATATGGTTATCCCTTCGAGTATATCGGTTGTTTCGATTCCTGCCGCATCTAGGTTATCTTTGCTCACGGTTATGATAGCTCCTTTTTCGATGAGATTTTTTAGTTTGTTGATTGCTGTGTTTTTTTGGTTTTTTTTCACGAACCATACTCCATCGCTGATAAGGAAGAAACCTACGGTTTTACCGTTATTGATTGCGTGGTGTGCTAAGCTAAGGAACCCTTCACCTAATGAAGATTCGAGTGGTGCTTTGGTGATAATAAATCCAAGGTCAATTTCATATCCGTCCTTAGTCATGTTTTACTCTCGCTTTGCCCTCTTTTTTGACACAACAATACATAACTTATATTGCTATTTATATTTTTATGTCACCGAGAGATTCTACAATATTACGTAAAAATCTATTCCAAGACGTATTGTTAAATTGGATTATTCTATTTTGACAAGCAAAAGAAATAGGTTAAAAACCGAAATTACAAAAAGGAAAGTATGACATAAAAAATTAAAAGTTCCAAATGTATACAGGTTTACTTAATTGGATGAGGATGTGAACAAGAAATGACCACAACAACAATCGCATGCCCCCATTGCAAAACCAATTTTATGATCAAAGGAAACCCTGGAGAAAAAATCGAACTAACCTGCCCGTCCTGCCAGACAAAAGGCTTTTTTCAATTTCCCGATGAAACACTTCTTTCAACACCTGCCAGTAGTTCAAATGCTATCACCGTACAAAACCTTGGATTCACCTATCCCAAAGCAGAAAAGAAAGCACTCGATAATGTCTCATTTCACATAAAAAAAGGGGAGATCTTTGGGTTCCTCGGGCCAAACGGCGCAGGAAAAAGCACCACCCAAAAAGTCATCATCGGACTGCTCAAAGGATATAACGGAAACGTAGAACTCCTTGGAAAAAACCTTAAAACCTGGAAATCAGACCTCTACGAGCACATCGGTGTCTGCTTCGAACTCCCCAACCATTACCAAAAACTCACGGCTCTTGAAAACCTTGAGCTGTTCTCCTCGTTCTATCGAACTACAACTGTTGATCCTTCTGATCTTCTGGCAATGGTCGACCTCGACAAAGACGCAAACCAGCGCGTTGGTTCCTTTTCAAAAGGGATGAAAACCAAACTGAACTTCGCACGAGCGCTTCTTAACAATCCAAAAATGTTGTTCCTTGACGAACCAATCACCGGTCTTGACCCGGTCAGCGCCCGCCAGATAAAAAACATCATCCATGATAAAAAGAAAAAAGGCACCACAATTTTCCTTACCACCCATAATATGACAGATGCTGACGAACTCTGTGATAAAGTCGGATTCATGGTTGATGGTACACT
>Ga0307379_10011077_pt1 | contig 11881 bp, 13 predicted proteins | sample UN2MG_FD_202237 | JGI IMG/M metagenome (GOLD analysis project Ga0307379, IMG submission 202237) | Soil microbial communities from Risofladan, Vaasa, Finland - UN-2 | ecosystem: Environmental > Terrestrial > Soil > Coastal area > Acid sulfate soil | place: Finland: Risofladan, Vaasa | collected... | reverse complement strand
GGTCTTGTGACCGGTGATCGCCGGCCAAGGCCAGGAGGACACCTCCTTGACGATCCTCTGGAGTCGTGGGTCCTGAAGGGCGGCGACGTCGTCCGGCTCATCGTCCAAAAGGTCCCGGTTGATCAGATGCTGTAAAACGGCGTCCCCTTCCAATAGCCAATCTAAGTTCCCCTGGGTGTTCATCACCATCATATCGAACACTGACCAGCTAGGAGAAATAATTTGGGCCCTGTGACCTTTGCTTTTTACGCTGGTCAAGTAAATATTTATACGGACCTATACATGAGTTGCCGAAATGAACGCCGCGGAGCGTATCCAGGAGCTCAAGGCACAGCGGAAGGCCATCATATTGGCCCATAACTACCAGCCGCCGGAAGTGCAGGACATCGCTGATTTCGTAGGCGACTCCCTCGGACTGTCCCAGAAGGCGGCCAGCACCGACGCGGAGGTCATCATCTTTTGCGGAGTGGACTTCATGGCCGAGAGCGCTAAGATACTCTCCCCTCAAAAGAAAGTGATCCTGCCCGAATCGGACGCCATGTGCCCCATGTCCGCCATGTGCACCGATCTGGAACTGGGACCGATGAAGGAGAAGTATCCTGAAGCCGCTGTCGTAGCCTATGTCAACACCTCCGCTGCGGTGAAGGCGTTGGCGGACGTATGCTGCACATCGTCCAACGCCGTCAAGGTCGTTGGCAGCGTTCCGCAGAAGCGTATCATATTCGTCCCGGACCGTAATCTTGGGGCCTATGTGCAGAGATTCCACCCCGACAAGGAGATATTGCTATGGCCAGGCTATTGCCCGACCCACCACGACATCTCCGTGCAGGAGATCAAGGAGCTTCAGTGCCAACACCCCAGGGCCAAGCTCATGGTGCATCCGGAATGCATCCCGGATGTGATCGACCTTGCCGATAACGTCTCATCCACCGAGGGCATGATCAAGTACGCCCGGACGAACGAGGCCAGGGAGTTCATCGTTGGAACCGAGGTCGATATGACCTACCGCCTTAGCAAGGAGGTGCCGGACAAGAAGTTCATCCCGGTGCCGAGCGCCATCTGCCCGAACATGAAACGTACTACGGTCTCATCTTTGATCAGGGCATTGGAGACCATGTCTCCGGAGATCACTCTGGCACCAGGGATAATCGAGGCAGCCAGGAAACCGCTGGAGCGCATGATGGAGATCGGCCGCGGGGACTAAGTGGCCTTACTTTTCAAGGAAGGGCGATGCCCCAGTTTCTAAACGGCCAAAGGATTCGGCCATCTCGATGCCATACAGCCACGTAACTATTACGTGTGGGGATCGAACTAGGACGATAGGATCAGGTTGCTTAGCATCGATAAAAAATAATAAAAGGGGTTTGAGGGGAGGATCACCGGAACGGCGGGGGCACCTGCATCCGGCCGCGCTTCTTCCTTTCCGAGTAGAGAAGTATGGCCACGACCAATACCAGTGCCAGGCATATCGCCACCGCTATGGCGATTATGATCGCCAGGACGAACGGGACCGATGGTACCATGTCCATCTCCATGCCGGAGATGGCCACCGTGGGGTCGTGCATGATGCTCTCTCCCACAGGGTAGATGTAACCGCCAAGGATCACGATGGAGCGCACCTGTCCGTCCTTGACATCCTTGGGCAGCATGTCTCGGGAGCCTGCGTGCACCTGATAGACGACCAGTTCATCCTGACCGTCCACCGTCACGTTGCTGACCCAGGTGAGCATGCCGGTCCGCTGCCAGTTGTCACGGAACGCTATACGGTCCCTGGTCAGCAGTGTGGCCTTCTCCGGAAGTTCTCCGGTGTCGCGGATGGTCGCTTCGCCGTCCTCGGTCTCGAGCTCGGCTACACCCGAGCCATCCTGGACCTCATTTTTCACGAACTGGGCGGAGTACCATTTCTCGACGATGTCCGGTATGAACACCGCGTGGATGATGCCGTTCTCCAGCATAAGGCGCGGATCGGACGCGTTCTCATACGGGTCCCAGCCTTCGACGATATGGTCGTACTTGAACTCGGTGTCGGTGGTCACTCCCGTGAAATTACGCGGGGCGATCTGCTCCGAATCGCGTATGATGCCATCACCGTCGTTGGTTCCAACGGTCACCTTGTAGAAGGGTATCTGCACCTCCGATCCCGTTGCCGTCGCGGTCACGTGGAAAGCGAACTCGATACGGTCGACGATCCCGTCGTCCACGGTGCCGTTGCGGTACTGTTGCAGCTCGCCGTCCCACAATTGGGTGTAGAGAACGTTCTCCGCGTACACGGAGAAGTCATAGTGTTTGCTCTGGTTCTGGGCATCGATGCTGGTCACTATCTCCGATAGGTTCCAGGCCCTTTCCAGGCTCACGTACTTGTAGACAGGTTCGAAGCTGCCGTTCGGATCATCGAACAGGCGCCGGTCGCTGTTGAAGTCGAACAGTCCGTTGTCGGCACCGTAGTTCAGACCGAAGGCGGTCTGATAACCGACGTCATCGAACTCCAGTAGAGCGAACAGGCTCTGGCCGAAAACGGTGACCACCGGGATCGGCACCTGGTCAAGGATGACCGTACCGTCCTGGGTGACCACTTGCGCCCCGCCAAGGTAGCGCAGGTTGGCCCCGATGATGCTTATGGGCGCTGGGTCCGCCTCGGTTCCGTAGACCACGGCGAACCAGGCCATGGATAGGCCTTGCGACATGTTGATCGCTACATAGCTTCCACCGCCATACTCGGCGGTGGTGCCCATCTCCAACCTGATGCGGTCCATGGGGTTGGCGTCCGCGGCACTGGTGTTCAAGCTGATGGCGCTGAGCATCAGCACGGCCACCAGGGCCACGGCGATTGTGCTTGTGAATTTGAGCATTTTTAGCCTCCTAGGTCTCCGAGCGTCTAAGGATATCAAATAACACCAAGCAGAACTGTTACTGACGATTGTTTCCTACTATTTTATATACTCAAAATCCCGAACGAGGAAGGAATGAGCGCACCTGATCCACGAGCGGTTGACAACCCCATTTCCGCCATCTTCGACCTGGCGGAGGACGTGAACCGGGAGGCGCCCCGATTAAGGAAGCTGGTATGGTATGCCGGCGTCTTCGTAGGGATATGGCTCCTTCTTGATTTCGTGCTCATACTGCAGAACATCATTCAAAACTTTGTGCTGGGGACCATTCTCATCGCCCTCTTCGCCCTGGGCACATGGACCATGTTCACCCTGCGGCGGCTCAACGATTTTCTGAACTATTACACTCTCAGGCACTCGGTCATCCTGAGCATTCGGCAGGACGATCCGGTGGTTTTCGCCCCTCAGGGAAGCAACGCCGTGGAACGGCTGCGGTCCCACCTGGCAAGCAGGAACCCCTCCATGACCGTGGCTCTAAAGACCGACGGCCGATCGCAGGCGGTGCTGAAGGGCAAGGGTGGTATGCTCTACAGCTTCGATTATTACCTGAGGTCGCGCTCCGGACCGCTGTGGCGATCCTTCGGCCTGGGGTACCCAGGTTATCAGCTGTTCATCAAGCAGATCGACCAGACACCGACCGCGGAGACCTTCTGGTCCATGGTGCGGGCGGTGGAAGAGGTGTGCCGGCAGAACAAGCTCCCCCCGTCCCGGGCGATCGTACTGTGGAAGAGGACCGAGGACCAGGACCTGCAGGACGAGGCCTACGACATACTGCAGCGCTCCTCGATGAGCTTCCAGCACCGTACCCGCCGTTACAACTCCTCATTGGAACTGATAATCGAGAACCAGGACGGCAGCTATGAGTTCATACCGTACATCGCCGACACCTACCTTTCGGCATCCCGGGCCCAGTGAGGCAGACCGCGGTAACGGTAATGGTCCTTGATCTGCTCGTCATAGATGCTCAGGAAGAACTCGTTGTATCTGCGGATATAAATGACCCCTTCGCGGGTGATGCGCACCTGGTAACGCCCCTCTTCCTTCAACACCGTCACCAGTCCGTCCTCCGCCAGCTTCTCGATGACCTTGTTGGTCATGAAGTGGTTGGATCGGATCTCGTGCTTCACCTCCTCCTTGGAGATGCCGTACGAATCGCTCGCCAGGATCTTATCCAACTTCGATTCAAGGTCCTGCTGGTAAAGGTCTATACCGAGTTCGGCCACCAGCCGGTTTAGTGTGAAGCAGCAGTAGATCTTGTGATCCTTGTAGGCCCTGGACATCTTCAAGTGGCAAATGGTCTGGAGAGATTTTAAAAGGTGTTGGTTCACAGAAGTATGTTCACACCGTTAACGATGAAAACGATGGCGAACACTATCATCAAGACCCCGGACCCGGCTATCATATACTGGTGCCACCGGTTGTCCCACTTCTCCTTGGTGTCGAACACCGTGATGGCGATCAATCCCTCCCAGATCAGATCACAGCTGATGTGAACTACGACGAACATGGGGAGCATCCACAGCCCGAAGGTGATGGCCGTCGTGATCAAAGCCGCGCCGACCGTGGCCCACCACAGCAGCCAACCCGGGTTCGACACCGTCGTCATGACGCCGGCCATGAAAGGGTCCTTGTATCTGGTATCGCAGCTGGTCACGATCTCCTTGCGCTTACGTACCATGTCCCAGCCCATGTAGATCAATAGCCCTCCGCCCAACAATCCGATGAGGGCGAAGATGAAATCGTTCCTGAGGAAGATGCTCAGTCCGAAGAATATGCCGATGATCAGCGGTACCTCGACGAGGGTGTGTCCCAGCGCTATCTTCCAACCCGCCCGCCGGTCGTTGTACCCGCAGGCGATGGTCACCGCGAACACCGGCCCGGGCATGAGCACGCCCGAGAGCGAGATGATGGCCACGGAACCAAGGAACAGTAATGCCGTCTCGATGCTCATCTCATCACCTCACAGGTACCAATCAACGGTCAGGTTGATGTAGTCGTCTGGGGCCATATCGCGCAATGCAGCATTTTCCACGTCGATGATGGAGACGCTGTGGATACGGGAGTTCATGATCTCATCGATGCTCACTGGTGGGCTCTTGTAATACATGTCGCAGTAGTGCTTCACCAGCTCCGCGTCCTTGGCGGAACGGTCCCGCGGTGGGCGGGTGAAGAACGGCATAACCGGCATCACGTAGTGTGGCGGTGCTGCCAACGAGAATTTATGACAGTGATTGCTGTATCGGGCTATCTTGGAAGCTATCCTGGCCCGGATATAGTCCATGGGATCGAGCGCGTGTGCCGGCGGAACATATCCGGTCTCCACCTCCACGATGAGCACCCCATCCCCCTTGCGGGCGTGGACATCGCAGCTTAGCCCGGAATCGATCATGTGCTCCAGGTCGACCTCATATCCGTCCAGTATGAGATATTTGGCCACGATCATTTCCAGAACGGAGTGATTGATCTTGAGCAGGTTCTTCTCCCGTAGATCGATCAAACGTTGCTCCAGAACGCGCAGAGCTTCCTCTCCTGCGCCATCGGTGCCCTTGATGAGCTTGTTCATCAATACTACCAGGTCCTTGGAGAACTTATCCAACTGGGGAACCTCTGCTGGGTAAACGGAAACCTAATGCTTACTTTTTGTGCTCTTTGCACACGACCAGGGTCAATGTGGAACGTACCCCGGGCAGATCCCGGATCGAAGCGATGGTAATTTTCAGTTCCTCCTCGTTCGACGCCTGCACCCTGGCCACGACGTCGTAGACCCCATACACCATGTAGCATTCCCGTACCGCCGGGATATTGGACATGGATTCCATGACCTTTCCTTCGGCACCAATGTCGTTGGTTATTGCTACGATGGCGCTGTTCATAGGGGACAATTGATCTTACTACAAATCAAACTTACCGCCGTCTACTGAAGAATGTGGACGGCAGGACCATTTCACTCACTCCTCCACGCCGGACGGATGGAACACGTCGGTGACGGTCCCGGTCTCGCAGGACACACAGAAGCCATATCCTTCGGAGGTTATCTCATGCGCTACGCACAGGGAGTATGGCACTCCCACGAAACTGCTCTTCATCGATTCAAGAGGCTGTTGGTTCATTATCTTCCCTCGCTTTATCTTGCGGTATCGATGATCATGACCGAATAGGACATAACAATGCTGTTCGGCAATCTGCAACATGGTGGCAGGCATGTCTAAAATACGACATATGAACAAATTCAACACGGTCTGCTAGGAAACGTTTATTGCCTGACAGACGGTAACCGATTCAGTCATTGGACTGCTTATAGGATCGATGAAGAGAAGAGGGTCAGCTGATCCCCCGGGAGATGATGAACCCTATGAGTGCAGAGATCCTGGTCCAGGACCTCATTCCATCCTTCTGACGGATATCTGAAGGCCGGGCACGTGATCGGCATCGCCGTAACATTTGCCGGCGGTGATGCGCACCACCTGCGAATCGTCCGGTATCAATATGTTGGTGATGGCGTCCAACGCCGCCCTGACCAATTTATCCAGGTCCGGCCGCTTGGTGTTCATCTTCCACTTCTTCGGCTGGCTCTTTGGCCGGGTGAACACGAAGTCCAGAGTGATCTCGTAACCTTGGCGACGATCGCTGGAGAAGAAGTTGGCCGGCCTAAGCTCGTTCGCCCTTTGGGCCTCGGTGGCGATGCGGTGCCTCCACTGGTCAGTGTTGGCGTTGGTATGGGTGGTCACCACCCGTTCCAGCTTCTTGATGTAGAAGGCCTTGGTGCTGCCCTGCGGCACAGGTTCCCCGGCCACGAAGAACTCGATCAGATCCTGGTCGAAGCGGTCCTCTCGATAGCCTACGTATTCCATTGGTCCGGACTCGTAGTCTTCAGCTTCCGCTCCTTCAAAACTCAAGCGCATCCCAAAATAGATATGAATCCCCTGGGTAATATAATTTTAGTAGCTGAAAGCTACCTTTTCGTCCCTTATATGGGATGAAAAAGTTTCATGGGACCAATCGATTGCGGTCCCTCGGGAACAGGATGGTCTCCCTGATGTTCGGCAATCCCAACATCTTTTGCACCAGGCGCTCCACTCCCAGTCCCCAACCGCCGTGCGCCGGCATTCCGTAGGCGAAGGAGTTGAGGTAGAACTCGAAGGAGGACGGCTCCAATCCCTTCTTTTCCATCCTCTGCACCAGACGGTCGTGGCGGTGTTCCCGCTGCCCACCGGACGATATCTCCTGACCTTTGTAGTCCAGATCGAACGAGTATGAGTACGGCGTGCCATCCTTCTCCATGATGTAGAATGGTTTGGCCTCTTCCGGGTACTCCGCGATCCAGTACATCTCGTTCCCGTCCTGGGCCATCAGATCGCCCAGCAGCTTCTCCCCTTCGGTGCCCAGGTCCTCTCCCAGCTCGATCTTGAACCCAGCCCCCTGGACCATTCCTATGGCCTTCTCATAGGACAGGGTAGGATACGGCGCCTTGGGCAGAACGACCTCGCTGCCTATGATCTCCAGGGCTCTCGCTCCCCGTTCCTTGACCCCGGAGATGACGAACTGCGTGCAACCCTCGATCATGGCCATGACGTCCTCCTGCGAGTCGATATGGGCCATCTCCCCATCGAAGCTGATGAACTCCGATACGTGACGCGCCGTGTCCGAAGGCTCAGCACGGAAGGCCGGGCCGATCTCATACACTCGGTCCAGGCCGGTGGACATGAGCATCTGCTTGTACAGTTGCGGCGATTGCGCCAGGTATGCCACCTTTCCGAAGTAGTCGACCTTGAACAGGGTGGAACCGCCTTCGGCGCCGGAGGCCACCAGCTTAGGGGTGAAGATCTCCACGAAGTCATTGTCCGCCAAGTACTCGTCGATGAGGCGCATGGTCAGGGACTTGATCTCGAAGACGGAGCGCACCTCCGGTTTCCTCAGATCCATGTAGCGATGGTTGAAGCGAGTGTCCATTTCGACATCTACCTTGTCGACCACGCCCATGGGCAGCGGGGTGGCCGACGGGCTTTGAACGATCAAAGCGGAGGGAATGATCTCGTAACCGCTCTTCACCTGGGCGCTGGCCTTGACGGTGCCGGTCACCCGGACCACGGATTCCCGGGAAAGGGACGTGATGGCATGCATGACCTCGGGGGTGATCTTCTTCTTAGGGGCGGTGATCTGCACCACGCCGTAGCGGTCGCGCAGGATAAGGAACGATATCCCGCCAAGGTTGCGCACCTCCTGGGCCCAGCCCTCTACCGTGACCTCCTTCTCGTAATCGTTTGTTGTGATCGATCTGGAATCGTGCAACATGTGAACACCTTAAAACTGAATGAACTCGATATTACCGCTTTTTTTATATAAGAATTGGTGGCCACCGCGACAACGCCGAACAAGAGGATCCGACCGAAACCTTAATCACTTGTAGGATGAGATTCCACTCTTATGCCTGTTAATGTATCGATCGATCAGAGCGAATGCACTGGCTGCGGAATATGCTATAACGACGAATGCCCTGATGTTTTCATGGAAGGGGATGACGGCAACTCCAACCTCAAGCCTATGTACCAAAAGGACGACAAGGCCAAAGGGGAGATCCCGGACAACCTCAAGGGATGCGCCAAGAACGCTGAGGACGCCTGTCCGGTATCGGCCATCAAGGTAGAGTGAGCCAGGCTCACCCCTTTTTATTTTCTTTTTTATCCGTCGTAAGCGTCGTCATTCAGCGAAGTCAGGGTATCAATCATTATATATGGATGCAGTAATTCTCAGAATCCAAGGTATGGGAATATTATGTCACAGAAGGTTACTGTATCTGTCATTAAGGCTGACGTAGGTTCGGTCGCCGGTCACTCCAAACCGCACCCAAAAATGATGAAGAAGTGTGAGGAGACCCTTAAGGAAGGGGTCAGGTCCGGTACCATCAATGATTTCTATGTTACCCGTGTCGGGGACGATATCAACTTGTTCATGACCCACTACAAGGGCGAGAACAACAAGGACGTTCACGCTCTGGCCTGGACGGCCTTCATGGCGGCCTCAAAGCTGGCCAAGGAAATGAAGATGTACGCCGCCGGACAGGACCTCCTGTCGGACGCCTTCAGCGGCAACATTCGCGGCATGGGCCCCGGAGCCGCCGAGGTGGAGTTCGTGGAGAGGGCCGCCGAGCCCATGGTGTTCTTCATGGCCGACAAGACCGAACCGTCCGCATACTCCATGCCCATATCCCGTGTCTTCATGGACCCGTTCACCACCACTGGTCTGGTCATAGACCCCCGTGCTCACGAAGGGTTCCGCTTCGAGATCGTGGATGTCATGGACTCCAAGAGCATCACCATGTCCGCACCCGAGGAGTCTTACGACATCCTCAGTCTTCTGGGGGACACCAGCCGTTACGCCATCAAGCGCGTGATGAGCAAGGACAAGAACCTGGGCACCAGCTGTGTGATAAGCACTGAGAAGCTGAACATCTGCGCCGGTAAGTACGTGGGCAAGGATGACCCCGTGGCGGTCGTGCGCTGCCAGAGCGGTTTCCCCGCCGTGGGCGAGGTCCTGCAGCCATTCATGTTCCCCGGATTGGTAGCCGGCTGGATGCGCGGTTCCCACTACGGTGCCTGGTACCCCTGTTCGGTGGCGGATTCCGATCCCACCTATTTCGACGGACCACCGCGAATATGCGCACTGGGATTCCAGATAAGCAACGGCCGTCTGCAAGGATGCGAGGACCCGGAGGCGCCGCTGGGCGTCAAGGAACCGGTAGACTATTTCTCCGGCAGCGTATGGGACGAGGCTCGGAGGAAGGCGGTTCGCGCCAGCATCTACATGCGCCAACATGGTCCGTTCATGCCCGGTATACTCGGTCCAGAAGAGATGGAGTACACCACCAGGCCGGCCGTGCTCGCCCGGTTGAAGGACAGGATGGAGAAGATTGAATAAGTTCAATTCGCCCATCATCGTCGTGAATTTCAAGGTCTACTCCGAAGTGGAGGGACCGGGGGCGATGCGTCTTGCCAAGGAATGCGAGGCCGCGGCCCGCGAGAGCGGCATAGGCTTCGTGGTCTGCCCCCCCATGGTCGAACTTTCCACGGTGGCCTGCGCGGTCACCGTCCCGGTATTTTCCCAACATGTTGACGCCAAGGGACCGGGGTCCATCACCGGCTACATATCCCCACAGAGCGTCAGGGCCGCCGGGGCCAAGGGTACGCTCATCAATCATTCCGAGCACCGCATGGTCATGGACGACATCGCCGCCGCGGTCAAGACCTGCAGGGACCTGGGCCTGATAAGCATCGTCTGCACAGATTCGACAGAGACCTCCATCGCCGTGGCGGCCTATTCTCCAGATTACATCGCCATCGAACCCCCGGAATTGATCGGAGGGGACATATCGGTCACCACTGCCGACCCCCAGATAGTCAGTAGGACGGTGGACATGGTCAGGAAGGTCGACCCGACGATCAAAGTGCTTTGCGGTGCAGGGGTGAAGAACGGAGCGGACGTCAAGGCGGCTCTAGATCTGGGGGCGTCCGGAGTGCTTCTCGCTTCAGGCGTGGTCAAGGCCAAGGACGTAAAGGCGGTACTGCGCGACCTGGTAAGTGGCCTCTGAAGCCTGATTGCATAACCTTCGATTATTTGGCACCATCAATATCTTTTTCAGGTGCGAAAGCTCCTGACCGTTCTATCTGTTCTTTCCATTATACTGATATCCATGTTCGCCCCCACGGCCGAGGCCGCGGATGCTCCGGACGTTCATTGCGCGTCGGGCGTTTTCATCAAACGGTTCTGTCCGACCTATCCCGGGGAGTTCATCACCATCAGCAATGACGGCCCACAGATCGATCTGGAAGGATGGATGTTGAGCGACGGGGAGGGAAGCGTCACCTTCAACGGGTCCTTATCGCTGCCGACCGCGACCGATATCACGTGGGGCGATTGTCCGGAGAGATATCTCTCCCTATACCCCGGCGAGGTGGTGTATCACAAGGGTTCGAACGGTACCATCACCAAGGGGAGTCTCAAGCTGGCCGATACAGGTGACCAGGTGTTCCTTTTCGACCCGAATGGGAATCTGATCGACGTCGTCTATTACGGGACGTCCGAACCTTCTCCCCCATGGAACGGTCCGGCAGTTCCCTGCAGGAAGGGTGAGATGCTGCGAAGAACGGCCGAACCTTCGGAATACGGCTCCTGGTCATTGGAGGTCCCCGGTTCGTTCTCCCTGCTATCACCCTGGTCTATCGCTTCAGCCTCTCCGGTCCTGTACCCGGACGACGGTCTGGAGGTCATGGTCCAGCAGGTGGACCTGGCTCTGGCAGAGATATGCGTGTCCACCTACATACTTGAGAACTGGACCTTGGCCCGCCACCTGGCCATGGCCGCCGTCAGGGGCGTGGACGTCACTCTTCTGCTGGAGGGACAGCCGGTCGGAGGTGTCAGCGAGAACGGGGCGGCATTGGCATACTATCTTCAGGAGAACGGGGTGGACGTGTGGGTCATGCGGTCCAGTGAATCGTTCCGTAGGTACGACTACCAGCATGCCAAGTACATGGTGTTCGACGGGGAGCGTCTTTTGGTAAGTTCCGAGAACATGGCCGACTCCAGCTTCACCTCCAACCGCGGATGGGCCATACTGGTCCGGTCGTCATCCATCGCTCGGGACGCGCTCACGGTCTTCCAGAAGGACCTGGGGGGAAAGGGTCTGGACGTATTCCCTCTCGACATCAGTCTTCCGTTTCACGAAGGAGGTCCGGGGAGAATGCTCAACTACGATCGCCAGAAGGTACGCATGGAGGTCACCTCCTCCGTCCTCCTATCAACATCGCCTTTTACGATCGAGGATACGCTGGTGAACGCCCTGGGTGGGTCACAGGAACGTATCCTGGTGCAACAGATGAACTTCGAGGAGGACTGGTTGAATGGCGGCCAGATCATGGACGCTTTGTCCCGGGCGGCGGACCGCGGTGTTACCGTGCGCATACTCCTGGATTCCGGATTTGGTACCAAGGAACCGAACC
>Ga0307379_10011075_pt1 | contig 11883 bp, 7 predicted proteins | sample UN2MG_FD_202237 | JGI IMG/M metagenome (GOLD analysis project Ga0307379, IMG submission 202237) | Soil microbial communities from Risofladan, Vaasa, Finland - UN-2 | ecosystem: Environmental > Terrestrial > Soil > Coastal area > Acid sulfate soil | place: Finland: Risofladan, Vaasa | collected... | reverse complement strand
ATCAGGTCCATATTCGCGCGACTCCGGCGAGATGGGCTCCTGTGATTCCTGTCTTGGGGGTCCCATACATCAATCGCAAGGACCTGCTGGTGGGGATGCTCGAATCCATCAATCAGCCGGTCGAGCGGCTCATCATCATCGACAATTCCCCGCAGCGCGACCTCCTGGGATTCGAATGGCCCAACGCCAGGGTCATCTCGATGGGTCACAACCTCGGAGTCGCCGCATCCTGGAACCTCATCATCAAGCTAACCATCACCTCCCCCTGGTGGGTGATTGCGAACTCCGACCTCGTTCTTGGACCGAACGACCTCGCCTCGTTGGAGACAAACATCAAGGACTACGGACTCGCTACGATGCGTGGATTGGCCTTGTTCGCGGTTACCAAGGACACCATGGAGCGAGCAGGGTGGTTCGACGAGAACTTCGTGCCAGCCTACTGCGAGGACAACGACTTCTCGTGGCGTTGCCAGCTCGTAGAGGTCAAGGCCATTGAGCTGGAATACGAATGCCAGCATGTCGGGTCAGCGGTTATCGGAAGCGAGCCGCGTTATCGGTCCGAGAATAACCGCACGTATCCGCAAAACACCCTCTATTACGAGCGGAAATGGGGCGGTATCATGGGCAAAGAGGTACATCGGACACCATTCAACAAGGGCGGCGACCCACGAGAGTGGACGCTCAGCCCGGTGCGATTAGCAGAACTCACCTGGAAGGAGAAATAATGGCAGCCATCGCAGTAACCCCCACTTCGGGGAACGTTATCTCTACCGTGTCGGCCGTGCGCGTTGACGTGTCGGCGGCAGACACCAACGACCTCACCGCTTACGACGCGGCCGCTTACCCGACCTCGCCCGAGCTTCGCTACTACCTGACCTTCGAGTTGGGTGGCGACATTCTCGGCAAGAGCTACGTGTTCGCCCCTAACGGTGGCAAGCACACCTTCAACAACTACATCTTCCCGTCTGCGGGAAGCTGGACAGTCCGGCTGTCGAACGCAGGAACCGATGCGTCCGTCGTCACGGAGGCCGTGACCGTCTCCTAGTCCTGGCTCTAAGGGGCTCAATACCCCGGAGGTACCATGGTTCTTTCTGCTGCCCCGTCAACGGATTTGACGGTCTTCGGCTCCGCACAGGACGGAGATGATGCGGATTGCGCAGGCACCGTATCGCTCCCGGTGCGAGACCACATCAACGCGGCGACGGCAACGTCGTTGCTACATACAGACTGGCGCTTCGTTCCCAAGGGTAAGTTCATCGACCGGAACATCATCCAGGGGAATATCCTGACCCTCCAGCGGAACGAAGCCGTGCAACGGATGCGCGGGGACTGGCTCATGTTCATCGACGATGACATGGTCTGGGATAGCAATGCGGTCGGTCGATTGCTCGCAGCCCGCGATGAAATTGATGCGGACATCATCGGCGCACTCTGCTATCGTCGTTCCAGCCCGCACCAGCCGACGCTCTTCATGCGGGAAGCACCGACTAGCGGTGGGTATAACTACCTCGAAGACTGGACCGACGACATCATCGAGGTGGATGCAACCGGGATGGCGTTCGTCATCATCCATAAACGGGTGTTCGAAGCCATCGCTCAGAGCAAGATGCCCGCGCGCGAGGTCCGCAACAACATCGGACTCCCCAACTTCTTCCGCTGGGAAGGCTCCATTGGTGAGGACCTGCGCTTCTGCCAGGATGCCAAGGCCGCAGGATGCCGTGTCTTCGTGGACACCCGCATCGAAGTCGGCCATATCGCGGAGGTCGAGATACGCCGCAAGCACTTCCTCATGGAGCACATCGAGCGCCCCGTCGAACTCGTGGAGGCTCGCAGGGAGGTCAACGACCGCATGGGCTTACCGACCCTAACCGCCCAGGACTTCAAGCGGAAGTTGGGTTGGGATGATTGAGCAGCAGGAGTGGTCCGGCGAGAACCCGATGTTCCTGCTCTGCGTGAGCAGACCGGAACGGGTCGAACTCGGTGGTGTTGAACTCGGCGAAACGATGCCGCAACACCAGGTCATCGACCTCGATGAATACCAATGGGCCACCACCCACGCGGAGTGGATGCGCCGTCCTGGGTACTGGTACCTGTGCCGCAAGGACACCAAGGCCGTCCTCCTGTCGCTCGTGGTGGAACCAGACGACCAGCCGTACTACACCGCCAGGGTGTTCGGGTCGAACAAGACCGGCGATTCCAGGGTCAAGGCGTACGGCATCGGCAAGAAGTTCCCAGATGGGTCCGTCATGCGGTTGTGGGTCCTGGAGAACGGTCAGGTCTGCGGCGGTGATGACGTGGGTATCCTGGCCACCAACCTGCTTCATGGGAGATAACTAGCGCACCGCAATCCAATGCGGTAACTGAAAGGCCAATCCCATGGCGACCGCTTTGCGGGACATCATGAATACCGAACTGCTGACCCTGCCTTTGGCGGGGTCAGCTTTTAGCGTGTCCGGCCGATGACGCAGTTCGGACGCCCAATCTCTGATGTCACCAATACGCTGTTCACTGGCGGCTGGGCTGCGCTCGATGAAGTAACCGCCAGCGACACCGACTTCGCCAACACCGCTGACAACGTGACGGGGCAGCTCGAAGTCGCCCTGACCGCATCGCTGTCCGACCCGGCCGTCGCCACCGGGCATATCGTCCGCGTCCGGCTTGCCAAGGCCGATACCGGCGTGCCTCCGTCCACAACCGGCAACACCCAGAACATGACGGTCACGCTCTACCAGAGCACGACCCTCATCGCCACGGTCTACGCCTCGGCGGCGGTCGGGGCGTGGACGCAGACCGACTACACCCTGACGGCAGGCGAAGCCAACTCAATCACCGACTACGCCGACCTCCGGGTCAGGATTGACAGCCCCGCATCGGGCGGCGGACCGCAGGGCAACCGGCGCGGCGGCGCTGTGTCGTGGGTCGTCCTCGAACTACCGGACGCTCCATTTGGTGGCGCAGGCACCTTCACCGCTGATGCCATCGTCAAGCGCACACAGGTCGGCTCCTTCACCGCCGACTCGGTCATCAAGCGAACGGGCATCGCGGGTTCCTTCACCGCTGATGCGGTAATCAAGAAGACTCAGACGTCAGGCGGTGGCGCAGGGGCCATTGCACGAGTGCAGTTTGTAGCCGAACTCGCCAACGCTGGCTCTGGCACCACACTAGTCCTGACCCTCTCGGGAGTTACGACTACGGTCGGCAACCACCTCATCCTGCGGGGTGGTGGCGCTACCAACGCAATCACAGCCGTCGTGGACTCCAAGGGCAACACATGGCAGATTGACAAGACAGACACCACCGAGGCCGGTATTTCTGCGTCTGTCGCCTCGGCTAAGATTACGAGTGCGCTGGTAGACGGCGACACCATCACCGCGACCATCGGCGGGTCCGGTGGCGCGGGCTCCGCGTATGTCGATGAATGGTCGGGCCTCCACGCTACGACGTGGCTGGACAAGACAGTCGGAACCGGCGCCCCAGCCGCTTTGGCTGCCGACTCAGGGCTGACGGCCACGACCGCCGACGCGAACGAACTAATCATCGGCGTCATCGCGCACGTTTCTACGGTTACCAGTTGGGCAGTAGAGACCACAAGCCCTGCATGGACAGAGCGCACCCCGCTTGTCACGACCGGCACCGTTCGGACCAATCGGCCTCTCGACAAGATTGTTTCCGCCACAGGCCAATACGCTTCTAAGGGCACTTGGACGACCAACAGCCGAGACTGGTCGGCGGTCGTCGCTACCTACAAGCCTGCCCCATCGGGCGGCGGACTCACCCTCGACGCCGTCATTGCTGCGGCTACTGGAACGCAGTCCGGGTCGTTCACCGCCAACGCCGTCATCAATAAGACCGGGATTGCTGGTTCGTTCACCGCGAATGCGGTCATCAAGAAGACCCAGGAGGTCTCGGGCGGCGGCTCGGCTTCCATCCTGTACGACGACGGGCTCGGCTTCTCGGTAACCGGCACGACTTGGGCCGACATCGCCGAAATCCCGGCAGGTTCGCTCGTTGCCAACAAGTCCTATCTAATCGTCGTTGGCGGCTTTGCCGAGTCAGACGGCGCGTCCGCTGACATGGGCGTCCGCGTCGGTTACGGCGCGACCCCGACACTGTTCACTGACGGCACAGCCCGTATCGACCCGAACCTCTCGACTGCTGCACCTGCTGTTGGGTTTATGTTCGTCCACACCCAAGGCGGAACCGCCGAACGGTATGTCGTTCAGGCCAACAACGCCTCGGGCACCGCAACAACGACAGGCGATGTCTGGATTGCCGCCTTCCGTCTGACGGATGAACTCACCTCCGGGACCGACTACCACACCGCCGAAGTCACGGCTGACTACACGACGACGGCGAGCTACGTCAACCAAGCCAACGTCACGTTCACGCCGAACGGGACGGACAAGTACCTCGTCCTCGGTTGGGCCAGCTACCGCCCGCTCATCGCTGACGGCACCTCGGACGTTCAGCTTCGACTGAACGACTCCGTGGACGGCGCCCTTGTCACCATCACGCAGGACGGCGAGGACGTCACCAACGACATTCGCTCGATTGTCACGATGGCCGTCGTCATGCCATCGGCTGCCTCGCACACGTATAGCGTCCAAGCCGCGCACTCGGGCTCCACGGCCCACACCATCTACGCGACCCGTGTGTTCGCGCTCAATCTGTCCGTCTACGCGCAGAACGCCACCGTCCGCACGGCTGGTGACGAGACGACGATTGCGACCGACCCATCGTGGACGAACGTCGCGACGGTTGCGCCGACTCCCGATGTGACGGGCGACTGGCTGGTCCTGTCGTACCTGACGACCTTCCATAACACGAATACGTCTACTCGCTTCATCCAGACCCGACAGCAAATCAACCCTTCGGGCGGTGGTCTTGTCTCGAACCCTGCATACGGCGACGACTCTCCGGCTCAGGGCAACTACAAGGCGCCGGACCTTATGCCGGTCCTGTTCTTCACCAAGGTTTCTCTGACCTCGGGTGCAGCTAGAACTATCAATCTGGATGTCAACCTTATCGCGCCCCCAGCTTCGCCCGCCGTGCGTGAGCGGAGCATCGCCGCGTTCTCGCTGCTGTATGCGGGTTCGGCCACCGACTTCACTATTGATGCCTACATCAGCGCAGCTGCTGGCGGTGCGGGCACGTTCACCGTCGACGCGGTCATCTTCCGAACGCAGACCGGCACGCTCACCGCCGACGCCATCGTCCGGCGCGAACAGGTCGGTTCCTTCACCGCCGATTCCATCATCAAGAAGGCCCAGACCGGCAGCACGACAGCCGACTCGGTCATCAAGAAGACCCAGTCCTCGACGTTCACCGTCGATTCCGTCATCAAGCGAACTGGTATCGCAGGCTCATTCACCGTCGATGCCGTCATCCGCAAGACCCAGTCAGGCACCTTCACCGCGAATGCGGTCATCAATAAGGCTCAATCCGGCAGCCTGACCCTCGATTCCATCATCCGCAAAGCCCAGACCGGCTCGTTCGCGGTTGATGCGGTCATCAAGAAGGCCGGGACTGGCTCATTCACAGCGAACGCAGCCCTGAAGAAGACTGGCATCGCTGGCTCATTCACCGCCGATGCCTTCATCCAGCCGTATTTCACGATTGATGCCGTTATCGCTGAAGGGGCCTCGACGGTCCAAGGCACCTTCACCGCTGATGCAGTCGTCAAGAAGACCATCTCCAGTTCGTTCACGGCAGACGCCGTTATCCGAAAGACCGGTATCGCCGGAAGCTTCACCGAAGATGCCGTAATCAGGCGAACGGGTACTTCCGGCTCATTCACGGCTAACGCCGTCCTGAAGAAGACCCAATCGGGTTCGTTCACAGCCGATGCAATCATCAGGGTTGCGGTCGCTGGGTCGTTCACAGCTGACGCCATTCTTCGGGTTGCTGGCAGCGGGTCCTTCACGCTTGATGCGGTGGTGCTGGCAGTGCAGCCTGGCTCGACCACCCTCGACGCCGTTCTCAATCGGGTCGGTCGGTGTACCTGGACCACCCCCGGTGACACCGTCCAGATTTCTGGAACCGAGGTGCTGCACTTCCTGATGCCCAGCGCGGCGACCGGGGACATGCACTTCGAAATCGAGCTGGACAAGGTCCCAACATTTGACGGAGGGGATTACCGCTCCATCAAGTCCCACTCCAGCCTCACAGGCTGGCAATACTGGGATGGAGGAACCTGGCAAGCCATCCCGCAAGCAGGCGTGTCCACAACCTATCTCGGGAATGAGGCTCGCTACACCATTCAGGTGTCATTGACCAACGGGACGTGGTATCGCCGCGTCAGGGCGGGGGTCATCTGATGGCACAGTTTGCACGTCCCGATGGCTCTGTCGAGGTCTTCGCCCTGCTCGGCGGGACGCCGACCGACACGACCGGCAACCGCTACCAGAACGTTGACGAGACGAGCCCGGTTGACACCGACTACGTCTACTCACAGAACAGCCCCGGCAACTCAAGCGATGTCGAGTTCGGGCTGTCGAACGTCACTGACCCGGTGTCCTCGACCGGTCATATTCTGCGTTTCCGCCACATGCAGATTGACGAGGACTCGGGCGGACACCCGCAGAGCGCGAACACGACTGGCACGGCGACGAGCTGTGCGTGGGAGCTTCGACAGGGCGCAACGGTCATCGCCTCGGGGAGCGTCAACCCGGGCGTCCTGACGACGACGAGCGTCACGCTGACCGGCACCGAGGCCGACTCAATCACCGACTACACCGACCTCCGGGTCGACCTCGCTCCGCTCGATGGCGGCGGCTCGCCCGGGAACCGTCGCGCGGTCGCGGTCACGTGGGTCGAGTTCGAGGTCCCGGATGCGACTTCTACGGTCCAAGGCTCGTTCACGGCAGACGCCATCGTCAAGCGCACACAGGTCGGCTCCTTCACCGCCGACGCCATCGTTCGGCGGTCGCAAGTCGGCAGCTTCACCGCCGATGCTTGGCTTGTGTCGGTGGTCGTCGGTTCCTTCACATCCGACGCTGTCATCCGCCGTACGCAGACTGGCCCCCTCACCGCCGACGCCGTCATCAAACGAACGCAGACCGGCTCAGCCACAGCCGATGCGGTCATCAAGCGCACCGGGGTTGCGGGCACCTTCACCGCTGATGCAGTTATCGGCGCTGGTGGTACGACGCAGACCGGCTCGTTCACCGTTGATGCGGTCGTCATCGAATGGGGTCCATGGTCGGAGACGTTCTCGAACCCGGTCGCCGACGCGACACAGAGCAACTTCAACATCGACGCGGTCATCTTCCGAACGCAGACCGGGTCTACGACCGCCGACGCGGTCATCCTTGCCTCGGCGACCGGCTCGTTCGCGGCTGACGCGGTCATCTTCCGGACCCAGGTTGGCAGCTTCACCGCCGACTCCATCATCAAGAAAGCCCAAACCGGCAGCCTGACCGCCGACGCGGTCCTCATGGTCGGGGTGTCCGGTGCGGCATCAGCCGATGCAGTCATCCTCCTGACCCAAGCGGGCACCCTGACCGTCAACGCCGTTCTGCGGGTCAGCAATGCTGGCTCGTTCACCGCAGATGCCTGGCTACTGCGGACCCAATCTGGCTCCGCGACAGCTGATGCCGTCATTTTCCGAACACAGGTCGGGTCGTTCACCGCCAACGCCGTCATCATGCCGACCTTCACCGCCGATGCGGTGGTGCTGGCGGCTATCAGCGGGAGCTTCGACCTCGACGCCGTCATCATGCCGACCTTCACGGCAGATGCGATTGTCGAGAAGGAACAAGTCGGCTCCTTCACGGCGAATGCCTGGGTCGCCGGGGCGTTCACATTTGGGTTTGCGGCTGACGCCGTCATCTTCGCCACGCAGAGTGGCTCGTTCACCGCTGATGCGGTCCTGCGGCGCGAACAATCTGGTTCGTCATCGCTCGATGCTGTCATCCTGGCCACACAGACCGGGTCGTTCACCGTTGACGCCGTTATCCAGCGGACAGGCTCAGGCTCCGCCACCGCAGATGCGGTTATCCGACGTGTTCAGTCCGACGCTGCCACCGCCGATGCCATCATCTTCGCGTCCCAGTCGGGCTCATTCACCGCCGACGCAGTCATCCAGGTTGCTGGTTCTGGCAGCCTCACCGTTGATGCGTGGCTCCTGCGTATTGGAACGGGCACTGCCACCGCCGACGCGGTCATCTATGCGGAACAGACCGGCAGCTTCACGGCAGACGCCGTGCTCATGCCGACCTTCACGGTGGACGCGATTGTTCAGGCGGAGATTGCTGGGGCATTCACGGCAGACGCCGTCATCATGCCGGTGTTCACGGTCGATGCCATTGTTCGCTACCCACAGGCTGGCACCTTCACGGTCAATGCTTGGGTCGCCGGGGCGTTCACGTTCGGGTTTGCGGCTGATGCCGTCATCTTCCGCTCCCAGTCCGGTTCATTCACAGCAGACGCGGTTCTTCAGCGGACAGGCACAGGTTCAGCTACAGCAGATGCGGTCATCGCGGCCACTGCAAGCGGCTCCTTCACCATCGACTCGGCTCTGCGCCGCGAAGCGACGGGCTCCTTCACGCTCGATGCGTGGAAGCTCCAGGTCGGAACTGGTAGCACCACCCTCGACGCGGTTATCTACCGCGAGCAGGCCGGAACCTTCTCTGCCGATGCCGTGGTTATGCCGGTGTTCACGGTCGATGCCGTGGTTCTGCGGACCCAGACCGGAACCTTCTCCATCGACGCGGTCATCATGCCCGCCTTCACGGTGGACGCGATTGCCCTGCGGACGCAGAGTGGCACGCTCTCGATTGACGCCTTCATCCAGGGTGTCGGGGTTGCCGCATTCAGCATTGATGCGGTCATCTATGCCACGCAGGAAGGCTCCGCGAACGCCGACGCGGTCATCCTGCGGACCACTTCGGGGAACGTCACCGCCGATGCCATCGTCCTGGCGACTGGGGCTGGGTCGGCTACCGCTGACGCAGTCATTCTGGCTACACAGGCCGGGACATTCACAGCTAATGCGGTAATTGCCAGCACTAATACCGGCAATTTCGACGCAAATGCTGTCCTAAACCGAGAAAACTCTGCTACATTCACCGCTGATGCCGTTCTCCTTCGGGAGAATCAGGGGTCACTGACCGCCGACGCGGTCAAACTGAAGACCGAATCCGCTCAGGTCACCGCCGACGCAGTGGTCCTGGCAGGGCGAATGGACGCCCTTAGCGTAGATGCGGTCATTCATTCCCCGGAAACAGGTTCATTCACCGTCGATGCGGAGCTATTGCTCCCGCATTCAGGCGATGCAACCCTCGACGCAGTCATTCTCCTGACCCAGCAAGGGTCATTCACGACATCCGCATGGATTGCCGGTGAAGGGGTCGGCGGGGTCACCGTTGATGCCGTCATCCTGGCCACACAAGCGGGCTCGGCCGCAGTTGATGCGGTCATTGAAGTTGAGCGTGAAGCCAGCCTAACCGTTGACGCTGCCATTCAAGCGTCGAGCCAGGCCAGCCTCACCCTCGATGCGGTCATCGAGCAGACCCCAGCCCTGTCGTTCACCGCTGATGCAATCCTTCGGCGGACTACAGCCCTAAGCCTTAGCCAGGACGCGGTCCTTCTTCGCACGATTGGTGCGTCGTTCACTGCGGACGCTTACCTTGCGGTCGCTCCATCGGGCTCGTTCAGCCTCGATGCGGTTGTTCACAAGACGCTTGATGGCGACTTCACGCTCGATGCTCTCCGGCAAGAGACTGTCCAGGGTCAGCTGAATGCCGATGCCATTCTCCGACGCATTCATCTTGGTTCCTCCACCGCCGACGCGGTCATTGAGCGAACAATTGATGGTTCGTTCGATGTCAACGCTATCAAATCTGCAACGAATGTTCAATCCCTTACTTCTGACGCGGTCATTCGGGCCACGACAAGCCAGGGATTCGCCCTCGATGCTGAGATTATCGGCAGCGGCGTTGCCGTCTTCACCATCGACGCGGTCATTGCTGGGCTCAACGAATTCGACTTCCAGGTCGATGCCTGGATTCGAACGCTCCATCCAGCATTTATCAACGCCAGCCTCACCACGAACAGCATCGCGGCCACGGTTACGGCGAACAGCATCGCAGCAACGCTCACTACCAACAGCGTCAGGGCGGCCGTTAGGGTCGGCTGTATCACAGCAACGCTGACGACTAACTCGATTCGCGGAACCCTGGAGGAGCCATGACCACCCTGGTTCAAGGGGACACAGCTTCAGTCCTGAACGGAACCATTACTGACGAAATCACCAGCGCCCCGCTCGACCTGACCGGAGCTACGGTGTTCTTCCAGATGCGCAAGTCCGACGACAAGCGGTACACAATCAACGCCACTTGCTCGATTGTTAGCCCGACCGCTGGCACCGTGCGCTATCTGGTCGCCGCAAATGACCTCAACACAGCCGGTGAATACCAGGCCCAGTTCGAGGTCCACTTCGCAGATACCACCATCCTGACGACCGCCCCACTGATTCCCGTGACTGTGCGGCGTCAATAACCCTAATCTTCGGAGGGGATAGTGACAAAGGTATTGTTCCTCGCAGATGCGGGGGCCCATACGGGGTTCGCCAAGGTCACCGAGTCCATTGGCAACCGTCTCGTCGATGACTACGGGATGGACGTGTCGTGCCTCGCCGTGAACTATCGCGGCGACTATTGGCCGACGAAGATGAAGCTGTATGTCCCGACGATGCTCGACAAGATGGACATCTACGGCAAGGGCCGGTTCATCGAGATGCTCGGGACGATTGAGCCCGACGTGGTGGTCATCCTCAATGACCCAGCCATCATCCTGCAATTCCTCATCGACAATCCCTTCGACCCGGACAGAATCCTTCTTCGTTACAGGCCATTGCTGACGTACATCCCGGTCGATGGCTACAACATGCCACCGGCCTGGGAGATTCTCGACAAGGTCTCGATGCGGGTGGCCATGAGCAAGTTCGGCCAGGACTCGATGCCAGGGTCGAAGCTCGTACACCACGGCGTGGATACCAAGACCTTCACGCCAATGAACAAGAAGGAAGCCAAGAAGGCGCTCGGGATGGACCCGAAGCGGTTCTTGATTCTGCGGGTGGACAAGAACTCCATTCGCAAGAACTACGCAGATACCTGGCGTGCGGTGCGGCCATTGATGCGCAAGTACCCAGATATCGACGTTCACTTCCATTGCCATTCGAACACGATGGACGGGGTGAGCCTGAAGGCCTACACCAGCCTGGATGAGGACATCAGGGACCGGTTGACCTTCTCGAAGGACCTCGGCCCATTCACCGGTTGGCCGGAAGAACAAATGCGCGTCCTTTATTCCGCAGCCGACTTGTTCATCTCCACCTCGTATGGAGAAGGGTTCGGATTGACGATTGCGGAGGCCTTGGCCTGCGGAACGCCGGTCGTGGCCCAGAACGTTTCAGCCATTCCGGAAGTCGTCGGACCCGGTGGCGTACTCATTGACCCGGACCGGCCCTGGACCGCGCCGCAAGGCCAGGAACAGATGCTCCCGAATATCCCTCGGTTCACCGAGGAAATTGAACGGCTCTATCACGCTGGCGGTGTTCGTCGGCGGTTGGGCGAAGCAGGCAGGGAACATGTTGAGCGGTCCTTTTCATGGGACAAAGCCGCGAAGCAGTTCGCAACCCTGATTACGAAGCTGGAAACCAGCGACTCGCAGGAGGAACAACCATGAAAAAGTTCAGCATCTTTACCGGACTCCTGAAGGCCTACGACGGCCCCAGCGGTAAGGGATTCACGACGACCGCTTCTTCGTCCATCTCGGATTTGGCCGGAGATGAAATCACCGCAGCGGGCATTGAGAAGATGTCCGAGAAGGCCAAGGGCAACCTGACCATCTTCCTCAATCATGAATACCGCGTTCCCGAAG
>Ga0307379_10011074_pt1 | contig 11884 bp, 12 predicted proteins | sample UN2MG_FD_202237 | JGI IMG/M metagenome (GOLD analysis project Ga0307379, IMG submission 202237) | Soil microbial communities from Risofladan, Vaasa, Finland - UN-2 | ecosystem: Environmental > Terrestrial > Soil > Coastal area > Acid sulfate soil | place: Finland: Risofladan, Vaasa | collected... | reverse complement strand
CGAGCGCGAGGAGCCAAGATCCATGCCGAATTGGCCGGCTACGGACTCTCCTCCGACGCGAGTCACATTACCCAGCCGTCTGTCGACGGCCCCGCGCGAGCCGTTCGCATGGCGTTGGACGAGGCGCGCACCAATCCCCAAGAAGTCGACTACATCAACGCGCACGGTACGGGGACGCGATTGAACGACGCCGTTGAGACTCGGGTGGTCAAGGAAGTTTTCGGGGACCACGCCCGCCGGCTCGCCATCAGTTCGACGAAATCGATGCACGGCCACGTGATGGGCGCCACAGGCGCAGTGGAGTTGGTGGCCACGGTGATGGCGATTGAAAAAGGCGCCATTCCGCCCACGGCCAACTACACTGAGCCGGATCCGGAATGTGATCTCGACTATGTTCCCAACCAGGCACGGGAGCGGCCGATTCGAGTGGCCATCTCGAGCTCCTTTGCTTTCGGCGGGCTCAATGCGGTTCTTCTGGTCCGCGGCTTTGAGTAACGGGGCCTTGCTCACCGCGTCGGGTCGGGTCCGAAGCAGGCAGAACGGTGCGAAAAAGGATTGCCATAATAACCCTCAGCGTCGGCTCGGGCCATGTGCGCGCGGCCGAAGTCATCCAGCGTGGGCTGAGCGACGGCGCGGACACCGTCGATGTAAGGACCGTCGACGCCGTCGAACTCGGTCGTCCATGGTTCCGCTGGCTCTACGTGGCGACGTACTGGTGGATGCTTCGCCACGCCCCGGGGCTCTGGCGATGGTTGTTCGAGCACCGTCAACGTGGGCGGCACCGCTCGACGGCCCCTCAATGGCTCTTTCGGCGGGGCTGCGTCGAAGTCCTTCGCCAGTTGAAAGCCTTCGCGCCCCATCTCGTCATTGCCACGGAAATCGGCGCGGCGGAGATCGCCGCCCTGGGAAGACGCGAGGGGTGGTTCAATGCGCCCGTCCTGGCCGTCCAGACCGACTTCCACACCGAGCCCCCTTGGGTGCAGCGGGAGATTGACATCTATTGCGTGGCGAGTGACGAGGCCAAAGCGCAGCTTATCGGATGGGGGGTCTCTCCCAACCGGGTCCTGTTGTCCGGCATTCCCATCGATTCGGCCTTCGCCCTGGCTTTCGACAAGCCCGAACTCCATCGTGCCCTCGGACTGGACTCGCGGCGGCCGGTCGTCCTGGTGATGGGCGGAGGAATGGGACCGGTTCCGCTGGATGAGATCGTCCGCAGCTTGGAGCTTTGCGGCCTGCCCCTCCAGGTGCTGGCCGTTACCGGTCACGATGAGCCGATGAGATCTCGCTTGGAAAGCATGCGAGGCCGAATCGCGCTGGACCTTCACATCTTCGGTTGGACGGAAACCATACCGGAGCTCATGGCCGCTGCCGATGTGCTGATCACCAAACCCGGCGGGGTGACGGTGGCCGAAGCGCTGACCGTGGGCCTGCCGATGATCCTGACCCACCCGATTCCCGGGCCGGAAGAACGACACGTCCGGTACCTCGAACAGAACGGCGTGGCAATCCTGGCGCGGAGTCTGGCGGAAATCACGCAACTGACGGGCAAGCTTCTGGCCGGAGGAGAGAATCTCAGGGAAATGGCGCGACGCGGTCACGACATGGCGCGTCCCGACGCCGCTCACGCCATCGCCCAGGTAGCCCGCGCGTTGCTTGAGACGGCGACGTACATCGACCTGCTGGCCGTGCCGCCCCTGCGCGCCGGCGATTCCGCTTACTTGATGTGATGATCCACGGAAAGGGCACCGGCGCCCTATACAGGCCGCAACCCTGATGTTTGGCACCCTTCGCCAATTCGTCGAGAAAATCCTGATCGGGGACTCTGTCCCGGCGCTGGTCCGTTGAGGAAAGAGCGTTCCGCGGTCCATCATCCGGAAGATCCAGGCCGATTCGTTCCGTGAGACCGTCACTTACGCGGCGCGGCATCAGAAGTTTTTTGCCGGCAAGCTTCGCGAAGCAGGCATCGACCCCGCCCGCGTTCGCCGGCCAGAGGACCTGGGTGGAATTTTCACCACGGCGGAAGACCTTCTCAGCCTCCCTCCCAAAGATTTTCTCTGCCGCGAGCCTCGGGCTGTTTTTGAGACCACCGGCACTTCAGGATCGCCCAAGCGAACCTATTTCGGTTACGACGAATTGGATTTCGCGGCGCGCTACCAGGCGGCGGCATTTTACGAAAACGGCATGCGTCCCGGCGACCGGGTGGCCTGCACCTTCGACGCAGGGTACTGGATCAGCACCTGGGTGACTTTTCTTGCCTGCAAGCAACTGGGCGTGTTCTGCTCGGCGCTGGGGAAGCCGCATCCGCGGGAGCTCTATTCACGCCTGGAGCGTTACCGCTACAACATCATCGTGGCCGACCCGACCTGGCTGGTCAGCCTGAGCGAGATAGCGGAAAAGGAAGGGGTGTTTCCCCTCAAACTCATCTTCGCCGCCGGCGACCGCATGACAGACGTCTACCGGGACTACGTTCAGCAGGTGTGGAAGGCGCCGGTAATTCTCGGCTTCGGCTCGACGGAAGTCGGGGGCGGCTTGGGAATGGAATGCCGGCGCCGCGAAGGCTATCACCTCGACGAGTTCAACTTCTTCGTCGAGCTGCTCGACCCCGACCCGGAGGGCTACGGTGAGCTGGTGGTGACGACGCTTTCCAGAAGAACCATGCCTCTTATCCGCTACCGAATGCGCGATGTGACACGTTTCATCGAAGAAAGATGCCCGTGCGGGGCCACGTTGCGCAGGATCGCCAAGGTCTGCGGGCGGCGTGACGAAATGGTGGTGATGGGCGCGGGGAATATGTACCCGGAGATTTTCGAGCGCGTCCTGAGGGGCGTCGAAGGCATATCGGAAAACTGGCAGGTGGCGGTCCGCCAGGAAGGAAGGCGCGACGTCCTGGATTTTCGCCTGGAACTGACAAACGGCGTTGCCTTAGCGGCGGTTGAGAGAGCGGTTTGTCGAAACCTTGAAAACCTTTACCCGGATATTTGGGCGAATCACCTTTGCGGGATGTACGAGGTTGCGGTCCGGTCGCTGCCGCCGGGCACCCTGGCCTTGGGCCGAAACCCCAAACGGCTGCTGGATGAGCGCGGGATTGAATAGAGCGGCCTCCCGGACAGACGCTCCGGCAATCGAATGAAAGGCAACCGTCACTCCTCATGAACACTCGAACCAGGGGAAACGGCCGCGGAAATGCCCAGCCGAATCCAATTGTCTTCTGCGACTTCGACGGCACGATTACCCAGGTCGACGTGACCGACCAGATCTTGAGTCAGCTCGCCCACCCTTCCTGGCGAGAAGTGGAGCAGGAATGGGTGCGGGGCTCGATCGGTTCGCGCGAATGCCTGGAACGTCAAATGGCGCTCGTTTCCACGACCCGGGCGGAGTTCAATCTGCTCGTGGACGCCATTCCCATTGACCCGCATTTCCGGAGCTTCCAGGCGTTTCTTGCACGCCAGCGCGTGCCGTTCTACGTGGTGAGCGATGGTTTCGACTACATCATCCGACGCGTCCTGAAGCGGGCGGGGGTCAACGGGCTGCTGCGAAACGGCGCACGACTCTTCTCCAGCGGGCTGCGCTTTGACGGGCGCCGCCTGGAACTTTCCTTTCCTTATTCTGTGCCGCCCTGCGAACACGGCTGTGCGACGTGCAAGGCGGCGATCATGCGTCGTCTGGGGAAAGGCAGGCGTCCCGTGATTTTTATCGGTGACGGTTTTTCGGACCGCTTCGCCGTCGAGGAAGCGGATGTGGTTTTTGCCAAGGGACAGTTGCTGACCTACTGCCGGCAAAAAGACATCGCCTGCCGGCCGTTCGACACCTTCGCCGACGTTCAAGGGGCGATGGAAAAGATTCTCGGAATCCGGAATTCCCGGCGTTCGCGACGGATTCCGGCGGCTGTCGGGTAAGCGCACCCGGGGGCGGCGCATTCTTCCGCCACGCGCCAACCGATGGGATTCTATCGCACGGGAAAATTCTGGGCGGTGGAACACCTGGGGATTACGCCGGACATCATCGTCTTCGGGAAAGCGCTGACGAACGGCCTGAATCCTCTGTCCGGCATCTGGGCGCGCGAGGAGCTGATTACTCCGGAAATCCTCCCACCCGGCTCGACGCACTCGACGTTTTCTTCGAACACGCTGGGAACCGCGGTAGCGCTCGAGACCTTGAAGGTGCTCGAAGAGGAAGACTACGAGAAGCTGGTCAACGAGAAGGGCGTCTATTTTCTGTCGGGATTGCGTCAGCTCCAGAGCCGCCATCCGGGGATCATCGCTGACGTCAACGGGCTTGGCCTCGCCTTGCGAATCGAAGTCTGCAGGGAAGACGGAATCACGCCGGACCGCGAGCTAACGGACCGCATCTTTTCCGAAGGGTTGAAAGGGGACCTCGAGGCCGGCGGGCGCAAATACGGCTTGCTTCTCGGCGTGGGCGGCTATCACAAAAACGTCTTCACACTCTCTCCCGCTTTTACCATCAAGCGCCAGGAAATGGATTTGGCGCTCGACCTGCTCGACCAATTGTTCCGCCGCTGCCGCGCGCAGTAAGGTCCCTGCAGGAGAACTCCGTCGATCCAATTTCGATTTCATCGACGAATATCTTGGAGGGGCCGCGGGCTTCTCTATCAGGTTCGCAGGGAAGCTTGATCGAGATAGGCGTGGACGTAATTCGTAAAAGCGTTCTCAAGTGCCTGCGTTGTTTTTCCCGGCGCGGGGTAAGTCCAATTGGGGCTGATTGTGCCCACCGCCGCCACTTCGCGGGTGGTGGAACTGACGAAGACTTCATCGGCCGAGGAGAGGTCCGCAGGCGTCAGCTCCTGCTCCACGAGCTCCACGCCCGCGAGCGGCGCGACCTCCAAGAGGACCTCGCGCGTGATCCCCGCCAGGCAGCCCGAGGATAGCGGCGGCGTCAGAACTCTACCTTCCCGGACAAGAAAAATATTGGCCGAAGTGCACTCGGCAAGCTGGCCTCTTTCGTTCAAGAGCAAGGCATCGTCGAATCCTTCGCCATGCGTTCGCTCCAGAACCGCAGCGTGCGGCACCCATGACAGCATCTTCGCTCCGGCGTACTGCCCGCCTGCGAAGATCCCCATGGGTTGGAGGCGCAGGCGGTGAGACACGGGCCAGGCGGTGAGTTCCCGAGTGAAGATGAGCAGGTCGGTGGGCGGCAGATCGTCCGCCTGCGACCACAGACCGCCGGAGTTCTTCACGAAAGAGACGCGCGCCATGCCCTCTGGGCGATGATTGGCCCGCGCTAATTCCTCCACTGCTCGGCGGACGGTTTCCTCGCTGTATTCAATGGAGAGCTGCAGCCGCTCGGCATCGCGCCCCATGCGCTTCCAGTGGCGTTCAAATGCAAACGGGAGGCCGCGATAAATGCGCAACGTCGTGAATACGCCCCACCCCGTTAGCAGCCCGACCTGCCCGGGCGAAAGGCGCACTTCCTTCAGTGGAACGATGCGGCCGTTATGAAAGATCAATGAGTCCATCGGTGTGAGTTATCGCTCCAGCGCGCAAGCCTGCAGCATTTGGGGCTCGAAAGCTGTGGAAGCCCCCAGCGCCTCGAGCAGCGGCCGCGCTTTCAGCATCATCTCCTCGCGCTCCGTTTCCGCGCGCGAATCAAAAACAATTCCGCCACCCACATTCAAGGTTGCCACGTCTTCTTCGATCGTCATCGTCCGAATGGCGACATTGAAATCCATCTCGCACCCTGCGGTGCCGGGCTGGCCCTTGATGATCCCGATAGCGCCCATGGAAACGCCGCGCGGAACTTTCTCAACCTCCGCCAGAATCTCCATCGCCCGGATCTTGGGCGCGCCGGTGATGGAACCGCAGGGAAAAAGGGCGCGGAGGATGTCGACCAGCCCCGTACCTGCCCGCAGCGTTCCTTCAATATGGGAAACGAGATGAAAAAGGTGGGGGAGGGTTCGCACTTCGAACATTCGTGTCCCGATCGTTTCATAACGGCAGATGCGCCCCAGATCGTTTCGAAGCAGGTCGACGATCATGACGTTCTCGGCGAGATCCTTGCCGCTCGACAGCAAAGCGCTCACGCACTGCGCGTCAAAGGCCGGGTCGGGCGGGCGCGCGATTGTGCCCTTGATGGGACTGGCCAGAATACGGTCGCCCATGACGCGGAAGAAGCGTTCCGGCGAATTACTGATGATGGTTCGCTGCGGGCCCTTGAGGAAGGCCCCGAACGACGGTTCCAGGCGCGACAGGCGGCTGTAGATTCGTTCCGGCGAAACGCCAGCGAGCCGCGCGCTGAACTGGCAGGTGAGGTTCGCCTGGTAGATGTCGCCGGCGGCGATGAAATCGCGGATCGTCTCAACGGTTTCGGCGTAACTCCGTTCGTCGAAGTTGCTGCGGATTTCGGGCGGAGATGATAACTCCGCGTCGGCCGGTTCGGGTTCCAGGTGTGGCAGTTTTTCAAAGCGCGGGTAGTAAGCGAACGAGAGATCGGGCAGGGATGTGCTCGCCGTAAGGGGCAACGTCTCAAAAAATCGCGCCAGCTCGTAGGACAGATAGCCAACGGCAGCGCCGGTGCAAAATTGGTCGGCGTGCCAGCAAATCCAACGGGGCAATTCGGCAAGAGCGTCTCCACTCCCTTCCAAGACGCTCACCGGATTTAGTGCCGCGAAGGCGGCGGTCGCCCCGGTATCAAGCCACTGGCCCTCCAAAATGGCGGGGCGTTTATTCGGCGGGGCGTCCAACACCTCAGCCAGACGATTGCTCGGCATACTTCCAATATACCATTTCGCGGCGCAGTTGAGCGGGGCACGCTTTCGCCGCAAAGACCCGTGCACGTCGTCTGACGGTGCGGGCGAAGGTTGGGTTGAGGAACTGACAGTTGCGGCTACCAGTGCACGCGCACCGTCAAGTCGTCATGCAGACGGACGCGCAGGCGCGTATCCGGCGGGATATGGACGTCTCCTCCCCGCGGGAGGATCAGCGCATAGCCGAACACCGCCGAGCCGCCCACCGGCAGTATTGTGGCGAGCGCGGCGGTCCCGGCCGCGGACACCCCGGCGGTGGAAACAGCGCCCAGGGCCAGGAGTCCCCCGGCGATCTTCTTCCAGGTGGACGCCGCGGGGCCTTTCAGATGGCCCTCCGAGTCCAGTCGGGCTTTCCCCGCAACGGCATCATCCAGCCCGGTCAGGAATGCAGCAATGGGCTGCTCTTGCCCGTCGGGCAGGGTTATGGTCTCAAAGCGGAAACCGATCTCCGCAGCACGGCCCAGACGGCCTGCAGACCGGATCTGTGTAACGCGGCCGTCCAGCAGGGTTCCTCGGGGTAGAGCCACTTGCCCGTTGACGTAGATCGGGCGAATGAGTTCCGCCTTAACGGGATCGTCCACGCGGCTGACCTGAGTGTGCAGTCCCGAGAGGAGTTGCACGGACGCCTCGGTTTCCGCGGGAACCGTGAGGGTATCATCAGCCTTCTGCTCCGCAGTGGATGTCGAGGCCGGGTGAATACGCGCTGTGAGGGAGACGGCGGAGACTTCTTGCGCGACCGATACCATAGACGAAAGGAACAGAATTAAGGCAATCCCAGCAAGTTTCCTTGCCATTTCAGTGTACCTCGCTCTGTGGAACGGTGCTCCACCTCGCTGCGGCGGCTGGATTGCCCTATTCTCCCCCCTTTCGGGGTTGGAAATCAAGGGCCCGAGAAAAGCCTTGCACACCCCTGTCCGTGCAAAGCCGGCAGTCTCCGGGGCGCGCAAAACAAAAAGGCCCAACCAAAAAGGTTGGGCCAGGGATAATTCAGGCGGATGCGGACTACGCCACCTTGGTGACCTTGTCGGCTTGAGGTCCTTTCTGGCCTTGGACCACCTCAAACTCGACGGTGTCGCCTTCCTGCAGGGTCTTGAAGCCTTCACCCTGAATGGCCGAGTAATGAACGAAGACATCCGCTCCGCCATCCTGGCCGATGAAGCCGTAACCCTTGGCGTTGTTGAACCACTTTACTTTACCTTGAAGTCTTTCCACTTGCGTTCCTCCTTGATCGGCTACGGGGTTGCCGGTACATCAGTATGCCCCAAAAAGAAAAAGCCGAGAGTCGTCTGGACCCTCGGCACTCCCTTCACGTACGCGTTCCCGATGCGAACACCGTGCAAACTCCCGTCCGAAAAAATAGATGGAGCCGAGTTGGATTGTCAAGAGGATATTCGAATTTACTGAACCGGGACTGACGAAGGTCAAATACTGGGGGTTCTCCGCGATAGCCGCCAAAGGAGCCCGACCAGCGTCTTGCCGTCTTCGATCTTCCTGGCGCGGAGCATTCGGCGAAGCTGACTTTCTGTGAACCTCCCCAGACGGATCCGCTCGTCGGCCTCCGGCTGGGCTTTGGCCCGTGTCAGACCACGCGCCTCCAGCAGATGCATCCTTTCGCTGACGAAGCCCGGGCTGGGGAAAAAGGTAAACAATGGCCGGAAAGTGCGCGCCCGGTACCCGGTTTCTTCAGCGAGTTCGCGCCGGGCCGCTTCGAGCGGGGTCTCACCGGGTTCAATCCCTCCTGCCACCAATTCCCAGAGCCATCGCCGCGCTGCGTAGCGGAACTGGCGAATGAGCAGCAACCGGCCGTCAGGAAGCTCGGGGAGAACCACCACGGAACCCGGGTGGCAGACGATTTCGCGGTTCGCCACGATCCCGCCCGGTTCCACGACTCGGTCAACCTTCAGGCGCACCACCTTGCCTTCGAAGATCGTTTTGCTCCTCAGCACGCGATAGCGACGTGACACCTGGGGAATCCTCTCGAGAGAAGACGATCGGATGGTGGTGCGGAAATGGCGCGCTTTTATCCCTGCAGTTTTGTGCTGCTCTCTAACGCAGCGGCGCTGAGACCTTCCCGCTCCCCTACTTGGGCAGATCAAACTTTGCGATCAGGGCCTTGGCGTCTTTCGGGGAATCAGCGCCTTTCAGCTCTTTGCTGTATTCCTCCGCCTTGGCCTTGAACGCGTTATAGCTCTGCCGCTTTGCCTCAATGTCTTTGCCCTGATCCTTGGACGTCGCCGGGTCTCGACTGGCTTTTTCAAGGCACTCGTTGGCGATGTTGACGATGCTAGAACAAAGGCTGAGTTTGCTGAGGCAACTTTTCTGGTGATAAGCCCTCGTAAACTCCTCCAGGCTTTCCGCCTTCACCTTTTCAACCATTTCAGTGAGACCTTTCCTGTAATCCTCAACCATCGTCTCTTCGTCCTGGCAGGCCTGGGCCAGGAGCGTTCGCCCGGAAACGCTGATGCTCAGGAGCGTACCCACGAGGAGAATAGCCCCGGTTCTCCATTTCATCGCAGCACCTCGCTGGATCGTCGGAAGTCCACTTTCCTGCGCCTGCCGCCAGTTGCTCGGGCAGGCGTCTCTCGGTCCATTTGTCGCCATACTAGCACACGCCGGAGGAATTGTCGCACGATTGGTATGGCGTCCGGCCTCGCCCAGGGGCGGAGGGGCGGCTTGGTCGCGGGAGACGAAACTGCCATCCCGGAGTGCACGGAACAGGCCTTGATTGGTATACTGGAGGGCATCGGACGCCGACACAGGGGAGGGAAGCCGCTGAATGAAACTTTCGGCCCTTATCGTTGATGACGAGCAGCCCGCCCGCGACGAGTTGGCGTTTCTGCTCAAGGGAATCTCGGACGTGGAGGTGGTGGGTCAGGGCAAGAATGGCGTGGAGGCCGTGAACCTGATCCGCGAGCTCAGTCCCCATGTCGTCTTCCTGGACGTTCAAATGCCGGGCCTCGACGGCCTCGGGGTTATCAAGAAGCTGCTCGACAAGAAAGCCCGCCTTCCCTATTTCGTCTTTGTGACCGCCTACGACCACTACGCCGTGCAAGCTTTTGAAGTCAATGCGATTGATTACATACTGAAGCCCATCGCCCGGCCGCGGCTGGAAAAGGCCATCGCCAAGGTCCGGCGGATGGTGGAATCCACGGAACCGGTGCACGAGAAACTCGACCGACTGGTCCAGATGTTTGAAGACCGCCCCGCCGCCCAGACGAACAAGCTGCTGGTGAAGAGCGGGGGCCGCCTGTTCCTGGTTGATTCCGAAGACATCATATACGCCAGCATCGAGGACGGGGTCATCAGCGTTGTGACGCGGGAAATGGAAGGGCAGTCCAACTTCCGCACCGTGGAGGAGCTTCAGAGCAACCTCGACCCCAACGTCTTCTGGCGGGTCCATCGCTCATACTTGGTGAATATCAACCGCATCAAGGAAGTTGTCCCCTGGTTCAAAAGCTCCTACCAGCTCAGGATGGAAGACAAGAGGCAGACCGAAATACCCGTCAGCCGCGCTCAGACGCGCAAACTTCGGGAGCTGCTCAACCTTTAGCAGTTTGCTGATCGCGATGGGATTGAAAGTAGCCCTCGACACTGCGGACCAGCCCCGGGATTGTTGACTCTGCCGCCTCCACGGCTACGGCGGGGCCATCGTAATCCCCTGCGGCCTCGTGGAAAATGAAATAATCTTGAACGGCCTCGAAGTTCCACACGAAGAAGGCCTGCTTGTAACCTCGAAGCAGAGTGCCGTCGTCAACGACTCTGTTATATCCGAGGCATCGCCCTGCCACCGCACTACCAGCTGCGCCAGTGCAAACTGACCACAAGTAGGACTCTTTACCCTCATCGCTAATTGATGATGTTATAATGCAGATGGAGTGAGCGCAATGACATCCTCGTCCGAGAACTTCAAATCGCTAGTGTGTCAGCTTGTTGAACAGCTTCATCATAAACCACCTCGTGAGTTGGAAAGAGCCGACTTTGAAGTGAAGGGATGGTGCAGAAGCGAGAAGGAGTTGCGCAGAGAAGTCGTTGACACAGCTGTCTGTTTCGCGAATGCGGAGGGGGGAATACTTTTGGTTGGGCCCGACGATACCAAGACGATTGACTTCACGCCTTCGTGTCACCACGGTGGTGTCACGCCTGAATGGTTGGCGGAAGAGATTCGAAAGTTCAGCCACCCTCCGGTGGACTGTACTGCAGTATGGCTTCGAGAACTGGTCGATTCTCTTCCCGCTCCTGTGGGTAGATGTGTCGTAATCAATGTGCCGAAGAAAGGAATTTTGGGGAAGCACACCACCCACGCGGGCGTTTGCTTGGTCCGTCATAAGGACACCTGCGAGGTTGACTATCTGGCTCACGAAGATGATTATTCCTCAATTCCATTCGAAGCGGTGCCCCTTGATTGCCTCGCGCAAGAGTCCCTCTCCTGGGCGTTTCACAATACGGTTGTCAGACCGAGGACTCACGCCAGATGGCGCTCACTGCACAGGTCAGTAAACGACCTGCTGGCTGACTTCAACTTAGTTTCTCTGAGGGAACCAGGAAAAGACTGTATTACTCTCGCTGCTCTTCTGCTATTCGGAAAGTCCAAGATATTGGAGAGGCATACGGATGGAACATTCTTGCGAATAACTGTGGTTGACCCAGCTGGTCCTTTGCGCGAACCGTACACATACACGTGCCAGCAGAACATAATTGACAGCTTGAGAGACTTGTGGACGCATCAAGGTACTATATGGGAATGTCTCGGCGGGTCAGCTCCCGAACGCTGTTTGCAGGAGTTGGTGGTCAATGCCCTGATCCATCGCGACTATAGAATCTCAGGTCCCATCAATACTCGCCTAGTCCCGGCGGGAAGCTTAGAAATTCAAAATCCTGGAGGTTTCCTGCGCAACTTGGGACCGCATAATCTCATAAATGGGAATCCTGTCCACAGGAATAGACTTCTAAACTGAGGCCACTGCGCTTCTGGGTTTTTGTGAGAAAAGCGGAAGCGGAATCGACCTTGTCTACCAGGAAGCAGTGTCCAACGGTCTGGATTTTCCGCATTTCGCGGGCGACACAGAAACATTCTCTGCTGTTGTGTCCTTGGACAGGAAAACCAATTTTGCGAATTTCATCCAA
>Ga0307379_10011072_pt1 | contig 11884 bp, 28 predicted proteins | sample UN2MG_FD_202237 | JGI IMG/M metagenome (GOLD analysis project Ga0307379, IMG submission 202237) | Soil microbial communities from Risofladan, Vaasa, Finland - UN-2 | ecosystem: Environmental > Terrestrial > Soil > Coastal area > Acid sulfate soil | place: Finland: Risofladan, Vaasa | collected... | reverse complement strand
CGCCCGCCTGACACGCTCCTCGATCACCACACGCAGGTTCACGACCAATCCCCGTTCGCCGCTTCGATCAAAGTGTCGGCATGGCACCTCTGGTCGGGCTTACACCAGCAGCACAGATCCCGGCCCTTCAGTTCCCGCAGATCGCCCAGCATCCGTTCGCGGCGCTCGGACAGCGCCGCCGACTCGCCGGGCTTCGGGTACGGCACCGTGTCCCCTCTCGCCAACCACGCCTCGAACATCTCGACAGCGCCGTCGCGTCCCCACTCGTCGACCGAGAACGGGTTGCCCCACTTGGTCGGCCGCGCTACGACGACAGCGCCTTCGGGTTTCCGCCATCCCTTCGTCCTGCGTAGTTGGATACGTTCAGGCATCGACGCGCTCGCCTCGGCACGACCAATGCCGTTTCCCCTCACTCATCGGAACCACTGAACCCCATCGCTTTCCGTGCCGACCTCAGCCCCGCGCCGGTGTCAGGAACCGTCCGTCCACCGAACCGGTCGTTGCCGTCGCCGTCGTACTGGCATACAGGCGCGCCGCGTCGGTGGTGAGCCGGGTAGCAGTCGCATGGTTCACTCATCGTCGTTCTCCCTCTTGGCTTCTTCGAGTCGTTCGATCTCAGCGACGATGCACGCCGCGGCCTCGGTCAACATCTCGATGGGGTCGCCGGTCGGGTCCCACTCGGCTTCGGGCCATAGCCACGGGGCCATCTGATCCCGCATCCACGTCTTGACCGGCTCGCCCTTCCCGGTCGCGTAGTCAGCCGCTCCGATGTAGCAGCGCGCCGCCGCAGGGAACTCGCCCTTGTCCTCGGTCAGATCATCTCGCTCGGCGTACTTCGATAGGTACGTCAGCGCGATCTCGTTCAGAGTGTCTCCGATGTCGACGCTAGGCACGGTTCTCCATCCGAATCGCAGAGTTTCGGATCGAGTCCCACGCCTCTCCAACCTGCTCGGCGTCCCACCCGTCGATCACAACGACTCGGGTGCCGTTGAACTCCAACACCACGTCGAGCCTCGAATCGCCAGCGAGCCGCGCCGCGGCAGTGAACGCTTCGCTCATGTGGACGCCGGGAAAGGCCGACACGACAAGCACCCCGTTGGAGATCAGTTTCCCGCCGCAGTCAAGGCTCAAACAGCCGGGCAGGTCGACCTTGCGGGTTTCAGGAATCGAAATCGTGGACATACCGACGACATTACCTGTCGGGTAGGACGTTCTCGCCGCCGATCAGAACGGCTCGTCCGCATCATCGAAGGCGATGAACGGGAAGTCAGTCAGCGTGGTCTTTCCGGCCATGACCTCGAACAGCAGTTCGGCGCAGTCGAGTTCGTAGTCGGCTTCGGCTTCGGCAACGGTGGGAGCGTTGTCGTGGTAGTACCGCTCGGCGTCGGCCTGAGCATCTGCGATCTCTGCGTGGAAGTCGTACATCGGTGTCTCCGGTGGTTGGTTGGTTCCTTGCGACAACACAACCGTATCTCACCCGTCTACAGTATGCAAGTCTTTCGGGGAAGAAATCTCACCGCGCGTTTCTAACCCCCCTACTCGCAAGCAGGAGAACAGAAAACACGACCCATCACTGGGCATCCGGCTCCGTCGGGCCATACGGCTTCACCCCACGCGCCTCGCACTCCTCCCGGTACATGCGCTCGAACAACGCCGGGTTCAACCGACGCATCTTCCGAGACGCCGACGCACGCGCATCACGCCGCTTCCCCGCGACCTTCGCCCGGTCCGGGTTCGCCGCCCGCCACCTCGCCTGCCGCTCCGCTGCACTCAACCGGTTATCGCTCACATCAGTTCCTCGGGGATCGGTTCGCCCTCCACAGCCATGAACACCGGCACCGACTCACCGCGAGCGTTAGCCGCCAACACCCGATGATGCCCGTCCCACACCCGGCCGTCGTAACCCAACAACACCGGATCGCAACGCTCCGGGTCCCAGTCAGCGATGAGCGCGGTCAGTTCACCGCGAGAGTTCAGATCGTCTTGTTCGTTCTGCCACGACCACGGAGCCGGACGCGAACCGGGCCTCCACGTTCCAATGATCTCGGCAGCAGGCAACATCGGAGTCATGGGTCCTCGCAAACCAGTTCGATAGCGCCATCGTCCACCGTGCCGGTACACGTGAACCGCGTCTCCACCGGGACAGCCGGGTCTAGGCCGTCCACATAGTTGAACAGCAGGAACGCCGACAGCACCCCGACAGCGACCGCCCCCAACAGGATCAGAGTTCTCCGCGACGACATCAGCGCACCCGCTCCGCCGCGTACGGGTCGTCATAGTCGGACAGGTCAAGTCGGTCGAACTTCTCGCCACAGCGGACACACAGCATCCCCCTCGGCAACACCCCGGCGTTCTCCTCAACAAAGTGCAGATGGTCACCGCAGTAGTAGTTGCCGCACCCGAACTCGTCGCCCTCGTGCATCCCGCCGCACACATACGCCAACCCGCGGTCGATCTTCACGAGGCAGCCGCCCTCGTCGCAGACAGCCTCGATGTTGTAGCCGACCTCGCGGCCGTCCGGCAGGACAGCAGAACCCCAACCCATCCGGCTACCAGCCCAACATCAGGTGCCGGTACTGCAACCAGCCGACAAGGTTCCCGATCTGCGGGACCGGCCCGATCGTCCGCGGGTCACCCTCCATCCCGTAGTCGGCCGGGTCGAGCGTCACCGTCAACTGATTCCAGTCAGCCGGAGTGCAGACCTGCTCGAACGGCGACGCGTGCTGCGGGTCAGCACCGAACAGCCGGTCGTGCAACGTCAGATCAGCCTCGAAGTCACGGACACCCGCATGAGTCAGGTAGGACGTGCGCGCACACCGGGCCGTCGACACCTTCCTGAGCGTGTCCTGTTGCTCCCCCATCTCGTCGTCACGGACATACGGCAGATGCCACCGCCCCGCCAACAGTTCGATCGGCTCGAACGCTTCCGTCGCAGCCAACACGTCATCAGCCACCGCGGCGATCTCGGGTTGCGCCAACGGCGAGAACCTCGTCGACCGTTGCTTGAAGAACCCGTCCAGTTCCGTCGTCGTGAACGTCACCACGTGGTACATGAACGGCTCGACCAGCCGGTTGCACAGCGACTTGTGGACGCCCAGTTCAGCGAGCGCGGTGGCCTGCTCGACCGCTGCGTCTCGTGCGTACAGCCACGCGTCCACGGCAGCCTGCGTGTCGTCCACCTCGTCGCCGCCCTGCATCCCTTTCTGCTCGGCAGCCCACTTCACCGGCAACGCCGGAGAGTCGAGAACCTTCTCGCGCCGCAGTCGCCACGGGACTGCCCGCGACGATTCACTGTTCCGAGAGAAGAACCGGTGCGTGTTGAACTCGGGCAGCATGAACCGGTGCATCCGGGCCTCGATCGTCCACACCGTCGGACAGCCCCTCGATGTTGAAGCAGCGATCACGCGGGCGCACGGACGGTCAGGCAAAGGGCCTTCGGTCCAATGGGGAATCAAGGTGTCGGTCATGTCGTTTCCTTCCGGGGTTGGGGCCACACGCACTCATCCCCGACGGGGACCAGCCCTTCTTTCGTTTGCGTCTCGTCCACGATCCGGTGGACCGTGCCGTCGCCCAGTACGGCGTGGCCTCGTAGTCGGTCGGCTACGGCGCGGGCGATGAACGCCGTCTGATTGGCGTCGATGTAGTGGAACAGTTCGGTCAACTCCATCGAGTTCGACCGGATCACGCCGTACACCAGATCGTGAATCTCGTCGTCACCGAACGTGTCCGTTTCACCAGCCTGAGTCACGACCGACCCCTTCCTCGATGCAGCGACACAACGCCGCGGCACCGCAGTTCTTCACGAGGGAACACTCGCCGTCGATGTTCTTCGCGATGCGCCCCAACTCGGCTTTCTCGTCGCGCAACCGGTTCACCTCGGCAAGCAGCCAGTCGATGTCGGCCCGCGATTGGGCGATGAACTCGGCGTCAGCGTTGTCGAGCGCCACGATGTCGCCCCGGTAATCGACCTCGCGGACAGCGATGTCTCGTGCAGCCCGAAACTTGCCGCCCCAGCCGCGGTGTTCGTCGTCCGGGTCGCGGTCGAAGAAGTACGGTTCAGCGCCCTGCATCCCCGCCCGCTTGAATCCCATCACCACGGGCCTGCCAGAGATGAACGACATCAGTTCGACTCGGCCTGCGTAGTCGACGTTGCCGCACCAACGCCACGGGCCGTCAGTCGCCGCAGCGGCTCGGGCCTCGATCTCAGCCAACCGGTCCTGCTCGTCGCCACTCATACCGCTCCCTCCTCGTACTCGCCGCACCAGTCAGCGGCTCCGACCACCTCGGGCCACACCGTCCGCGACGACTCGCCCAGTGTGCGGGTCAGGTCGTACCGGTAGCGGCCTGTCGGGTCGATCGTCGCGGTGTCGGTCATGGTTGCGGCCAATCGAACTCGACGGTCCAAGCGCGGTGATCGCGGTCGCAGTGCCGGTGCCAGCAGCCGCCGTCGCCGTCGGTGTCGTGGGGGCACGCATGTTGGGTCGGGTCAGCGTTCAGCAGAACCGTCGCGACACACTCGATCTCGTGTGGCCTCGGTGCCGAGTTGAACAACGACACCGACAACTGCGGGCAGTTCCGGCCGTTCTTCCGAAGGTACTCCATCGGTTCGTTCCCGCAGTCCGGGCAATCGACCACGATCGGCTCACCCATCAACGCGATCCGTTCGTGAGGGGTATGTATCTTCCCGACCGGCCACCGGCAGCCGTCATCCCGCGGCGAACCACACACGGTCACCGGAGGGTGCCGGGGATCAAGAATCACGCGCATCAAGTACCCGTTTCCGTTCGTAAGCAACCAACCCCGCAGGGTTCTCAGTCAGATGGGTGTCACAGACCGCCCAGCCGTCGATGAGCGTGATGGCGTCCTCGGCTACCCCGTCGACCACGTAGAGGCACACGGCGCAGGAGAGAGGCACAGGGAGCGTCTCAGCGGCCATCAGTCCGCGACCGGTGACTTCGTAGTCCGAGATCGCTTCGCGCATCAGGTCAGCGATCCGGCAGTCACGTTCGGCACGCCGCGAGTTCGCGTTGTGGACCTTGATGAATCCGCGCATGTCGTCGATGTCGATGTCGACGCGCAGTTCAACCACCTTCGATCTCCTCGGTCCACGTTTCGAGGATCGGCCGCATCCGGTCCTGCATCTCCGGCGGGGCCAGATCGAACGATGCCTTACACCGTCCAAGATCACCCTTGTCATGGGGCCTGTTGCAGCGAGAGTTCCACAGCGGGTTCGGTCCGATCCCGATGGCGTAACTCACCATCGCGTTCGACGACATCCCCGTAGCGTTTCCGGCTTCGCAGCGAGCAATCAGCCACGCCGCCGTATCGTCGTCGGCGTTCCGCACCACACGCAGATAGCAGCCGAGTTCGGCGCTGGACATGCTGACGCTCACAAGTCAACCCCATCGGGTGCGTCGAACGCGTCGACAGCGAAGTAGGTCGCGCCATGATGGTATTTACGCATCTTCGACAGCCACGCGGGGAGGCAGTGGTAACACAGGTCCGCCGAGTGTCGGGCCTCGGTGTGTTGGGCCGACGCATGGAACTCAGCCGGGGCTACCCCGTGACATTCGCTGCAAGGACGATCACCGATCTCAGTCATCGTTCAACGCCCCATCGACCGCCTGTTGGATCGTGTCGACCAGTCGCCGCAACTCGACCACATCGTCGTTGTGTAGGAACCGGACAGACGTGAACATCGGTCGGCCGTTGACACCCAACGTCCCGGCTCGTTCGAGGTACTCGTAGATCCCGCCGATCAGTTCGACCTCGGCCGGGTCCGCACCGGCAAGTCCGCCCAACGCGATCGGCATGAAGATCGCGGGGAGCAGGTCGGCATCCTCGTCGGAAGCGAAGAACACGCGGCCCGCATGGGTGTCGCGTGCGAGTTCCCGCAACTCGTCCGGTTCCATTCGGGTCATCTTGAACCCGGCACCGGAAAGTTTCTCAGGGGCTTCTTCGTCGGCCATCTCGGGCACCTTACGACAGGGGTAGGACGGTTTCACGCGTGTCACCCCGCTCGATTCGTTCGAGGTTCCCCCTTCCCCCTCCCCTCGCCGCGGACGGGACTCTCGGTACCCAACGGTTCACTAGGTGCGGTCGAGGAAAGGGGTGGGGGGAAATCGGTTGCCGGGGGAGACAGACCTCAGAAAGTCGAGGATGAGGATGACTGCTCCCAAGGGGGCCACCCCCGGCAACCGAGAACTTACAGGTCAGGTAGGACCATCTCGGCGGTGCCGATCAGATTCCCGGCGGGTCGATCTTGTGGACGTGACCGAGATGCGCGATCGGGTACGGGGCAGGCGGCTCGGTCCCGTAGTGCGCCCGGTAAGCGACCTCATGCCAGTGAGCCAAGAACAACTTGACGGCATACCGGCGGGCACGCAGATCGACACGCCCGTCGGGGAAACGCCCGGCCTCGTACGCCTTGCGCGTCTTGGCCTCACGGATGTTCCGTTCCTCCAACGTCTGCCGGGCAACCTCAGCGTTCGCGCCCGACTCGTTCTTCGCGACTTCCTGATTCTTCCGCTGCCGATACAACTGGCCGTAGAACGCGTTGTCGCGGCCCGACACCTTGACGAACGAGTCGCCCAACTTCCAGCACAGAACTTTCAGGTCAGCGTTCCACGGACGCTTCTCACCCTTCCCCCACTTGACAGTCGGGTCGAGTCCAGCGAACCGCCAGATCGCTCCGGCAGTGTTGGCACGCTCGATGTCGATGTGGGCGACCAGACCCGCGGCGATCACCGGACCGACACCCATCTGTTCGCGGGACCAACGACCAACCTCGGTGGACGTGGAGAACACGTCGAGAACGCCGACCATCTGCTTCTCCAACCGCTCCGCCTGATCCGCGAAGTGGTCGACAAGATCGGACGGCTTCTCAGCCTTCACCAGCGCACGAGACTGGCCGCGCAGAGCGATGCGGTGTTCCTGCCACCGGTAGTAAAGATCGACGAGAAACCGGGCTTGATCGCGGTCGAGGAGTTCACCCATCGACTTGATCTCACGGTCCAACTTGTCGACCCCCGGCAGCGCCACGTCAAGTGGCATGTCGAGAACGGTCATGGTTTCGGTTCCCTTCGTAGGTTGTTTCTGTCTACAACCCTACGACGGAGGTAGGACCATCTCAGTCGGAGCCGCGACCTTTCGCCGCATTCGGGTCGACCAACACACGGCCCGGCTTCGCCTTCCCCGGCGGCACCGCCATGTTCCACGTCAACGGCTCATCATCCCGACCCAACTCGCCTTCCAACCCCAGTGCGATCCACGCGTTCTTCCGGTCCTGCCACCACCCTTCACGCGCCGACAGGATCGAGAACGGCAGACCGTGGAACCGGTCCATCAACCCCAAGAGTTGCGGCTTCCCCTCCGGCTCCGGCAAGTCATCGTCGAGATCGTCGTCGAGCGTGTCGTCGAGCAGTTCCGCCAAGTCCGCTTCCGTGAACGACGCCGCCAACAACAGGTCTGCGTCCTCATCGAGAACCGCTTGGATCATCGCCGCCAACGCTTCGTTGTCGTAACTGCCCAGTTCGGCGGTGCGGTTGTCAGCGAGTGCGAACGCTTTGGCGGTCGTCGGGTCGTCCTGCACCCACACGACGGCGATCTCGGGCCACCCCAACTTCTTCGCCGCCTGCAACGTGTGGTTCCCCGCGATGACTTCGTGGGTTTCGCTGTTGACGACGATCGGTTTCCGTTGCCCGAACTTGTCGAGCGAGCGGGCCACCGCGTCTACGTCACCGACGCGCGGGTTTCCGGTGAGGAGCCTGATCGAGTCGATGGGCTGGGCGAGCGGTTGCAAGTCGGGGACGATCACGCCCCTAACAGTAGAGCCTCCGGCCAGTCGATGTCGACGGTGAGCCGACGGTGCGGCCATGAGGAGCGGGGTGGAACCTTCACGGGGTTGATGACTCGGCCCGTGATCTCTCCGCCTGCGACGATCCGGTAGTGGGGGATCGGGTCGGTACGGTACTCCCATCCTTCGGAGCAGGGGAACAGGCAGTGTCCGGTTTCCCAATCGACGCAGATGAATGTGCCGGGGCATTCGCGGGAGGGGCAGGGTGCGCCGCCGCCGAGTGTGATGCCTCGCACGGCTCCGGTGAGGGAGAGGACGGGGATGCCCGTGGGGGCGGCTAGGGAGTTGTACCAGCGGGGCCGGGACTCTCTCGGCCACTCTCCTCGATAGATGCTTGCCATGTAGATCAGACTACTACACGACCGGGACGGTTTGGCGGGGGTCGGCGGTGGGTGCCGGAACAAGCACGTCCTACCCCTGTGGTAGAATGGTTGACAGCACCGATCCGAGAGGAAGAACTCCACCATGTCAAGAGAAGCCCGCGACAGCCAACGATCGAAGGTCTACACGGCCGAGGGAGCGATCCGAGGAATGGGCGAAACTCTGCCCCAAGTCGACGACATGCAAGCGTACGTCGACCGGCTCGTGAAGTACGCGTGGTTCCGCCGCCGGTACCCCGCCGTCAACAAGATCAACGTGCGCGACGGCCGCGGGCAACGCAACGCCATCGCCAAGTGGGGCAACATCATCGCCATGCCGAAATGGTCGCGCCGCGAACCGATCGTGCTGCACGAAGTCGCCCACCACTGCACCGACTCGGTGTACGGGAAACGCGGGGTCGCCGCACACGGCTGGCAGTTCGCCGCCACCTTCCTCGAACTCGTCCGCTACGCGATGGGGGAGGAAGCAGCGAAAGCACTCCGGGCCTCCTACCGCGAACACAAGGTGCGGTACGCCGAACCCCGCAAGGGTAAGACGTTGACCGAGGCGCAGCGGAAAGAAGCCGTCGACCGGCTCACCGCTGCACGTGAACGCACGGAGGCTGCACGGCCGCTGCGTGCGCTTGTCGTCGTCCCGAAGGTCAAGTACGGCCGATACCTCTCCCCCGGCGACGAGGCGTACGTCGTGGGATGCAAGACGAAGAAAGAAGCCGCCGACCTGCTCGGCATCGGCTACAACACGGTCGTTCGAGATTCGGAATGGTTCGAGCCGGGGACGGGAGCGCCGGGCCTGCGGATCGCTGTCAAGTCGGTGGACGAGGGTTCGGTCAAGACGTTCTACCGGTCCCGCGAGCGGAACACGTGGCACGAGGGTCAGGGTGACGGACTGGACACCCTCCGGTCCCTCATGTCCTTCTAGGACCGTCCCACCCGTGTCGTAGGATAGTCCACATGCTGATCGCAGGAGTTGACGAAGTAGGAAAGGGCGCTCTCGCCGGACCCATCGCCGTCGGCATCGTCGTGATCGACACCGACTCCGACGAGTTGAAGCCTGCGGGGTTGAACGACTCGAAGAAGGTGTCCGCTCCCCGCCGGGTACGGATGGCCCCGAAGATCATGGCGTGGTGCGAGGACTGGTCGCTCGGCATGGCGACCGCCAGCGAGATCGACGACCACGGCATCATGGACGCGCAAGTCATCGCCGCAGACCGGGCACTCGATGGGCTGTCCGAGAAACTCGAACTCGACATGATCGACCAATGGATCGTCGATGGCGATTGGAACTTCATGGGTGACCTGCCGAACCTGCGGTGCATCCCGAAAGCCGACGGCAAGTTCCCCGCGGTGTCTGCCGCGTCGATTCTTGCGAAGGTCGGCCGCGACGGGCTGATGGAGAAACACGCCGTCGAATATCCCGACTACGGGTTCGAGCGGCACTCCGGGTACGGCACGAAAGCACACATGGCCGCGATCCGTGAGCATGGCCCGTGCGTTGAGCATCGGGTCACGTGGGCACCGTTCCGCGAGATGGCGACGTTGTTCTGATGGGGATACTCAACCTGTTCTACGCCGATCAAGACATGGGCGACGCGAGAGAAAGCGGGGCCGCTGTCGGCCGCAAGGTCGCGCAGATCGAAGAACGACTCAGGGTCACCGACCTGATCGACCAGTACCCGCACGAGGACCACTGCTCCCGCGCCGACGATCGCCGCTACAACTGCACCTGTTGGAAACGGTCGCTGACCAACGCGGTACACGCCGCCGAACAACCGGTCATCGAAGTCACTCTCGACTACCGGCCATGCACGCACCTGCGTTGCCTCGCGGGACCGAGATGCCGGGGGGCGGAACCGGCCCGCAAGGGAGACACGATAGATGTCCGATGGGGCATGACCCGACGCGATGGCGCTCCCGTCCGGGCGCGAGGGAAGTTCATGTTGGCGGAGAACCCGCGGAATCCGACGTGGCGGCTATACGGTGCGCCGCTCGACGAGGTGTGGATCGTCAACGGCCACTGGACGGCACCACCGGAGTACGCATGACTGGCTACGAGGAGACAACGATGGATCATCTGCAACCGTGCCCGGCGTGCAAAACGTCTGGCCTCGAAATCGCGCTCGACGGGATCGTGACCTGCTCGACCTGCCGCGGCGAGTGCGTGGTCCCCATCCGTGACGAACGCGGCCGGTTCGCCCGATCCGAGGACGACACCGCCGAGGCGGACCCGACACAGGAGTACGTCCGTGAGTGAATACATCGAGGTGAAGGTCGGTATCTCCGGGGGTGACCCGGACAACCCCGGTCGTGTGGCCGTCAGGTTGGCCGACGACCCCGACATCGAGATGGCCCCAACCCCCCGGCTCTACGTCAAGACGGGTCGCGCCCAAGAGACAGAGCCACGACCAGAGATCCGGCTCTCCGACATCCACGCTCAACTCGCCGCCACCGTCGAAACACTGGGCGAGGTCGCCTACTCGTCGAAGTGTGCGGACGTGTTGAAGCGTGTGGCGATTGCTGCGGGGGTGGATCATACGCGTGAGCCGACGTGGGTGATCGAGCAGATCGGTGAGGAGTTGGCGGCAGCACGGGAGTCCGCTGAGATGGTCCCACCTGAATCGTAGGGTGACTGCTATGTCTGACCAGATCGTTTCGGACGAGGAGTTTGATGAACGGCTGCGAACGGTTGCGGGGAAGGCCGGATGTTCGGTCGACCGGTTGGTCGAGTACCTGATCCGACCGACCATCGACCGCACCGCAGCGAAAGTAGCGGCACGGCACGATGCTCAACCCGAGATCGACGAGGACCAAGAGACGGTCGCTTGCACGGTCTGTTGGTGCAGCGTGATCCACGCCCATTGGAAGAACCACTACCGGTGGCATATCAGCGAGGGGCACGTGGACACGACGGATTCTGCCGAGTCGGGGCCGGAGTGAGTTACCTATCGTGGTGTCGGAAACGGGACCGGAAGGTCGCGCACGCGTTCACAGACGCAGGAGTCAGTCTGTGTGGCCTCCGGTTGGGTCTGGAACCCGATTGGCCCCACGAGTCGGGCGCGCCCCACTGCCGCCGCTGTACGGCCATCAGGGAGGCTCTCACGTGAGCGTGCATGAACCGACCGGGAACTACCGCATGGTCATCGACTTCGCGGCGAAAGACCTGCTCACCGCGGAACGAATCGCCGCCGATGTCGAACGTGAACTGACCGAAGGCCGGAAGGTCGCGCACCGGTCGGCCCTGTTCCAAGAGGAGTCCGGCTACACCCTGTGGGCCGAACCGCCGATGACCCACGGACAGTTGGACAGTCGTGGCAAGGACACCTGACCCCCGTGACCTGCCGTGCCCCGAGTGCGGAGGCGAAGTCCGGTGGGACCACTCCGACCCGTACGCGGTACACCGGATTGACATTCGCTGCACCTGCGGGAAGAACCTGACCGCCCACTCGATCGTCTGCCAGTGTGGTGAAGTCGCGATCGGGATGACCCGTGCCGAAGCCGAACGTCAGATCGACAGGCATAAATGCGTGATGCTGATGGTCGGCCAACAACCGACGATCCTGTACCGACCCCCCGAGGAGTGGAAACTGTGAGCGACGAACTGAACCCCGGCCGACTGGCCGACTGCGACGGATGGGACTGGGCAGGCAACACG
>Ga0307379_10011071_pt1 | contig 11885 bp, 10 predicted proteins | sample UN2MG_FD_202237 | JGI IMG/M metagenome (GOLD analysis project Ga0307379, IMG submission 202237) | Soil microbial communities from Risofladan, Vaasa, Finland - UN-2 | ecosystem: Environmental > Terrestrial > Soil > Coastal area > Acid sulfate soil | place: Finland: Risofladan, Vaasa | collected... | reverse complement strand
AGATCAGAGGTGTTGAGGTGGTCAAATGAAGCCTGTTATCGAGGTCCAAAATCTGTCCCGTTGGTATGGGAATGTTCTGGGCCTGAGCGATGTCACTCTTCAGATCGAACCAGGCATCACCGGCCTTTTGGGCCCTAATGGCGCGGGAAAATCCACATTCTTAAAACTGATCACGGGACAGATAAAACCAAACATCGGTTCTGTCCGGATCTCCGGTCAAAAAGTGAGAAATAACTACGCCCTGTTCAAAACTCTCGGAATCTGTCCAGAGCAGGATTCCTTCTATGATGAGCTCACCGGTTGGCAGTTTCTCACCGGGTTATTGAGCCTCTATCATCTGTCGGAGTCTGAAATATCGGCCAAAGCCAACAAAGCGCTGGACATCGTTGAGCTGATGCCGGATAAGGACAGAGTCATAAGATCATACAGCAGGGGGATGCGCCAGAGGATCAAGGTCGCCCAAGCCATTGCCCATGAGCCCGAGATACTTATCCTCGATGAGCCTTTAAACGGACTGGATCCCTTGAGCCGGAGGAAGATCATACGGCTCATCAAATCTTACAAGCAGGAAGGAAAAACGATCATAGTCTCCAGCCATGTGCTTCCTGAAATCGAAGCCATGACCAAAAAGATCATCCTGATTCATCAGGGAAAGATATTCGCACAGGGAGATATTCACTATATCAGAGATCTGATCGAGACGCATCCGCATATCATCTCTATAAAATGCAGTCGTCCGCGAGAGCTCGTGTCCAAATTCATCCATCATGACTTTGTCTTGAAGGTCAATTTTATCCCTGATGACGATTCTCTCCTGGTCGAGACCAACAACCGGGACAAGTTTTTCGGACTATTGCCCTCTCTTTTTGTGGAGAACAACATCGAAGTGTTTGAGATAACATCGCCCGATGACAATCTTCAAGCGGTTTTCGATTATTTAATAGGAAAGTGAGTATGACGCAGAACAATGTTGGAAAATTGAAACACCTATGGAATTCCGTGTGGGATGTTTTTCGTTTCTTCTTTCCCCTAGGAAGAAGAGCGAGAAAATCGAAGGTCTTTTATCTCATCAGTTTTCTGCCCGTGATCTTAGCCGGGATTTTCAAGTTTTCTCAGATATTTGCTGGACATACCAGGTTTGAGGGGATCTACATTTTCACCAACATGATCATGGGATTCTATCTCCAGTTCCTGATCCTGATATTGGCGCTGTTTTACGGGACATCTGTGTGCTCTGAAGAATTGGAGGCCAAAACTCTAACTTATCTAACCACACGTCCTGTCCCCAAAGCAGCAATTATTCTGGGGAAATATGCCGCTTACACGACGCTGGTCACTCTGATGGTTGTTTTTGGATTAGTTTTTTCTTTTCTGATTCTAAATGTGAATGATCTGCTGAATTTTTCTCTGTATAAGATTCTGTTCAGAAATATGGCCGTTCTAGTTCTTGGCCTGATCTGTTATACAGCATTCTTCACGATGATCGGGACGTTTTTAAAACGGTCGATCATGTTCGGATTGATCTTCAGTTTTGGTTGGGAGAATGTGATACAGTATTTTCCTGGCTCAACGCAGCGATTTGCCATTGTCCATTATTTGAAGTCTCTGCTGCCGACCGTACAGGCGAGCGAAGGGTTTGCGTTCCTGCTCTTTCGTCTGGAACCCACACCCCCAGCACTGGCTGTATTGATTTTATTCCTGATAACCGCTGTGTTTCTGACTCTAGCCTGCGTGATCTTCTCCTGGCAAGAATATATCCTGCAGGATTGAGTCCCTTCCTTTGTTTTATATAGAATCAGAGGTGATGGATTGAGCGACATAAAGAAGATTTAGCCTTCTCGAATAACCGCCGAGGGGACCCACCTATAAAAGTTCTTTGGATCAGTCGATATCTTCCGGGATAGCGCTTTTGAGCTTGTTCAGGAGCTCTTCAGGAAGGCTACAGTAGATTTTGACATGGTCTGCCGTCGAAGAGATCTCGATCTTATTGAGCAATTCTCCAAGTTCAGGCTTTTGCGCTGCAGCCATTCCGCCTATGGCTTTAAAACCGTTCAATGCATCCGCGATCTTTTTGTTGTTCTCTTCGTTGTCGCTCATGAGCTTTATTTCTGCCAGGACATTCTGGTTTTTGTAGTCAAATAGCAATGTTGCGGCTTTGACCGCTTCGAAACTGGACATCATGGGATTCTCTGATGCCGCTTTTTCTAAGGCTTCTGAGGGGATAAGGATCGCACCCCATAAGATGCCCTCTTTGTTAGTTTTAGCCAGAAGGTCAGCCAGGGCCTGGTTTTTATAGATATTGTCCGCTTTTTTCTGTGAGATATCGATCACGGATTTGACTCCGTCTTCATTCCCGACAACGATGTTGGAGCTATCCAAGAACGCAAATGCTCCTTCCTCATGACTTTTTTCTTCTTTTTCTTGTTGTTCTTGTTGTTGTTGTTGTTGTTCTTCTTCTTCTTCTTCTTCTTCTTCTTCTTCCGCTGCGACTTTCTCCACTTTATAAATCATCAGACCACTGTATTCAGTTTCGATAAGCTCTTCCCCTTCTTCCGCCATCTTTTCCTTGATTAGAGGAAGGATATTCTCCTTGTCATATTTCATATTGACGATGGCGACACCCTTTTCCTCTTCATCGCCAAAACCCGATATCATTGCTGCAGCGACATAATAGATATCCTTCTGGGGATCGACACCTGTTTTTTCGACGAATTCCAGATATTTTTGGTAGTGATCGCTTTCTTTGATCGCCTTTTCAGCTGTCTCGATGGCCATGGCCTGGTTGACATTGACGAGGAACACTCCTTTTGCATTCATAGGAAGAAGACTGAGCATGTCGTCTGCCGATGCAGATCCCGCTTTTGGAGCCTCTGGCTTTTTCCCGCAGGCCATAAAGCCGATCACACCTAGTAAAAAGATCAAAATAAATATCGTGGTTTTTCTCATGATTCTCCTCCTTTTTGGATTGTGGGATTATACTTCATTCACTTTCCGAGAATATATCAGAAAAGCAAACGCAGAGCAAATATATTTTTTGTATAAACATCCCCTCTCGATTAATCACCATTCGCAGCTCTTATCATTCCGTATACGCAAAAGAGAAGGAGAATGTTCACCACAGGAAAAAAATATACTATTGACTTTCCCAGCGCTGATTTCAAATTTACGGAGTGTTAGCGCCAGTATTTATACAGTTCGAGTTCACTGGCATAGAGCCAGCACCGGATAAAGATGAGGGCAAACACGAATAGCTGCTGGATGAGGAAGACAGAAATAACACCCACAGCTGTGCTTTGAGGGATAAAGCTTTTGAGCAGCAAGTATATTAGGGTGACGCCAAAATTAACAAGGAAGAGGAGATAGAACAGCCCGAGGGTCGACCCAAAGTGCTTGAAGATGAACCTGAAGGCGTCCCGGAAGGCAAAAAGAATATTTTTTCTTTGCTCGACGACAATTTGGATTCGCGTGTAATCGAAGAGCATCTGCAAGAGCAACAGAAGAAAAAGGAGAATCACACTGAAAAAAAGACCTAGATAAAAGGGCGTTACCTCGGAAAATGAATGTTGCGCAACACTGTTTCGTATAGAGTCAAGTCCCAGGCAAAGAAAACCCAACGCTACAAAAAAGATGAACCACGAAAGGAGCATCACCAGAAAGAAATGAGGGAAATAAGATCCAGCGCCTCCGAAGAATTTTTTCAATGAGAATTTAGCTCCATTTGTGTTAAAAGTGGAGAGAATCCCTCCCGCCAGAAATGTCCGGAAGATGATGTAGATGAGGCCAAATATGAGGATCGCAGGAGGGAGCGAAAAAAAAGTCATCAGGAGGAGACCCTCGAGATTGTTGAGGATAGCTCCTTTCCCGATGATGGAAGGAGTGAAAGTTTTAGCGAGGCCCTCACTCTGGTCTCTGTACTCTTCCCACCACAGCATATCGAAGCCTTCGGCCATGCTTTCGCCTACGAGGCTGTCTCCGAATGAATCTTTGAGGGAATGATACATCGGCACGGCCAGGATCATTGCAAAAACCAAGTTAACGAAAAAGAGAAGGAGCACCATTCGTGCTGTTTTTTTAGTAGTCTTAAATCCTTTTATAAAGTTTATGAAGGATTTCATGTGTAGCCTCGTGATTTGACTATACTATTAAAGAAGCCGAGTATACGCAAGATAAAATTCATGTTTCAAAAGACTCTTTTTTGTGTTAGAAAAAAGGGTTCGATCATTCCGAGTGAAAGGAGGATGGATCATGCGTTTTGTGATAAAGAGTTTGTTCTTGTTTCTGATTTTGTGTTTTTCTGTGAGCTTGATGGCAGAGGAAAGCCCGCTCGCATCCAAAAAGCTCCAGCAGGCGCTCGTGGATGAAGTCTCGGGAGAGATTGCGTTTAACTACACTGTGCTCATCTCCCATTTTGACCGGATTCAGGCTTCAGAAGGGTGGCACGACTCTGCCCTGATGATCAAAAAAGAATTGGAAAAGATAGGGTATACAGATGCTGCCATCGAAGGTTGGCCTTCGAATGGTTCGAGGTACTACTATACCTATCAAACGCCGATCGGTTGGCGTGCCAACAAGGCTGAACTCTGGATGGTTTCCCCAGAACGTGAACGATTGTGTTCCTTTGAGGAGATCCCGCTCACACTTGTCAAACACAGTAACTCTGCCGATGTGGAGGCGGAGCTCATCGATGTGGGTACTGGAGTTGGTGAAAAGTCTTACGAAGGGAAAGATGTCAAGGGCAAGATCGTCTTGGCAACCGAGTATACGGGTAATGTTATGAGAGAGGCGGTTGTCAAGAGGGGGGCTTTGGGTGTTGTCACCTGGTACCCACCTGATGTTCGTCCCGGTTACCCCAACATGATCCGCTACACGGCCGTCTGGCCCCGCTGGGAGGAGAGGGAGCAGATCGGATTCGGCTTTAATGTCAGCAAGAATCAGGGATGGCACCTAAAAAAAAGGCTGGATGAAGGCCAAAAAATCGTGCTGAAAGCCTTTGTGGATGCAGAGTACTATGACAGCGAAATAGAAGCGCTCACCGTATCTTTTCCCGGGAGTGAAGAACCGGACAGAGAGGTTTTGATCATCGGGCATCTCTGTCATCCACTCCCCAGTGCCAATGACAATGCCAGCGGGAGCGGAGGAATGCTGGAGATGGCAAGGGCTTTGAAAAGGATGGTGGACTTGGGTCTTGTGGACCCCCCAAAGAGGACAATCCGGTTCCTGTGGGTTCCAGAATTCTATGGCACGGTGCCCTTTATCCAGGCCCATCTGGAGAGAACGCGGAACACTTTGGCTGTCATCAATTGCGATATGATCGGAGAGGACCTCCATCTTACAGGTGGCACATTCAATATCACCTGTACACCCGACTCATTGCCCAGCTATCTCAACGATGTCGTCGTCAATTTTACAAAACTTGCGGATCGCCTCCGCTTGCAGAGCATGAACGGCAGCTCTCATCCCTTTGCCTACAGAGTACAGCCCTTTGGTGGGGGGAGTGACCACTACATTTTCAATGATGGAGCCCTACGCGTGCCTGCAGTCATGTTCGGTCATGGCGACACATTCCATCACACAAGCCTCGATACGCCCGACAAAGTGGATGCCTCCGAGCTCCGCCGTGTCTGTTTTATTGCACTGGGATCCATGTATTATATGGCGAACGCATCGGAAGCAGAGGCAAAAGAGATGGCCCGGCTCATCTGCAGGAATGGGATTGCTCGCCTCTCTGCGGATTATTATGACACTCTTGCTCTGATGTGCAAAGCCAGTCCAGCAGAACTCCATGATATTCATAAACAACTCCTGAATGTCATCGAACACTCTACAAGGAGAGAAACGCAAGCTATCCTGGCCACTTCGGTTTTCTCGAAAAATCCACAATACAAAAAGGATATCGCGCATGTAACCGGGAGCATTAAAACGTTGGAGTCAACATTTCGAGCGGATGCAGAAAAAGCGTATAAGGACCTCTGTCGCCAAAAAAGCTTGAAACCTCTGACCATCTCTATGACCGAAGAAGAGGAGAACCTCCGGAATATCGTGCCCGTAAGAGCGGAGGATTTTGTCTGTCCGCTCCAAGAGAGTTATGTGATAGAGAAACTCGGTCCTGATGCCTTAAATGACGTGCAGCTCCCACGGTATGCGGCTTATGAGGCACTGAATTATGTGGATGGCCATCGTAGTCTTCTTAATATCTGCAAAGCAGTTTCTGCGGAATATGGCCCGATCGATCCGAAGATAATTCTTTTTTTTTTCCGAGTGCTTGAAAAGGTTAAACTGGTCCAAATCCATGAAAAATAGCATCACTCCCTTCCAGAAGATCGTGCAGGAACGCCGGAGCATACGGCGCTACACTGAAAAGCCTGTGGAAAGGGACAAGATCCTTGTGTGTCTTGAGGCCGCCCGGCTGGCACCTTCTGCAGACAATTCTCAGCCGTGGCGTTTTCTGGTCCTCGACGATCTGGACCTGAAGCAACGTTTCTGCGATGAGGTGTTCTCTGGAATATATTCTGTCTCAAAATTTGCAAAAAAAGCCCCGGTCCTGATCGTGATTTTGGCGCGACTGAATATCATCGCACACAGGGTGGGCAAGCAGATCCAAGACATCCAATTCCATCTGCTGGATATCGGCATTGCCGGCGAGCACATCGTGCTTCAAGCCGAAGAGCTCGGATTGGGAACGTGTTGGATCGGATGGTTTAACACTCGTAAAGCGAGAAAAGTCTTGAAAATTCCCCGAGAATACAAGATCGCCTCTCTTCTTTCCATGGGATATTATGAGCAAAAGCCGTCGAAGTTAAAAAAGCGGAAAGAGTTGGATGAGATCGTCTGGTTTAACGAGATAGGCAGAAAGATGAATTAGGCTTTGAGCTCTGCGAGGACTTCCCCAATGAGGTCCAGGGCTGTGATGAGAAATTCGGCATCTTCCCCCAATCCAAAACGGATGTGATAATCGACCCCTAGTTGATCTCCTGGTTGGATGAGGACACCTTTCTCTTCTCTAATTCTGTGAGCGAGTTCAGTCGCATTGATATTGAGATTGTATCTTGGGAATGCGATCGCTCCAGCTCTAGGGGGTGTGCACTGGAAGAGCCCCTCTTGTTTGTCCATCCATGATTCAAGGATAGAAAAGTTTGCTCTTATGATCTGTCGTGTTCTCTCGAGTATAGAGTTCCTTTTTTCAGGGGAGAGGGCGACTCGCGCCAGCTGGTCGCTCAATGCGCTTATGGTGATCGAGGTGTAATCCTTGTAGGACCATGCAGTGCTGGCAATGTTCGGAGGTGCAACCATCCATCCTACACGAAGGCCAGGAAGTCCGTAAGCTTTGGAGAGGCCATTCGTCACGATGGCTTTTTTGTAGGATCCCCAGAAGCTCGGGGTGATGATTCCGTCGTATTCGGCTCCCTGGTAAACTTCGTCAGATACAAGCCAGGCATCCGCCCATCGGGACAACTCCAGAATGGCCTGCCTCGATTCCTCATTTAGTTGGCCTCCCGTTGGATTGTTGGGATTGGTGACTACGATGAGTTTGGTGTTTTTTGTTACGAGTGATTTCAGCTCGTCCAGATCGGGATTCCAATCCAGTTCCTCTTTGAGGAAAAATGTTTTCACATTGCCCCCGAAGCCTTTCATAAGTCCATGGATCTGCATGAAATTCGGGAGCATAAAAATAACCTCATCTCCTGGTTCGATGAGCCTCCACATCAGCAGGAAATTGGCTTCTGCAGAACCCGACGTTACCAAGATGTTTTCTGGATTAGCCTCGGCATAAAGATCGCAGATGGTCTCTTTAAGTTCTTTGGTGCCGTTAGTCTGGATGTACCCCAATTTGGTTTTTGCGAGCCTCACGAGTTCTTCAGGACTCAAAAGTTCCTCTAACGTCAGGGGCTTGACCCCGCTTTCGGATATGTTGTAATCCACAACATGCTCCCATTCAGACTGCCAGCGCTCCATAACAAACTCATCGATTTTCATCCTCTCATCCTTTCTGATTGAATTAAATTTCGACTTTAAAAATACCCTTAAAAGCAAATCCAAAGATGATGGACAGGGCAAAATAGGCGATAAGCCAGTGAATGTCAAATCTAAAAAAACTCAGGCGCTTGGCGGGATAGAGCACTTCAATGGATTGGACCGGCAAATCCTTTGCAATAGGGGATTCTACTGGATAAAAAAGCTCGTTCACGAAATTCTTCCTGTGCTTTATGGGAGAAAGCTTGGTCAGAGGTTTGGTGTTTGTGGCTATGGTCTTGGAGATCTTGTTCCCTGCGACGACAACATTGACATGATATATACCGCTCTTCTGCGAAGATATTCGCCAGTTGATCTCACAGTACTCTTCTATGCGGAGAGGGGGTGTCTCGATGACGATCTCAGGATCCGGCTCCAGGACCAGGTCTGTTTGGAGGGGATTGTACCCCTCTTCCAACTTGACTTTCAGTAATGTCTGTTCGCCCGGCTTCAATGACTCATAGCCAAACCAGAAATTCATTTGGATCAGGATAAGGATAACCGGAACGATCATGACCAGCATGGGTTTGAAAGAATGAGTGAGGTATTTCAGATTCGCCAGGAGTATGTTTCCTTGAGCTTTCATAGAGAGGCCTAGGCTGTCTTTGTACAGACGGAGTTCTAATAGATGGGCTTTGATCTTGTTTTTGACTTTTTTTATTCCTGCTTGGTTGGATGTGTAGCGGAAAATGACGAGCATAAGAAGTCCCGTGAGGAAGGATACGATCACCATTCCCACCCATGGATTCATGCTCCGGAAGGGAATAAAAAGCAGGTCAAAAATCTTGCCGAAGAATTTGTTGAATGTCCACATTAAGATATATAACCGAGCCCTTTCAGTTTTTTCTTGATTTCCTCTTCAGAGTCCGATTCCTCGAGCGATGCGATTTCTTTCTCGAGGCAGTGTGTGATGAATTCCTCCGGTGAAGAATAACCGGACATCTCTGCGTATTTTTTCACTTTGACCAGAAGGTCTTTGTCCAGCTTAACCTTTGCTTTTCCCATTGTGGCCTCCTGTTATTCAGATCACGGATGCTCCCGTCATTTCTGCGGGCTTATCTATTCCAAATATTTTAAGAATTGTTGGAGTGATATCGAGGAATTTTGGATTATCGGTGTTTATTTTCCGGTTCACAAAAAATATCCCCGGTACAAGCTCTGGGGCGACACAGTGATCTCCGCTCCACTTTTCCGTGTTATCCACGATGATGTCTTTGGGGAAATTTCCCATCGGAGATGACCAAGAGATCCGGTAGCCCCGGTTAAAACCCATAACGATATCCGGCGCTTGATCGACATATGGCCCTTGATAAATATCTTTAGAAAGAAATGCCTTGAGGATTGGCCTTTCTCCGGTTTTAGGGTCGACATACTCCTCGAGTTTTCGAGCGATTTCAATGATGAGATTCTCTTTTTCTGTCCCGGGAGAAACGATGCCTTCTCCCTCTCTCCCCCGTTGATTGATGTAGAGGCCGTTCAAGCCAAAGGCATAGGCTTTTGATCGTGACCAGTCTGTATTCATGAAGAGTTGGTCTTCTCCTTGTTTCCATGGATTAATCAGGGTATGGTAGCTGTTCTCTTTGAGCCATGTGTTTGCGTTGAAGGACCATCGGAATGGAGAGAATCCGTGGTCGGAGACGACCATGATGATCGTCTCTTTGTCTGCCTTTTGTATGGCTCTATCCAAAATTTTATCCATTTCCACATATATATCTCGGATCGTGTTTTCATACCTAGCGGCTCGAGCAGGATCGTATATGGGGCTGTTTTTATCGATATGACTCCAGAACATGTGTTGTCTCTGGTCGGTGCTGGAAACATAATAAAACAGCAGGCCTGAATCGAATCGTGCAAGCTCATACTCGAACATGGCGATCCGTTCTTTTAAGACTTGACCGTCCTGCTCGAGAAATTCATCTTCATTCAAAAGGTTATTGGTCATCGCCTTGAAATCGGCCGGAAGGCCCTTTGTGTAGAAGGAGCCAAACTCTTTTTCGAGCTCTTTGGCATAGCTTTTTGGAGTCGTTATCGGCATCGCTGGATTGGCAGGATCGATATTGATCGGAGAAACATAGAGCTTGAACTCTGGCCTGATCTCTTTCAGGTAGAAGTTGCAGATGCCGTTGATGCTCTGTGTTGGGATCAGGGGGAAGCTAAGCCTCTTCCAGTCGCTCCATTCCCCGACCCTGAGGATAAATTCATGATCCTGGATAGCAATTTTAGCCACTGGATTTACAGGATCAATATAGATGTTGAAATCGATCACAGAGTCAGGCTTATCCTTTTTAAAGGCATTTTCAGGTCCCGGAAGCTTGGCTTCCACCCTATTCCCGATGACATACACTTCATGGATCCTTGCGCCACCGAGATCTTCATTTATGCGCGTGGATTCAGTGGTGTAGTAATTGCATATTCCGTAAGAGCCGAGCAGATCTGGTGTGTTCATCCCTGAGATCGTACGCTGCTTGGTGGGAACTGGGGGATAGTTGGAAGGCATCTTGAAGATCGTGGCAGGGATGTCATACTCTTCGAGAATCTGCCAAAAAGCCCTCCCCTTCATTAGGTTTTTGACTTCTCCTCCAGAAAGGGGAAACTCATAATTTCCGATGGACAGAGTGCGAGTGGCTCCCGTGGATGCTGCTGCTGAGGAAACAGGAAAGTAGTTTTTAGGATCTCTCTGTATGAAATCAAAAACACCATGACCACCCGGGTCCATACCTGTGATGAAGTTAGACCAAGCGACAGGGCTCTGAGGAGGATTGGCGGTCTCCAGAGGAGTAAACGATCCCATCTCTCTCAATTTCTGGAATGCCGGGAGAAATCCCTGTTTCATCCAGGCTCCAACAAGATGGGGATCCATGCCGTCGAATCCGAGTATAATGACTTTTTTTGCGGTTTCAGTATTTCCGAAAACTTTTGTTACAATGTTGGAAGCACTGCTAGTTGCCAGCAGTGAACCTGCTGTCAGTCCCATTTTTAGAAAATCTCTTCGATTTATAGTCGTCATTATTCCACTCTATCCTATTATACCACTATGTCTTTAGAACGAATATATCGTCTAAGCATTCCCAAGACCGTGATAGATTGAATTCACATTGCGGTATAAAGTGACTCAATTGTGTGGTGGAGAAAACTTTCATCATGGTTTTGTGGATTCTTCTGTATCTATCAACGCCTGTCCGTCCATGTGCTGGGGGACTTTGATACCGAAAAGTTCTAGGGCTGTTGGCGCAATATCTGTGATCGATGGCTCGAGTGTGTTTAACTTGAAGTTAGAAAAGATGATGCCTGGAACAAGCCTTGGGTCGATGCAGTGATCCCCACTCCAAGCCTTTCTGTTGTCTTCAAAAATCGTTGAGTTCACAATGCCGGTCACCGAATCCCAAGACACTCTGTACCCCTCGTTGTACCCCACTATGAAGTCCGGGCAATTCACTATGTAGGGACCGGGAGGGAGCTTTTCCCTGTCGAAGATTTTGTTGATGGCCACATCGCCCGTTTCATCGTCTTTCAATCCGTTGAGTTTCTGGGCAAGCTCATCCTTAAGTGTCTTCGTCTCTTCTCCGGGATCGACGATCCCCTGGGCCTCTCGCCCTTTCTGGTTGATGTATATCCCTCCGAGGCCTAGCCCGTAGGCTTTTGTGCGTGTCCAGTCGACATCCTTGAACCACTCTTCGCTTGTTAACTTGCCGTCTTTGAGGTGCAGATATCCGTTCTTATAAAGCCATGAGTTGATGCTCACACCTCGGCGAAAGGATTTGAAACCGTGGTCGGACATGACGATGAGCATGCTGTTTTTGTTAAGTTTTTCCAGCACCCTCCCCACAAGGTCGTCCATATCTTTGTAGAGGTCTTCGATAACTTTGGTGCTTTTC
>Ga0307379_10011068_pt1 | contig 11887 bp, 10 predicted proteins | sample UN2MG_FD_202237 | JGI IMG/M metagenome (GOLD analysis project Ga0307379, IMG submission 202237) | Soil microbial communities from Risofladan, Vaasa, Finland - UN-2 | ecosystem: Environmental > Terrestrial > Soil > Coastal area > Acid sulfate soil | place: Finland: Risofladan, Vaasa | collected... | reverse complement strand
CCAGTTGGTCACGCTTCACAGCGAGGACCTGGCCGTGTGCGGCGACGGCGACAGCGACGGCGACGTGGACCTCGCCGACCTGCCGCGCTACAACGAATGTTCCACCGGGCCGCTGTGCGACGGCCTTGCCGGGGGCTGCGATCCGCCGGCCTGGACCTGGATTCCGCCCCAGCCCGACCTGGGCCTCGCCCACTGCCTGATGATGGATTTCGACACCGACGGTGACGTGGACCTGTTCGACTTTGACAGCCTGCAAGGTGTCTTTGGCTTCACGATCCCCTGACCTGTTACGGAGGTATAGTGTTCAATGAATCACTGGTTGACGATTACGGTCCTGGCCCTGTGCGCGTGCCTGTTGGCGGTATCGGGCTGCGGGAAAGAGCGCCGGGCCTCGACACAGGACCAGTCTGCCACGCTCATGACCACGGAGGTGCCGCACGTGGAGGCAACGCTCGAACTGACCGGCTCGGGACTCACCGAACCCAAGGAGTTTACCTTCGCCCAATTGGCCGACTTGGACATGGTCCGGCTCGACAACGTGATGATGCTCATCAGCCACGGGCCGGACAAGGTGACCGCATGGCGGGGGCCGTCGCTGGACGCCCTGCTCACCCAGGCCAAGGTCCAGCCCGGACCCATGCTGCTCATGTTCGAGGCCGCCGACGGCTACGGGTTCGAGGTGTCCCGCGAGGACCTCGGCCAAGCCATCGTGGCGCTGCAGGACGGCGACGGTCATTGGCTGGCTGACCTGGACAAAACCGGCCCCCTGCGACTGGTCGCCCCGGACAAGCCGGCCAATTACTGGGTCATGAATCTGCAGCGCATCAAGGTCGAACCGATCGAGTAGCGCTCGGCCGTCCGTTCGCCGCCTCGCCCATCATCCGGCGGCCGACGGGCCCGGAGGACATAGTGAATCAGCCGCGTAAGCCGTTCTACACGTTGCACGAGCTGTTAATCATGGCCGCCCTGGCCGCATTGGGCGGCGTCTCCGGCTCCGCCGTGAGTTGGGTCGGAAAGACGCTGCACACCGTCACCGGCATACCCGGAGGCCTCCAGTTCCTGGCCGGCATCCACGTGTTGTGGCTCGTCTTGGCCATCGGACTGATTCGCAAGCCCGGGGCGGCCACCCTCACCGCGCTGCTCAAGGGCGCTGTGGAGCTCCTTTCAGGGAATCCACACGGCCTGATCGTGCTGCTGATGAGCACGCTGGCTGGCATCGCTGTTGATGTCGTATGGCTGATCGCCCGACGACGGGATCGGCTCGTGACCTACATGCTGGCCGGCGGGCTGGGGGCGGCCAGCAATCTGTTGGTGTTCAAGATCATCTACTCGCTGCCGTCCGGCCGAGCGGTGAACCTGGGCCTGGCCGCCCTGACCGGCGTGGCCTTCATCAGCGGAGCCGTGCTGGCCGGCCTGCTGGGTTGGTCGCTGATGGATGCCCTGCGCCGTGCCGGTGTTGTGGGCACGCAACGACCCGGGCCGACCGGCCCGCCCGGCGCCCGCGTGTGGGTGGGCCTGGGGCTCGTCACCTGCGTCGTGCTCTTCTGCGGCATCGCGTTCTTCTATTCCAGCGTTCGGGGCCACTCCCCGGTGCGCGACCGAGCCACGGGTGCCGACACCGTGCTACTCAGCGCCAAACCTGACCGGTGAGTTCGCACCCGAACGACAGCAATCCGCTTGGGGTCGGCCGACGCAGCGACGACCGGCGCCCTACGGGATGTCACCAGCAACGCGCAACGGTACGATAACGCCGCGATGATTCACCTCGAGCAGTTCGGTTGGCGATTCGCCGGCGCTCCTTCCTGGGCCTTGCAGGACGTCTCCTTGCACATCGAGCCCGGCGAGTTCGTCGCCGTGGCCGGTCCCAGCGGGTCGGGCAAGACGACGCTGGCTCTGGCTGCCTGCGGCCTGCTGCTCGGGCGTCACGCCGGCGATGCGACGGGAACCGTCCACGTTGGCGGCAAGGACGTCGCCGCCGAACCGCTTCAACGGGTTGCCGAGACCATCGCCCTCGTGCAGCAGAACCCCGAAGCCCATTTCGCCACGCTGACCGTCGCCGATGAGATCGCCTTCGGCATGGAGAACCGCTGTCTTGCTCCCGACGACATTCGCCGCCGCAGCGCCGAGGCGATGGAACTCCTGTCGATCACGCATCTGGCCGATCGCAGCCTGGCCACTCTCTCCGGCGGTGAGCAGCAGCGCGTGGCCGTCGCCTCCATCGTCGCCGGAAAGCCCGATGCGATCGTGCTCGACGAGCCGACCGCCAGCCTCGACCCCCAGGCCTCGCGCGACCTCTTCCGCACGTTGGCCGACCTGTGCCGCCAAACCCATCTGACCGTCGTCATCATCGAACACAAGCTCGCCCAACTGTTGCCGCTGAACCCGCGTCTCGTCTGCCTCGAGGCCGGTCGCCTGTCCGACGCCCCGGAGCCCTCAGTTCTCAGTCCACAGTCCCCAGTCCTTAGCACGCACTCCTCGGTCCTCGACGCGCCGCCGATCGTCGACGCGTCCGGCCTGACTGTCCGACTCGGCGGCCGAACGATCCTGGATGACGTCTCTCTGCAGGTGCGCCCCGGTGAAACGGTGGCCATCCTCGGGCCCAACGGCGGTGGCAAGTCCACGCTGCTGCACGGCCTGCTGGGTCTGGTCGCGTCCGATCGCGGATCGGTAAGGGTCTGCGATCTGCCGGTTCCCGAAACGCCGGTTTCGCGATTGGCGGCCCACGTCGGCCTGGTCTTCCAGAACGCCGATCATCAGCTTGTCGCTGACACGGTGTGGCACGAAGCGCTGTTCGCCACCCGGGCCCTCGAGACACCCCGGGCCGATGCAGAAGCCCAAGCCGATGACCTGCTCCAACGGGCGGGACTGGCCGATCGTAAGCGTGACCACCCCTACCGCCTGAGTTGGGGCCAGAAGCGCAGGCTCAACATCATATCGGCCGTCCTGCACCGCCCGCGGCTGCTCCTGTTGGACGAGCCCTTCGCCGGGCAGGACTGGGAGAACGTCGCCTTCCTGCTCGAAATCATCGACCAAGTGTTGAACCGGTCGGGCGGCGGGGCGGTCGGTTCGGGCGAGCCCGTACACCCGCAGCAACGCGGCGCGTGCCTGATGGTCACGCACGATCCGCGTGTCGTTCAACGGAGCTGTACGCGGGTCCTGTTCGTGTCGGACGGTCGCATTACGCTGGACGCCTCCATGCCGGAGGCTTTCCAGCGACTGCGAAACATGGGACACGACGCCTACGCACCGGATGAAGTGCTGAGCCCTCAACGTTGAGCGCCGGCAACGTGCGCGGCAACGCGAACCGCTGGTGACCGGGAGCCTGAGGTTCTCTTGATGACCTATCAGACCGGTCATTCCGTCCTGCATCGCCTGCATCCCGTGGTCAAGCTGGCCTGGCTGCTGTGGGTGACGGTGGCCGTGTTCGTGTTCCACTCGGTTGCCCTGCCGTTGGCGGCCGTGGGGCTGGCCTTGGCCCTGCTGTGGCTGGCCGGCGTGCCGCCCTGGCGCATACCGGGGGCGCGGGCATGCCTGATCCTGGGCGTTGGGATCGTAGTTCTTCACGCGGTCGTGGCCCGCCACGGTGAGCCGCTGATCGGCCCGGTGACGACCGTGGGACTTGTCAACGGGCTCCGGGCGGCGGGCCGGCTGTTGGCCGTCATCCTGATGAGCACGCTGTTTGTGACCACCACCGAGCCCGTCTCCCTGGCCTGCGCGTTGGTCGGCGCGGGCCTGCCCTATCGCTGGGGCTTCGCTCTGGTGACCGCCTTGCGGCTGGCCCCCGTCTTTCGAGTGGAAGCCCACCACGTCCATAGAGCCCAGTTGGTCCGCGGCGTGGCGTACGATGCCTGGGGCCCGCGCCGCTGGTGGCTGATCCTGCGCCACCTCTGTATGCCGCTGCTGGTGTCCGCCCTGCGCACCGCCCACAGCCTGTCGCTGTCGATGGAAGGGCGGGCCTTCGGGCTGCACCGCCGTCGGACCAGCCTGCGACAGGTCAACATCACACGCCTGGACGTGGCGATCGGCGCGCTACTGCTCCTCTCGATCGGGGCGGCCTCTTGGTACGCAATCAAAGCGACTTGAGCGCGCCGAACGGGTCACAGCCTGGTTGGCAAAGGGTGCCGTCCTCGCGCTCCTACTGGTGGACGATCCCGCCCGCCCTCTGAAAGTGTCGCCGCAGGAATTGGCCTGCCGCGAAAACAGACCCCCCCGGTCCGGTTTCAAGAGGATACCGACATCCGCCTATCCGGTGACGACTCAGTTCGTCCTGGACACCACACCTCGCGATTGCTTAGAATGCAGTCTGGCTACAGAGCATGCCTTCAAGGCGCAAGGACGCCTTGCATGCTTGGTCCGGACCGTCAGGCCGCAGAAGGAGGGGCCCTCCATGAGCCGTGAGTACCTCGCATCCCGTGCCAAGTTCCAGTGCTTCTTCGTTGCAGTGGCCTGTTTGATGGTCTCTGCATCCGGGCCGGCCGTATACGCCGCGGATCGGATGATGTTGGGAGAGTACTTCACGGCCACTTGGTGAACGACTTGCCAGACCGCGGGTCCCGTGGTCCAGAACATGATCACCGACTATCCCGACACCCTCGCCGTCGTGGAGTACCACGTATCGGACGCTCCGTACTCCTACCCATGGGGTGAGAGCCGGGCCAACTTCTACAACATCTGGTCCGCGGGCCTCCCCTGGTTCGACTACGACGGCTTGGGGGACGCCTGGCCGATCGGCTCCTACGAGAGCAACTTCCTCACGCGCCAGGCCGTGCCCACCAAGGTCACCATGAGCGTCGGGGCCGAGCACGTCTCCGGAAACACCTACAGCGTCACCAGCCAGACCTGCCTCGAGGAAAGCGGCGACCCGCTCCTGCTCAGGATTTACTCCGTCATGGTCGAGGACTGGTGGCCCGGCACCGACCAGGGCGAGGACAAGTACCACCGCAACACGTTCCGAGCCGCCGCGACCACGGAGGACGCCTTCCTCTTCCCGGGCGAGTGTCAGGTCGTGACCAAGACCATTACGCCGACGTACGTGACCGAGTCGAACCTGAAGGTCATCGCCTGGGCCCAGGAAGCCCTGTCCGCCGGCCCCGCCGAGGTGCATCAGGCCTCCAAAGACCTCTACCCCTTCGAGACGCTGCCCGCCATGGGCGACTACGACAACGACGGCGACGTGGACCTGGATGACCACACCGGCTTCGCCGGCTGCATGAGCGGCCCCGACCCCGGCACGCCGCCTTCCTCCACCTGCCTCTATTTCTTCGATGGCGACGATGACAGCGACGTGGACACCGAGGACTTCAGTTCCTTCCAGCAGGAGTTCACCGGGCCACGCTAGAGCAGGTTCGTCCCGCAAGCCATGCAAAGCCATAGCGGCCTGCGTCCCGGCAGGCCGCTGTCTTGCGCGGGTAGCGCCCAAATGCCGCAATGCAGGGCAAGCCGTGCGCACCATCAACCAACGCCGTCTGCTGGCCGGTCACCACCGTTTGTCCTATCATCCAATCGCGATCGTCCCTGAACCGGCGCTTCGGCTCCCGCCCAAGGAGGGTCTCGATGGAGCACCTGCAGAATCTCTCGCGCCAGGAACTGGTCACCCTCATCGACGTCCACGCCAAGTGCTGGCTGGCCCACGACGGCTGCTGGTTCCTCGCCGTCGAGGACAAGTACGGCCTCGACGTCGCCATGGAACTCGACACCCGCTCCTGGGAGCGCTTCTCGCCGATCGAGGCCCGGCGGATCATGCAGGCCTTTGACATCCCCGAGGGCGGCGGCCTGGACGCCCTCGAAAAGGCCCTGCGCTACCGCCTCTACGCCACGGTGAACCCCCAAGCCGTCGAACGCCCCGACCAGCGCACCCTGATCTACAAGATGGTCGAATGCCGCGTCCAGAGCGCCCGCAGACGCAAGGGCCTGCCCGACTTCCCCTGCAAGCCCGTCGGCCTGGTCGAATACTCCAGGTTCGCCGAGACCATCGACCTCCGCATCAAAACCCGCTGCCTCCAGTGCCCACCCGATGACACCGAAGGCACCGGCTGTATCTGCACCTGGGAGTTCACCGTCTAACGGTCGCGAACAACTCCAGACTCACACTGACCGATTGTCGCCCTTGCGAGCCGCGAACTTCAGTTCGCGCGGTCCTTCACGCGGGCGCAAGCCCCAGCGCGGACCTTCGCCGGCCACGTGCGGTGGTGGGCGGCATCGGTCCGCCCGAGGCGGACCCGTCTTGATCCCCGCACTCCACGCCTCAGCTTCACTGGACCATACCAGGGTGCCGGCCTGCAAACGCCGCGTCGACGCGGCTAGGCCGTTCGGTCCCTCAGGGGGATCCTACCTCAGGCCGAGTTTCTCCCTTTCGTAACCGAACCGATCGAGCTCGGCATCGATTCCCCGCCGAGCCTCTTCGAATAGCCACTTGCGGTTCGCGGGCTCCCGGAGCAGGAACACTGGGTTCGTATAGAAGAGCCACAGATTGTGGAAATACGCGAGAATGCTCTGAAAACGTTGTTCGTATTCGGTGCACTCCGGCGGTGGCAGTGGGCCATTCGAGCCGGTTTCGTAGATCGCCTCTGCCTCCTCTCGAGACCTCCGCATAACATCAACCAGTTGGGCTTCCTGGCATTCCCCGCTGCAATAGGCCGAAAACGTCGGAAGGACTCGCTGGCGGAGAAGTTGCACAGCACGTGGCAACCAACTTTCTACGTGGTCGATGACGTCGGCCTTGCTGCCTGTCGCCGCAGACAACATGGCTTTGACTGCGTGGTAGTCCGCGTTCCACACGAGTCTCACACCCGCCGCCACGTCCTCTGTTGCATCCCACGCAGGGTGAAACTCGCGGTCCAGTTCCGAATCCACCCAGCATGCCCGACAGACCCAATTGGCGTTGTCGACATCCGCTAGATCGTTGCCGACGTATACCCACACAACCTGGGCAGGAGCGTCACCCCAACGGGCTCGCACCAACTCATTCCGTACGAAGCGATCGTGCCTGATCTTCTCCACGGTCTCCCCGACCAACGCTCGAATCGTGTCCTGAGAGTAGTGAGCATCGACCAAAAGCGTGCCCGATAGTCGTCTTGCCCCGATGAAGCTCAAATCTTGAAGCCTCAAAAGCTCACACCGAAGATCTTCGCGTACGTTGTATCGAAGCTCAACCTGCTCGACCTGTCGGTGTCCATTGGGACACATCTCGTTTGTATAGGGCAGACCGTCAGCGGGACAGAGATAGTGGGACGAGATGAGCAGGCGGGCAGTGTCTACCCCGTCGATGATCAGATAGTCGCACCCGATGTCGTCAGCCGCCCGAACGAAATCTCTGGAGGCGTCGTCCTGAACATCGCCCACTACGAGCAGGATCACCACATCTACTCCTTGAAGGTCGCGGAGCTTTTGGAACTGGTGAGTCACAAGGCGCGAGGAGACCTTAGGCGATGACTTGCCTTTGATCACAAAGGCCGCCAGCTTTCGCGCGCCGCCGATGTTCACGCGAGCCAAGATGTCCGCCAGTTCACAAGGCCCGTGCGCCGTGACATTCGGATCGTGCAGAATCTGGCGAAGCCACGGCTCAATCTGCGTACGCTCGTTGAGAGTCCTCACGTTGCGGACGATGTCCTGGGTGATTGCAGCCTCTGGGATCCTCCCAGCCACATTGAACTGCTGGATGTCTGTCAGGCGAATCAGTCGTGGCATTCCAGGCTCCAGATTCTGGAAAGGTGCACAACGAACAAGAGCGCCTTGGGCGTCCGATTCCGGCTGGATTCACCGACCTCCAACCATCTCAGGGGAGCCACAATCGCCCCGGCTCTCGGGCCAGCACACTGGTCTGGCACCCCATTGTACTGCGACGCGACTGAGGCGCCCGGACGGAATCGAATTCGCCGCCGTCGGATGCGAGCTGGCTGGGTGCCTGCTCACAGCCGCACCTCCTGCGGCCACGGCTGACGCCGGCACTGCGTCCAGATGCGCGTGATGTACTCCAGCGAGAACCCGTTCTGCAGCCGATGGATCCAGTACGCCCCGCGCCCGGTGACCTCGTAACCGTCGGCCGCCTTCCGCATCAGACCCAGCGCTCGCGGCGCTGCGAAGAGCCAACCGGCCGCAGCCGACAGGTCGCGGTCGAACATTCCTGCAAACGACGCCCGGCCCACCCGCATCTCGTACAGCCGCCAGTACAGCCAGTAGGCCATCTCCAGCCGGCGGTTGAGCGGCAGACACAGCGTTACCGGTGATCCGTTGCGGACCGCCTCGGCATACGCCTCGACCTGAAACGTGTTGAAGAACAGGTCGCGCCCGGTCATCGACGCGGCACTCGGCCCGAAGCCGAGGTAGTAATGCCGGGCCACCGTGCTGAACTTGCGACGACTCGGTGCGAGCCACGACCACACCGCGCACCGCTCGAAGCCGTGCGACCGAGCCACGCCATCGATCGCCGCCAGCATCCGCCGCGTCAGACGCCCGTTCGGGCGCCGCACGCGCCTCAAGCCCTCCTCTCGCCCACGCTCGGAGTAGGGGAACCCGAGCATCGGGTTGGCGCTGATCTGATGCGCGCCGGCCGCGATGGCTCCCTCCGCGTCGGCCCGAACCTCGTCCACCGTCTGACCGGGCAGGACGAACATCAGGTCCACGTTGACCGTGTCGAAACCGGCCGCCACCGCGCTGCGGACGGCCTCGGCCCCTGCGGCCGCGGTGTGTTTCCGCCCGATGCGCTCCAGGTGGTGATCGTGAAACGTTTGGGCCCCAACGCTGACCCGATCCACGCCCGCATCACGAAGTCGGGCCAGCGTCTCGGGCGGCATCCATGCCGGGTGCAGCTCCACACACGTCTCGTCAATCTGCCCGAAGTGACTGCGGATGTGTGCCAGGATGCGCAGCAGCCCGTCGACATTCACCGTCGGCGTGCCGCCACCGACGTACAGACTCGGAATCCGATCGATCGCGATCCGCTGTGCGGTCCGCGCGATCTCGATTTTGACCGCCTCTTCGAACACCGCGTAGGCCGTGTCGTCATACGGCCACCGGTTGTACGGGCAGTAGGGGCACAGATCCCGGCAGAAGGGCACGTGCAGGTACAATCCGGCCCACGCCATCCGCCGCGGCAGCCGCGGCTGCCCCTGCCGCAACACCAGCGGCCTCCACTGTCCGGTCACCGCCGTCCGCAACAGCGTCTTGGCAATCCGATACATTCAGCGACGCTCCACAACGAATCCGGCGGTTCACGGGCGAGCACCTGGGCGCTGGACTACGTCGCGCCGACGGTGTCGGGCTATCCGTAGCGAGGAGGCGCTTCAATCGCAGCGTCGCCTCGGCTGCACGGGACGGCCTCACTCTATCTGGCGAGTATTCGGTGGTCGAGGCGCCCAATCCCCCTCACCCAGGAATCCCCGAGCACGTTGCGCCAGTTTCTCGCCGAAGCACTGCCGGGCGGCGGCTTCACCGTAGTCGGCACGTTCGGCGAGCTTGAGGAACTCCACGAATCGACCTTCAGCGTCGGACAGCAGGTTGCGGACCAAAATCTGGGCCAGGTCGTAACTGAGTTCCTGACCTTCGTCTCGCCGGGAGAACGCTTCTCCGCACCAGAAGCTCTGCAGGCCGTGCCGTTGCCAGTACCGCTGGTGTCGATTCGCCCGTTCGTGGTCCACCCTGAACCAGTCTCTGCCCATCACGATCTGCTCGACAACCTGGGCGATGCCCTCTTCGATCCATTGCGGCACCTCCAGGGAATCCAGGTTAGCGTGGACCAGTTCATGCGTCAGGGCGATGGTCAGGTTGCCGACCGTGCTGCGGGGAAGAGCGATGTGCGGATACTCGTCGGGAAGATAGACGCCGGCCGACGCCCCGTATTCTCCGTCCGGATAGAAATGTGAAATGTACGTGTAATAGATATCGACGTCCTCAAACACCAGGATGAAACGCTTGGAAGTCGCCGGGGCGCCCTCCGCTGCCCCGAGAAGTTCCCGGATCTTGGTCCTGGCAGCCTCGGCCAGGCGGAGCAACTTGTCGGCTTCGTCCTTGAGCTGGGGCGTCAACAGGGCGAAGTTCGCGGACGAGTTGATGAAATACCGCCCGCCAAGGTGCTCGCAGAGCTTCTCCAGCCATTGATACCCCGCTTCGCACCAGGCGGACTCTCGACGGGCCGCAGCCACGTGCCGGTCGATCCAACTCTGAATGACATCCCACCGGGGGCGGGGCAGCCCATCCGCCGGCTCGAAAGCGCTGGCGACAGCATCCAAGTCGATCAATTCGCCCGGATTCCGTGCCATTGTGACCTTGCTTCCCCGACCGGCGAACGTGCAGGCCCGCCGGGTGCCACAGCCGGACCCCGTTCTACGCGCCACCCGGCGGGCCGCTGGCGGATTGCCCGGCGTCAGGCCGGGACCTCGTGAGACCGCCTCAGCCCAGCGAGCCCCAGCAACACACCGTTCGACACCCGACGAACGTCGGTCTATTGCGGAGCAAGGACCACTGTAGACAGCCCGACACGCACTGTCTAGGAATTCGGTGCTCAGGAATCCGCATCCGCGCTCGTCGCTGTGGGGTCATCGGCGACCACCGCGTCGGACGAGCGTGGTCCGCCCCGTCGCCGCCTGACCTTGCCCCACCAGTCGGCCAGCGTCAGACCGATGACAGCCAACAGGAAGGCCGCCCCGACCGCGGTGGCGAAGAGGTGTCCCCCACGAACAAACGGCGTGCGCCCGGCGCAAAACTCCACTGGCCCGCAGATGACGCCGGGCCCCTGCTCGCGGGTCCGCTGCCTGCGGACGTGCCCAGTGGCGTCGATGATCTGGGATACGCCCGAACTGGCCGCCCGCACCGCGCAGCGCCGCAGCTCGATCGAGCGGACGGGCGCTATGTCGGCATGTTGCCAGCGCTGCTGCACCGGCCAGGGCTCCGGGTCCATCAGCGGGGCCAGCAGCAGCTCGGCCCCCAGGTCGACCAGCCGGCGGGGCAGATCGGTGAAGGTGGCGTCGTAGCAAATGTACGTCCCGGTTCGCCCCCAGGGGGTCTCGACGGTTTCCTGCGACCGGGCGGGGTTGCCGTCGTCGAAGAACGGCACCGGTACCGACTTCGCCTGCCGCCCCACGATGTGGCCCTGCGTGTCGATCAGCAGGGCGACGTTGTCATAGTCGCAGGCCGCACCTGCCTCCGCCCGCGTATGGACGCCAATGCAGATGTAAACGCCCTTGTCCCTGGCCAGTTCGGCCAGGGCCCGGATGGTGGGATGCCGCTCGTCGGCGTAATCGTAAATGGCATGTTCGGGCAGGACGACGAAGGCCGGCTTGTCCGGATAGTTCGTAGCCTCGGTGGCCAGTTGCAGGTACTCGTCGTAAACGGTCGTCTCGGCCTGCACGCAAGCGACGGTGACCTGCCGGCCGGATGGGCTGCCCGCCGGCTGGGAGATGAATCCCAGCAGAATGGTAACTGTCGCGATTCCCACCATCGGCAGCCAGCTTCGCACTCTTCGATGAATGAGCCCATGCGCCACGGCGGCGTTGAAGGCGACCAGCAGGAACGAGACGAAGTAGACGCCGCCGATCGACGCAATCTGAGCGATCCAGATGTTGTGCGACTGACTGTAGCCCCAGGCCAGATACGCAAAACGGTAATGGGCCAGTCCCTCGCAGCGCACCACTTCCTGACCGACGAACGCCAGGGGCACGATCCACATCATGGCCGCGCCCGAAAGCCGGTCCATCAACAGCCTGGCGACCCGAAACGAAAAGCCCATCCACAGGGCCAATCCGATAACGGCCGCCACGCCCAGTGGGCCACTGAGCGTGCAGAGCCACGCCAACCCTGCGCGGTAGAACACCAGGCCCACCAGTGTGCCGAAGAGCCACGCCCGGTCCGGGCGCAATCGCGGCAGCACGATCAGCCATGGCACCAACGCGAT
>Ga0307379_10011067_pt1 | contig 11887 bp, 11 predicted proteins | sample UN2MG_FD_202237 | JGI IMG/M metagenome (GOLD analysis project Ga0307379, IMG submission 202237) | Soil microbial communities from Risofladan, Vaasa, Finland - UN-2 | ecosystem: Environmental > Terrestrial > Soil > Coastal area > Acid sulfate soil | place: Finland: Risofladan, Vaasa | collected... | reverse complement strand
CTTCATATTATGCTCCTTATACCAAAGCAGGGACTGAAAAGGCAGTTTTTTCAACCGCCTGGTCACTTTCCACTTTACCGTCCAGAAGGGTTATCACCCGCTTGCAGTACCGGGCGACTTTTTGATCGTGGGTTACCACAATCAATGTTTTGCCATCCTGGTGCAGATGCCCGAAAAGCTCCACTATTTCCGCTCCTGATTTCGAATCCAGGTTTCCGGTAGGCTCATCGGCCAGGATTATCTCAGGGTCATTAGCCATGGACCGGGCAATGGCTACCCTCTGGCGCTGACCGCCGGAAAGCTCGCTCGGCCTATGGGTGGCCCGGTCTCCCAGGCCGACCAGCTCGAGAAGCTCCTTTGCGCGCCGTCTTCTCTGACTGCTTGAGACCTTGCCGTAGATCAGCGGGAGCTCGACATTCTCGAGTGCCGTGGCATAGGCCAGCAGGTTGAAATTCTGAAACACGAAGCCGATTTTCTGGTTGCGGATCTCGGCCAGATCGTTCTTCTTGAGTTTCTGCACCGGTTCGCCGTCCAGACGGTAAACGCCATCGGTCGGGGTGTCCAGGCAGCCGATCAGGTTCATCAGCGTGCTTTTCCCGGAGCCGGAAGGCCCGAGCACAGCGACAAACTCGCCGGCGTCGATCTTGATATTCACCTCATCAAGGGCTTTCACTTTCACGGCCCCCATGTTGTAAACCTTGGATACATTCTCGAAAGTGACCACTTTGCTCCTCCTATTATTCGTAACGCAGGGCTTCCACAGGATCAATTGAAGAAGCGCGCCTTGCCGGGAAAATGCCTGCCATAAGGCCGATAAAACCTAAAATCGTGGTACAGACAAGGGCAAGCAAAGCGCTGAACACAGGCTTGCCCAATAAATCCATGGCCTCGTTTTTGATAGGCACCATTTGAATGCCTTTGACCAGACCTGCCACCAGCCCTATGCCTAAAAGACCGCCGATAGCTACAGTGAGCAGGCTCTCGGTCACGAACTGGCCGATTATGTAGCGCTGCTTGGCGCCAACCGCCATTTTGATCCCGATCTCGCGGGTACGCTCCTTGATCACCACATACATGATATTGGCCACTCCGATACCGCCGATAAGCAGGGTCAGGCAGCCGATAAAGCCGATGAAAATCTGTATCCCCCGAGTGATTATGTCCTGGATTTTACCAGTCTCATGGGTATCCCACATGCTGTATGTGTTTTTATCCTGGGGATCGAATCTGTACTTTGCCGCCATGGTTTGGTAGAAGTTTTCCTTGGCCTTGTCGGTTTCTTCCGGCGTGCGGGGCAGAAATATCATGTTGCTCATGCCTTGTTCCCTGCCATATATCATGCGGAAAGTGGAGGAGGGGATAAATGCCGCATATTCATCATTTCCAAAGTAGCATGAGATCTGCAGCTTTTTTTTGAGCACACCGATAACTGTGAATGGAATATCGTTGACCATTATGGTCTTACCCACCGCCTGCTCACCGTCCGGAAACAGCTTGTCCCTGGCCGTGTTGCCGAGGAAAATAACCCTGCGATTTTTTTCCATATCGAGAGCGTTGATAAACCTTCCTCCCGGCTCAGGTACCAGGTTCCGCATCTCTTGATAGCAGGGATAGACAGCCCTGTAAAGTGCCGAGTAAGTGCGTCCGTCTACCTTGAGAACATTGTCCCACCTTGCATACTCGGGGCTGATTTGGGCGATCTCCGGTACATTGCGCCGGATGGTTTCGATATCATCCTCGAGCAGACTCATCTCCCTGCCTGTGCCGAAACCCGCAAAAGGCTTCGAGGTCTGGCCGGACCAGACTACGACTATGTTCTGGCCCATGCCCCGCATGCCCTTTCCCAGTTGTCTGTGCAGCCCCTCGCCGACCGAGAGCATGAGCACCACATTCGCGCTGCCCCAGCAGATAGCAATGATTGTGAGGAACATCCTCATCTTCTCTTTTTTCAGCTCGTGGAAAAACTGCATCACTATATGCATCTCAGAACTCCAGGGCTTGGATCGGGTCCATGTTGGCCGCGCGCCGCGCCGGGGCGAAGCCAGCAGCAAACCCGATCGTTCCGATTATCGCCAGTGTGACCATGGATACCAGGGAGCTGATCTGGGGATAGCCGACATAGATTGTCGCCTGTTTCAAAAGCGGGGTGTGGAAAATACCGACCACACTGTATGAGAACGCAAAACCCAGCACTCCACCAATTGCCACGATCAGGAAAGTCTCGACCATAAATTGAAGCAGGATGGTTCGCGGAGTCGCTCCCAGGGCCATTTTGATCCCCACCTCCCTGCGGCGCTCCCGGACCACGATGTACATGATATTGGCCACACCGATTCCGCCGACAATCATTGTCAGGATACCGCCCAGGGCCAGAAAAATCTGAAATCCCAGGAAAAAATAACTCAGCATTTGTTCACCCTTGGTAGTATCCCACATAAAGACAGCTTCCTCATCCGCAGGGTCGAATTTGTGTTTCCTGGCTAGAACTTCATAGATCCCTTTTTTCATCCGCGGCGTGTCCACTGGATCAGCCGCCCTGCAGATAAAGCGCTGGATATTTCTTCTGCCGAATGTCGCACTGTAAGAGGAATAAGGCATATAAGCATTGTTCTTGTCCCTTCCCCCGTAAGAGCTGGTCTGGGCCTTATCCTGCATTACGCCTACCACAGTGAACGGGGTACCGTTCAGATAAGCAACTTTCCCCACTGGATTGGATCCCTTGCCGAACAGCTCATCCCTCAGCTCGTTGCCGATAAACACCACTCTGCGTTGTTTGTCCATGTCCAGCCTGTTGATAAACCTTCCCCCCTGCTCCGGGATCAGGTTCCGCAGCTCCCCGAATGACGGGTAGATGCCGGAGCACCTGACATTGCGTGTCTCCCGCTTGTAGTTCATTTTTACATCCATACCGGCCTCGGGAGTGATAAGCTCCATTTCCGGAATCTTTTCCTTAAGCAGGGCAATGTCCTCTTCCCGGTTCGGGATCCACCGTCCGGTGCCCATGCCCTGGTAAGCCTTGGTGGTCCTGTTGCCGCCGAAAATGAGAATGTTGGTCCCCAGACCGTGCATTGCCTTAAATGAATTAGCCTTCACGCCCACGCCGAAAGCAAGCAGCAGCACCACTGCAATCGTGCCCCAGCAGACGCCGAAAACAGTCATGAAGGTGCGCATTTTCTGACGTTTCATGTCCTGGTAAAACTGTCCGATCAGCTTGAAGTAATACATAGAGACCTAAACCAATTTATTAAGATTAAAAGGTATCTTATTAAATATCATAGAGTTAATTTATCATCTAAAGCAATTTGCAAAATCCGATTCAACCTTTCGCCATCAGGCTGGATCTTACTTGATCTCTTTAGGCGGTTCCTCGATCACCATGTCACCCTGGGCGAGACCTTCCGCCACCTCGGCTTTGAGACCGTCGGAGAGCCCGACCACTATGGACTTCTCCACCACAGTGCTGTCCGGCCCCATGATCTTCACGAACGCCGAGTCGTTGCGGAAAGTGATCAGCCTCTCGGGAAGGGTCGGTATGTTCTCTTTCTTTTTGATAATTACATCCACATTCGCCGAATAGCCAGCCCTGAGCACATTCGCACCTTTGCCGGTTATCCTGATCTTGATATCGAACACATTGGCATTTTCTTTCTTCCGGCTTTTCGGGCTGATAAAGTAGAGTTGGCCGTTCAGGGTATCGGCAGGCAGGGCGCCGATACAGATCTGGGCCGGCATGCCCTCGGTGAGCTTGCCCACATCGATCTCATCCACTGTGCCTGAGAAAATGAGATCCTCCATATCGGCGAGCTTCATGAGTTCAGTGCCTGGCTGGTAGGAAGTCAAAGGCACAACCGGGTCGCCCATGTTGACCAGCCGCTCCAGGATCATACCGCTCACCGGCGCGCGGATGATGCTCTCGACATTCCTGTTCCCGATCATGGATTTTCCCTTTTCCATAAGCTCGAGTCTTTCCCGGATCTGCAACTGTCTGAGATCGGCTTCCTGATAGTTTTTCTCGAGACGCTCGAATTCCTGTTCGGCAATCAGGGATTTTGTAAGTAAATCCCTGGCCCGCTCAAGCTCGCGCGCTGTGTTCTTGGAGTTGAGCCCTGCCAGCTCCAGCTGCCGACGGGCATCGGCAAGCTCTATGGGAGTAGGCTCGGGTTTCACCGACATAAGCGGCTCGCCCTTCTTGACCTTGTCCCCCACATCCTTGTAAAGAACTTCCACAATGCCTGAAACCTGGGACTTGACCACTATTTCGTGCTTCGGACCGATCTCGCCGATCGCCAGGGCTTTCTCCACTATCGTTCCCTGCTCAACCGGCACGCGGGTCAACTCTTTCCCCTTACCGTTTGATCTTGCTCTGACAAAGAAAAAGACAGAAAGTCCGATAACCAGGACCGCCAAACCTAAAATCATCAACTTTTTCATTTTTAAAACACCTCGGGTTAAAGTTATGCGTACGCGCAGAAAAATTCCTTTATCAATAAGACTCACAACCAGTCAAAATAATTTCATTTTTTTTGGATATTTTTTATGACATGGATTCCTTGTCTGTCGAGATGAGAAAAACAACAAAAAAACACCAATTATTGACTCGACCGGCTAATTTCATTATCTTGTTGCTTCCAGAAAAAGTGCGCTCATATCTTTTGGAGAAGAATTATTGCATCCGGTTATTTTAAAGCTTGGACCGCTCGAGATTAAAAGCTATGGTGTGATGCTGGCTGTCTCCTTTCTGGCCGGCTACTTTCTGGCCCAGCGGAGGGCGAAAGCTCACCGGATCGATCAGGCCGTACTGCTCGACCTTTCTTTTTACATTCTCCTGTCGGCTGTTATAGGCTCAAGGGTTTTTTACGTGATAACCCACTGGGAGCAGTACTCGGCGAATCCTCTGGCCGTATTTTACCTCTGGGAGGGCGGCCTGTCGATGATGGGTGGAATTTTGTTGAGTCTTTTGGTCTGTTATTTTTATCTTAAAGCGAAAAGTATCGGTTTCAAGTTAATGGCAGATATTCTCGCGCCCTCGATTGCCCTGGGCATAGCTCTGACCAGAGTCGGGTGCTTTATGTACGGCTGCTGCTACGGCCTGCCGACAGAATTGTCATGGGGCGTGCATTTCCCTGTAAATTCCGCTGCAGGGAGCCACTTCCACGAGGCCATTCACCCGACACAACTTTATTCCTCGGCTTATGGAATCATTATTTTTCTGATTCTACTGGTTATCGAGCGTAAAACTCCGCCAGCCGGAGTTTTGTTCGGATCACTGATGGTACTGTACGGCATGGCGCGCTTCACAGTCGACTTTTTCCGCTATTATGAACCCGAACAGTTCCTGATCCGGACTCCGGTTGCGCTTACCAACAACCAGTTGATCTGTATTTTTCTATTCTTATTCGGCGTTTATTTAATAGTATCAGGCCTGAGGTCCAAAACTGCGGGAGCCTGAACTTATGCTTGGCCTCCAGGCGGCAGATTCGCTTTTGGATTTGTTTTATCCCCCCGGCTGCATGGCTTGCGGCCGGAGTGTGAGCGGTGCGGATATAGTTTTGTGCCAGACATGCCTTAAAGGCCTGGTGTTGCTTTCTGCGGAAGGCTGCCCACGCTGCGGCTCTCCAGAGGAAGAAGATAAAAAATGCATCACCTGCGGGAGACTTGCCGCCGAGCTTGAAACCGTGCGTTCGGCAGCCTGGTTTATGGGCCCGGTTCCCGAACTGATCCACCGTTTCAAATACCAGGGACTCCATCGTCTGGCGCTGTTTTGCGCGGAAATCATGACCGCACTTCCCTGGGCCGGGGACCTGATCGGCGAGTCGGACATCCTTGTTCCAGTGCCTCTTCACCGCTGGCGCAAGATGAGGCGCGGATACAACCAGAGCGAAAAACTAAGCGGGGCGCTCTCGGCGCTGTGGGGCAAGGAAATGGTGAGCGATATATTTATCCGCGCGCGCAGAACCAGATCGCAGACCAGGCTTAAGCCGGAAGAACGGAGGGCCAATGTAGCCGGGGCCTTTAGTGTGGTTGACCCCGCGAAAGTGTACGGCCGCTCAATCCTTTTAATCGATGATGTAATGACCACCGGAACCACGTTGAGTGCTTGTGCGGTCACTCTGAAAAAAGCGGGTGCAAAAAAAATTCTCGGCTTCACCTTTGCCCGCGCTTGATATTTTTTTTATCCGAAACTCTCAACCCTATCGTTTCTCAAGGAGGAAAGAAAGTATGGCTATCAAAATCGGTATCAATGGTTTCGGCAGGATCGGGAGACTGGTTTTCAAAGCTGCCATGGCCGATGGATCTTTTGCGGTGGTCGGTGTGAATGATATCACCGATGCCAAGACTCTTGCGCACCTGCTCAAGTACGACTCGACCCACGGCCGCTATCCGGGAGAGGTCCGCGCAGAGGGTGAAGCAATCGTGGTGAACGGGGTCAAAGTTCCGGTGATGTGCGAAAGAGAGCCGGAAAATTTACCCTGGGCCAAGCTGGGAGCATCGATCATTGTCGAATCGACCGGGATTTTTACCACCGCGGAGCTTTTGAAAAAGCACATCAAGGCCGGGGCCAAGAAAGTGCTGCTCACAGTGCCGCCCAAGGACAAAACCGGTGAGGTAAAACTGGTCGTGATGGGTGTCAACGACAAGGATCTCACCAAAAGCGACATTCTGGTCTCAAACGCATCCTGCACCACCAACTGCCTGGCTCCGATGACCAAGGTGCTGCATGAAGCGTTCGGTATAGAGCGCGGTCTGATGACCACGATCCACTCTTACACCAATGACCAACGGACCCTCGATATGCCGCATAAGGACCTTCGCCGCGCCCGGTCAGCTGCAGTGTCAATGATTCCCACCACTACTGGCGCCGCCAGGGCTATCGGCAAGGTGATCCCGGATTTGAACGGCAAGCTGGACGGTTTGGCAGTCCGTGTGCCGACCCCTAATGGATCGCTCACAGACCTGACCGCAATCCTCAAAAAGAGCGCGACCAAAGAGGAAATCAACGCGGCCATGAAAAAGGCTGCCGAGACTACACTCAAAGGCATCCTCGAGTACACCGAGGACCCGATAGTCTCGGTCGATATTATCGGCGACGCTCACAGTTGTGTCTTCGATGCCCAGGCAACCTGTGTCATTGGGGACAATCTGGTCAAGGTACTCGGCTGGTACGATAACGAGTGGGCCTATTCGTGCCGCTGTATCGATCTGCTGAAAAAAATGTCCTGAGAGTCAGCTCGAGCTTTATTCGAAACGTAAAGGCCGATTTCTCCTAGCCCGCTGGTTGGGAAACACCTCGGCCGCAAGCTTTCCCGGGGGGCAGTGGCCGAAAACAGCCGCTGCCCCCTTGTTCGATAATCCAAAGCATCCAGTTATTTGAGGAGTCACAGTCGTGAATAAACTTACAGTGAAAGATGTCGCCCTGAAGGGCAAAAGAGTCCTGATGCGAGTCGATTTCAATGTCCCGCTCGATGAGAACCAGCGGGTCACCAGCGACAAGCGTATCCGCGCCGCAGTACCGACTATCGAGTATATCCTGGGTCAGGGCGGGCGCCTGGTGTTAATGAGCCACCTGGGACGGCCCAAAGGCCAGAGAGTGCCGCAAATGAGCCTTAAGCCCTGTGTAGAGGTGCTCTCCAAACTGATCGGCAAGAAAGTCGGCTTTGTCGATGACTGTATCGGCGAGAAAGTGGAGCAGGCGGTTTCCTCGCTCCCCAATGGCGGGGTTCTGCTCCTTGAAAACCTGCGCTATTACAAGGAAGAAGAGAAGAATGATCTCGAGTTCGCTAAAAAGCTCGCAGCCCTGGCGGATATCTATGCGAACGACGCTTTCGGCACCGCCCACCGGGCCCACGCCTCCACCGAGGGCGTGACCCGCTTTGTGAAAAGCTCAGTCTCGGGTTTCCTGATGGAAAAGGAAATGCGCTACCTGGCCGGCGCGGTCGACAACCCGGTGCGCCCCTTTGTGGCTGTTCTCGGCGGGGCCAAGATCAGCGGCAAGATCGATGTCATCTCGAACCTGCTGCCCAAAGTTGATAAGCTGCTTATCGGCGGGGGTATGGCTTATACCTTCTTCAAGGCTGAAGGGCTTGAAATCGGCAACAGCCTGTGCGAGGAGGACAAGGTGGAGCTTGCCGGAGAGATTCTCAAGACTGCGGGAGATAAGCTCGTTCTGCCTGTTGACTGCGTGGTGAGCGACAAGTTCGATTTCGCCGGCCGCACAGTGGGGGCTCTCGAGGTAGTGCCGGCCGATGGTATTAAAAAAGGCCAGGAGGCCCTGGATATCGGCCCGCAGACTGTCGAGCTTTTCTCAAAGGTCTTAAAAAACGCTAGAACAGTGATCTGGAACGGGCCGATGGGGGTCTTCGAGATACCGGAGCTCGCTAAAGGCACCGAGAAGATCGCTGTCATACTCGCCGAGCTTACAGACCGCGGCGGGCAGACTATTATCGGCGGCGGAGACAGTGTAGCCGCTGTCGAGAAAATGGGCCTCTCCAAGCGGATGACCCACATCTCGACCGGCGGCGGAGCATCGCTCGAACTTCTCGAGGGCAAAATCCTGCCCGGAGTGGCAGCGCTGAACGAGGCTTGATTTTTGTATATTGACATTTAGAGCTTTGTGGGGCTGCTCACGAACCGTCCCTGCAATAACCTTTTGATTTTCATGGCGTTATGAAAATCAAGTGATGTTTTTTGTAAAATGATAACATTTTTCAAAGATTTCACTTGATTACCCGGACCAACCTTTAACCTTAATTATTTTAAAGGGGTAAAACATTGAGAGAGAAAATCATTGCGGCCAACTGGAAGATGAACCACACCACCGCGGAATTGAAAGATTTTTTCACCAGACTGCTCTCCTCTTACAAACCCAGGCAGGGTGTGACCGTAGTTGTCGCCCCCCCGGCCCCTTACCTGGCCCAGGCGGTTGGACTGGCCTCAAAAGCCGATAAAGTATATATCGCCGCGCAGAACGCTTACTATGAGCCAAAGGGAGCGTTTACCGGCGAGATCAGTCTCGGGATGATCAAAGATGTCGGCTGCAAGTTTGTCATTCTGGGCCACAGCGAACGCCGGCATATATTCGGCGAAACAGATGAGCTGATCGCGCGCAAGGTGCTGGCTACTTTAGAGATAGGTCTCAGGCCCATATTCTGCATCGGCGAACTGCTCCAGGAACGCGAGGCCGGAAAGACCCTGGAGGTCGTTACCCGCCAGTTAGACGCGGTCCTGCCCTCACTGAGCTCCGAACAAATGCTCAGCGTGGTAGTGGCCTATGAGCCTGTCTGGGCTATCGGTACCGGAAAGACCGCCACACCCGAACAGGCCGAGGAAGTGCATGAGCTGGTCCGCCGGATAATCGCGGACAGCTTCGGCAGCGCTGTGGCGCAAGAGGTTACTATCCAGTACGGCGGCAGTGTGAAGCCGGACAACATCGATCAACTGATGGCAGCTCCGAATATCGATGGAGCGTTAGTGGGAGGAGCATCGCTTGTTGCGGAAAGCTTCCTGCGGCTAGTGAATTTCAAGGCATGAAGTCTTTTTACCTTTGAGATTATGGTGGAAATGGACTATCTCACGGGGTTTCCGAGATCACTTTTTAAGACTTTATAATCCAGGCCTGCATCAGGTTAAATTGTTCTGCATATTTTTTGTTGTTCTTTACCAAGCCGGGAGTTAAAACACTTGACAGTCGAAGCTGTCAAGATTATTATAACAGACCGATCAATTGCATTTGGAGGCGCATTTTGCTCACAGTCCTGTTGATACTGCATATTTTTATTAGTTTTCTTTTAGTAGTGGTAATCCTTTTGCAGGCTGGAAAGGGAGGCGGTCTGGCCAGCGCTTTCGGCGGCTCCGGAACCACTGACGCTGTCTTCGGAGGCCGCCACGCCGCAACTTTCCTGGGCAAGGCGACCACAGTACTGGGGACTATCTTTTTAGTCAGCAGTTTCGTGCTGGCTTTGCTCTTCAGTTATTCTTCCGGACCGCGCAGCGTGGTTCAGGAAAATCTGACGGGCAAGCCCATGCCTGTGGCGCCGGCTCCGGTAGCCCAACCTGCGGGTGAGGATCTTTTCCAGGGTGAGAAATCCCAGGCCGCTCCTGCAGAAAACCAGCCAAGCCAGAATAAATAAATATTATGCCGAAGTGGTGGAACTGGTAGACACGCTGTCTTGAGGGGGCAGTGGGTTCGTCCCGTCCGGGTTCAAGTCCCGGCTTCGGCACCATATCCTTGTAAGGTCGTAAACCTTAGGAGTTTGCGGCCTTTAATTTTGGAGTGGTTGCGCATAGGTTGCGGAAAGTTGCGGATTCATCAAGGCGATTGACTGCCTCGCGGTTGCTGCTGGGGATAAGATGGCCGTAGATGTCAACAGTGATATCAATGCTCGAATGGCCCAGTTGCTCCTTCACATAAACAGGGCTTTCTCCATTGCTGAGAAGCAAGCTGGCGAAGGTGTGCCGGGTCACGTGGAACTTAACTTCACGAATTCTTGCCCGCCTTAGAACGCGTTTCCAGATGTACCGGACGCTGTTTTGGGCTATCGGATGTCCATCAATTTGAAAGATATACTCTTCTACTTCGCCTCTGCCGCTTGCTAAAGCTTCCTTTTTCCGCTGTGTATAAAGCCTTTGGAGCGTCTCGTAAAGCTGGTCAGACATATCCACCCGGCGGGTCTTTCCGGTCTTAGTGGGGCTTATCTGGCGGTTTTTGTAAGACCGTTTAACTTCGATGAACTTACCCTCCCAGTCAATATCGCTCCACTGAAGCCCCAAGAGCTCGCCTAGGCGCATTCCAGTCCTAAAAACACAAAGTAAGAAGGGGTAGTATTCCGGGTAATGCTTATTACAAGTCTCAAGAATATGCACAACTTCATCCCCGCTTAAAGGCACCACTTCTATCTTCCTGTTTCGGTCGAGCTTTAGCTTTTTGATTATCCCTGTTACCGGGTTGGCGTATATTAATTCCTCATCCAGTGCATATCCCAAGACTCCGCTCAAAACATCCCGGATCAGGCATATTATACTACGAGATTTCCCTTCCCTGTTGCATTTTACAAGCACGTCCCGGATGTCACCGCGTTTAATCTGATCAATCGGCTTGCTCCCCAGAACAGGGTACAGGTGACGTGTTAGAATGTCTTTGTACCGCTCATAGGTTGATTGGCGCCTCAATCCCTTGATATAGGCTTCGAGCCACATCTGAGCGTATTCCTTAAATAATGGAGCTTTAGAACTGTGGTCGGTTCTTTCGTCAAGATTGAAGTCCCCAAGTACCAATCTTGCTTCGATCTTCCTAGCTACCTCCATAGCAAGTTTTTTATCCCTTCCAATCTTTTTTGCTTTACGCTTGCCCTGGTGGTCTATAAATACCCACCAAACACCGGATTTCGTTGGCCGTTCTCTTACTTTTACGCTCATGCCGCACCTCCATAAAAAAAAACAGAGAGTTGTCGCGGCCTCAATTCGGGCAGGGTGTGTCGCCCCCCACGCGGGGGCGTGGATTGAAACTCTCCATGCCAATAATATGAACCTCCGATAATTCCGTCGCCCCCCACGCGGGGGCGTGGATTGAAACATTCTAGCGGTGCTGCTGTCTATGCAGCCTATGAGTCGCCCCCCACGCGGGGGCGTGGATTGAAACTTGAAATCAGCCGGGATCTCGATCTTTTGCGCGGGGTCGCCCCCCACGCGGGGGCGTGGATTGTTACCATCCTCTCGCCCCCTGCCCGCTCCCGCACAAAAGTTGACACGGCTGCGTGTTTAGTTACTTTATCTTCCATGTCGAAAATACTCTAGTACTATGTAACATTGCTATTTTCGTATAAAGATATTATATTCATGGTAAATCCCAAAGGAGGGTTTACCATGAAGCCACGCTACCGTGTGACGTTGA
>Ga0307379_10011066_pt1 | contig 11888 bp, 8 predicted proteins | sample UN2MG_FD_202237 | JGI IMG/M metagenome (GOLD analysis project Ga0307379, IMG submission 202237) | Soil microbial communities from Risofladan, Vaasa, Finland - UN-2 | ecosystem: Environmental > Terrestrial > Soil > Coastal area > Acid sulfate soil | place: Finland: Risofladan, Vaasa | collected... | reverse complement strand
TAATATCCGACTCTGGGATTGGAGACCTATAAAACAGACTCTAAAACAGATTCAAGCCATCAGACTATATTATGATTTTAATAGTGTAGATATGGACCGTTATTATTTTAACGGAAATTATCAGCAGGTGATGGTTTCTCCCCGGGAATTAGATAAAAACAAGATACCGGAACAAGCTAGGACCTGGGTGAATGAGACCTTAACTTATACTCATGGCTATGGGGTAGTAGTAAATCCGGTTAATAAGATTAGCGGAGAAGGTCTTCCCGAACTGTTGATCAAAGATATTCCTCCAGTCTCCGGTGTAAACCTGACTATTACCAGACCGGAGATTTATTATGGAGAGATAACCAAAGGTTATGTAATTGTAAAGACTAAAGCCAAAGAGTTTGATTATCCTAAAGGAGATGAGAATATCTACAGTAACTATGCGGGCAATGGTGGGATGCCGGTATCCTCTCTATGGAGAAGGATTCTTTTTTCTATAAAATATTCTAATATGCAGATTTTACTCACCACTAATTTTACTTCTGAGAGTCGAATTATGATCAATCGTAATATTCAGGAGAGAGTCAATAAGGTAGCTCCTTTCCTGGGCTATGACAAAGATCCTTATATAGTAATTTCCAAAGAAGGGAAATTGTTTTGGATACAGGATGCTTATACCATGTCAAGTAGTTATCCTTACTCTACTCCTGTTATAGGGGGTTACTTTAATTATATTAGAAATTCGGTCAAGGTGACCATTGATGCCTACAATGGTACTATGGATTTTTACATCGTAGATCAGAAAGATCCTTTAGTTAAAGTGTATCAAAATATCTTTCCTCAACTATTTAAGAATTTTGACCAGATGCCCGAGGATTTAAATGAACACATCCGTTATCCTAAAGATCTCTTCCAGGTACAGGCTGAGCTTTATTCTACTTACCATATGATGGACCCTGATGTATTTTATAATAAGGAAGATTATTGGAATACTCCTAATGAAATTTACGCAGAAAATGAAATCAGGATGGAACCATATTATATTGTAACTAAACTCCCGGGGTACGAAAGGGAAGAATTTATTTTAATGACTCCCTTTACTCCATCTACCAAGAATAATATGATTGCCTGGCTAGCGGCTAAAAGTGACCAGCCGGAATATGGGGACTTGATTGTTTATAAATTCCCCAAGGATAAACTGATTTTTGGTCCGATGCAGATAGAGGCAAGAATAGACCAGGATTCGGAAATTTCTCAACAGTTGACTCTATGGGGGCAGAAGGGTTCTACGGTTATTCGGGGGAATCTGTTGGTAATCCCTATAGCAAAATCTATTCTTTATGTTGAACCTTTATATTTGCGGGCGGAAACGGGAGAGATTCCTGAATTAAAGAAAGTAATCGTTTCCAATGGTTCTGATGTGGCGATGGGAAATAATCTGGAAGATGCTTTAGAGAAGCTCTTTGTACGTAGCTTTGGAGATAGAGAAATTGTAGTGGCGGGCGAAGAAAAAACTCTTAAAGATTTAATTGGGGAAGCAGCAGGATATTACGAAAGTGCTCAAAACTTCGCTCGCGAAGGTAACTGGAGCAAATATGGAGAAGAACTGCAGAAATTGGAACAGACTTTGAAGTTGTTAGAAGAGGAAAGCGAGAGAGAATGAAATTAGCGTGGAGCGTATAGCGTTTAGCGTATAGGTGCAGGTAATAAATGTATGAAAAAAATACAAAATACAAGATTTATTACCCGTTAGTATAAAACGGGTTTATAGTTTTTAGATAAAAGTAATCCGTTTTCAGCTTTGATTATTAAATATGTAGGGGCAAGCACAAGGTCTACCCCTACATATTATACATTATTATTTTCTTCCCGAGATACGGGATTTATTAGTAGACAGGAGAGACGCCTGTCCTCCGGTTTTAGGTAAATCATTTGGGCATATAGTAATACACTCCTACTACACGCTACACGCTATCCGCTATCCGCTTTTTCCCGAGATACTAGATACGTTTTCGCTATCTTAACCAACTAACCAACTAACCAATTAACCATGTAACCAGCTAACTATTTCTATGCACCATATCTGGTAAACCAACCCCCACATTCTCCCGGATTTATAATATTCATAAAAAATTTCCATAATTTCTTGACAGGAGAATATAATTAGTAATATAATGTAATCGTTAACAATTGTAAACGTTTACATTATTTATTTTTTAAATTCAGATAATTTTAATTAAGGGGAAAATATGAAAATAAATATAAAAGATGTGGCCAAAATGGCAGGAGTTTCTACTGCAACTGTTTCCAGAGTTTTAGGACATTTCCCCGGGGTTAGAGATAAAACAAGAAAAAAAGTGCTTAAAGCCGTATCGCAATTAAACTATGAAATAAATGCAGTTGCCAGGAACCTGAGACAGAAAAAGACCAATTCTATCGGGATAATAGTAGGGAATGTTCTTTCGCAGTTTTATTCGGTCATCGCTAAATCTGTGGAAGATACTGCAAATAAATTTGGTTATCATACCATTTTATGTAATGGAGACGAAAATCCAGAGAAAGAACTCAATTACCTAAAAGTTTTAAAGTCTAATAGAGTAGATGGAATAATACTCACTCCTACCGGTAAAAATTCAGAATATATTCAGCATCTGATAAATTCAGGGACAAAGGTGGTACTTTTAGATAGGTTGATAGATAGAGTAGATTGTGACGCGGTTTTAGTTGACAACGCCAATGGTGCCTATAAAGCAGTAAAACATTTGATAGATCAAGGTTATAGAAAAATTGGAATAGTGGATGGCTATTTAGACCGGACTACCGGTTCAGAAAGACTAAAAGGGTATTTGCAAGCGATAGAAGAAGCAGACATAGCTAAAGATGATAGCATAATTAAAATTGGTAATTTTAAGAAGGAAAGTGGCAGGAAATTAACTAAAGAATTATTGGCACAATCTAATAAACCAGAGGCAATTTTTACTACTAATATAGATATGTCTATGGGTGCATTAATTGCTATTAAAGAAATGGGGCTTACCATACCCGATGATATAGGTATTGTTTGTTTTGATGATTCAGACTGGGCTTTATTGTTAGAGCCTCCCATAACTGTAATAAAACAACCTGTATATCAGCTTGGTTCCACAGCAGCTAAACTGTTAATAAAAGAGATAGAAGATGAAGAGAAAAATTTAGGTCATAAACCAACTGTAGTAACTTTAAATACAAAACTTATAATCAGAAATTCTACCAAAAAACAAATATTGATTAATTAAAAATAATTAAGAAAATTTTAAATTATTTTAAGAAACAGATTTATCAATAGTAATAATTAGAGAGGTTTAAAAATGTCAAATATTCAGAACAGGTTAATCGGTACTCTCCCCAAAGTCGGCATCCGTCCCATCATCGATGGACGAAAGAGAGGAATTAGGGAATCATTAGAAAATCAGACTATGATTATGGCTCAAGCTGCCGCTAAATTAATATCTAAAAACCTGAAGCATTCTAATAGCCTGCCGGTTGAATGCGTAATAGCTGATACAACCATCGGCGGAGTAGCAGAAGCTGCCAGATGTGCCGATAAATTTATGCAAGCAGGTGTAGGAGTATCACTAAGTGTCACTCCCTGTTGGTGTTATGGGATGGAGACCATAGATTTGGACCCTCTTATTCCTAAAGCTATCTGGGGATTTAACGGCACCGAAAGACCGGGAGCAGTATACTTATCTGCTGCCCTTGCCGGTCATGATCAGATAGGACTACCGGCTTTTGGTATCTACGGTAAAGATGTCCAGGATCAAAATGATAATAGCATCCCTGAAGACGTAGAAGAAAAACTATTACTATTTACTAAGGCTGGACTAGCTGTTGCCGCTATGAGAGGAAAATCCTATCTTTCTATTGGTGGTGTCTCTATGGGGATTGCCGGTTCCCAGGTATCTCCTTCCTTCTTTGGTGATTACCTGGGGATGAGAACCGAATATGTAGATATGTCCGAGATAATAAGAAGAATAGAAGAGGAGATCTATGATAAAGAAGAATATCAAAAAGCTCTATCCTGGGTCAAAGATAATTGTAAAGAGGGAGAAGACCGCAATAAAGAAGACTTAAAACACTCCCGCTTCCAAAAAGATACCGAGTGGGAGATGGTAGTCAAGATGACCTTAATAGCCCGAGACTTAATGGTCGGCAACAAAAAATTGGCTGATATAGGTTATACCGAAGAAGCAGAAGGACATAATGCCCTTATTGCTGGTTTTCAAGGCCAGAGACAATGGACTGATTATCTTCCCAACGGTGATTTTATGGAGACGATTTTAAATACCTCTTTTGATTGGAATGGCATTAGAGAAGCGTTTATCTTTGCTACTGAAAACGATAGTCTAAATGGAATCTCTATGTTATTTAATCATCTCTTAACCGATAGAGCACAGATCTTTTCTGATATCAGGACTTACTGGAGTCCTGAGGCCGTAAAGAGGGTAACAGGTATAGAGTTAATCGGTCTTGCTCAAAACGGATTTATTCACCTTATCAATTCCGGCTCTACTACCCTGGATGCCACCGGAGATCAAAAAGTGGATGGCAAATCGACCATGAAACCCTTCTGGGAGATTACTGAAGAAGAGGTATTAAAATCTTTGGAAAATACGAAATGGTCTCCTGCAAACCTGGAATACTTCCGGGGAGGAGGATATTCATCTACCTTCTATACCAAGGGAGTAATGCCGGTTACGATGGTAAGAATAAATCTTGTAAAAGGTCTGGGGCCGGTAATCCAGATTGCCGAGGGCTATACCGTAGATCTATCTCCTGAAGTTCATCACATCTTAGATGAACGCACCGACCCCACCTGGCCCACCACCTGGTTTACTCCTATTCTAACCGGTAGGGGGGCTTTCAGAGATGTCTATTCGGTGATGAATAACTGGGGGGCTAACCATGGAGCCATTAGTTATGGACATATTGGTAAAGACTTAATTACTCTATCCTCCATGCTCAGGATACCGGTGGCAATGCACAATGTCGCAGAAGAGAAAATATTCAGGCCCAAAGCTTGGGCATCTTTTGGTACTTCTGATTTAGAAGGAGCTGACTTTAGGGCTTGTAATAATTTTGGGTCATTGTATGGTAAGTAAAACAAAACTTTTGTTTCGTAGTAATAACACGATAGGGAGGTGATTATTATATCGAAGTAATCGATGTCTTCCTTTTGACTAGATGAAAGGAGAAAAATAAAAAGGAGGTTATATAGTAAAAGAGAAAGGAGATTTGTTCAGATGTATAGTTGTTGGTCAAAATCTCGAACAAATCTCGGAAAAGATTTTGTTAGAAATTGTTACATAAATAAAATTATTAAAAGGAGTGCGAAAAAATGAAGAAATTACTAATATGGGTAGCAGTACTGGTATTAAGTGTTTCAATGATTTCAGCTATTTCACTGGCAGCTGATAAAACTAAGATAACATTCTGGTATTTCCATTCAGGAGCTGAGGGAGAATTTATGGCAGCATTAGCAGATAAATACAATAAGGTTAACCCTAATGTTGAAGTTACAGCTGTGAGTATCCCTCAAGCTGATTACATGGGTGTTAAACTTACAACTGCATTTGCAGGTGATGTTGGCCCAGATGTGTTCTTTATGAGTCCTGGCGATTTCTTGAAGTATGCTAACAGCGGTATAGCACTTGATTTAACTCCTTATTATAATGATGAGTTGAAAGCAGACTTTTTACCAAGTGCTTTAGATGCAGTTACAGTAAATGGTAAGATAGTTGGAATACCGTTTGAAATAGAATTATTAGGATTGTATTATAATAAGGACATGTTTGCTGCTGCGAATGTACAACCTCCAAAAACTTGGAATGAACTTATTGAAGTTACCAAAACGCTTACTAAAGGAAAAGTTGCAGGTCTTTTAATCGAGCCTAACAAAGGTTATTACCAGAACTTTATATGGTATCCTTTCTTATGGCAAGGCGGTGGAGATATAATTGACGTAGCTACAAAGAAAGGCATATTTGAAGGCCCCGCAGTTGAAAATGCATTGAAACTTTGGGGAGATCTGATTAAAGCGGGAGCACCTGCAAAGGTCACCATACCTGGCACCTGGGATCTAAGCCTTTTGGGCCAAGGTGATGTAGCAATGCAAATTTGTGGCACATGGGCAATTGCAGTTCTTGAAGATCCTGAAAATGGTTACTCCGAAACCAATATAGGCCTCGTACCATTACCGATACCTGACAACGGAAAAGCAGCTACAGATGCAGGTGGGTGGAAATTCATGGTTAATGCTAATAGCAAAAATGCTGATGCTGCTGCAAAGTTTGTTATGTGGGCATTTGGAGGAGATACAAGTTTACCTCTTGAATGGTGTACAAAAACTAAGTTTGCTTATTCACCAAGAAAGTCAGTAGTTGAAGCTGGTAAGGATATATATAGTAAAGGACTGAGAAAGGTATTTACAGATGAGATATATACTACAGCTATAGGTGAACCAAGGTATCCTTCCGAGATTGTTGATGCTGTAGGTGATGCATTACAAGAAGTTATGTTCACTAACGCAGATCCTAAAGCTGCTGCAAAGAAAGCCAATGATAGAATCAACGAATTCCTGAAATCATTCAGTGGTTCAATGTAAATAAATAGTTACACAAAGCTAAGATACCCCCCATTGTCGTAAGCCAATGGGGGGTACAATTAATAATATGGGAGAGATGTTGATGAGTAGTCAAGGTTTTGCAACAGTTAAATTTTTTATAACAAAAAAGAGAGTAGCAAAAAATTTATTCGCCTATCTTATGCTAGCTCCCGATATAATCGGTTTTGCAATATTTATTTTTATTCCAGTGGGTATAGCTTTATATGTAAGTCTGCACGAATGGAATGGTCTTAGCCCAATGAAATTCATTGGCCTAAGAAATTATGTTACTTTAGTGTCGGATAGCCTATGGTGGCATTCTGTTGGAATTACAATTGTTTATGCCCTTATGTTTGTACCTATGATATATTGCTCTTCTCTTTTAATAGCGGTTTTTCTAAACTCTATAACTGGTAAAATACAAGGATTTTTAAGGGTAGTTTATTTTGTGCCTTTTACAGTATCCACAATTGTTCTTTCAATAATATGGTTGTTTATGTTAGATCCGCGAAGAGGGCTTGTGAATGAATTTTTACATATATTTGGGATATCTGCACAATCATTCCTTGGAAATTCGAAACAAGCACTTTTTTGTATTGCATTTATAACTGCATGGACGCTTATAGGATATTATTCAATTATATTTTTAGCAGCATTAAAGGATATTCCAGTTATCTATTATGAGGCAGCAAAACTTGATGGAGCAAACGCTTTTCAGCTTTTTAAAAGTATTACCTTTCCAATGCTTAAGGAAGTAAATCTCTTTGTTCTTGTTGTCACAATTATTGCTTCATTTCAGGTATTTGACCAGGTAAAAGTTATGACAAGTGGAGGACCTGCAGGGGCAACAAATGTTGCAGTATTTTACATTTATACCAATGCCTTTGATTATTTGAAACTAGGATATTCGTCGGCACTGGCGTTTGTGCTTTTTGTTATAATGTTTGTTTTTAGTATGCTGCTATTAAAAATAACAGGTGGTGGGGCACGTGAATAGTGAAGGGAAATTGATTAAAAATAAAAATGGGCAAATATTATATTGTGTTAAAATACTAGGCGGTATAATTCTAGGATGTTTATTTTTAATTCCCATTTATATGTTGTTTGTATCGTCAATTAAACCCACTGGAGAAGTATTTGATTTAAGATTTATACCTAAAACAATATCATTAAATGGTTATAGTTTGATTTTAAAACAAAAATTTTTAAGTTATTTTTTAAATTCATTGTTTATATCTACAACAGTTACGATTGTTGCTCTTGTATTCCACTCGATGGCTGGATACGCTCTTGCACGATTAGATTTTGTGGGTAGAAATGTAGTCTTTATTTTGATTTTAGGTACATTGATGATACCTTTTTCGGTTATTTTAGTACCATTGTTTATATTAGTAAAAAATTTTGGTTGGCTTAATACTTTTAAGGGTGTTATTATACCTGCTATACCTCATGCATACGGTATATTTCTTTTTAGGCAGTTTTTCCTAACGATACCAAAAGAGTTGGAAGAAGCGGCTATCCTTGATGGATGTTCACCTTTTGGAATATTTATAAGGATATTTCTTCCTTTATCAAAGCCTATAATCATAGTACTGGCTGTAGCATTTTTTATAGCAAACTGGAATAACTATATGTGGCCTATGATAGTAAACCAAAGTCAGAATAAGTGGGTGTTACAGGTTGCTTTAGCAAACTACATAGGACGAACTGATACACCGTGGGATGCAATTATGGCGGGGGGTGTAATTACAATTATTCCTATACTGATTTTGTTCTTTGTACTACAGAGATACATAGTTGAAGGTATAAAGATGAGTGGAATAAAATAGAACATCTCATTGTAAGTGCTCAAAGCAGATTGTAATTTTAAATGCCAGCCATATTTTGTAAAACCGTTACCCTCAACAATAATTACAACTAACCCATCATTTGACAGATAGGATGAAATATTACTAGACCCCGGAATTACTGGTTTAAATGATAGACAGACTTACGCACAAATCTTATATGGTTAATATGAATAGAGCTTCTTTTAGGGTGAAGGAAGCAAAAGAAAGAGTGGCTTAGAAAGGAAAAGGTAAAAGTGGAGTAGTTTTAAAATGAAAGGAGGTGATTGAAGAAATAAATGTTATTTTACCTTGTATAAATATAAACCGTATAAATCAGGAGATGAAAAAATGTTTAAAAAAAAAGTATTAACAATCGTATTAATTGCAATATTTATAGTTTCAATCGGCTTGGTTGGTGCTAATTGTAAGGCAACAACAACCACAACAATTGCTGCTGCTGAAACAACAAAAGATACAGGTATAGACCTTGACAGGGAAGAGAAATTTATTTTAAAATCCATTAAGGAAGTTAAGCAGATTGCCCAGCTTACAGGAAAGGAATCTATAAACAGTACGGATAAATACTTGGTATACGGAACGGATCTGGGAAGCATGTTTGAGCATAAGGGAAAGATATATATGGTTTTTGGTGATACATTTGGTCTAAGAAGCAAGGATACAACAGGAGGAGGTGGCGACAACTGGCGTTCCAATGTTATGGCGGTGATATCCGATGAAGACCCTTCGGACGGAATCATATTTGACACTATGATTACTGATGATAAGGGTAAGGCAAAGGAATTAATAAAAGCCAAAAAGATAGATAATCTCGAAATAACAGTTATTCCCACAGGTGGTATTTCAGCAAAGGGATCTATGTATTTGTTCTATATGTCTGTAAAAAAATGGGGGTTACCAGGAGAATGGACATGTAATTATGCAGGAATGGCTAAATCTGCAGATTATGGAAATACGTGGATAAGAAAAGAAAATATTGCATGGCCCGGAAATAGCGGATTTATACAGGTATCACCCTACAAGATAGGTGATGATATATTTTTTTGGGCTATACCTTCTGGACGGTTTGGCGGAGTAAAATTGATGAAGGTCAAAGAAGTAGATATTGAGGATATTAATAGTTATTTATATTACATAGGAATGGATGGCAAAATTCCACAATGGTCACCAGATATGAACGATGCTGTTGAGATAATAGGTCCTCCTGTCGGTGAGCTTTCCGTAATGTGGAATGAATATTTTCAAAGATGGATTATGACATATCTGAATGAAAAAGCACGTTCTATTGAAATAAGGGAAGGAATAAATCCCTGGGGACCTTGGAGTAAGGGTATTGCAGTATGTAATGCTTCAGATTATCCGGCTTTATACGGTGCATATATGCACCCTCGTTTTGTAGAAAACAACGGACAGATAATATATTTTGCGATGTCGCAGTGGAAGCCTTACAATGTATTCTGGATGAAGGCAAAACTTGAAAAATAATTTTACAACTACATAAAATCTATCTATCTGTGAAACAGTTCAGGAAAACCGTATTTGTGTAAGACAATTTCATCCAAGCTCGAAGTGAAAATTTGAAACTTCAGAGATTTCCGTGGGTAAATAGGTTTGTAAAGAATATGTTTACCCACATTTTTACATCATAGTGAACCTATCGATGATGATTTAGGTTTTATTTTTACACCATGGAGCTTTTTAAAATCACTTTTTAATATAAACACCCGTATCACTTTCAAACAGCGTCTTCATCTTGTTCAGGCCTGTGCATAATAACCTATAAGCTTCATGCATAATTCTATCCGGATAGTCATTCATTATCACTACAAATTTTTTTTAATCTTCATCTTTGTGAATAAATCTGCCTTGGTCAAACAGCTTTGCACCAAGCTTTCCTACATTTAAATTTGCTATGGTTTTTTCAATCTTGTTCATGAGAGTGTTAAAACAGCCAGTGGTCTTGGAATGGTATCTTTAGGCCATGTAAGCTTAGATGGTTCAAAGTTTTTTGCAAATACTTCAAAACATAAGGCAGCAAGCTACTCTCATCTTAAAGCCAATGAAAAAAAACTAAAACGTGAAATTGAAAAGCTTTTAAAAAAAGCAGAAAAATGTGACGAAAAGGAAGATAAAATCTATCATAACGGAAAAGGATATAGCATACCAGATGAGCTGAAAATTAAGGAACGTAGACTTGAAAAAATTAAAAAGGTTAAAAAAGAGTTGGAAAAAAGAGAGAAAAAGAAGGACCCCAAAGGAAAAATTAAAGACAAAAAGCAGATAAGCTATGCTGACACCCAGGAAGGGATGATGAAACGCAGAGGCAACTATGAGTACTGCTACAATGGTAAGATAAGCGTAGATTCTAAAAACCAGATAATAGTAGGCCAGCACTTAACTAAAAATGCAAATGATAAGGCTGAACTTGATAGAGCGCTAACTGAGATTGAAAAAAATACAAGCAAGTTGCCAGATAAAATGAGCCTTGATAATGGTTATGCCACAGCTGATAACATCTCTACGCTTTCCGCTGCTAAAATTGACGCCTATATAGCAGCTGCAAAAGGAGGGAAGGATAAGTCAGTAGACAGTAGTAAAAAAATAAGTAAATCTTACTTTTTATATAATTATGAGAAAGATACATTTACCTGTCCGGCTGGCAATATTTTAGAACTAAAATATTCTGAAAAAAACAGGATATATAGGCAAAAGACAGAGCTTGCCTTGGATGCAGGTAAAAAGGATAGATCCCTGTATTCAAAAAATAACACGCCTAAATTAATCACTAATAGGAAAGGCTTACTTATAACTTATAACTACTATGGTAGAGAAAATGAAAAAAGATTCTTCAAAAGAAATATACAAGAATCGTAAAATAATTGTTGAACCCGTCTTTGGCCAAATAAAGACAGGAAGGTTTGGGCGGTTTTAAACCTATATGCAAGAGTAATCAATTTGGGAAAATAGTTTATATGAATGGCGGAATACTTAACCATACTGAAGATCGCTGGGATGGCAAAGCAAAGACAGCCGACTGGTGGGGTTATACATGGAAACAAGCGCACTAACATGAATAAGGTTGAATACACTACCGTTAACATTTTTTCAGATGGCGATTGGTTTAATGATATAAAAGTTCAGGTCAGACAGAATTCCAACTGGATGGACGTAACAGGTATGATAGCCAGCCCTGTATATCCTAATAACAATTCTGCGGGTAGAAATGTAACTTATACGTTTACATTTAATAATATTACGGGAGACGGCGTAAGGATTATAAGTACTCCAGGAGGAACTGCACATTTCACTTCATTAGGTGAATTGGGAGTACATTACAACGGCAACACGAATTAAGTGGAGAATACAAGACTTTACAGTTGCCAATAATCAATAAAAAATCCTCCACAAAT